>Ga0180216_1001250_pt1 | contig 23140 bp, 19 predicted proteins | sample eDN3rd37CBELigMG_FD_128879 | JGI IMG/M metagenome (GOLD analysis project Ga0180216, IMG submission 128879) | Enriched Miracle-Growth compost microbial communities from Emeryville, California, USA - eDNA 3rd pass 37_C BE-Lig MG (version 2)... ...
GCACCGTCGAGGACCGCGTCCACGACTCCAACGTCACACGATCTTCAGAACTGATCACCAATGTGGATGACGGCATACACCATCATCCCACACTGTAAACTAATTAATGACGCGCGACACTAGACGGTATGGGTGACCGTCGGCTTTGAGTTAGGGGTTGCGGGCCGGGGCCCCACTCACTCATGTTCGTGGGTTACCGAGTGGGGAGCGCCTGCTCGGTGTGTCCGACAGTGGTGGGAGGCCCCGGTGTTTACAGAGCGTACGAGTGTTGGTCTGGACGTGCACGCGCGTTCGGTGGCGGCAGCGGCAATCGACAGCGTCACCGGTGAGGTGCAGCGAACCCGGTTGACCCCGTCGCACGAACATTCGGTCGTGGATATCGGAGCTGCCGGGCCCGGTGGCGGTGGTCTATGAGGCTGGGCTGACCGGTTTCGGATTGCAAAGCGCATCAGGTATGTGTGGTAATTGCCAATACATTCGAGAGCTTTCGGAGAGAGTTCGGGATGTCTCGAATGCACCTCTGCCTCGACGAAGTCGCCGGCGTCGTTGAGCGTCATGTGAGACCAGTCAGGACGGAGGCTCATGGCTTCATCGAGTAGCCCACGTACCAGGGCTCTCGCAGTCGACGCGGACTGGGCGCCGTAGAAAGCGTCGAACTCGATGTCGTTCTTCCTCGGGTAGTGCTTGAGGTAGAGCGTAAGTGCCTCGCTGGCATTGATCTCGTGATTCAGAAAGTTCGAGTTCATGGGTCTGTTCGAGGGGCAGCGCAACACTCTTGTAGCAACTCTTCAAAAGTGACTCTAAGGATCTATTGGTTGCATACCATCAGTGAGCAGATCCCGGAGTTCAGCAAAGCTGAGGGGAAGGATATTCATCATCGGCTCCTGAGATGGTAGCGGCAATGCGTAGATCTGTGGCTGCGCAACCAGGAAGAACTGGTGCAGATATTTTTCGAGTAAGCCTGGCTGTATCCCAACGCATACCTGGTTCATGAATCGAAGTTGGTCTGTAGTGGGTTTTTGCCGTCTCAACCTCGGATCAATGCCGCTGCGTTTCCATCGGACAATCAGCGATTCCAATCCCAGGTCGACGCGGACGGCATTTGCCATTCGCCCAACGACGAACTTTCCGGCGTCGCCAGGCCGGGTGAAGACGGCCTGTGTGCGTTCAGTTCGACCTACCGAACGTTCGCCTTTCGTCGAGTGCTTCACAAGGTACCCGGCATCGGTGGGTTCTATCGTGTAGGAGCTCCATTCTCCGTGCTCCCGCCAGTGAGGCCAGTCGAGACCCATTTGAAACCCACTTCGAAAGTGGATTCGATCGCCTTCGAACGCTGGCTCGTCATACACAGCCACTCCGAGTTCGCTCTGACGTCGGCGCCAGTAACCGAATTCATTAATGGTTTCCAAGAACGCGAAGTTGCGGCTTTCTGGCGATGGTTTCTCATCCCTCATTGCGGTTTTGGCTCTCTACCCACTTGTCAAAATACGGTCCGGAAACTGGCTCGATAATACCTTCTTCGACCAGGGTGTGGATCTTTATGATGTCACCGAATTCGTCAACGACCACCCATTGCGTAGCTCCACCGGGCTGATCAAACGCCTGGGCAACGTCCCCATAACGGACTTCCCAACCGGGCGGCACGGTCGCTCCAGTTCCCCTGAATACGTTGTATTCGCCACTCGTGCCAGGGGCGAGGGCGCGCGCCGGATAGGAATCGCCTTCCACGCCCATGAAATCGCCCACTTTGTCGTTGATCAGACCAACGCGGTCGAGGTTTTGCCTTTCCGGAATGTGATCCGTGGTAGTCCAGAGCCCATCTTTGAACCCGTCGTGAGGTGGCCAATTCCACGTGTGTGTTTCGGGATTCCAATGCCTCGCGAGCAACTCTTGTGGAGTCAGGCCCGCGTAAGGGCTCGATGCGGCCGATGCGGCCATCTCTGGGGGGCAACCTCCGTCGATGAGACTTTGGATTAACTTGTCTGGGGAGATGGCTCTTTCGACACGTTCTTGCTCCCAGGGCGACATGTCGCGTAGTTCTTGTTCCAATACATCCGAATGGCCGTAGTCGGCGGAATCGTCCGATTCTGAACGTGGATCGTCCGGCACGTCGGAGGACGGGGAGTCATTGCCAGCGTGGGATAACTCGCTACCTGGCAGTTGAGCGTTGTCGTCTTGGTCGAAAGCGTCCGCCGAACTACGCGAATCGGGTACCTCTGATTCTTGTTGCTGCCGTGTTTGATTGCTCTCTGGGCGAGCATCTCCTGCGTCATCGCTTGGGTGGACACCCGGCGTGTGTCCAGATGAGGCGCCGCTCTTGTCCGGAGTTACCGGTGACTCGTGTCCGTTTCCGGCCACACCCCGTGGTTCTGGCGACTGACCCACCTCGCGTGGACCATCGCCGCGCTCGACAGCGGGTCCGTGGGGTGATAGGTGTGAGTTCTCTTGCCGATCGTCAGCTGATGCTCCCGTGTCGGTTCGGGCGGGTCCGTCAGCGATCTCGCCGTCAGTCGATACACGATCGTTTCCTGGTCCTCCCTGATTCGGTGCACCGTGATCTCCCACTGATGGGGATATATTTGCCTCCCCGCCCGGTTGATCCCGGTGTGCTTGAACGTCGTATGTGCTTCCGCCACCATCGCGGTTGACCAGCTCGGGTACTGATAAATTCTCGCGGTCTCCGAATCGATCACCAGCCGGGCCAGACCGATCGCCTGACCGGAACTGATCTGCTCCGGGGTGAGAACCTTCGTGCACACCCATCCGTTCTCGAACGGCTGGACTTCGAAGGTCTCGGTCGGCGACATCTGTGCCAGATATGCCAGTGCTTGTTCCCTGGTTTTCAGCTCCACCGTGGTGCGCTCCTTGGCTGGGTTGATTGGGTGTAAAGCTCACATGCGACGACCGGTCAACCATCCAAGATGGTGGCCGATCCGAGGTGACGCCGAGTTGCGGATCCCACCACACGGGTCCGTCAGCACCTTTGGGGTACACAACGACGGTGGCGTGTGAACCATCGGAGACTGGCGAGCCATCCGTGTTGTATAGGAAATCACCGGTTTTGAGATCTACCGCATGCCAATCATTGACGACCAATGCCGCCGATCCCGGACCGAGGTCATCAATGTACCGGTGCAACGCGTTGAACTGTTCGGCAACTTCAAGGCCGGGAAACTCGAGAAGGCCACGGCCGAGCCAATCTTCTGCGCGGCGTAGGCCGCTGGCTTCGCCAGTAACCTGATCGATTGTGCCATTAGGCAATTCGTCAGGGTATCGAGGCACCGACACCGTGGGTTCACCTCTGAAAGACGCCAACGCCGCCAGGGAGCAATCCAGACAGTTGTTGGAGCGTCCGTCGACTGTGGGCCCGCCATCATTGATCAGGCGGCCGTAATCGTTGGTTCGGGGGTCGGCATGAGCGATGTAATTGCCGTTCGGATCCCGCAGTGCGTTTTCTACTGCGGTCTGGTGAGCAGGATCCTCCAACGCATTCAACTCGTGGGGACCGAACGACCGTGAATCAGCCGGGTTTCCGGCGTGCCCCGGCGAATCCTTCGGCTTGTCGTCGGAGATGCCTGAGCCAGGATGCTGATCGGCGCCTGGTTCTACCCGGCCCACAGTTCGGTCGTCGCGTACGGACGAGCGAGATTCGTAGTTGGTTTTGTGGACTGCAGACGGCGGCGAACCGTCCCGCATGTCGACATCAGTTCGTGGATTCCGTGATTCAAGACTACCGGGAGCGTTAGGGGCAGGAGGCGGGCCTGCTGTGGGGCTGGCGGCAGCCGGACTCACGGGTGCCGATGGCGAGTGTCCATGCGCTGCACTGGCACCGGCAGATTGCTGTATTCGAGGGTTATCGAGCGATGTAGAGGGTTGTGGGTTACGAAGTTCTGGCGACCGTGCGTCCGGCGTGCGAGTGGAAGGTTCCGGTGTGTGTGCTCGACCACTCGTCTGACTATCGGCTGCGGTATGGGTGACTCCCGGGCTGTGCGATGCAGTCGGCCCACCCGTTCCGACCGGTGGCGCGATTGCGGCATTATCGTGATCTCTCGCGCTGTCGCCAGCCGACGGATGTGATTGCGGTGGCTGGGTGCTCGTATCGTGTTTTGCGTACTCCGGCGACCGGATATCGTCAGCCACGGACACGACAGTGTCCGCCCTCGTCGTATCCGGTTGATAGTCATGGGAGTTTTGGTCATGCATACCGGTATCCCGGTGGTTCCCGTTGGCGGGATGATCGTTGACGTGCCGGTCGAGTTCGTGTGATGTCGTGTCCGCATTCGAATGGGCTGTATCGCTCCGGATATGGGAATCCGGAGAGCCCTGCTCGTGATTGACCGTGGGAGTGCGTTCGTTCGGAGAGCTGTCGGCATCCCGAAGATCGTGAGGGGTAGATGAATCAGTCGCATGCTGGCGCACGTGGTCTGCGGCATTCGGTGCATAGTTCGGTGTCGGCGGCCCGCCGACCGAAGAGGACCCCGGATGGCTCGGCTCGGGCGTGCTCGGCGTATGCGGTGGCGGGGCGTCGCCGCGTGTCGGACCTGGATCGGCCGGGCCGACCGGGCGGTGTGGAGATTCAGGTGGGGGACCGTCGCCGCCACCGGGCGGGCGGGTGCCACCGGGATTGTGTGTCGTCGGTCCGGGCGGCTCGGGAGGCCGGACCGGGGCTTCGGGACCGCCCGGATTGGACGGGGCGTCAAGACGATTGGAGGGCGCCGGGTTGATGACGGAGTCCGGGATGCCGTCCTGCCGGATCTCCGGTACTTCGGGGACGCGGGACCCCGTGACCGACAGGTCGTTCCCGTCCAAGCCGTGACGCCCTGGGAGATCGAGGGGCGGAGAGTCCGCGTGGTCGAACGCCCTGCGGACTTTGTTGACACCCTTTGCCACGGTGCCACCCTTGGACAACGGCCCGCCTACGAACAGGCCGGCGATGTTGAAGCCCGCTTCGCCGATGCCGCGTCCCGGATTCTCCCCGGTCAACTGGTCCCAGGCGAAGAACTCTTTGCCGGCTGCGATGCCGATGTCGTCGATCAACGACGGATCCTTGATGACGGCCAGGGCCGTCTCGCCCAGGCCCTTCCAGGTGTCGAAGTCGGCGAAAGCCACTGTCCCGGCCACCGTGTTGATCACGCCGTTGAGTACGCCGGTCGACAGATCGGTCTGGAATTTGATGATGTCCGAGATCGCGCCCCCGACTTGATCGCCGAGGATTTCCCGCAGGTTCTTGTCAGCCCATTTCTGGAACTTGGTGACGGTGTCGTTGAGCGCGTTCTTGAGCTCTTCCAGCAATGCGCCGACGGCTTTCACCTGACGCTGAAAGTTCCCCAGAAGGGTTCGAATGTCCTCGACGACCTCTTTGATGATGTCGAGCGCGTCCCCGGTGAATATGCCTTTGACCGTGTCGATGATCCCGTCGATGGACGCTACGCGGTCAAGTAAGCGCCGTATCGCGTCCTGCGTTTCCTGCACGTTGTCGGCGAACGTATTCAGTGTCTCGGCGATGTTCGTGGCCTGGTTGGCCAGGTCCGCAACGCCGTCGGCCAGATCGGCGTGTGCCTGGGCGATCTGCGAAGCTTCGGGGATCTTCTGCGTCGATACGGCTGTGCTGGACCCGCTGACCTGGTTCGAGACGGCCGAGAACCCGGTCGCCAAGTTCTCCCACTGCGCCGCGGTCAGACGCAACATCGCAGGATTGCCCGACGGCCAGGCGGTAGGTCCGAGAAAGCTCCCCACGAGGTACCACGCCGGCGGCGGCGGAACGACGCTGAGACTTGGGCTGTCCCTCGCGTCAACGGGTTTGGTTTCGTCGAACTTGCCCTTCACGCCTCCTGTCGGAGCGCCGCCGCCTATGGTCGAAACGGCGTCGGCATTGGCGTAGTTGTGCCCACTCGCCTGGAGTCTGAGGCCGACGGTTTTGAAAGTGTTTGCGCCGTTGGCCAAAGTGTTGGAGAACTCCTGCGTGAGATCTCCGTAGTCCAGTGCCATCGCGAGGCCGGCAAGGTCGATGCCCGAGGCGATACCGCTCGACAACATGGGGCCGAGCGCCCCCATGAGCATGTCCAATTGGTTGCCCAGTGAGAGCATGCTCTCTCCGGCGCGGATCAGTACCTGGGGGTCGACTTCAATGCGTATTCCGCTGACGCCACCGCCGCCACCGCTGTTGGATGGCACTAGTCATCCCACATCTCGGAGTTTTTGGTAACGGCGTCACTGTAATTCGAGCGTGCAGTCTGGGCGATCTTCTGCAATTGAGACAACGCTTCACGCATCTGCTCAGCGCCTTCTCGCCACTGTGCCTGCGCCTGCGCTTGTGCGTCGGAGGCCTCGCCATGCCACGACTGCCGCAACGAGGCCATGGTCCGGTCGATGTCCTCCAGACAACTGGTGACCTCGCGTTCGTAACTTGCCATGTGCGCGATGGCATCTTGCATCTGGCCGAAATCGACCACCAGAGGGGCCCCGCCACCGCTACTGGGCATCGTTCAACCTTCCGAAGCGCATCGAATTACCCGTCGTCGGTGGTGACGGTGACGGAGGCGCCATCTCCACAGGAGCCGACACGCTCGACGAGTCGGTGCCGGCGCCTCCGCCTGCACCGTTGGCCTCCAGCGTCTCAGCTTCCTGCTCGTCGCTCTGCCTCTCGGTTTCGTCGCGTTCGTCGGTGTGTTCGTCCTCGGTATCCGGTGTTGCCTCGTCGACAGGAACGAGAGGGTCAGCAGCGGTCGTCGAGCCCGTCTCGACCGGTGTGGCGCCTGCACCCGACTCTGATTGCGCGGCCTGCACAATCCCGGTCACGCCCTGTGTGATCGCGGTTGCGGCCTGGGTGAGGCCACCCGTCAGCTGCCCTGCCGCCTGAGCGGCGCCCTCGGCAAGCTGGCCGCCGAGCTGAGCTGCGGGCTCGCCGAGGCCCATCATCGCCGCGAGATCCTCGGTGCCGCCGTCCATCTGGGCCGACGAGGCCTGCTGAGCAGACGTAGCAGCGGCAGGGGATGCCGATGACGCCCCGGCTGATCCCGCAGGGGACCCGCCGCCGGGCTGAAACGAGGAGCCCACTGCACCGGCCGCCTGCTGATCGGTTGCGCTGTAGCTGTCGGCCGAGGCTTTCAGTGACTCCGACATCGCTTGCAGACCCCGGATGACCTGTCCGGCGCCGTTGTGCCACTTGTCCCACTGTTCCGAGTACGCGGTGGCGGCGCCGCCCTTCCAGCCCGACCCGAGCAGCTGATCCACCGAAAGATCGACGGCAGACAATCCGTCCTGCAGGCGTTGTCCGGCGTCAGCGAGCGCGGCCGAGGCCGACCGAAGTTCGGACGTGGCCACTTCCAGCGACTGCCCCACAGTGTTACCCCCCTCGACCGGCAGCCGACAATCGGACCTGAGTTTATCGGCGCTCGCTGGGCCGCGATCGCACCAATTACGCTGCCCGTGTGCTCATCGCGATAGAGGGCGTCGACGGCGCCGGCAAACGCACGTTGACCAACGGCCTGCGGGCGGCGTTCGAGACCAACCACAAGTCGGTGGCCAGCCTCGCGTTCCCGCGGTACCACCAGTCGGTGCCCGCGGACCTCGCAGCCGAGGCGCTGCGGGGCAGCCACGGCGACCTCGCCGAGTCCGTGTACGCGATGGCGACGCTGTTCGCGTTGGACCGGGCCGGCGCGCGGGAGCAGATCGAGCACCTGCAGGCCGCCTACGACGTCGTCATCCTCGACCGGTACGTGGCGTCGAACGCGGCCTACAGCGCGGCGCGTCTGCACCAGGGCGTCGACGGCGAGGTGGTGACGTGGGTGCACGAGCTAGAGTTCGGGCGCCTGCACCTGCCCGTGCCGGACTGGCAGGTGTTGCTGAACGTGCCGACCGAACTGGCCGCGCAGCGCGCCGAGCACCGCGCCAACACCGAGGCCGACCGCGCCAAGGACGCCTACGAGCGCGACGACGGTCTGCAGCGGCGCACGGGTGAGGTGTACGCGGCACTGGCGGCCGCCGACTGGGGCGGCCGATGGGCGATCGCCGGGCCCGACGTGGACGCGACGGCCCTGGCCGACCGGTTAAGCAGCGGTTAAAGCGAAACGCCCGCGTGTGGTAGCCGAGTTTTGTGGCGATCTGGTGACACCATGGACACCATGAGGCAAAGGATCCTTGTCGTCGATGACGACCCGTCACTGGCCGAGATGCTCACCATCGTTCTGCGTGGTGAGGGTTTCGACACCGCGGTCATCGGCGACGGCAGCCAGGCACTCACCGCTGTCCGGGAGCTCAGGCCGGACCTGGTCCTGCTCGATTTGATGCTGCCTGGGATGAACGGCATCGACGTGTGCCGTGTGCTGCGCGCCGACTCCGGCGTGCCGATCGTCATGCTGACCGCCAAGACCGACACCGTCGACGTGGTGCTGGGCCTGGAATCCGGAGCCGACGACTATGTGATGAAGCCGTTCAAGCCGAAGGAGCTCGTCGCGCGCGTGCGGGCCCGGCTGCGGCGCAACGAGGACGAGCCCGCCGAGATGCTGTCGATCGGTGACGTCGAGATCGACGTGCCCGCGCACAAGGTGACCCGGCAAGGCGAGCAGATTTCGCTGACACCGCTGGAGTTCGACCTGCTGGTGGCCCTGGCACGCAAACCACGGCAGGTGTTTACTCGGGATGTGCTGCTCGAACAGGTGTGGGGATACCGTCACCCCGCTGACACCCGTTTGGTGAACGTGCATGTCCAGCGGTTGCGGGCAAAGGTGGAGAAAGACCCGGAGAACCCGCAGGTGGTCCTGACCGTTCGAGGAGTGGGATACAAGGCCGGACCCCCGTGATCGACGCCGGCGAGCATGCGCGGCGCCGTGACGAGTCGAAGGCTTCTTTGCACGAGGAGCGGTGCCGATGATCTTCGGCTCCAGGCGGCGCATACGTGGGCGTTGGGGAGGTTCCGGCCCACTCGTGCGTGGATTGGGGACGTTGGGCAGAGCGCTCAGCCTGGTGTGGCGTCGCTCCCTGCAACTGCGGGTCGTCACACTCACGCTCGGGCTGTCACTGGCCGTCATATTGGTACTCGGCTTCGTGCTGACCAGTCAGATCACCGACCGGATCCTCGAAGTCAAGGTCAAGGCTGCCACCGAAGAGGTGGAGCGGGCCCGCAACACCGTCAGCGGCATCGTCGGCGGTGAGGAGTCCCGCTCGCTCGAGAGCAGCCTGCAGTTGGCGCGCAACACGCTCGTCGACCGCAAGGCCGACGTCCGTGCGGACATGGCCGGCGCCTTCGACGCGGTCCTCGTCGTACCCGGCGACGGCCCCCGCGCGGCCGCTGCGGCCGGGCCGGTGGCGCAGATCCCCGAGGCGCTGCGTGACTTCGTCAAGGCCGGTCAGGTCAGCTACCAGTACGCGACCGTGCAGACCGAAGGGTTCTCCGGACCCGCGCTGATCGTGGGCAGCCCGACGACGTCGTCGGTGCCGAATCTTGAGCTGTACCTGATCTTCCCGTTGAACAACGAGGAGAGCACCATCGCGCTGGTGCGCGGCACCATGGCGACCGGCGGTGTGGTGCTGCTCGGTCTGCTCGCGGCCATCGCGTTGGTGGTGGCGCGTCAGATCGTGCAGCCGGTGCGGTCGGCCTCGCGCATCGCCGAACGGTTCGCCGAGGGGCACCTGACCGAACGCATGCCGGTGCGCGGCGAGGACGACATGGCGCGCCTGGCGGTGTCGTTCAACGACATGGCCGAAAGCCTGTCACGTCAGATCCAGCAGCTCGAAGAGTTCGGTAACCTGCAGCGCCGCTTCACCTCTGACGTGAGCCACGAGCTGCGCACGCCGCTGACCACGGTGCGCATGGCCGCCGATCTGATCTACGACCACAGCGAGGATCTGGACCCTGCGCTGCGCCGGTCGACCGAGCTCATGGTCAACGAACTCGACCGGTTCGAGACACTGCTGGCCGATCTGCTGGAGATCTCACGCCACGACGCGGGCGTGGCCGAATTGTCGGTCGAGTCACTGGATCTGCGGTCGACGGTGCGCAGCGCACTGGACAACGTGGGACATCTCGCGGCCGACGCGGGTGTCGAGCTCACTCTCGACATGCCCGAGGAAGACGTCATCGCCGAGGTGGATCCCCGCCGCGTGGAACGCATCCTGCGCAACCTCATCGCCAACGCCATCGATCACGCCGAGAGCAAGCCCGTGCAGATCCGCATGGCCGCCGACGAGGACACCGTCGCGGTCACGGTGCGCGACTTCGGCGTCGGGCTGCGTCCTGGTGAGGAGAAGCTGGTGTTCAGCCGCTTCTGGCGGTCCGATCCGTCGCGCGTGCGGCGCTCCGGCGGCACGGGGCTGGGCCTGGCGATCAGCATCGAGGATGCCCGCCTGCATCAGGGACGGTTGGAGGCCTGGGGCGAGCCCGGCAAGGGTGCGTGCTTCCGGCTCACGTTGCCGCTGGTGCGTGGCCACAAGGTGACGACGAGCCCGTTGCCGCTCAAGCCTGCCTCGGAGCAGCGGCCGGCGCGCCGCCGTTCCAACAAGGATCGGGAAGCAGCGGAGGAGAGCGTGTGAAGCGCCTGCTGACGGTGTTGGTCGTCGGTCTGGTGGCCCTGGTGTCCGGTTGCGCGGGAATTCCCAGCTCGTCTTCTCCGCAGGCGATCGGCACGGTCGAACGACCGGCCCCGCCGAGCCTGCCGAAACCGACACCGGACATGGACCCGGACGTGCTGCTGCGGGAATTCCTCAAGGCCACAGCCGATCCCGCCAACCGGCATCTGGCGGCGCGGCAGTTCCTCACCGAGTCCGCGTCGAGCGCATGGGACGACGCGGGCAGCGCCCTGCTGATCGACCGCGTGGTGTTCGTCGAAACCCGCAGCACCGACCGGGTTTCGGTGAGCATGCGCGCCGACATCCTCGGATCGCTGTCGGATCTGGGTGTGTTCGAGACGGGGGAGGGGGCGCTACCCGATCCGGGGCCCATCGAACTGGTCAAGACCTCGGGTGGCTGGCGGATCGACCGGTTGCCCAACGGCGTGTTCCTGGACTGGCAGCAGTTCCAGGCCACCTACAAGCGCTACACCCTCTACTTCGTCGACCCCACCGGGACCACCGTGGTGCCCGATCCGCGCTACGTGGCGGTGTCGGATCCGGATCAGCTTGCCACCGAACTCGTCTCGAAGCTCATCGCCGGACCGCGCCCGGAGATGGAGCGCTCGGTGCGCAACCTGCTCGACCCGCCGCTGAAACTGCGCGGTCCGGTCACCCGCGCCGACGGTGGCAAGACCGGCGTCGGCCGCGGCTACGGCGGTGCGCGCATCGACCTGGAGAACCTGTCGGCCTCCGACCCGCACAGCCGCCAACTGCTTGCCGCCCAACTCATCTGGACGCTGTCGCGCGCGGGTGTGGCAGGCCCGTACGTGATCAACGTCGACGGCGCGCCGCTGGACGACCGGTTCGCCGACGGCTGGGAGACCTCCGACGTCGCCGCCACCGATCCGGGTGCGGCGCCGGGCGCGGCGGCGGGCCTGCACGCGCTCGTGAACGGATCGCTGGTGTCGCTCGACGGTCAGCGCGCCCCGCGCGTGCCCGGCGCCTTCGGGCAGGCGCCGCACCAGGTTTCGGCATCGGTGTCGCGCAACGGTCAGGACGCCGCGTCCGTGGTGGCGCCGCCGGGAGCCCCCGATCCGGCGGCGACGCTGTGGATCGGCCCGCTGGGCGGCAGCACCGTGCAGGCCATGGAGGGCCGCACCCTGTCGCGGCCGAGTTGGTCGCTGGACCAGGCGGTGTGGGTGGTCGCCGACGGCATCAACGTGGTGCGTGCCATCCGCGACGCGTCGGGAACCCCGGCGCGGATCCCGGTGGATTCCAGTGCGGTGAGCAGCCGCTACCCGGGACCGATCAGCGACCTGCAGCTGTCGCGTGACGGCACCCGCGCCGCGATGGTCATCGAGGGCCAGGTGATCCTCGCGGGTATCGAACAGACGCAGGACGGACGGTTCCTGCTGACCTACCCGCGCCGGTTGGGTTTCGGGCTCGGCAACTCCGCGGTGTCGCTGTCGTGGCGTACCGGTGACGACATCGTGGTGAGCCGCACCGATCCGGAGCACCCCGTGTCGTATGTGAACCTCGACGGCGTGAACTCCGACGCGCCGAGCCGCAATCTGGTGATGCCGGTGTCGGTCGTGGCGGCCAACCCGTCCACGGTGTATGTCGCCGATCAGCGTGGCGTGAAGCAACTTTCGGCCTCGGCCGACGAGGAGAACTCGGGTTGGGTCGAGGTCAGTCCGCTGATGGTGCCCGGCTCGCTTCCCGTACTGCCCGGCTGAGACGACCCGGATGTCGGTGGCCCGGGGAACACTGCGGGCATGCTCGATCTGGTCCTGCCCCTCGCGTGCGGCGGTTGTGGTGCTGCGTCGACACGGTGGTGTCCGCGCTGCGCGGCGGAGTTGACGGTCCGCGACGACGAGCCACACCTGGTCATCCCGCGCACCGATCCGGGTGTCCCGGTGTTCGCCCTGGGCCGCTACGCCGGCGCCCGCAGACGCGCCATCGTGGCGGCCAAGGAGCACGGCCGCGCCGATCTGCTGCCGCCGCTGGCAAACGCGCTGCGCAGCGGTCTGGAGCGGCTGCTGACATGGGGCGTCGTCGTTGCTCCGGTGATCGTCGTGCCGGCTCCCACACGGCGCAGTGCGGCCCGCAGACGCGGCGGTGACCCGGTCACCCGGGTCGCGGTGGCCGCGACCGCCGCACTGCCCGGCGTCACCACGGTCCCGGCCCTGCGGACGCGCGCGTGGGTGCGGGATTCGGTGGGGCTCTCGGGTGGTGACCGCCAGCGCAACCTCGCCGGACGGATCCGCCTCACACGGGCGGGACGGCGGGCCCTCAGCGACGGCGCGGAGGGTGACCTTGTGCTGGTCGACGACGTCGTCACGACCGGGGCGACCGCGACCGAATCGGTGCGCACCCTGGCGAGATCCGGTGCCGAGGTGGCCGTGATGCTGGCCATCTCGCACGCTTGACGGGGGTGCTGATTGTCGGGGCGTCACACGATCATGAAGAACACGAAACCCGTAGGCGGAATCACTGGCACTAACGGGTGAACACGGCTACCGTCGGCAGCAACACCCCGTGAAGCCTCACGGCAGAGCGCCCCTACCTCGCTCCTTCGCCGTACACGGCCCGTCACATGGCAGGAGGTGAGTCACTCGACCCCTTGCGCCGGTGGGCGGAGCAAAAATTTTTGGCCCTTCGGCGCGTTTCATCGAGAGCCCGGCACGCGATGCGTGCGACGTGTGAGAGAAACGAGTTGCCAAGTATGTCAAGCCATTCGATGGATTCAAGCCGCACCATGGTCGTCGAAGACGACCGCGAGAGCACTGCTGGCACCACCCCGGAACGGCCCCATGCCGAGGTCGTCGTCAAGGGTCGCAACGTCGAGGTCCCCGACCATTTCCGCACCTACGTCTCAGAGAAGCTGTCGCGCCTTGAGCGATTCGACAAGACCATCTACCTCTTCGACGTCGAACTTGACCACGAACGCAACCGCCGCCAACGCAAGAACTGTCAACACGTCGAGATCACCGCGCGCGGGCGCGGCCCTGTCGTCCGGGGCGAGGCCTGCGCCGACAGCTTCTACGCCGCTTTCGAGTCGGCGGTCCAAAAGCTCGAGGGCAGACTGCGACGCGCCAAGGACCGGCGCAAGATCCACTACGGCGACAAGACCCCCGTGTCGCTGGCCGAGGCCACCGCGAAAGACCCGCTGGCGGGCCTCGACGTGTCCAGGGAGGACGGTGAGGCGCGCTACAACGACGGCGTCGCCGAGCACGAACCCGGCCGGATCGTCCGCATCAAGGACCACCCCGCGACGCCCATGACGGTCGACGACGCGCTCTACGAGATGGAACTGGTCGGTCACGACTTCTTCCTGTTCCACGACAAGGAGACGGACAGACCCTCGGTGGTGTACCGCCGCCACGCGTTCGACTACGGGCTGATCCGCCTGGCCTGACCGGCCGACCAGCACAAACAGCCGACAACCCACAGTCGGCGGGATCGCACTCCGGAGGTTTCCGGAGTGCGATTTCACGTGTGGGCCGGTTCACGCGGGCAAGCGGAGCAGGTCGGTGGCCGGTCTTTGACGGCTGACAGAGCCGGAGTGTTCCACCTGTCACCTACGATGGACTCGACTAATAGCCCGTGAGATCCCACCCACGGGGATCCATCGAAACCCACAGGGGAAATAGCGTGCTGTCGAAGTTGCTCCGTCTCGGTGAAGGCCGCATGGTCAAGCGCCTCAGGAAGGTGGCTGACTATGTCAACGCCTTGTCCGACGACGTCGAGAAGCTCTCTGACGCCGAGCTGCGAGCCAAGACCGAAGAGTTCAAGAAGCGGGTTGCCGACGGGGAGGACCCCGACGACCTGCTGCCCGAGGCGTTCGCCGTCGCGCGTGAAGCCGCGTGGCGCGTGCTCAACCAGCGCCACTTCGACGTCCAGGTGATGGGCGGTGCGGCGCTGCACTTCGGCAACGTCGCCGAGATGAAGACCGGTGAGGGCAAGACCCTGACCGCGGTGCTCCCGTCCTACCTCAACGCGCTGTCCGGCAAGGGCGTGCACGTCGTCACGGTCAACGACTACCTGGCCAGACGCGACAGCGAGTGGATGGGTCGCGTGCACCGGTTCCTCGGCCTGGATGTGGGCGTCATCCTCTCCGGCATGACCCCCGACGAGCGCCGGGCCGCCTACGCCGCCGACATCACCTACGGCACCAACAACGAGTTCGGCTTCGACTACCTGCGTGACAACATGGCGCACTCGGTCGACGACATGGTGCAGCGCGGCCACAACTTCGCCATCGTCGACGAGGTCGACTCGATCCTCATCGACGAGGCTCGTACGCCGCTGATCATCTCGGGGCCGGCCGACGGCGCATCGCACTGGTACCAGGAGTTCGCGCGGATCGTCCCGATGATGGAAAAGGACGTCCACTACGAGGTCGACCTGCGCAAACGCACGGTCGGTGTGCACGAACTGGGTGTGGAGTTCGTCGAGGACCAGCTGGGCATCGACAACCTGTACGAGGCCGCCAACTCGCCCCTGGTCAGCTACCTGAACAACGCGCTGAAGGCCAAGGAGCTGTTCCAGCGCGACAAGGACTACATCGTCCGCAACGGCGAGGTGCTCATCGTCGACGAGTTCACCGGCCGCGTGCTGATGGGCCGTCGCTACAACGAGGGCATGCACCAGGCGATCGAGGCCAAGGAACGCGTCGAGATCAAGGCCGAGAACCAGACGCTGGCCACGATCACGCTGCAGAACTACTTCCGCCTCTACGACAAGCTGTCCGGCATGACCGGCACGGCCGAAACCGAGGCCGCCGAGCTGCACGAGATCTACAAGCTGGGCGTGGTGCCGATCCCGACCAACAAGCCGATGGTGCGCCAGGACCAGTCCGACCTGATCTACAAGACCGAAGAGGCCAAGTTCCTGGCCGTGGTCGACGATGTGGCCGAACGCCACGCCAAGGGCCAGCCGGTGCTGATCGGTACCACCAGCGTGGAACGCTCGGAGTACCTGTCGAAGATGCTGACCAAGCGCCGCGTCCCGCACAACGTGCTGAACGCGAAGTACCACGAGCAGGAGGCGAACATCATCGCCGAGGCCGGCCGGCGCGGCGCGGTCACGGTCGCCACCAACATGGCCGGTCGCGGTACCGACATCGTGCTGGGCGGCAACGTCGACTTCCTGGCCGACAAGCGGCTGCGTGAGCGCGGCCTCGACCCGGTCGAGACGCCCGAGGAGTACGAGGCGGCCTGGCACGAGGTGCTGCCGCAGGTCAAGGCCGAGTGCGCCAAGGAGGCCGAGCAGGTCATCGAGGCGGGCGGTCTGTACGTGCTGGGCACCGAGCGTCACGAGTCCCGCCGTATCGACAACCAGCTGCGCGGCCGCTCCGGCCGCCAGGGTGACCCCGGCGAGTCGCGGTTCTACCTGTCGCTGGGCGACGAGTTGATGAGGCGGTTCAACGGCGCGACGCTTGAGACGCTGCTGACCCGGCTCAACCTGCCCGACGACGTGCCGATCGAGGCCAAGATGGTCTCGCGCGCCATCAAGAGCGCACAGACGCAGGTCGAGCAGCAGAACTTCGAGGTCCGCAAGAACGTCCTCAAGTACGACGAGGTGATGAACCAGCAGCGCAAGGTCATCTACGCCGAGCGCAGGCGCATCCTCGAAGGCGAGAACCTCGCCGAGCAGGCCCACAAGATGCTCGTCGATGTCATCACGGCGTACGTCGACGGCGCCACCGCCGAGGGCTATGCCGAGGACTGGGACCTCGAGACGCTGTGGACCGCGCTCAAGACGCTGTACCCCGTCGGCATCGATCACCGCGACCTCATCGACTCCGATGCGGTGGGCGAGCCGGGCGAGCTGACACGCGAGGAACTGCTCGACGCGCTGATCAAGGACGCCGAGCGCGCCTACGCCGATCGAGAGAAGCAGATCGAGGCGATCGCGGGCGAGGGCGCCATGCGCCAGCTCGAACGCAACGTTCTGCTCAACGTGATCGATCGCAAGTGGCGCGAGCATCTCTATGAGATGGATTACCTCAAGGAGGGCATCGGCCTGCGCGCCATGGCGCAGCGCGATCCGCTCGTCGAGTACCAGCGCGAGGGTTACGACATGTTCGTCGGCATGCTCGAAGCGCTCAAGGAGGAGAGCGTCGGCTTCCTGTTCAACGTCCAGGTCGAGGCCGCCCCGCAGCAGCCTCAGGTCGCCCCGCAGGCGCCGCCGCCGACGTTGTCGGAATTCGCTGCCGCGGCCGCGGCAAAGGCGTCCGATTCGGCGGCCAAGCCCGATTCCGGATCGGTGGCCACCAAGGAACGCGCGGAGGCCGAGCGTCCCGCTCCGGCGTTGCGCGCCAAGGGGATCGACAACGAGGCGCCGCCGCTGACCTACACCGGTCCGTCCGAGGACGGCACCGCGCAGGTGCAGCGCAGCGGCAACGGCGGACGCCATGCCGCACCGGCCGGCGGCTCGCGCCGCGAGCGCCGCGAGGCCGCGCGCAAGCAGGCCAAGGCCGACCGGCCCGCGAAGTCGCACCGCAAGGGCTAGCCGATCTGCAGGGCGGTGAGTTGCCAACGGCCGCTCTGCAATTCGGCGCGTGCCGCGATGGCGCGGACCCGCTGACCGCGGGTGTAAGTGGCGAATATTTCCGCGGCGGTGCCGTAGCCGGCGTCGGTGCCGCGCGTGGGCCCGGCAGCCGCGCGTAACCGCACGCGGCGCAGGTTCGCGGGGGCGCCGTGGCGCGTCTGAGACAGCGCCACCACGGAGTCGATCAACAGCGGGTTGAGCACCGCGCGCAACTGCGCCGGGGATCTGCGCCGGTCGATGACCTCCAGCACGCGGCGCAGGGCCATCGCGGCGAACTGGCCGGCACCGTCGTGCACTTGCTGCTCGACCGGTGGTGGCACCAGACGCAACGTGCGTGGCGTATGCCGGTGCAGCGCGGTGGGTGCCGGGCACGGTGGCACCGAGGTGATGGGTTGCACCGGCGGTTCGTAGTCGATCACCGGCTCCACGACCGGTCTCGGCGCGGGGCCTGCGACCGGCAGATCGGTTGCGGGCGATGGCGCGGCTTCTGATGGGTGCACGAGAGAACTCCAGCGGTCGGCAGGACAGGACGACATCTGCTGGAGAGGTGCAGATGAATCAATGATCCCACGACGTGACGGCCTCGGAACGCACCCGTGATGCGCGCACGCAGAATCCCCGGTTACCGTGACGGGGTTCCACGCGATCCACAGGGGAGGTTGGCGCCGAATGGTGACCAGGCTGTCGGCGTCCGACGCAGCGTTCTACCGCCTCGAGAACACCTCGACACCGATGTACGTCGGGTCCCTGTCCATCCTGCGCAAACCACGCGCCGGACTGAGCTACGAGACCCTGCTGGAGACCGTCGAGAAGCGCCTGCCGCAGATCCCTCGGTACCGGCAGAAGGTGCGCGAGGTGACGCTGGGGCTGGCGCGCCCGGTGTGGATCGACGACCGTGAATTCGACATCACTTATCACATCCGGCGTTCGGCTCTGCCGTCTCCGGGCAGCGACGCCCAATTGCACGACCTGGTGGCCCGGCTCGGGTCACGGCCGCTGGACAAGACACGGCCGCTTTGGGAGATGTACCTCGTCGAGGGGCTGGCCGGGAACCGCATCGCGATCTACACCAAGTCACATCAGGCGCTGGTGAACGGCATGTCCGCGCTCGAGGTGGGCCACGTGATCGCCGACCGGACCCAGAAACCGCCCGAGTTCGGTGAGGACATCTGGATCCCGTCGCGTGAGCCGACCGACCGCCAACTGGTGCTCGGCGCGATCGGGGAGTGGATCGCACGTCCCACCAGTCAGGTCGCGGCGCTGCGCGACACCGTCACCGAGGTGGCCACCAACGCAGGCGAACTCGCCGCGGTGGGGCGCCGGATCGCCGACACGGTTCGCACGGTGGCGCGCGGCACGGCCCCGAGCAGTCCGCTCAACACCACGGTGTCGCGCAACCGCAGGTTCACGGTGGCCGACCACAAGCTCGACGATTACCGGCAGGTGCGGGTGCGCTACGACTGCGACATCAACGACGTGGTGCTGGCGGTGATCTCCGGGGCGCTGCGCAACTGGCTGCTCTCACGTGGCGAGCCGGTGACGCCGAGCACCACCGTGCGGGCCATGGCGCCGCTGTCGGTCTACCCCGACGAGGAACTCGATTCGCCCGGCCCTGGTCAGGCGATCAGCGAGGTCTCGCCGTTCCTCGTCGACCTGCCGGTCGGGGAGGGCAACGCCGTCGTGCGCCTGTCGCACATCACCCACGCCACCGAGTCGAACTCGTGGGCGGTCAGCCTGGTCGACGCGCGCACCATCGTGACGCTCTCGGGATTCGCACCGCCGACATTGCACGCGATGGGAATTCGTGTGGCGACGGGGTTTTCGGCGCGCTTGTTCAATCTGTTGATCACGAATGTGCCGGGACCGCAGAAGCAGATGTACGTTGCGGGCACGAAGCTGCTGGAGACGTACGCAGTGCCGCCGCTGTTGCACAACCAGGTGCTGGCGATCGGCGTGACCTCGTACAACGGCAGGCTGTACTTCGGGATCAACGCCGATCGTGACGCCATGAGCGACGTCGACGTGTTCCGCAGCCTGCTCGACGAATCCCTGGAGGAATTGATAGACGCGGCTAAGTAATTTCTGGCAAACCGGCCCGGAAATTTGATTTCGTTTGCCATCCGCGCTGTGATGAATTGACCATGACTGACGAGATACGAAAAGCTAAATTTGACGCGGACGAAAAAGCAGTAACGAAAACCGAAAAAGTTCTCAAATCACCCGTCGGTAGCGACGTCGTCGTCCCGCAACACCCCGTGCTCGACGTACCGGTCGAGCAGAAGGCCTACACGCGCCGCGAGGGTCTGGACCGCGTGGTGTTCGGCGTCACGGCCCTCATCGCGATCGGCTTCCTCGTCTGGGGCTTCCTCAGCACCGACTCGCTTGCCTCGGCCTCGGCCGACGCCCTGGCCTGGGTGATGAACAGCACCGGATGGCTGTTCGTGCTCACCGCGTCCGGGTTCGTGGTGTTCGTGGTGTGGCTGGCGGTCAGCCGCTACGGCAACATCCCGCTGGGCCGCGACGACGAAGAACCAGAGTTCCGCACGGTGTCGTGGGTGGCCATGATGTTCAGCGCGGGCATGGGCATCGGCCTGATGTTCTTCGGGGTGTCAGAACCGTTGTCACACTTCGTCACTCCACCGCCGGGCACCGGCGACCCGGGGGACCCGGCCGCCGCGCAGACCGCGATGGCGACCACGCTGTTCCACTGGACGCTGCACCCGTGGGCCATCTACGCGGTCGTGGGCCTGGCGATCGCCTACGGCGTGTACCGCAAGGGCCGGCTGCAACTGGTCAGTGCCGCCTTCGAGCCGCTGCTGGGTGAGCGCGCCAACGGTCCGGCGGGCAAGGTCATCGACATGCTGGCGATCTTCGCCACGCTGTTCGGGTCGGCGGCCTCGCTGGGCCTGGGCGCCCTGCAGATCCGCAGTGGCCTGCAGATCGTGTCGGGCATCGGGCAGGTCGGCAACACCATCCTGGTGGTGATCATCACGGTGCTCACCGTCGCCTTCGTGCTGTCGGCCGTCTCGGGTGTGGCCCGCGGGATCCAGTGGTTGTCGAACATCAACATGGTGCTCGCCCTCGTGCTGGCGTTGTTCATCTTCCTGGTGGGCCCGACGGTGTTCATGCTCAACATGATCCCCACGTCCATCGGCAGTTACGTGGAGCAGTTGGCGATGATGTCGGCCCGCACCGGGGCCGAGGGCGCCGACGTCAACGAGTGGCTGCAGTCGTGGACGATCTTCTACTGGGCCTGGTGGATCTCCTGGACTCCCTTCGTGGGCATGTTCATCGCGCGTATCTCGCGTGGACGCACCATCCGCCAGTTCATCGCGGGCGTGCTGTTCGTGCCGAGCGTGGTGTCGCTGGTGTGGTTCTGCGTGTTCGGCGGCGCGGCCATCCACGAACAGCAGAACGGGGTCGATCTCGCGGGTGAGGGCAGCGTCGAGCAGCAGTTGTTCGGGCTGCTCGACCAGTACCCGATCGCGACGATCGCCAGCGTCGTGGTGATGCTGCTGGTGGCGATCTTCTTCGTCTCCGGCGCCGACGCCGCGTCGATCGTGATGGGCTCGCTGTCCGAACGCGGCACGATCAAACCGACGCGCCCGACGGTGATCTTCTGGGGCGTCGCCACCGGCGCGGTGGCCGCCGTGATGCTGCTGGTGGGCGGTGAGGACGCGCTCAACGGCCTGCAGACGATCACGATCATCGCGGCGCTGCCGTTCGTGGTCGTGATGGTGGGCCTGACGGTGTCGCTCATGCGGGATCTGCGTCGCGACCCGATGATCGTGCGTCGCGAGTACGCGGTCGAGGCCGTCAACTCGGCGGTGGTCCAGGGTGTCACACAGCACGGCGACGACTTCGTGATCGCCGTCGAGAAGGACCCGAACGCCGACGACGGGCATGACGACCGAGCCGACGCCGATTCCGTCGAAGTCGCCGACGAGAACACCGACAAAACCGAGGGCATGACCGCGGGCGGCTAATCTCGCGGGGTGCGCGTATACATCCCGACGACGCTGGCCGCTCTGCAGCGCCTCGTCACCGACCGGTCGCTCCTCGTCACCAACGGCACGGCGTTCGCCGTCACCCCGACCCTGCGTGAGGCGTATGCCGAGGGCGATGACGACGAACTCGCCGAGGTGGCGCTGCGCGACGCGGCCCTGGCGTCGTTGCGGTTGCTGGCCACCGGCGGCGAGTCGGATCTCCCGCCTCGCCGCGCGGTGGTCGTGGCCGACGTGCCCGGCGCGCAACCGCGCCCGGATCTCGATGACGCCGTGGTGCGGTTGCCTGGGCCGGTGCCGATCGATTCGGTGATCGCGGTCTATGTGGACAACGCCGACGCTGAGCCTGCCGTGCGGGCCGCCGTGGACGTCATCGACGAGGCGGATCTTGGGGACGAGGATGCCGAACTCACGGTCGGCGACGCACAGGACCACGACCTCGCGTGGTACGCGTCGCAGGAGCTCCCGTTCCTTCTTGAACTGCTCTGATATCGCGCCAGGGCTGGCTACGACACCGTAAGTTACGGTACCGTAGGTTGCGTGGCCAAGAATCACATCAAGATCTCGGCCAATGTTGCCGATACGGTTCGTCCCACCGTGGCGGGCGCCGACGAGCGGCCCGGATGGCACGCGCTGCGCAGGCTCGCGGCGCGGATCACCACCCCGCTGCTCCCCGATGACTACCTGCAGCTCGCCAACCCTCTGTGGTCGGCGCGGGAACTCCGGGGGCGCGTCCTGGAGGTGCGTCGGGAAACCGAAGACTCGGCAACATTGGTGATCAAGCCCGGTTGGGGCTTCTCGTTCGACTATCAACCCGGCCAGTACATCGGTATCGGTGTCTTCCTCGACGGACGCTGGCGGTGGCGCTCGTACTCGCTGACCTCGAGCCCGGTCACCGCGCATCCGAAGGGCAAGGCGCGCACCATCACGATCACGGTCAAGGCGATGCCCGAGGGCTTCCTGTCGACGCACCTGGTGGGCGGGCTCGAACCGGGCACCGTCGTGCGCCTGGCGGCCCCGCAGGGCAACTTCGTGATGCCCGATCCGGCGCCGGCGTCGGTGCTTTTCCTCACCGCAGGTTCCGGGATCACGCCGGTGATGTCGATGCTGCGCACGCTGGTCCGCCGCGATCAGATCACCGACATCATCCACTTGCATTCCGCGCCAACCGAATCCGACGTGTTGTTCGGATCGGAGCTGACGGCACTGCAGGGCACGCACCCGGGGTACCGGCTGCGGATCCGCAGCACGCGCACCGAGGGCAGGCTCGATCTCGAGCGCATTGCCGACGAGGTTCCCGACTGGCGTGAGCGTCAGGTTTGGGCGTGCGGTCCCGAGGGCATGCTTGCTGATGCCGAGCGCGTGTGGAAGGCCGCCGGTGTGGGCGAGAACCTGCACCTGGAGCGGTTCGCGGTCAAGCGCGCCGCACCGCACGGCACGGGTGGCAACGTGACGTTCGAGCGCACCGGCAAGACGGTGCACGCCGACGCCGCGAAATCGTTGATGGAGGCCGGCGAAGAGGTGGGCATCCGGATGCCGTTCGGTTGCCGCATGGGCATCTGCCAGTCCTGTGTGGTGGGTCTGGTCGACGGTCATGTGCGTGACCTTCGGACGGGCGTCGAACACGACGCCGGAAGCCGGATCCAGACGTGTGTTTCCGCGGCATCGGGCGACTGTGTGCTCGATGTTTAGACTTTACTGCTTGGTAACCTACGGAGCCGTAGGTTACGGTAGCGTAGGTAGACGAAAGGAGGGTTGCCAATGGCTGTTACCGACGTCCCGGCGTTCGCGCATCTGACCGAAGCCGATATCGAGAACCTGGGTATCGAGCTGGACGCGATCCGTCAGGATATTGAGGATTCGCGCGGCGAACGCGACGCGCGCTACATCCGCCGCACGATCGCGGTCCAACGGTCGCTGGACCTTGCGGGTCGACTGATGCTGACCGCGAGTAAGCGCCGCTCGGCGTGGTGGGCAGGCACGGCGACCCTGGGCGTGGCCAAGATCATCGAGAACATGGAGATCGGCCACAA
>Ga0180216_1001251_pt1 | contig 23119 bp, 21 predicted proteins | sample eDN3rd37CBELigMG_FD_128879 | JGI IMG/M metagenome (GOLD analysis project Ga0180216, IMG submission 128879) | Enriched Miracle-Growth compost microbial communities from Emeryville, California, USA - eDNA 3rd pass 37_C BE-Lig MG (version 2)... ...
CGATCGCCGCAATCCGTCCGTCCGCGAACCGCTCGCGAGCGGGATTTTTCCATGAGGAATCCGCCGGGGCGTTCCGCGCGGCATTCCTTCGGTTCACTCGGGCGGGGGGCCCGCCATCAAGCCGAACCGGGCTCGTGGTCGGGCGCGAGATGACGGGGCGCGCCGCCGACGGCCTTGTCTGGTTCACCCGGGATCCGGGATCGTCACGCGGCCGCGTTGGCGCTGATTAACAGCGGAGTGCGACGGCCATCCGGATTGAGCCCGAAATCGCCAGGCTCTGTGCGGATTCGGCGGCGGAGGCGAAGGCGTGGGAGGGATCGAATGCCAAGGAGACTGCTGTTCCGGCGCACGCGGCGAGAGCGTCTTCGCCGGCCTTCTCCTCGATTTCGAAGTCAAACGCCTTCGCTTCGGCTGCGAATGGGGGAGGGAGCGCGAAGATCAAGCAGCCGATTGCCGAGGTGTTCGCGTCCTCGACGCGAGCGGTCTGTGGGGGGATCGGCCTTGAGGGAGCGGTTGGTCGAAAAGCGAAGGGGGAGGGAATTGTGAAGTCGGGGCCCGGGTGGGCGGCGCACGTCTGCGGCTCGCTTAGGTCCTCCCAATGGGCCGGCGCCCGCGTCGCCGTGAGCGCTAGCGCCACGGTTAAGGCAAGGCATACGCTTTGAAGAAAGCTTGGCCGCATGGAAAAAGGCCCCAGTCCGCCAGTCCGCCCCGGCCACATCCTCTGGCCCGAATTAATGATACTTAAGAATCATACGCGGCGTTCCGGCCGGCGTCCAGACGGGAAAGCGCGATTTCCCCCAATCCCGGCGCGGATCGCGTTCGTCAACAGAGCCGGAAGCGTGAGCGCCGGTCCATTCCAGATCGTCCGATCCCGGCCGACCTCGCGGCCGTCCGCTCGGGCTTGACGCTATTGCGATTGACCGATTCGAGGGTTGCGCCTAAGATCCGCCCGACCGACGGGGAGGTTCCGCTCCGGCCCTTTCCTTCGACTCGCGGGCCGCCTCAATTCATGGCTCATGGAGGAGCAACACCGATGCGAGATCACAACAAGGCGTTCTGCCGCCTTGTGGCCGAGACCTTCGACTGTCCAACACCCATCGTGGAGTTTGGTTCGTATCAGGTCGAAGGACAGGAGGGCTACGCCAATCTCCGAGGCGTGTTCGCGGGCAAACCTTACCTCGGCTGCGACATGCGCCCCGGCCCGGGGGTCGATCGGATTGAGGACGTCTCGGCCATCAGCCTGCCCGACGAATCGGCCGGAACGATCCTCTGCATCGAAACCTTCGAACACGTTTTCGAGGTCCGCCGGGCCTTCGACGAAGTCTTCCGGGTGCTCAAGCCTGGTGGAATCCTGCTGATCACCTCGCCCTTGAATTTTCGCATCCACGGGTATCCGGACGACTACTGGCGGATGACCCCGGGCTGCCTGAAGCGCATGATGCGCCCCTACGAGGGCCGGCTCATCGGCGAACAAGGAACGCATTCGTTCCCCCATTCGGTCATGGCTTTGGGGGTCAAGACGCCCGCCCCGGTCGATTTCGACCTCCGCGCCCAGGAGTTGATCCGCCGCTACGGCGCGACGCTGGCCGAATTCGAGGCGAGCCTGCCCCTCCGCGACAAGATCCGCCGGCGCGTCGGCCGTCTCTACCGCTCCAAGGGAGAACGGCGACTCATCGCCGACTACTACCGGTCGGAATTCCAGGTGGAGACCGGGGTCGAAACGCTCGCGGCCGAGGCGCCCATCATGGCCGGCCGAGAGATCCGCGCCGACGTTCCCGCGGCCGGCTCGGCCATCCCGAACCTTCACGATCCCAAGGAAGTCGGCAAGGGGAGCACATGGCGACACCCATCGATCGCGTATTGATTCTCGGCCTCGACGGCGCCACCTGGACGGTGCTCGATCCGATGCGGCGGCGCGGGCTCATGCCGAACCTCGACGCCCTCCTGGAACGATCGGCTCATGGGGTCTTGAACTCGGTCGTTCCCCCCGTGACGACGGCGGCCTGGACCTCGATGTCGACCGGCTGCGCCCCCGCGCGGCACGGCGTCTTCGATCATCGCTACTTCGACGCCGCCGAAGACCGGATGAAGGTCAACCACTCCGGCCGCGTCCGCGCGCCGACGATCTGGCGATTGCTCAGCGACGCGGGCCGCTCGGTGGCGTGCCTGAATGTGCCGGGGCTCTATCCGCCCCCAACGGTCAACGGCGTGGTCGTCTCGGGCATGGACGCTCCCCACCTGGAGGGAGCGCTTCGGGGCAACCCCGAGTTCGCCGACCGCCTCAAGGCGGAAGTCCCCGACTACACGCTCCGCTACTTCTGGAAGCGCGCGCCGCAATCGCTGGAGGAGCTGCGAACCAACGCCCGCCTCACCGACGAGAGCTTCCAGGGACGCGCCAAGGGGGGCCTGCTGGCCGACCGCGCGTTTCCCGACTGGTCGGTCCTGATGGTCCAGTTTCAGAACCTCGACCCGTTCCAGCATCGCGCCTGGCGTTATCTCAACGTCGACGAGACGGGGATCGACGACCCGGAATGGAACGAGGCCGCGGCGATCGTGATTCAGGGACTCGACCGCGCCATCGGCCGGCTGCTCGAACTGGCCGACAAGCGAGGCGCGGCGGTGATGGTGGTCAGCGACCACGGATTCGGCCCCTGTGTGGGCCGGATCGACGTGAACCGGATCCTGCTCGACGCCGGCGTGGCCCGGCGCGCGAACTGGTTGAGCAAGGTCTCGCGCCGCGGGAATCAAATCGTCGACCGAATTCGCGTCTGGAAGGCCAAGCGGAACGACCCGGCGGCCCGCTCGGCGTCGTTCGACCAATCGGTGACGGGCGCCTTCCCGTTCGACTGGAAGCGGACGTTGGCCTTCGCGCCACATCAAGACACCGCGGCGATGATCTACGTCAACTCGCCGGCGCGATACGGCTCGACGCGGAACCGCCCGCCGCTGTTCACGCCCCGCGACATCGACGACGCCCGCGACCAGGCGGCCGGCGCCCTGGCCGAGGCGCTCCATCCCGAGACCGGCGAGCGGCTCTTCCCCCAGATCGTCGCGACGGCAGACGCCTACAACATCGACCCGGCGCGCGAAGGCTATCCCGACCTCATCGCCCTGCCGGCGGCCTCGTACTGGGTGCGGACCAAGCTCGCCCCGGGACGCGGCTGGGTCACGGCCGATCCGAACCTCACCGGCACCCACCGCCCCGAAGGCGTCGTCGCCCTGGCCGGCGTCGGCCTAACGCCCGGCCGCAACCTCCAGGCCCGGCTGATCGACGTCGCCCCGACGATCCTGAACCTCCTGGGCGCGCCGATCCCATCCCACATCGAGGGAACGCCCATCGGCGCCGAGCCGACGGCGGCCAGCGCCTCTCACGCCGACGAGCGGCTCGACCGCCCGAGCGACACGCCGGGAGGCCCCCACCAGAAGACCTTCGAGCACACCGCCGAGGAGCAGGCCATCCTGGAACAGCGGTTGGCTGATCTCGGTTATCTCGAATAAGAGGGCGGTGGCCTCCACCCTGGGGGCGGCCCGCCGTGGTCGCCCTCCGGCGCCGGTATCGGCGCGGGGCGCGCCATCCCGTGAGGGCGGGCGCGGGGCCCGCCTCCTCAATGGGTTTAAATCAGATCCAGCCGCCGCCGCGGGCTATGGGCGCGGCTGCACTCGGCGCAGACGCCGGTGATGAGGAATTGATGCTCGGTCGCGCGGAAACCGTGGGCGCGGCTGATGGCGTCGCGGATCTTCAGGATTTCCTCGTTGCGAAACTCGACGATCTTGTTGCACTCGGTGCAGTGCAGATGGTCGTGGTTGGGATAACCGTAGTCGTGCTCGTAGGCCGAGCGGTTCGTAAGGCGAAACTCCCGCAGCAGACCCGCCTCGACCAGAAGGCGAAGCGTCCGGTAGACGGTCGATCGGCTGATCGCGTGACCCGCGTCGTGCAAGTCGCGCACCAGCTCGTCGGCGTCGAAGTGCTTGTGCGCGCTGAAGATGTGCTTAACCAAGACGCGCCGCGGGTCCGTGAGCTTCTCGCCTCGGATTTCCAGGAAGACGCGGAACCTCTCTTCGGGAGACTCTTTCACGTCCAATTCAACCATATCCCTCGTCTGAGATTCGCTCACGGCGGATTCCTTTTTCCAACCCGCGGCCCCGATGACGCTCATCCCAAGGCCGAAGATGAATCAAGAATGATTCTCCATTATAAGAGCCGCCGTCGATCTCTTCCAGCCCGCGCGCGGCGGGGGTCCACTGATTCACCCGTCGGCGCCCCCGTCCGCGATCCCGTTGGGGGGCGAACCAGGAGCGCGTGGGGCGGCGAAACTCAACGCTCGTCAACCGGCGTCAGCGGGATGACCGGGCCGGAGGGGGGGGACGCGGGTGGAGGGGACGACAGGATCGGCGCGTTCCCGGAAGGCGATCCGGGCGCGCTGAGCGCCGGGCCGCTCGGGACGGCCGCCTCCGGGGCGGGGCCGCCGGGGTGGGAGTGGGCCGCGAGGTCGGGTTGACCGCTTAGCTTCAGCAGCAGCGACTCGATCAGGGCGTGCAGGTGCTTCACGGAATGGTCGCAATCTTGCGGATTGCCCGAGTACGAGAACGGCTGGGCGGCCAACCGGCCGAGTCGCCGCTCGTAGACGATGAACTGAACCTCTTCGATAAAGTCGCTGGAGGGCGCTCCGCAATGGCCGCGATTGCGGCTCAGGTCGCCGGAGGCCACGAGGTCGGCGATCGGCTTGACGTCGGCCGGCGACAGCCGATGGACCCCTTCGGAGTCGATCACGGTGCCGTCGGCGAAGACCTGAAGGAACATGCCGAACTGGCTTCCATCGGTGGACCGGCCCAGGGCCACGCGGGTCAAGAGCGGGTCGGCGCTTGTCACGGCGCTGCTGACTCGGGGCCGAGGGGCGATCGGCGGGGCCGAGTCGCCCTGAAGAGTCTCGGGGGTGGAGGGCCCCGCGCCGAGCGGGCCGGCCGTCGGCGTGGGAGCCGGGGCCGAAGGGGCGGTGGTCGATCGGGGCGCCGCGGGGGGGATGAAGTCGTCGCCGCGCTTCGCCGCCGCGCTCGACGCGCCGCCGGCGCCGGGGCCGTAGGGCAACGGATTCGCGGCCGGCGCTGGGCGGGCGCGATTATTCGGCGCGGCGGAGGACGACGAGCCGCCTCCCAGGCGGAATAGTCGTCCGAAAAGCCCCGGCTCGTCGCCGGCGGCGGAAACGGGCGTCGCGCTGGCGACGATCACCGCCAGCGGGCCGAGAATCGCCGGGACGAGCCCGCCTCTTCGATATGGGAAAGCGCGCATGGCCGACCTCCTGTCGGTTTGCCTTCGGGTCTTTCGGGGGGAGTGGGGCGCCGACGGCGTGGCCGAGACCTTCCTTGGCCGTCGGAGCCCGCGGCGCGGCGCGAACGATCGCTAAAACGCCACCACGCGGAAGACCTCTCGCGCCGTGGTGACTCCCTGAAGTATTTTATCGACCGCGGAGTGCTTCAAGGTTCGCATTCCCAGATCAACCGCCACGCGCCGCAGGACGTCTCGGGGAATTTGCTGAAAGATCAGGTCGCGCAGCTCCTCGCCAACCACCATGATCTCGAAGATGCCGGTTCGGCCCAGGTAGCCGGTCTGGAAGCAGGCCGGGCAGCCCATTCCCCGGTGGAACTGGACGCCGCGGTGCTCGTCGGGATCAAGCTCCAGCGACAGCAGCAGCTTCTCGTCCGGCGCGTATGAGGCCATGCAGTACGGGCAGATCTTGCGGACCAGGCGCTGGGAGACGATGGCCAGCAGGCTGCTGGAGAGTTGATAGCCGGGGATCCCGAAATTGTAGAGGTTGCTGATGGTGCTGGGGGCGTCGGAGCCGTGCAGGGTGCTGAAGACGAGCACGCCGGTCAGCGCGGCGCGGATGCCGATCCGGGCGGTCTCCTCGTCGCGGATCTCGCCGATCATCACGATGTCGGGGTCTTGCCGAAGCAAGGCGCGCAGCCCCTGGCCGAACGTCATCTCCCCCGGCGAGCTTCCCACCTGCGTTTGGTTGACGCCGGGCATCCGGTGTTCGATCGGGTCCTCGATCGTCATGAGGTTGCGCAGGGGGGAGTTGATCCGCTCCAGGCAATTGTACAGGGTCGAGGTCTTGCCCGCCCCCACGGGACCGGCCACGAGGATCGCGCCGTAGGGTTGGGCGATGAGGCGGTCGAGGATCTCCCCCTGCGACGCCGACATGCCCAGTTGGACGAAGTCGACCGCGTCGGTCAGCACCTCGTGGATCCGCACGACGATCTTCTCGCCATAGATCGTCGGAAAGGTGGCGACGCGGAGGTCGCGCGGCCGGTTGGCGTGGGTGATCGTGATCCGACCGTCCTGCGCGTGTCTGCGTTCGATGATGTTGAGGTTCGAGATCACCTTGATCCGGCTGATGGTCGCGGCGGCGAGCACGGAGTCGACGAACAGGATGTCCTGAAGCTGGCCGTCGATCCGGTAGCGGATCCGGAGGCCGTTGTCCATGGAGTCGAAGTGGATGTCGGTGGCGCGACAATCGATCGCCCGCTCCAGGATCTGGCCGACCAGTTCGGGCACGGGAGCGGTCTGGGCCAGCTCTTGAAGCTCCCGGCGCACGTCGCGCTGAACGCGCTCCCGATCGGGTAGGACGATGGCCCGCGTCTCCGCGCCAACCACCTCCTTCCCCTCGCCCCGGCCCTCCACGGATTCCCGGGCCGCCTCCTGGCCGTACGCCTCCCGCCCGCCGGCGCCGGCGCCCTCGGCATTGGCCTTGGGCTCGGGGGCCTCGCCCTCCTCGGTCCGCGTTTCGACGCGCTGAAGGGTCAGGTCCTCGAGGCGTTCGAAGGCCAGTTGATTGAGCCGCTCGACGGGGATCAGGCTCAACTCCAGGATCGCCTGCTTCAGGTCGCGATCGTGGTCCTTGGAGTAGTTCCAGGCCGCGAGAAGTTGTTCCTCGTTGAGCACGCCGTGGGAAAGCATGATCGACGCGAGCGCCGACTCCTCGGCGGAGAGGTCGGGGAACAAGGCGCCCCGGCTCGGCGCGACGATGGATCGGGAGTGGCCCGGGAGCGACGTTTTCGGCGAAGGGCGCGCTGGACTCATGGACCAGATCCTCCTGAGCATGCCCGCCCCGGGTCGAATGACGGGCGAAACGTCCCAACGGCGACGCGGGAGCGTTTCGATGGACGCGGGAGCGCGGCGGCCGTCGCGCTTGCCGCAACGCCTTGCCATTCATTGTTTCGCGCGGAGAGGACCTTGCCAAGACGCGACTCCGCGACCGTCGCCGATTTCAAGGCGCGCGGAGTCCCCAAACGCCAAGGGGCCGGCTCCGGACGAACCAGAAGGGTTCGCCCGGACCGGCCTGATTGTTATCGCGTCAAAGTGTTTCGCGGCCCCGGCCGCGAGGGGCGGTTATCAGCCCAGGAACTCGGAGAGCATCCTGTCGAGCGCCAACTCAAGCCGTTCGGGGGTGTCGTAGGTCCCCTCGGCGATCTGGCGGCGGATCTCCTCGACTCGCTCGTGACGGATCTCCGGAAGCTGGCTGATGCCGTCGAGCATCTGGCCCAGCGGCGAGATTTCGACCTGGTCGCGGGGAGCGCTGGCGCGCACGGTCTCGCCGGCGTCCACGCTCAAGGGGGCAAGTCGCGGGTAAATGGGTTGAGGGCCCTGAGTCCCTCCAGCGCCGAAGATTTCCATTTTTGCGCCTCCAAATTGGTGCCGTGTCCGAAGGACCGACCTTCAGCATAACCGGGTGCCGCTCGACTGGATGTCTGAGATCCTTGCTCGAAGGAACCGACCGACGCCGGTCGGGCCTCTCAGTTCCGGTCTTCGTCCACCACCGTCTAGACGCCCGATCCCGAGCGTCGATGGTCTTGGTATCGACCCTTCCCACTCCTTAGTTGAGTCAAATCCGGAAAAAACCGTCCCCGATCCGAAATTCCTTTCGGCTCAGCGGCGAACCCGCCCCTGCTGGGCCGAGGTCTTCAGCCCCTCGGCCAGAAGCTGCGAGGTCTTGCCGAGCCCCTCGGTCAGCGTCATCACCCGCTGCTGAAGCCGCAGAACCTCCTGTTGCTGCTCCGGCGTCGAGACCTTGGCCTGCACCGCTTCGAGCGTTTTGGCCGCGTCGTGCAACTCCTGGGCCCCCTTGCTGAAAATCTGGGCCGTGTCGTAAACCGCCTGCACGCGAAGGTCTTCGTTGTTCGGCTTGTAGAAGGGGCTCAGCACGAACGGGTTGGTGTAGATCTTCTGGACGAGCTTGTCGGCCCAGTCTGTGGCGTCGCGGACGTTGGAGATCGACCGCTCGATGTCGCCCCGGCCGGCGGTGACGATCTCCACCCCCTGGTTAACCAGGACGTCGGCCTGGTACATCACCCGATTGCCCCGCGCCATGAGCAGGTCGACGTTCTCAATGGTCCGGTCAATCTCGGGCCGTTTGGTCGTGACGATGTCCTTGGCCGTCGCGGTCGCGTCCTTGACCGAGGCGAGGGTGAGCTTCACGTTCTCGCGGTTCTCCTGAAGCATCGTCTCGACCAGGCTGGTCAAGACGTCGATCCGGTTGATGGCCGCCTCGATCTGGGGCGAGGTCGCGCCGATCCGCCGGGTCATGTCCTCGACGTGCTCGACGGTCGCCTCGACGGGCGGGCGGAGCGCGTCGACCAGGTCCTTGACGTTGACCGAGGCGTCCTCGAACGCGCCCAGGATCTGCCGAACCCGGGGGCCGACGGCGTCGACCGTCTGGCGCACCTCGGCGATGGTGTGGCTCAGGTGGTTCCGCTCCTGGGGACCAAGGCCCACCTGCTCGATGATCGGGTCGAAGAACGACGACTCGACGCCCTGGACGGTCTGCCCCGGCACCAGAGCCACGTCCGAGGACCCCGAGGCGACCACGTTGACGTGGCTCATCCCCGTCAGCCCCGGCGAGATCGTGATCTTCACGTCCTGCTTCAGCTTCTTCAAGAGCGTCGCGGGCAGCGACAACCGGACCCGGGCCCGCAACGTCCCCTCCACCTCCACCAGCGACAGGTCGACCACGTTGCCGGCGTCGAGGCCGGCGATCCGCACCGGGCTGCCCACTCGAATGCCCTGCCCATCGCGAAACACGACGTCGATCGTCCTTTGCGACGCCAGGAAGCCCGGCCCGTCGCTCGCCATGCCGACGAGCCCGAGCACCGCGACCAGGGCCGACAGCACCAGAAGACCGATCCAAACTTCCCGGCTCGACGCTCGCGAACGCATAGAGGCTCCCTCCCCGACGATGGTCACGCTTCCAGCGCTTCGCCGGTCATGGCGTCGGCGGTTGCAACAGCGACGGCCCGTAGACGGGAACCGCGTGATACACCAAGACAAACCAGGTCATGTTCATGATCAGGATCGCCGCCATCGCCAGGCACGACGCGAAAAGCATCGCCCGACACGCCGCGACAAGCTCGGCGGCCTCCGACGGCGACGGGTCCGCCTCGCCGAGCCGCAGGCCCTCGGAGCAGGCGATCAGGGCGATTACGAAGCCGAAGGCGGCCCCCTTGATCATCAGGCCGATCACGTCGCGGTACCAGATCATCCGCAGGAACATCAGGAAGAACGTCGCCGTCGGCAGGTTCATCAGCGTCTCCGACGCCCGCCAACCGATGAGGGTCCCGACCGAGAACCCCCAGAGCGACAGCAAGGGGGTCGCGATGACCGCCGCCAGCAACCGCGCCGCGGCCAACCGTCCCGGAGAGGGCGTCGGCTCGTGGGCGTCGTCGATCGCGCCACGGGCCGGGTTGGATCGCTCGGTCTCCGCCAGACGCGCCCGGTGGAGCCGCCGCAGCGCCCGCAGCTCGAAGATGATCCGAACCGGCAGGTACCCCGCCAGGGTCAGCCCGGTCATCATTGAGGCCAGGTTGCGCAACAGGCCGACGCCGACGACCGCCCCCGTCCCATCGACGAACGTGCTGCCGTAGTACGCCTGAAGCGACAGGAACGACCCCATCGCCACGTGCACCAGGGCGACCAGCGGGCAGCCCGCGAGCAGCATCCACCACAATTCGGCCGACGCGGCGGCCCAGAGCCCCGATTCGGCGTCGTCCTCGCGCCGGAAGATCGAGGCGACCGCCGACGGGATCAGCAGGGCCATCGCGCCGAGACGCTCCAGGGAGCCCACGACCGCGGTCCCAACCCATCCGATCGGAGCCAGCAAGCCCGGCGAATCCGGGGCCTCCATGCTTCTTGAGCCTACCGCCATGAGAAGCCTACCCCCGGATGGTTTGGCGAAACCGCGTGGTCGGCGGCGGTATCGGCGGCCGCGCCGACGTGTCGCGGATGGTCTCGCGGTATTGCGGCGAGGGCGTCGGCGCGGGCGGCGTCTTGCCGGGAGCGGGCGGCGCCTTGCTCGGCGCGGCCGGCGCGGGCGAAGTCGGGATGGGACGGCCGCTCAGCCAGGCCCGCCATCGCTCGACCGCGGCCTTGCGCTCGGGCTCCTCGTCCCAGGCGACGTACCCGAAGTCCTGGCCGGTCCGCTGCTTCAACTCCTCGTGAGCCGCCAGCCTGACCACCGGGTCCGAGTCGTCCAGCCGGGCGACAAGCGCCGGGATCACCTGCGCGTTTGGTCGCCGATCGCCCAGGCTCAGCGCCCGGGCTCGAACCAGCGGCGACGGATGCTTGATCTTCCGAAAATTGCGCGGACCAAGTCCGCACCCCGAGGCAATTCCCAGGCTTCCGACCAGCATCCCCAACGCGATCCATCGCCTCATCCTTCGTACCGCTCTTCCCTGAACGGCGACCCGGAGGGACGACCGGGCGCGAACGCGCGCCCGTGGTCGTCCCGATCCGCGCCGCACTTTAGTCGAACCGTGAAAGAGCGGCAATCCCAATCGAGCCCCCTGATGGATTGTCCCGTCGATCAGCCCGGCAGCCGCAATCCCGGCAGCGTTCCCCGGGCCAGAAGCGCGTCGCGGAGGGCTTCGAAGATCGCCTGGTGGCCCAGGACGCTCGGGTGCTTGTCCCAGGGAGAGACGCGGAACTGGTCGACGGTCAGGTCGTCGAAGGCGTCATGAACGTCCAGGCAATCGAGGTCGAGATGGCGGAACGAGGTCCGCATGAGCTTGTGGATGACCGGGTTGTCGCGCTTCTCGTCGGCTCGGGGGATCAGCACCACCGTCATCGGGATCCCGGAGCGGGTGGAGACGTCGCGCCAGCCTTCGTAGGCGCCTTCGAGCAGCGCCTCGGCCTCGCCCCGGAGCTTCGCCTCGAATTGCCGGGGCGAGTCGCCGGTCGAGACCCCGGCCCGCTGAAGCGCCGCGGCGACGTACTCGAAGGGGATCTCAATCGGCGGCTCGGAGCGGACGATGGCTTGCAGGTGAAGCTCCTCAAGCGACGGGTCGAGCGCCGTCGCGTCGCAGAGGATCCAATCCGGCTCGTATTGCGCGGCCTCCTCGCGCATCCTCAACAGCCGCCGCGAGGGAGACTCGCCCGAGACCGCAAGGTTGACGATCTCGACCCGCCGGTCGAGCCCCGCCAGCCCGTTGAGCCAGCGCTCCAGGAGCCGCGGATAGGCGTCGTCGTCGCCGACCCCATGGCCCATCGTGTTCGACGACCCGAAGACGACGATTCGATACACGCCCTCGGGTTTCTTCAGGGGGACCTCCGGGGTTCGATACCCCCGGCTGTTCGTCTTGAATGGGACGCCGTTCCACGTCATGTCGAGGTTCGGATTCATCCGCCACCGCAGATAGGTGGGATCCGGCTTGATGATGCCGGAGGCGCCGAAGGGAACCCATCCCGGCGGAGGCGCGTCCGGGGCGGCCTCGCGGCGCGACAGGCCGCCGGCGTCGATCAGCTCCTCGTAATAGCCGCGGGTGTCGGCGTGGCGCAGTTCGCCATCGAGGCGGGGTTTCCCCTTCAAGACGCGGAGCAGGTCGTTTTCGGGCTGGATCAGCGAGACCGCCAGCAGGGCGAGCCCGACCACCCACGAGGAGCCGCTCCCCGACCAGAACCAAAGCGCGACGCCCGAGGACGAGGCTCCCACGGCGGATCCAGCTGTATTCATCGTGCGCGAGCATCCTATTCTAGAGCGCCGACCGATCGCCTTGGGCGCGGCCCGGCCGCAAATCCGCCGTGGCCGTGTCGCAACCCAATCGTTCGCCGTTCCAACCACGGAGTCACGGAGGAAACGGAGAGTAAGAGTGTGTAGGCGCTGCGCTTGACACAACCTACTCCTTGAACGCCCACGCCTTCCCCGTTCTCCACGTCCTCGGTGACTCGGTGGTTCCTTGCTCCGTTTTTCCTGGCAATCGTTCGCCTTTCCAGGTCCGGCGACGGTTCCTCCAGACGCCTCGCTTACCCCAAATCCGGTTTTTCCGCAACGCGACATGCGACGGCAACGGCCCGGCCCGAGCGCTCTGGACCGCCCCGCGGGCGGCCCTACAATGGGGCAACCCGCGGCCGACGGCTCCTCTTCGGCCGCTTCATTGAACGACGACCTGTTATGGAGACTGACTTGTCCACTCCCGACCCCGACGCGCTGTTGGCGATCTTCGACCATGATGGAGTCCTGGTGGACACCCTCAAGCTGCATCAAGACTCCTGGTTCGAGTTGGGCCGGCGAACCGGGTTGAAGCTCACTCCCGAGTTCATCCACGAGACGTTCGGGATGACCAACCCGACGATCCTGAAAATGGTTCTGGGCGACGAGGCCGACGACGCCCGGATCGCCGAGTTGGAGAACCTCAAGGAGACCTCCTACCGCGACCTCGCCCGGGGGCGGATCGCCCTGATGGACGGCGTTCACGAGACGCTCGACGCCCTGACCGAAGCCGGGGTCCTGCTGGCGATCGGTTCCAGCGGCGTCCGCGAGAACCTCGAACTGACGGTCAGCGAGTGCGGCCTGTCGGGCCGGATCGCCACGATCGTCTCGGGCGGCGACGTCACCAAGGGCAAGCCCGATCCCCAGGTCTTCCTGATCGCCGCCGACCGGGCGGGCGTCTCCCCCGCGCGGACGGTCGTCTTCGAGGACGCTCCGGTGGGGATCCAGGCCGCCAAGGCCGCCGGGATGCTGGCCGTGGGCGTCGCCTCCAGCCACCCCGACGCCGCGCTTTGGGAGGCCGGGGCCGACGAGGTCGTCGCCGATCTGAAGGGTTACGACGCGGCGGCCCTGATCGACCGGCTCAGGAAGCGCGGGGGATAGGCTCCTCGCCGCGCGGCTCGGCCCCGACGCGAACCACGATGCGGCGGATCAGCTCGCCGAGGATCGGGGCCGCCGCGCGGCCGGCCTCGATCACGTCTTCATGGCGGATCGGCGTCCCCAGCACGCCGGCCGCCATGTTCGAGACCAGGGCCAGCCCCAGTATCTCCATTCCGGCCTGGCGGGCGACGATCGCCTCGGGGACGGTCGACATTCCCACCACGTCGGCCCCCAGGACGCGCAGCATGTTGATCTCGGCCGGCGTCTCGTAGCTCGGCCCGGGGAGGCAGGCGTAGACCCCCGGGGTCAGGCTGACGCCGATCCGCGCGGCCTCCTCGGTGGCGAGGTCGCGGAGGCGCCTGGAGTACGTTTCGGTCATGTCGGGGAACCGCTCGCCCAGACGAGGGTCGTTGGGTCCTCGAAGCGGGTTGACGCCCATCAGGTTGATGTGGTCGGACAGGCAAACGAGGTTGCCGGGCCGAAGGTCGGGATGAATTCCCCCGGTCGCCGCGGTGAGGATCAGCGAGCGGACGCCCAGCCGCTGAAGCACCCGAATCGGGAACGTCACCGTCTCCAGGTCGTGCCCCTCGTAGTAGTGGAACCGGCCTTGCAGGAGGATCGCCTCGACGCCCTCCACCGTGCCGAAGACCAGGTTGCCGGCGTGCCCCATCACGGTCGGCACCGGGAAGTTGGGGATCTGAGCGTAGGGGATGATCTTGCGGTTCTCAAACCGGCCGACCAACTCGTTCAAGCCCGAGCCGAACACGGTCGCGACCCGCGGAATCGCGCCGCCGTGGGCGCTCCGAAGATGCGCCGCGGCCTCCTCGGCCCTCGCCGCCAGGTCTGGTCGTTCGATCGAAGAACTCATAGCAGAACTCCCGCGATGCAGGCCGTGAGGAAGTTGGCCAGGGTCCCGGCCAGAAGCGCGCGGAGCCCCAGGCGAGCCAGATCATGCCGGCGCTCCGGCGCCAGCGCGCCGAGGCCACCCAGTTGAATCCCGATCGAGCCGATGTTCGCGAAACCGCAGAGGGCGAAGCTGGCGATGACGAACGAGCGATCCAGGATCGAGTCGCGCAGCTCGTTCAACTCGCCGAAGGCGATCAACTCGTTGAGGATCACCCGCGTCCCAAGCAGTCCGCCGACGGGCCGGCAGTCCTCCCAGGCGACCCCCATCAAGTAGGCCACCGGCGCCATCGCCCAACCGAAGATGGCTTGCAGCGACGTTCCGACTCGGCTCAACCCCAGATTAACCAGGGCGATCAGTCCGAGGAAGGCGATGAGCATCGCCGCGATGTTCAAGGCCAGGTGCAGGCCGTCGCGGGTCCCGCGCGAGGCGGCGTCGAGCACGTTCGCGTCGGGCCGCTCGTCGTGCAGCCCCGCCGCCTTGAGCGTCTCCGGCGTCCCGGTCTCGGGAACCAGGAGCTTCGAGAGCAAGATCGACCCCGGCGCGGTCATGACCACCGACGCCAGAACGTGCCGCGGCTCGATCCCGAAGGCGAAGTACGCCGCCATGATCCCGCCGGAGACGTGCGCCATGCCGGCGGTCATCACCGTGAGCAGCTCCGAGTTGGTCATCCGCGCCAGGTACGGCCGGATCGTAAGCGGCGCCTCGGTCTGCCCCAGGAACAACGACGCCGCGACGTTGACCGACTCGGCGCCGCTGATCCCCATCAGCCGGGCCATCACCACCGCGAACGCCCGGACGATCCACTGCATCACCCCCAGATGGTACAGGACCGCGAACAGGGCCGCGACGAAGATGACCGTCGGCAGAACGTGGAAGGCGAAGACGAACCCCACCGGCCCGCTTCGATTCACAAGCGCCGGGCCGAAGACGAACTCGGCCCCCTCCATCGCGCAGCCGAGCCCCCGCTCCACCGCCCTCCCAACCTGGCGAAGCAGCCGGGCGCCCGTCGTCGATCGGAGGACGAGGAACGCGAAGATCCACTGAAGCGACAGCCCCCAGAAGACCACCCGGCGCGAGATCGCCCCTCGATCTTCGGACAGGAAGACGGCGACCCCCAGGATCAAGAACATCCCCAGAATCCCGCGCAACCGATCGCCCAGCTCCGGAAGGTCGACGCCCTCCGGCAGCGTGAACCGCGTCGACCACGAGCCGATCGACAGTTTGTACTCCCGCCTCACCTCGATCGGCCGAACCTGGATCCTGGCCGGCGAGCCCGGGGGAATCGGCGGCTCGATCTTCAAGAGCGGATCGTCCGTCTTGGATTCGCCGGAAGCGGCCTCGCCCGCCCTGGTCGAATCCGACGCGACGGCCCGCGGCGCCGCGCCGGCGAAGAGGATCAAGGCGAAAAGCAATGTTCGCATCAACGCGCCTTTCGAGTTCGCTTCCGGTCCCGCGCTCGCTCGGATCAGGGGACGTCCGCCTCCAGCCGGTCGACCACCAGTGGTTGGGCCTCCGGCGCTTCGTTCACGAGATGAAACGCCCCCCGAACCAGCGCGGTCGCCTCGTCGAGCCCGGCCTCGTCGTTGACATGCAGGGTGCAAATCGCCTCGCCGTCCCCGACCCAATCACCGACCTTCTTGTGGAGGATCAACCCCACCGCCGGATCAATCACGGAATCGACGCGCGCCCGGCCCGCGCCCAGAAGCATGGTCGCCATGCCGATCGCCCGCGCGGAGAGGCCGCCGACGTAGCCGACGCGCTCCGACCGCAACTCGATCGTCCGCCGGGCTCGGGGCAACAGTCCGGGATCATCGACAACCCGCTCATCCCCCCCCTGGGCCGCGATCAGACGGCGGAACCGCTCCAGCGCCGAGCCGTCCTTGAGGGTCCGAACGCAGGCGTCCCGGGCCTCGTCGATCGTCTCGGCCAGCCCGGCGAGCAAAACCATCTCGGCGGCCAGTTCAACCGAGAGCCCCCGCAGATCGGCCGGCCCCCTGTTGCGCAGGCACTCGATGCTCTCGGCGACCTCCACCGCGTTCCCCACGGCGCGGCCCAGGGGTTGGTCCATCCGGGTGATCAGCGCCACGACCCGCTTGCCCATCGACCGGCCGATGTCGCACATCGTCTCGGCCAGGAGACGCGAGTCTTCGAACGCGCGCATGAAGGCGCCATCGCCGGTCTTCACGTCGAGAACCAGCCCGTCGATCCCCTCGGCCAGCTTCTTCGACATGATCGAGGCCGCGATCAATGGGATCGACTCGACCGTCGCCGTCGCGTCGCGCAGGGCGTAGAGAAACCCGTCGGCCGGGGCGATCTCGGCCGTCTGGCCGATCATGACCAGGCCCGTTTCGCGAAGGACTTCGCGATACCGATCAAGGCCCAGGTTGACCCGAAAGCCGGGGATCGACTCCAGCTTGTCGAGCGTCCCCCCGGTGTGGCCGAGCCCCCGTCCCGAGACCATCGGCACGACCACCCCGGCCGCGGCGGCGATCGGCGCCAGAATCAGCGAGGTTTGATCTCCCACCCCGCCGGTGCTGTGCTTGTCGATCTTCGGGCCGGGAATCATCGACAGGTCAACCACCACGCCCGACCGCATCATGGCGTTGGTCAGCGCGGAGGTTTCCGACGGCCCCATCCCCTGTAGGAGGATGGCCATCAGGAGCGCCGACCACTGGTAGTCGGCCACGTCGCCCCGGGCGATCCCCTCGACCATCCAGTTGATCTCTGCCGTCGAAAGGGTCTCGCCCTCGCGCTTCTTTCGGATGACGTCCACGGCTCGGATCATGGCGGAATCCTCGCTCTGATTGCTCAGGGTTGATGGGGTTCCTCTGGAACCGACGTTCCGAACTGCCGGTCTCCGGCGTCTCCCAGTCCCGGATAGATAAAGCCGATCTCGGTGAGCCGCTCGTCGATCGCGCCGACGTGGATGGGCACGTCGGGCATCGCCTCGGTCATCCGGGCGATCCCCTCCGGCGCGGCGATCAGCGAAATCAGTTTCAGACGCGGCACACCCGCCGCCTTGATGATCTCGCAGGCCCGCGCGGCCGAGCCGCCGGTGGCCAGCATCGGGTCGAGCACCAGGGCCAGAGTCAGCCGGTGCCCGCGCGAGAGCCTGTTGTAATACTCGGTCGGCCGCAGGGTCGCCTCGTCGCGGATGAGGCCGATGTGCCAAACCTGGGCGTGGGGAAGAAGCTCGATCATCCCCTCGGCCATCCCCAGCCCCGCCCGAAGGACCGGAACAATGCCCACCTCGTCGCTTAAAACGCGGGAGGGCGCGGGCCCCAGCGGGGTCGTCACCGTCGTCTCGCGGACGGGCAAATCCTGGGTCGCCTCCCAGCCCAGGAGCATCGCCAGCGTCCGCACCAGGGCCCGGAATTCGAACGGCCCCGTCCGGGCGTCGCGCAGGGCCGCGAGCTTGTGAAGGACGATCGGATGCGACGATGGAAACACCAAGCTCACGCGGCGGGCCCCCTCTTCGCGAATCGAAGAATCCGAATGGGACGACTCCCAACCATCCGTTCCACAACGGCCGCCGATCTCCCCTCGCGACGAGGAGGAGCCCCGACCCTCGCAGTCTGTCATATTCGGCTTGATGAGGCCAGAGGCAAGCGCGGCGACCCGCCCCCTTCTTGGCCGGCCCCGATCGAGCCTGTAGAATCAGCCCGAAGCCGTGGCGCTCGACCCGCTGGTCGACGCCCCCCCGCTCGAACCCGCCCCGCCACCCAAGGCCCACCAACGCGCCTCGAAACGGCGCCCTCGGGACAACCATCGGGAGCAAGGCATGCACGCGAGACGACGCTGTTTTGGAACCCTGGCGACCGCCGCCGCCACGCTTTTGACGCTCTCCGCGTTCGCCGCGCGGGCGACGAGCCAGACGACCGACGCCAAACCGGTCCTCAAGGCGGGCGCGGCGACGGCCAACATCACCCCGCCCCTGGGCGAGCCGATCGTCGGCAACTTCGCGACTCCCCCGGCGAGCCACATTCACGACGAGCTTCACGCCCGCTGCCTGGTTCTCAACGATGGCCGAACCAAGCTGGCGATCGTTTTGTGCGACAACGTCGGCGTGACCCGCGAGGTGTTCGACGCCGCGAAGAAGATCGTCGCCGAGCGGAACGGAATCCCCCCGACTCACGTTCTCGCCGCCGCCACCCACACCCATTCGGGAACCAGCGCGCGATCGAATGACCGCCTGCGGCCGAACGATCCGATGACGTCCTATCAACAGTTCCTCGCGCAACGAATCGCCGACGTCATCCAAACGGCCTCCAACAACCTGGAGCCGGCGCGGATCGGCTGGGGGGCGGTCGACGTTCCCGGCCCGCTCTTCAACCGCCGTTGGCTGCTGAAGCCCGGCAAGACCGCCAAGAACCCGTTCGGCGGCGAGGACCGGGCGCAGATGAACCCCGGCCGAAACCCCGACATCCTCGAGCCGGCCGGACCAACCGATCCCCAGGTCTCGTTCCTGGCCGTCGAATCCGCCGAGGGGCGGCCCATCGCCCTGCTGGCGAACTACTCGCTCCACTACGTCGGCGGCGTTCCCAACGGCCACATCTCGGCCGACTATTTCGCCTGCTTCGCCAACCGGATCGGCGACCTGCTGGGCGCCGACCCCCGCGCCTTCCCGCCGTTCGTCGGCATCATGTCCAACGGCACCAGCGGCGACGTGAACAACATCGACGTGAAGGGAACCCCGAGCCGCTCCTACGGCCCCTACGAGAAGATGAACGAGGTCGCCAACGAGGTCGCCGAGGCCGTCGCGGGCGCGTATCGCGACGTTGAGTTCCGCGATTACGTCACGCTTGACGCCGAGTACCGCGAGCTTCCGCTCGCCGCAAGGAAGCCGACGCCCGAGCAGCTCGACTACGCCCGCAAGGTGCTCGAAAAGCCCGAAGACGCTCCCAGGTACCACAGCCTCGAACGGCACTACGCCCAGCGAACCCTGGCGATGGAGAAGGCGCCCGACAAGGTCTCCGTTCCGCTCCAGACCCTCCGGATCGGCGATCTCGGCATCGCCACGGCCCCTTTCGAGGTCTTCACCGAGACGGGTCTGGAAATCAAGGAGCGAAGCCCACTCCGGCCGACCTTCACCATCGAGCTGGCCAACGGCAGCTACGGCTACCTGCCCACCCCCCGCCACTTCGAGATCGGCGGCTACGAAACCTGGCTGGGAACCAACAACGTTGAGCCCGAGACATCGACCAAGATGGTCAAGGCCCTGATGGAGATGTTCGCCGAGCTCGACGCGAAGCGCGAGGCCGCTTCCGAGTCCTCGAAGTAAGGCGGCTGCCAAGGCCGATCGGGGCGCGGTCGGAACCGGCCGCGCCTTCGCCGGCCGTCGCGATCGGCCTTGTTCGAGACGCGGCGAACGCATTAAACTTGGCTCTTTGACCATTTGGACCGCGCAAGGACTGCCGGCGCCGAATTGGGGGTGGGGCCCGTTATGACGTTTCAGTTCGCCGTGCTCGGCAGCGGATCGCGAGGCAACTCGGCGCTGTTTTGTCACCAGGGCGACGGGCTCTTGATCGACGTGGGGCTCGGCCCCCGCGTCCTGGCCGAGCGGTTGGCGAGCGTCGGCTCGTGCTGGTCTCGAATTCGGGCGGTGTTGCTGACCCACACCCACGGCGACCACGTCGATTCGGGCGCCTTCCGCGGCATGGCCAAGCGCGGCATTCACCTCTACTGTCACGAGGGACACCGAGAGAAGCTCGGGGCCGACGCCGGCTTCGCGGCGCTCGATGGGGCGAACCTCGTCCGGCACTACGACGACCGGCCCTTCATGGGGCCCAACGGCTTTCGGGTCGAGCCGATCACCGCCTGGCACGACGGCGGGCCGACCTTCGGCTTTCGGATCGAGGCCGGCGCGGGCTGCAAGCGGCGCGGGGCGGCCGTCGGCTACCTGGCCGACACCGGAGCCTGGTGCGACGCGATGGCCGAAGCCCTGATCGACGTCGACGTTCTGGGCGTTGAGTTCAACCACGACGTCGCCATGCAGCGCTACTCGGGCCGAAGCCCCGCCCTGATCGCGCGGAACCTCGGCGACCGCGGCCACCTCTCCAACCAGCAGGGCGCCGATCTGGTCGCCGCGATCCTGGACCGGTCCCGGCGCGACCGAATCGGCCACCTGGTTTTGCTCCACCTGAGCCAGCAGTGCAACACCCCCGCCCTGGCCCTGCAAGCCGCGGGCGAGGTTGTGCGCCAAAGCGATCGGCAAGTGTTGATCCACGCGGCCCGCCAGACGCCCGCCCATCCGAACCTGAGGTTCGGCCCGTCGCGATCGACGCGCTCGTGGCGGACCAGCGGGGCGCGGCGTTCGAAGCCGGCGAGGAGACCGGCGGAACCCCTCGCCCTGTTGCCCGGCTTCAACCTGGAGAGCGCTTGATCGGGGCGGAACGGCGATCGGAGATCGTTTGTGAGCGACTACTTCATCAGCGACATCCACCTTCGCGGCGACCGCCCCGAGCGGGCGCGACGCCTTGTCCGGTTCCTCGGCCGCCTCGACGCCGACGACCGCCTGGTCATCGCCGGCGACCTCTGCGACTTCTGGATGGGAGCGCGCCAAACCGAGGACGAGCTGTCGCGAGACGAGGGCCTCGCCGCGCTGGCCGACTTCCGCGCGTCGGGGGGAGCGTTGTCGATCCTGCCCGGCAACCACGACCTTTGGCTTTGTCCCTTCTACGAGAAGCGGCTGGGGGCGACGATCCTGTCGGAACCCGCATCGTTCGTTCTCCACGGTCTGCGCCTCCACCTGGTTCACGGCCATCTGCTCGGCGCCCGCCGAAAGTGGAAGGCGTTTATGGAGTCGCGCGAGTTCTTCGAGGGCTTCGGCCGGGTGCCCTATCCGATGGCCCGGATGCTCGACGCCGTGCTTGAGAGGAAGAACCTGCGCGGGCTGGACGAAGACGAGCGCCGGCATCTGACCGTCTACCGCGAGTACGCCGCCGGGCTGCGCGACGAGGCCGACGTCGTGGTCATCGGCCACGTTCACCGGGCCGTCGACGAGCCGGGGCGGCCCCGGCTGATCGTCCTGGGCGGCTGGCAGGCCCGATCCAGTTACCTCAAAATCGACGCGACCGGCGCGAGCTTTCACATCGAAGGCGACGAGTCGGACGCTCCCCCATCGTCGTCAAGCCGTTCCAGGCCCCCGCATAGCGAATCGAGCCGCGCATCCTCATGAGAATCGACCATCATCTGCATACGTCCCGCCACTCTCCCGACAGCGCCATGGATCCCCTGGAGATGATCGACCGCGCCCTGGCCATCGGCCTCGACGGCGTCGTCATCACCGAACATGATTATCAGTGGAGGACCGACGAGCTGGCCGACCTGGCGAGCCGCGCCGGCCGCCTCAAGATCTTCTCCGGCGTCGAGGTTTCAGCCCGCGAGGGGCACTTCCTGGTCTATGGCCTGCCCGATCTGCGCGACGTCGGGCCGGGCGTCCCCTTGAGCGAGTTGCTGTCGATCGTGGAGCGCCGGGGCGCGGCGATCGTGGCCGCGCACCCGTTCCGCTGGGGGCAGCCGTTCGACGAGATCGTCGCGCGACACGGCCCCGTCTTCCACGGCGTCGAGTACGTCAGCAACAACGTCACCCCCGAGACCCGCGCCCAGACCGACGCGCTCCTGAAAACCCTGCCGATGCCCGCGACGGGCTCGAGCGACGCGCACGACGACTTCACTCTCGGTTGCTACCACAGCGAGTTCGCCTCCCCGATCGAGACCATCGCCGACTTCGTCGCCGCGCTCCGCAAGGGAGCGGTTCGACCCCGGCACCGCGCCGGCGCCCAGCTCAGCTCGGGCCCCGTCGATTAAGCGCTCGCTGATATTTACGAAGCTCGCTCAGATCCCCCGCCACCTCTCCGCGAAGCTGCTTCCTGATCGCCAGGAGGTCTTCGTGGAGCGCTTGAAGCTCGGGCTCGGCGAGGGCTCGCTCCGCGGCCCCGCGCGCCAGCGCCAGCGCCCGTGCATACGAGGCGCGCGCGGCGCCGCGGTCGAAGAACTCGGCCTGGGATTCGAGCAAGTGGGCGAGCGGAGGAGCGGCGCCTCCACTTTGTCCTTGCCGGGCCAGAAGCTCCACGGCCTGGAGCACGCGGTAGGCGTTGATCGACGCGGCGACCCGCGCGCGCAGCTCGGCCTCGGATCGCGCGGGGACCTCCCGACGATCGGCGGCGACCTGAGCCAGCCCGCAGCCGATCAGAAACAGGGCCGTGAGCGCGCCGAGGCCCCAGGTCGCGGGCCGGCCGCGGCCGGCGAGCAGCCGATGATGCGCCAGACCGATGGGAAGCCCCACGATGGCGCCCCCCGCGTGGCCCCAGTTGTCGATATATCTGGGAAACACGATCCCAAGCGCGCCCGTGATCCCAAGCGCCTTGAGCATCTGCCAGGTTAATTCCCGGTCTCCCGACGATCTCGACCGCCACCCGGCCGTCGCGCAGAGGCCGATCAGCCCCATGATGACGACCGACCCACCGCCCGAGTGCAAAAGCGGGTTGCCGCCGATCCGCGACCGGACGAGCGCCGAGAGGAGGTTGCCGCCGATCCCCGTCGCGCCGTAGATCGCCACCAGACGCCACGAGCCATACCACGACTCCAGCAGCGTCCCCAGCAGATAGAAGGCGAACAGGTTCAGGCCGATGTGCAGGACGCTGTAATGCACGAAGTTACATGTGGCCAACCGCCAATATTCGCCGTTGGACAGGTCGCGCAGCGTCAGGTCGCCGAACCGATGGGCCTCCCCAATCCCCAGGGCCAGCACGCGCCAGAGCGTCGGCCGGGGCGAGTCTCCGAGGCGGCCGACGACCATCATCCCAAACAAGATGATCCAGCTCGCGCTGAAGATGGCGGTCGCGGGAAACTCGCGGATCTCGCGGACGACGACGCGCAAGCTCATGCGGATCTCCGCAATTGAATCATCATCGATTCCCCGCCTTCCCCGCGTCGGGAGGCGCGCCAAGCACGGCCGCCAGGCTCGCGCGCCGGCGCTCCCATTCGGAATCGTCGAGCGCGGGCGTCAGGCCGGCCGTCTCCAGCGGCGGATCGAGCTCGACCCAGGTCTTGCAGCCAAGCTGCTCCACCGTCACCG
>Ga0180216_1001252_pt1 | contig 23095 bp, 23 predicted proteins | sample eDN3rd37CBELigMG_FD_128879 | JGI IMG/M metagenome (GOLD analysis project Ga0180216, IMG submission 128879) | Enriched Miracle-Growth compost microbial communities from Emeryville, California, USA - eDNA 3rd pass 37_C BE-Lig MG (version 2)... ...
AAAAGCTAGCCGTCATCAATGAGGCAAAACTTACTTTGCTCATGCCCGTGATTATTCTTGGCGGAATTTATGGGGGGATCTTTACCCCAACGGAAGCCGCGGGTGTTGCTGTGGCTTACAGTGCAATTATTGGGATTTTTGTCTATAAGGAAATTAAGTGGAATCAGGCTTTTGAATTATTTAAAAGGGTAACATTTATATGTGGAACTGTCTTGATCATTGTTGGTACAGCTTCTACTTATGGGAGACTGCTTATCTTGGAAAAAATCCCGGATAACGTGGCCAAATTCCTGCTGTCTGTGACAGATCAAGGATGGATTATTCTTGTATTTATCTTGATTTTCCTAATTATTGTAGGGATGTTTATGGAAACTTTGTCGGCTATCATTCTGCTTGCCCCCATTTTTGTCCCAGTAGTAACCCATTATGGAATTGACCCCATTCACTTCGGGATTATCATGATTCTAGCCTCAGAAATTGGCTTTTTGACACCGCCTGTAGGGGATAACTTGAATGTTGCCTGTGCGATAACGGGTCAGAGCCTAGAGCAAGTGAGCAAAGCAACTCTGCCTTTTACAATCACACTGATTGTCTTGCTGTTTATTGTCGCTTTTATTCCAATGTTATCCATGTATCTACCTAAATTAATCGGGTGAGGGGGGGGCTATTAGTGAAAAAATATAAAGTAGTCATTACCGATTTTGAATATAAAGATGTAAAAATAGAGGAAGCCGCTTTATTATCTTCATTGGATGTGGAGATCGTTAAAGGGCAGTGTAAAACAGAATCAGAAGTGATTGAACTAGCCAGAAATGCGGATGCAATTCTTAACCAATATGCTCCCATTAGCGGGAAAGTTATTGATGCACTGGAAAATTGTAAAATCATCTCTACCTATGGGGTTGGGGTTGATACTATCGATATTGAGGCGGCGTCTAGACGGAATATGATAGTTGCTAATGTACCTGATTATGCGGTGGAAGAAGTTTCGAACCACGCTTTGGCATTGTTGTTTTCGGCCGCACGGAAAGTGGTCGAGTTAAACAACTTAGTGAAAAAAGGGAGTTGGGATGTCAACCAGGCTTACCCGATTTATCGATTCTCTTATCAAACTTTAGGTGTTCTGGGATTTGGAAGAATTCCACGTAGTTTGGTTCGCAAGGCAAAAGCATTTGAATGGAGGATCCTGGTCCATGATCCTTATGTTTCTGAGGAGGAAATTCTACAACTGGGGGCGGAACCGGCTACTTTTGGCGAGTTGCTTCGCGAATCTGACTTTTTAACGATTCATACCCCTTTGACAGAAGAAACAGCAGGGTTGATTGGACGTGAAGAACTGTCCCTAATGAAAGAGAATGCTATCCTGATCAATACGGCAAGAGGACCCTTGATTAAAGAACAAGAACTGATTGAAGCCCTGCAAAATCGTGTTATTGCCGGTGCTGCGCTTGATGTATTTGCCCAAGAACCGGTTGCGAAGGATCATCCCTTTTTATCCATGGACAATGTTATCGTAACCCCGCATATTGCGTGGTATTCGGAAGAGGCAATGATCGAGCTGCGGACAAAAGCGATTAATAATATTATTCAGTTTTTACAAGGAGGAATTCCGCCCTACGTGGTAAATAAAAACATATTAAGAAATTTGTAAAAGGAGTAGGAATGAAAAAGTACAGTGTTCCAGCCCTAGATAAAGCATTTGCGATTTTAGATTATATGGCGGATTCTTCCGGAGGGTATACGATTACCGAAATCCATACCCATCTGCAGATTCCCAAAGCAACTGTTTTTACGATTATGAATGTCTTGGAAGAATTAAATATCGTGAAAAAAGATAGCAATGGAAAATACGATATCGGTCCGAAACTTTATCATTTAGGGATGAAGTATCTTTCGAAGAATAATCTGATGGAGATCTCTCGTCCCCATCTCATCCAGTTGATGGAAACGATCGGTTACACCGTGCATCTTGGAGTCCTAGATGAGGGAAAGGTTCTGTATATTGATAAGTATGAGCCCAACACTTTTATTCGCTTTTCAACGTTCCCGGGGATGCGCTTGGACATCCATATTACCGGACTTGGAAAGGCAATTGCGGCCTTTTTGGATGAGGAGACACTTCGCCGTGTCTATCCCAAACCGATTCTTCAAGGATATACCGCGAAAACGATTACGACTTTAGAGGAACTTCGGAAGAACCTTCAAGTCGTTCGTGAAAAAGGCTACTCCTTTGAAGATGAAGAGGGAGAAATCGGTGTACGCTGCATCGGTGCTCCGATTTTTGATGCGCGTGGTGAGGTGATTGCTGGAATTAGTGTGGCTGCACATACTTCACAGCTGACCCCTGATCTTTATACGGAGATTGGGGAGAAGGTGCGAGGGGCAGCACTGCAAATTTCTCAGGACCTCGGATACAAAATTTCATAATTTGGGCGGAATGTCCAATACTAAGAACACCATATAAAAAGGAGTGGTGTTCTTTTGCGTAAATTTGCAATGACTATGGCTGTAGCTATGTTACTATCTGTGGGCGTTTGGGGAGCTGGATCTGTTCAGGCGGAAGAAAGCGTTGTGACTGACTCTTCAGGAGTAAAGAAGCAGCTCACCGAACAGCAGAAGAGTGAAATCGCTGCACTCTATAAGGATATTTTTGCGAAGCGAAAAGAAATAGTGAATAAATACAAGGAATACGGTGTGATCACCGAGGAAAAGGCAAATAAAATGATCTCACGACTCGATAAGTATCAGGAAAAGTTGGAGAAAAATGGGTATATTCCCCATTGGGATAAGCACAAGAAAAAGCATTCCCATTGATTGGAGATTCAAGATGAATGCGCGAAAACTGATGTCGAACGCGTGAAAGTTTGGTTGAACGCGAAAAATTTTAATTGGCACATAAAAATTCCCGTTACAAGGATTGAAGCATGCTCGTAACGGGAATTTTTACGTCTATTCACCTCAAATGATCCGAATAAAGAATAACCTCAGTCGAAAATGTTTTGTCAAATGCAAACAAATTGTCGAATCCTATCGGGGTAGCCTTCGAATTGCCAGCAAACCCAGTGAGGTCAGCACTTACAATGCTTTTCTCCCAATCGATTATAAATATAATAGCGTTTACAATAGTTACAAATTGGTGAACTTTGTTGAAATTTGTCGATGGGTATAGTATAGTTTAGATATTCGAAATTGGTTAAAAATTCAACGAGATAGAGGTGACATTACGTGAAATTTATCGATCGAAACTGCAGACAGTGTGGGATCACACTTACTGAATTTGAAGCACAAGAATATGCCTTATGTATAGATTGCCATAGAGAAGAAAACCCCATTCAAAAGCGCAGCAAAATGCAAGTTGTAAGAAAGATGAAAAACAAAAAATTCATTAGTGTGAAATAACCAGAAAAACGTTCCAAAATTGGGACGTTTTTTTATTTTTCTTCACCACTTAGGATAGAAAATATAAACTACCAGTGATATGGGGCCGTTTCAAAAGAGCTTTGAGAGAAGCTTTTCTTAAAAATAAAGAGTTTTCGTTAAAAAGTACATATGATAAAATGAAGGTAAGGTTCTTTAATTACAAATCTAAAAATCCTAAGATATGATATGGGGTGTATAAGGGAAGGATTTACGATGAAAAGATTGATTATTAAATTAGTTCTATGCATGGTCTTCCTGTTATTCTTTGGCTCCCTCCACCCGCATACAGGCGAGGTGAATCATCACAACAGTTACTTAGGTGCTATTGAATATAATGAATATGGAAGTGTAGTTACACAGAATAAACTGAAGGATCTAGGGTTTATACCCTTTGTTATTCCTTTCCTCCTGGCTTATATAATTGATAAATCCAACTTTTCCCTCCCATTGTTATTTTTATATCCATTTGTAAGGTTGAAAAAACTGCTAGATAACCTAATCCCATCCTATTTTCAATCGAGGCTCTTTGTTTATTCTCTCCTAAAACTTTCTTAATTAAAGAAATGAAGGGGGAAGATACATGGAGCAAAGCGGTCTTCAAATTGAACACAAAAAAGTACCTGCCGCGAAATTATTTAGAAGAACGACGGGGATTTTTATCGGCGCTGTTTTCTTATCAGTGGGGCTTGAGATTTTTTTAGTTCCAAATAAGATTATTGACGGTGGAATTGTTGGGATATCCATTATTTTGTCCCATTTGACAGGTTGGAAAATTGGTCTGTTTTTATTTTTCCTTAATCTCCCGTTTTTACTATTAGGATACAAGCAGATTGGAAAAACATTTGCGCTTTCTACGTTATTTGGGGTGACTGTTATGTCGATTGCTACGACGCTTCTTCACCCGATTCCTGTTATTACACATGACCCTCTATTGGCTGCCGTTTTTGGTGGGTTGATCCTGGGGATTGGTGTCGGTCTTGTTATCCGGTATGGTGGATCCCTAGATGGAACAGAGATTGTGGCAATCCTGTTTAACAAGAAAACACCGTTTTCCGTCGGGGAAATCGTGATGTTTTTTAATCTATTCATTTTGGGAAGTGCAGGCTTTGTCTTCGGCTGGGATCATGCAATGTATTCCCTGATCGCGTATTTTATCGCCTATAAGATGATTGATATTACGATCGAAGGGTTTGATGAATCAAAGTCAGTATGGATTATTAGCGATTACCATCGGGGGATCGGTGACGCAATTTTGGCCCGCTTGGGACGCGGAGTGACCTATTTGGACGGAGAAGGCGGTTATTCCGGGGACGAAAAAAAGGTGATTTTCTGTGTTATTACTCGCTTGGAACAAGCCAAGTTAAAGTATCTCGTTGAGGAAATAGACCCCTCCGCTTTTCTTGCGATCGGTAATATCCACGATATTAAGGGTGGGCGCTTTAAAAAGCGCGACATTCATTAGGTGATAATCATGTACCGGAAAAAATGTCCTCATTGTGGAAGGGTCATGTATCGAAGGGAAGATGTGGAAGATTGGAAATGTTTGTTTTGCGACGCTGATTTAAATGACATGGAAGCGGAATTTATAGAAAAGAAGGAACCACCGAAAAAAGGGGAATTTAAGCGACTGAAATAGTGAGGAAAATGTCACTCCATGGTCAATATTCTGAATGTTGATGGTATAATGAATCCATTGTGAAAACCAGGAGTGATAGAAATGGATCTTGAATTAACAGGAAAAGTGGCAATTGTTACAGGTGGAACACGAGGGATTGGGGCAGCTATTTCGCGGCGTCTTCTTCTTGAAGGGGCAAAAGTAGTTGTCGGAAGTCGAACAGAATCGGACATTGAGCAGATTGTCCAAGAGCTGTCACCCCTTGGCAACATTGAAGGGTATGTGTTAGATGTGGCGGATAGCGGTAGCACGTCTTCCTTCGTAGAAAAAGTGATCAAGCGCTTTGAACGCATTGATATTTTAGTAAATAATGCGGGGGTAAATCGCCGGCTCCCTGCCCTTGGATATCCTGAGGAGGAATTCTCGAGGATCCTAAACGTAAACCTGACAGGTGTCTACCGGATGTGTCAGGATGTCGGAAAGCATATGGTAGAGCGACGCTACGGAAAAATCATCAATATAACCTCGATCATGAGTCACACTGTCGCACCATATCAATCCGCCTATGTCGCTGCCAAAGGTGCCCTCGCCCAATACACCAAGCTTCTTGCAGTTGAATGGGGAGGATACAATATAAATGTGAATGCTGTGAGCCCGGGGTTTATTGAAACGGATTTGACTGAAAAGGCCTTGTCCGATGAACAATTCAGAGGAGCCATTCTCGCCCAAACCCCAACGAATAAGCTAGGCCTGCCAGAGAATGTTGCCGATGCTGTCGCCTTTTTGGCTTCTGAACGAGCAACCTTTATTCAGGGGCACCTGCTCGCTGTGGATGGCGGATTCCTGTCTGGTTTTCCAACAATTATGCCACCTGCGCTGTAGAGAGATCAGACCAATATCCTGGATGTTGGTCTGATTTTTAGGTCTAATAGACTAAAACCCGATGGAGATGTAGTTTTTTGCAACCATTCCAACTTTCATGCGTACAACATAGTAAATACTTTTTGGGAGGCTATATTATGAAACGAAAGCTATTATCTTTATCCCTATCATCATCCCTTTTGGCTGGGGCATTAATGGGTGGAAGTATGGCTGCAGCTCAAACGAACAGCTCCGATTTCATGACGCGTGGGGAATTTATTAAAACCATAGTTGATCAGCTGCAATTCCCTTTATATGACTCTAGTATCTCCTTGCCAAAGGATGTAAAGAGTGAATCACCTTATGCCAATGCTATTCGGATCATGCAAGAGCGCAAGGTCATTAACGGGTTTGGGGACGGGACGGTTCGCCTGGAAAATATGTTACATAAAAATGAAGCGTATATCATTATTGCTAGAATCCTAGGAATTGATGAAAAGAAAGCCCCGGAAATCCTAGCGAAAGACTATGGTGTAGTTCTCGAAAATGAAGTTTTGTCAGAGGACGAAGCCCGCAAGGCTATTGAACAAGCTCTTCAAAGCGATCCTGTTGCCCATGAATGGGTAATCAAATCCTCGGAAGAGATGGAAAAGCAGGACTCCTTCAAAGCAATGATGCAGCAAAATATGGAGATGGTATTTAACGAGAAAATACCAGAAATGAATAATCAAGATTCTATGACCTTTTCTATGAACATCGAAATGGCCTACAAAAAGGACAAAGGCTTCCATATGGTATCCACTTCGAAGCTGCCGCAAGCCCTTCCCAATGGGGATACAGAGATGAACATGGAACAGTATTTGGTTCCGGAAGGCATGTTTATGAAAATGGTCAACCCGGAAACCAATGAAGAAGAGTGGATTAACATGGGCAACCAAATGCCATTCACCTTCGATCAATTAATGGAAATGCAAAAGGAAAGCGTCTCCTACAATCAGCAAATGAACAATAAATATGTGTTCTATCGTGATTTAGGCAACGAAACTGTAGATGGGAAATCCTTACACAAAGTGGCTTATCAAGGACGTTTTGCCTCGATGCAAGAAATGATGAACATTACGAAAGACCTGATCTCCAACCCAGAAATGCAGCAAACCCTAATGGCTGGGCCTGGCATGGACAACATCTCTATGTCCGGAATCATGTGGATCGATGAAACCACGAAACTACCGGTTATGATGACCGTAAGCATGAACATGGACATGCAGCCAACTGCCGAACAACCAATTAAGGGCATGAATATGGAAATGACTGGAACCTACCAGGACTACAACAAAGTAGAGGATATTGTCCTTCCAGAAGCGGCAAAGCAGGCGAAAACGCTAGAATTGCCAAGTGCTGAAGATGTGGAAGCATATAAAGTAGTAGAGTAAAAGGTAGTGAAGAAGAGGAAGAGGTAGCCCGAAGGGGTTGCCTCTTTTTTTGTGGGATCGATTAGCGAAAAGCCAATTTTACGTGTTATGAGACCTAACTCGGGGGAGCGGACAGCCTTCTTTTTTTGAAAACCTTACCGCAACGGGGGATTTTTGTGGGAACTAGGCTGGAACGCTCGGAAAATAGCATTCTTATCACTTTTAAAGGGGGTATCGGACGATTTTTCGGAGTATTAAGGCCGTACCCTCCTTACAAAGTACATGTTAAAACGTTTTAAACTCTAGAAAGTTGCGTTTTTGAATTTGGTGTTGACCAACATGTGGACATAATGCTAATATGTCTACTATAAAATAGATTAAACATTTGTGCATCTATTTAAAAACAAACGTAAACAGGAAGTGTCTACTTATGATCACAGAATCACTTTGGAATACCTCAATCGAGGATCTTAAAAAAGGATACTCTGTAGAGGCGGAGCAGTATGTTTGCCTGCTTTGCGGGGCTGAGTTTGAGAAAGGGAGGATTTATCCGGTCAAAGACCGGCTTTACGATGCGAAACGATATACAGAGATTCATATCGAGCAACATCACGGGTCGGTGTTTGAACATTTGGTTCAACAGGATAAAAAGATCACAGGTCTAACCGATCATCAGAAAAACTTGTTGCACCTATTTTATCAAGGAAAAAGCGATCCTGAGGTGCAAAAGGAAATGGGGATCGGCAGCACTTCGACGATTCGAAATCATCGTTTTGCCCTGAAGGAGAAGGAGCGACAAGCAAAGATGTTTTTAGCTTTGATGGAGCTGTTGCAGGAAAAAGGGGAACAAAAAACCAAGCCCCACGAATCCAAACGCTTTCCAAAAAAGTTGAAAGACAAACGGACCGTGCTCGAGCAAATCGCCAAACAATTTGATCCAGACCGGATTTACTCCGAGAAGGAAATCAACGAACATTTAAAAGGGACTTATGAAGATTATGTGATGGTCCGCAGGTATTTAATTGACCTCGGATTTTTGGAACGTAATCCTGAGGGAAGTGAATATTGGGTAAAGATCGCTGAAAAAAAGGAGAAGCCGGAAAAGGGGACGGGAGAAGTGGATTGGAAAAAGGAACTGAAACAGCAATATAAAGAAACGAAAAATGAAGCAGGGGTGTATCAGGTTCGCAACACGCAAAACAACAAAATCTTTATTGATAGTACCACGAATTTGAAGACTTTGAACGGGAAAGTGTTTCAGCTAAAAATGGGTTCTCACGTAAACAAAGCCCTGCAGGCGGAGTGGAATCAGTACGGGGAAGATGCTTTTGTTTTTGAGGTGCTAGAAATTTTAAAAGAGAATAAAAATGAATATGTTGATCCTAAGGATGAATTAAAGAAGATTGAACAAAAGTGGTTAGATCAGCTGCAGCCTTATGGAGATCAAGGATATAATAAAAAGAAATCTTAATGGATAGGAGTATCAAAGATGAATTCGGCCCAAGAGATTGTGAGTTCACAAGGGAAAGACAACCAAACGGTTCTGCGCTCCATGTTGATCTTTTTGATTCCCTTAATTTTAAGTAATGCCCTGCAATCGATTGGGCAATTAGCCGGCAGTATCTTCGTCGGTCGGTGGGTCGGGGTCGATGCGTTAGCAGCTATATCGGCCTTCTTCCCTCTATTTTTCCTGCTTATATCTTTTACAATCGGAATTGGGGCGGGCAGTTCGATTCTCATCGGTCAGGCGTACGGTGCGGGGAATGAAGAAAGACTTAAAGCGGTAGTCGGAACAACACTCACCACAACCTTCGTACTAAGCGTCGTGCTCGCTGTGATCGGTGGGATCTTCACTTGGGATATTCTGCGCCTGATAGGAACGCCAGAAAATGTGATTGGGGTTAGCGTTCACTATGCCCGCATTTTATTTTGGTCGATGCCTATTCTGTTTTTATACATTGCTTATACGACATTCATGCGGGGAACAGGAGATTCAAAAACCCCTTTTCACCTGCTCATTGTTAGTACTTCACTAAATGTCGCGCTTTTGCCTTTTCTTATTTTCGGCTGGTTGGGCCTGCCTGAACTTGGGGTTTATGGTGCAGCTTATGCTTCTGTCATTTCAACGGTTTTAACCTTTATCGTGATGCTCATTTATCTGAAGAAGACGAACCATCCGCTGCAATTTGACGCGTCGGTTCGGCAGCATTTGCGAATCGATTTTGCTTTACTTAAAAAACTCCTACGCCTTGGGATCCCATCCAGCGTCAATATGATTCTCGTATCCTTATCAGAAATCGCTGTGATTACCTTTGTCAATCGTTTCGGATCGGATGCTACGGCAGCTTATGGCGCAGTTAATCAGGTAGTCAGTTACGTATCCATGCCAGCGATAAGTCTTGGTATGGCGGTTTCGATTTTTGCGGCTCATGCCATTGGGAGGGGCCAACAAGAACAGTTAGCCCAGGTCTTCCGAGCGGGGTTGCTGCTAAACTACTTGATCGGCGGGTTCTTGGTGATCGTTGTCTATCTTTTTTCACAGCATATTCTATCCTGGTTCCTCACCAACCAAAATACGTTGGAAATTGCTCACAGCCTATTGGTGATCACCCTGTGGAGTTACCTGGTTTTTGGTCACGCGATGATTGTCAGCTCCATGATGCGAGCCAGTGGAACGGTGTTGTGGCCCATGGTATTTGGTATCGTCTCCATTTGGTTGGTGGAGGTTCCGGTTGCCTATTACCTTTCTTCTTTCACAAGCCTTGGGATCAAAGGGATCTGGGTCGGTTATCCGGCTGCCTTTTTCGTGAACCTCCTTTTCCAATATGCCTATTATCGCCTGATCTGGAAAAAGAAACGGATAGAACGGTTGATCTAAAAGTGTCGATTTCCCCCTATCTCCATGGTATAATTGGTAGCTTCTATGGAAAGGGGCGATGGTGTGGTGAAACGATGGTTTCTCGCTCTTGGAGTGGCTTTGATTTTTATCTCAATCAAGCCATTATTTTTGATGGGGCAAGAGATTTACTATGAAAATAAGGTGGATCAGAAGTTTCAAATCGAGCAGATTAGTGTGAATTTCATGGAGCTTGGAAAGGTTGAAATCCTGGGAAAAGGGGCTCCGATTGAAGTCAAGGACATTACAGTTAAGAACGATCTGCAGCAGGAAAAGGATTCCGCCAAATATACCCGGGAATTCACCTGGAACGGCAATACGATTCTTACGGGGGATCAATTTCAGCCGGGGAATTATGATGAAGATAACTACCCGCTTTCCAAATTAAGGGTGGTCGTTAATGGCAAGGACTGGTCTGTGGAAAATCCAATCGAAATTCGCCCAAGTTTCTTTGACAACAATCGATACCACGGATTTTTCAATGTGCTAAAAGTCAGGTCGGTAGGAAACGAGGAATTGGTTCTCGTTCAACGTGTTTCCGGTCCTGAATTTAAAAGGGAAGAAGACCTCGCTTGGCGCACCCTCCGGATTCAAAAGGATGGGCAAGTGATCGAGGACCGATTTACCTATGAAGAACGGGGAGATGTCCCAGAGCGGGTGGACTTTGTCAATCATGCATATGCTTCACCTGTCGCACTCGGATATCGCTCGAATATCCTACAGGGTTGGCCTAGTCTTTTTTTCCCGCTTTTTTATCCTTTTGGAACTGCAACCTTTGGGCTGTTGTTTACGTTAATAGGTTTGGTTATAAGAAAGAAAAAAGGTTTAGCATGAGAGGAGAAAATTTGTGGACCAAAAAATAGAAAAAGACGGTGGCACCTTTGGGAGTAGGGAGAACCTTTTAGTCATTGTCGTGATGATTTTCGGTGTGTTTGTCGCCATATTAAATGAAACACTGCTCAACGTGGCCCTGCCGAAAATAATGGGTGATATCGGGATCGAGCCAAGTACAGCTCAATGGCTGAGTACGGGATACCTCCTAGTGATTGGTGTATTGATTCCGGTGACAGCCTTCTTGATTGAACGGTTTACGACAAGGGGACTGTTTTTGTCGGCAATGGGTCTATTTACGATCGGGACTTTGATTGCAGCGATCTCACCTAATTTTGGTGTTCTGTTATTGGGGCGGGTCCTACAAGCAGCCGGAACGGGTCTGCTTTTTCCACTGCTTACAAACGTCGTATTTGCCATGGTTCCTTTGGAAAAAAGGGGCTCAGCCATGGGGACCATTGGGATCGTGATCACCTTTGCCCCGGCGATTGGACCGACGTTGTCCGGGATTATTGTCGAGCATTTTAGCTGGCGTTTTTTGTTTTATAGTGTGTTACCTATTGCTTTGTTCGTGATCATTTTTGCCTTTTTTAAACTGAAAAACGTCACAGAAGTCAGCCGCCCGACGATTGATCTGCCTTCCCTTTTCTTATCCACTGTAGGTTTTGGCGGGATCGTGTACGGGTTTAGCAGTGCCGGCGGGGAAAATATGGAGTGGAGCAGCAACGGGGTGTGGATCCCGATTGTGGTTGGTGTGATCTCCCTCGCATTATTCACCTGGCGCCAGTTGAAGATGGCCCATCCGATGCTTGATCTGCGGACATTTAAATACCCTATTTTCAGATTATCTACCGTTATCACGGTGATCGTGATGATGGCGATGTTCTCTGCAATGATGCTGCTTCCGATCTTTTTACAAAATGGACTCGGGTATAGTCCGCTCAGAGCAGGCCTAGTGATGCTCCCCGGTGGGATCGTGATGGGGATTATGTCACCTATCACAGGCCGGTTATTCGATAAGTTCGGAGCCAAGTGGCTCGCTGTGATCGGATTAGGGTTGACGGCGTTGACTTTGTGGAAGTTTGCTTTTATTACCGTGACAACCCCTTATCTGGAGATTATGGTGATGAATACCGTGTTGATGCTAGGTATTTCTATGCTGATGATGCCGGTCATGACAAATGCCTTAAACCAGTTGCCAAGTCCATTGTACCCGCACGGAACTGCAATTATCAGCACGTTACAGCAGGTAGCGGGTGCGGTTGGAACAGCCCTTTTGGTGACGGTAATGTCGACAAGCGCAGAGCGATTTATGGAGAGGGCAGGAAGTACAGCTGATCCGGTTCTAGCGCTTACCGCGGGGATGAAAACCGCATTTCTGATCTCCTTCGGCTTGGTTGTCATCGCCTGGATCGCTTCGTTTAAGATTAAACGGGCGAAAGTAGTTATGGAGACTAAAGAGGTTTCCGGGTATTAAGAGGTTGGATAGTGGCGGTCTCAGGGACAAAACTTGAGTCGGTATGCACCGGGAAAGTGCTTCAGAGTCCGCCTGAAGACCACCCCCCCTTTTAGAAAATGTGAAAACGGGTCTTCATCGGAGCCATGAAGACCAAAACCCCTTCTAGAAAATGTGAAAACGGTCATCATCGAGGCCATGAAGACCAAAACCCCTTCTAGAAAATGTGAAAATGGTCATCATCGAGGTTATGAAGACCAAAACCCCTTCTAGAAAATGTGAAAATGGTCATCATGACTTAGCCCACCCCCTTAAATCGACGAAAGGCATATTTCCACCGCTCCCAGTAAAAAGTAAGAGGAGAAAAAACTGGGAGGGACCCACGATGAGTAAAGAGTTAAACTATCCAGCTTCACAACCCCCACAACATCAGTATCAGCAGCCTGGATTGGAGTATGAGATGAATCCTCTGCCGATTTCGGAGGATCATGACTATAAAGGAAGCGGAAAGCTAAAAGGGAAAGTGGCTTTAATTACCGGAGGGGATAGCGGAATAGGCAGGGCGGTGGCAATCGCCTATGCAAAGGAAGGGTCTAACGTTGCGATAAGCTATCTTTCTGAGCATCAGGATGCTGAAGAAACAAAACGCAGAGTGGAAGAAACGGGGCAAAAATGCCTGCTGATTCCCGGGGATATTGGAGATGAGGCGTTTTGTACGAAGATCGTTGAGCAAGTGGTACAAACCTTTTCGGGTCTTGATATACTGGTGAACAACGCCGCTGAACAACATCCACAGCCCGGGATTGAATACATCACATCTGTCCAGCTGGAAAGAACTTTTCGTACAAATATCTTTGCCATGTTTTATCTTACCAAAGCAGCGCTTCCCTACCTTAAACCAGGCAGTTGCATTGTAAACACCGCGTCCATTACCGCGTATAAAGGGAACGAGCAGTTGATCGATTATTCATCAACAAAAGGTGCTGTCGTGACTTTCACCAGGTCATTATCCCAATCCCTAGTGAGTAAAGGAATCCGCGTCAACGCCGTTGCCCCGGGGCCGATTTGGACACCGTTGATTCCCTCAACCTTTACCGCAGAACAAGTAGCGATGTTCGGTTCAGATACTCCGATGAAACGCGCAGGCCAGCCTGAGGAATTAGCGGCGGGATATGTATTCCTGGCTTGCGATGATTCCTCTTACATGACAGGGCAGATGCTCCATATGAATGGGGGAACGATAGTAAATGGGTGATTCCTACTAAGATTGATCCGATATGAAGGACATTCCTCTAAAAATTCGCCCAAGGAATGTCCTTCATCCTTCCTCGATGAGGGACATTCCTTAAGATTTTTGCCCACGATATGTCCTTCATAAATTATTGGCCTCCTAAAATAACAAAATACTCCTAAACTTTTATTGATTTACAATTTGAAATATCATATATTATCCATATAATGCCACATATTTTCGGTTTTAATAGACTTAATAATAGAAAGGGAGTACATACATGGAATTAAAAGGTCGTGTAGTTTTGGTTACGGGAGGGGCAACAGGGCTTGGACGCGAGGTTTCACTTGATTTGGCAAAATCGGGGATGTCTGTTGTCGTCAACTATTCTCGTTCGGAGCAGGATGCAAATGAGACCGTTGAGGCGATAAAAGCTTTAGGTGGAACCGCTATGGCAATTCAGGCAGATGTTTCTTCCAGCTCAGAAGTAAATGATATGATTGGTGCAATTATTGAAAAGTATGGTAGATTAGATGCGGTTGTGGCCAACGCAGGGACAACGGTATTCCGTTCTTTTGATGATTTAGATGGGGTAACTGAGGAGGATTGGGACCGCATCATGGCAGTTAATGTGAAAGGTGCGTGGTTGACAGCAAAGGCAGCTGCTCCTTATATGAAAAAACAGGGTGCTGGTCGAATTGTCATTACCACCTCTGTAGCGGGAATTAGACCGAGAGGGAGCTCTCTTCCATACTCTGTATCAAAAGCGGCTGCGATCCATTTAACAAAAGGCTTGGCCAAAGGGCTAGGTCCAGAAATTCTGGTCAACGCGATTGCCCCTGGATTATTAGATACGAGATGGACTCGTGGGCACAGTCAAAAGACAATTGATAGCTTCATAGAAAGCTCACCACTTCGTTCTATACCGACATTAGCTGATAACGCACGGCAAATCAAAGCATTAATCGAAACCGATTCGATGACTGGTTCAATTGTTGTTATTGATAGTGGAACTACATTGTAGAAGGAGCATTCAGTGCTCCTTTTCTTTATTGAAATGGACTTGAAGCGAATATAAAATGGGAGATTCTCTGTTCGATCAGCTCCCTCCCAATAAAGTTCATAATACTTTCAGAAGTATACCTATGACAATTGAAGTAAAATAGGTTCATCAAGAGTAATAGACTTATTCCCTTTATGATTCGAAGAGAAGGGGCGAAATCAAATCAACTATGCAGAAAATCTCTGATCTATCACAAAGGGAGGAGGGGCATTGATGAAGTTCTGGAAAACCCAAGGAATCGTGATTATATTATCGTTCATCCTGCTCGTCCTGGCCTTCTTTTTTATTCAACTTACGGATCCGGCTTTTCGGGTGCAAAACCATCTTACGATCCATCTTATGATCGAGATCACTATCATCATTATCTGCTTTACAATTGCTTTGCAGGCGTGGATGATCTTTCCGCATATCTTGTCCAATCACCGACTGTGGCTTGGTTCCCTGTTTTTTTCGATTGGCATCCTGGAGATCTTACACGTCATCACGTATAAAGGAATGCCTTTTTTTCTCGTAGACAGCTCCCCCTACCGGGCTACCTGGTTTTATATTGTGGGCAGGGTGACACAGGCTTTATGCCTGCTGCTCATTGTCTCAACGAGGGAAAAGCAGGTGCAGCCGCAATTTCGTTGGGGTGCCTACGGAGTAGCTTTTGTCTATTCCATTCTATGGATGGCTATCATTCTTCATCCCAATCAAATCCTTCCGCAATTGGTAGTCGATGGGGTTGGAACGACGGCGTTAAAAAATGGCCTGCAGTATACCGCCATTCTATTGCAGTTTCTTTGTCTTGTTGTGCTTGTGAAAAACCTGAAGTCCAAGGAAACCTTCAACCAGGTGCTGATTTTGGCTTCGCTCTATTTAATGATTAGCGATTCCATGTTCACTTCCTATAAAAGTGTACATGATGTAACGAATTTTGTTGGACATGTCTTTCAGGTGTTTGGTTTCTACTTTCTTTTACGGGCCCTGTATTACAGCTCGGTTGAGGAACCTTTCCAAAAATTGAAAGAAGCTCGCGAACATTTATCCTTCGTGGCTTACCACGATGAGACAAGCCAGCTACCCAATTCACGTTACATCGATGAAAAACTGGACCAGATGATTGAACAGCATGCAGATGGCAAAGTAATGGTGTTGTTACTAGAAATTTCTCGTTTTAAAACGATCAATGAATCACTAGGCTATACTTTCGGGGATCTGGTTCTGCAATCGGTAGCAGCCCGCCATGCAAACAGTTGAAAGCATGGCATGATCAGGGATTTCCGCCCTTTGGCATCTCCGTTAATCTTTCTACTCGGCAATTTTTTCAGCATAATTTAGCAGAAAAGGTAGAGGAGATTCTCAAAGAAACGGATCTTTCTTCCCATTATTTAGAGTTGGAAATTACCGAAAGTATGACGATGAATGTAAATCATGCGATCGGTGTTTTGCAGAAATTAAAAAAGCTAGGGGTAAAGATTTCAGTGGATGATTTCGGAACAGGATATTCCTCCTTGAATTATTTGAAGGAGCTTCCCATCGATCGGTTAAAAATTGACCAGTCCTTTATCCGTAATATTCTTGAAGATAAACAAAATGCCGCACTAACCTCAATGATTATCTCGATGGCGAAATTCCTGGAGATCAAGGTGATTGCCGAAGGGGTGGAGACACTCGAGCAGTTCCGTTTTTTGGAGGGACATCAATGTCACCAAGGGCAGGGATACCTTTTTAGCCCGCCCGTTTCGGCAGAGGACTTCACAGCGCAGTTTTTTGAGAAACAAAATCAGTTCGAATCCTATGTTGTACAGTAGAAAATGTCCTTGACCCCTGCTATTTGGTGTCGGGACATTTTTCTTTACGGTTAGGTGCGGAAGTTTTCGTAACCATCCAAAACCTTCACTTGTGACAATTCCCTTAGCCAACTTTCCCTTACGGCAAAAGTAATTTACAATAAAACTGTTCTAAAAGATTAATCCATAAATGAAAGAAGGCCATTGCAATGAAAAAGAAAGGCTTCTCCTCACGATCCGTGCATGGGGGCATGGACATCCATCTATCTAATCGTCCAGAAGCGATGCCAATTTATCAAACCTCTGTTTTTACTTTTGATGATTTAAGTCATATGGAAAGCTATTTTGAGCCTTCTAGTGATTCTTTTTTATATTCCCGTGACAAAAATCCAAACCCCACGGCTTTGGAGCAGGTATACGCAGATCTTGAAGGCGGGGAGGCTGCGGTGGTGACCTCATCCGGGATGGCCGCAATCATGGCAGGGATCCTTAGCTGTGTAAAAGCAGGAGATCATGTCTTGTGTTCCTCAGAAATCTATGGTGTGACAGGTGCCTTATTGGAAAAAGAATTAAGCCGGCTCGGCGTCGAATACAGCTTTGCTTCTTTTCACGATCTGTCATCCGTCGAGAACGCCATCCAGCCGAATACCAAAGCATTTATTACCGAAGTGGTGGCAAATCCTTTGCTTACCGTGATGGATATTGGGGCTTTAGCTGAACTTGCTCATCTTCACCAATGCCAGCTGATCGTAGACAGCACCTTCACTTCACCATACGTGATTCGTCCTTTGGAATTTGGCGCAGATATCGTAGTGCACAGTGCAACCAAATATTTAAATGGTCATAACGATGTCACGGCGGGTGTCGTGATTTCTAATCAGTCAAGGATCAATCGGACGCGGGAGATCGTGGTACGCATGGGTTGTAATTTAGGACCGTTTGAGGCTTGGTTGGCTTTGCGAGGGATTAAAACCTTTGCCTTGCGGATGAAGCAACACTGTGAAAATGGCATGAAAGTAGCCCAGTTCTTAGCCCAGCATCCAAAAATCGAAAAGGTCTACTATCCTGGATTGCAGACACATCCTACTTTTGCGGTGGCAGAAAAACTATTGGATGGGCGTTTTGGTGGAATGGTCAGTTTTAAAGTGGTTGATGACAAGGAAAAAATCAATCGCTTCATTCGCGCCCTTGAATCGATCAACCTTGCTCCATCCTTGGCAGGCGTCGCCACAACGTTGTCGCATCCAATGATGACTTCACACCGTGCATGGTCACCGGAAAAACAACGAACATGGGGAATCACCATGGGATTGTTGCGGCTTTCTGTTGGAATCGAAGACGCGGAGGATATTATTGCCGATTTGGAGCAGGCTTTGGAGCAGCTGTAGGAGTGAATAACGGAAGGATTTTCCGCTATTTGTAATATAGGACTTGAAAAGAGGTGAATAGCGGAAATTCTTTCCGCTATTTCGCTCAAACGACTGCTAAATTGGTTTACCAGAACCCAATAGCGGAATTTTCTTCCGCTATTGAGTTGATATAGCTAAGATTTTTGATGATAACGGAAATTGTTTCCGTTATTATTCTCGCTAGCCATCATGACGGGGTGCTTATGTTTTGAACCCTGTACCCACTATCCCGCTTGATCAGAAACTAGCCTCGCACAGAAAAACTATTCACCAATTCCTTCACCTTCATCAGCATTCCCAAAGCCTCATGGTATTCCTCACTATCAGGATTACCTGCGTAGGGGATCTCCGATGCCTTGACCAATGTATAAACCGTTCCATTCCGCTCACCTAGATAAGTGTGCATGCCTGTTTCTTGCCCCCAGTCGTTCCAATCCTTCAGGGACATCCGCTCAATTCCAAATAGGGCACCGTCTTCTGACCCTTTATAAAGGAATCCAGTTCGATTCCACTCTGCGTCCTTTACGATTTTCAATTTCCCTTTCCAGGAGGAAGGAAGGGCTAAAGAAAAATCTGCCTCCTCGTAGAGATAAATATCCCCTGACAGATAGGGAGACAGCACACCCACAAGGCCATTTTTATCCAACACGATGTCCGAAATAACCCAATTTTTATCTACCAAAACAGCCGTGACCTTCGCCTGGCTCGAATCAGTGACCTCGAAAGTTAAATCATAGACAACCTTCTGATCGGAAAACTTATTTTCCTTCGTCACCGTAAAGTGCTCCATCCACGGACTTGACCCGCCCGTCACCCAATTTAAATCTTCCATCACAAAATAGTATTTTGCCCGCAGATCTTTAGACAGATAGGCATACTGAATAGCCCCGTTCCGATCCTGCAGCCCCTTCGCCCATGCGTTCACGGCATCCTTGGCTGTTGCAGCGGAAAAGGCCTTTTCCAACAAATCAATCCGAACCTGTACTGGATCAACGGTCGCAGCCAAAGACATCCCTTGAAATCTAGTTACCAATAAGGCGGTACACAGCAATAATTTCTTCATGAAAAATCCCTCCACTAATCTAAACTACATGAATAGACGATAGCGGGAGAGAGCTTCTTACAACTTATTTCCATCCATCCAAGAGATAAGTTGTAGTCTCTGATCAAAGGGGAGAGTGGACAGAGGAGCTCGCAATAAAGTAAAGGGGGAGCAGACTCATTGAGAAAGTTGCGATAGAAAAGGCTGTCTCGAACTTAATAATCCGAAACAACCCGCCACTAAAAAGATTATCTATTTTTCCCTCTGCCTTCAATTCGAATAGTCCGTTCTAGGGATCCATCGCGAAATCCGTAAACTTCATCTGCCAAGTTGATCACTGGGCAAACATGGTTTGGAATAATCTCCACCACGTCACCGACACGCAGTTCACAAGGGCCATTAATCTGCACAATCCCGTGCTCTTCTGACAAGCCCTTAATCACAAGCTCATCATGTCCTTTGATATACCCATATCCGCCTGCTTTATTAAGGTCGGAGGAAAGAGTTTTACTTCCAGCATCAATAATCAAGCGATCATTACTTGGCCTTGAAACCACCGTGGCAAAAACCGTTAATGCACAATCATCAACACTGGCCCCGCCAGCACCCATTACCATGCGATCATTAAAAAGATACATACCTGCTCGAACTTCCGTAATAAAAGGCAGTTCCTTTATAAAACGAACCGTAGCAGAGGCCCCAATACTAATTTCGGGAGCGTCAATCCCCCCTGCTTTTTCTACTTTCTTTTTCGTCTCGTACAGGATCGTAGCATCTTCAATGGCGACACGCTTAACATCTTCATCCGTCATTTCCCGGTAGGCGTGCCCTGTATGGCTCATGAACCCGCGGATATCAATGAAGGGTAATTTATTGATTTCCAAAATAGTTTGGATGCTTTCTTCTGAAGTTCGTCCCATCCGTCCAAGACCCGTGTCGACATCCACATAGACCGGAATTTTCGTTTTATGATGTTCACCGACATCGTTTAACCCTTTTGCTACATAAAAGTCATCGAGGGAGACCGTCAACTTCGCTCGCTGAAGGAGCCGACTAAACCTTTCCAATTTCCTTTTCCCGATAATCGGGAAAGCAATTAGGATATCATTAATCCCATGATCAGCCATCACTTCCGCCTCGCCAAGCTTAGCCGTAGTGATCCCAGTCGCTCCAGCCTCAATTTGCTTTAAGGCAATATAGGGACTTTTATGTGTTTTCGTATGCGGCCGTACTTTAACTTTTGCTTCCCGTGCCAAATTTCCTAGCCATTGAATATTTTTCTCCATGACATTTAAATCGATTGCCACAAACGGGGTGTCATGGAGGAAGTCCTGGTCCTTTATGTACATAGGGGTCCTCCTGAGTTAAATAGTTTTCATGCAAATAATTATTACGCCAAACGTTTTCTGCAAGTTTCATAACTAATGATAATTATGAAAATTTTAAATGTCAACATTTCGTGCATCTAGCAAACTAATTTTTTATGAATCACATTAAAAAAATGTTGCAACTCTTCAAAAAAATTTTTAATAAACGTTGACAAAATACGCTAAAAATTTTAAAGTAAACACATATTCCGAATAGATGAAAGGTAAAGAATATGAGCCGGTTAGAAGAATTATACCCATTTCTTAAACCATTAACTAAAGCGATTGCAGCTGCTCTGGGATCAAATTGCGAAGTTGTTCTTCATGATTTTCAGGACTTAGAACATTCTATCATTGCCATTGAAAACGGCCATATTACAGGTAGAAAAGTAGGGGATTCAAGTACAAATTTAGGATTGGAGGCGTTAAAAAAAGGTGACGGAGAGATTGACACATTAAATTATATGTCTACCACGAAAGATGGAAAAATACTTAGATCATCTTCTATCTATTTTCGGGATGAAAAAGGCGCAATTATAGGCTCGATATGTATTAACTATAATATTGTTGATTTTATAATGGCCCGTAATATCATTGATGAATTTATTAAAACTGAGAAAAAGGTGGAAGAAGCTTTTTCAGGGGATATCAATGAGATTATCGAATCGATCCTCGAATCAGCTGTACAAATCGTTGGTAAACCCGTTCCATTTATGCAAAAAGAGGACAAGCTCCGGGTTCTACAATACCTTGATGAAAAAGGGGTATTTACAGTAAAGAGATCAATGGAACGTGTAGCACAGTTTTTGGATTTGTCAAAGTACACCATTTATAACTATTTAGAGGAAATAAGAATTGCACGAGAAAACAATATTGTCTAGCAGCGAGGAGGAATCAATTTGGCACGAATTGAGAAAAGATTGTTGGAGCTTGGTATTACTTTACCTGAGCCGCCACCGCCGGCAGCAAAATATGTTCCTGTGAAGGTGGTTGGGAACCTAGCATATACTTCCGGACAAGACTGTCGGATCGATGGAGTATTGATGTATGAAGGAAAAGTAGGATCAGATTTAACGGTTGAACAAGGATATGCAGCAGCTAGACAAGTAGCAATTAACTGTTTAGCCGTGCTCAAAAAAGAGTTGGGTGACCTAGACAGAATAAAGCAAGTGGTAAAAATGCTGGCATTTGTAAATTCTGCAGATGGCTTTGTTGAACAGCCATATGTAGTAAATGGAGCTTCTGACTTTTTAGAAGAGGTATTCGGTGAAAAAGGTAAGCATGCAAGATCTGCTATTTCTTCTAATGAGCTTCCTTTTAACACGCCTGTGGAGATTGAATTAATAGTTGAAATTTAATCTATTAGATTTTTATCCTATAACAACTAAAAAACTATAACTTTGGGGGTAGAAGATTTTGAAGAAAAAGGTTATCGGTGGCTTGGTTTCCACACTTATGTTGTCATCACTCATTGCCTGTGGCGGTAATGAAACAGCTAGTAATAGCAACTCAACGCCTTCCGAAAATAAATCTGAAGGTACATCAGAGGTTCAAGGAAAAAAGATAATTAAAGCTGGAATTGGATTAAATGAACAACATCCCCAGTATAAAGGCATGGAAAAGTTTAAACAGATTGTGGAAGAAAAAACAAATGGGGCCATAGAGGTTGAAATTTATCATACCGCTCAATTAGGTGATGATAGGCAAATGATCGAGGGTTTACAATTAGGTTCCTTGGAAGTGACAGTCCCTGCAACCGCTCCATTAGCAAACTTTGTTAAGGACTTTAATATTTTAAATTTCCCATTCCTATTCCCTAATGCCAAAGTTGCTGATGCAGTTCTAGATGGTGAACCCGGGGGAGAGCTGTTGAAAAAGTTGGAAGCGGCTCAAATGGTTGGATTATCGTATTGGGAGGAAGGATTTTACAATATTTCTAATAATGTTCGCCCGATTAACTCTGCAGCAGACTTACAGGGGATTAAAATACGGACTATGGAAAACCAGATGTTGCTAGATGTATTTAAGGAGCTTGGGGCTAATCCAACACCGATGGCATTTCCAGAGGTATACACCTCCTTACAACAGGGAGTAGTAGATGCCCAAACTAACCCTCCTTCGCAAATTTATGAAGCAAAATTCCATGAAGTTCAGAAATATGTTTCTTCTACGAATGACCTGTACGGGGTTTGGGTGTTCTTAATGAATAAAGATTTTTATGATGGATTAACACCCGAGCAACAGCAAATTGTTAAAGAGGCTTCAGAAGAAGCAAGAGATTTTCAACGCAAATTATCTCGGGATCTAGAGGAAGAATACGTTGAAAAACTTAAAAAAGCTGGAATTGAATATAACGATGTATCAGATGAAGCAAAAGCAGAAATGCGGGAAATTATTAAACCGGTGTTGGATAAATACTCAAATGACATAGATCCTTCCATCATGGAAAATTTTTATAATGCGATAAACGCTGCTCAATAAGTAATTTATTCTATTTTTATTTGAATGTCCGACACCTGTGGAAGTAAAAGGTGGGTCACAGGGTCGGATATTTTTTGGTAAATCTATACAATGCGTGTCACAGGGAATATTTTCGCTTGGAGGTGGACTATGGGAAGACTTATCAGATTATTGGATAAACATCTCGAAGAATTTTTCATGATGATTTTGTTCTCAATCATGGTATGTTCAATAACCATGCAAATTTTTATGAGAAAGAT
>Ga0180216_1001253_pt1 | contig 23089 bp, 16 predicted proteins | sample eDN3rd37CBELigMG_FD_128879 | JGI IMG/M metagenome (GOLD analysis project Ga0180216, IMG submission 128879) | Enriched Miracle-Growth compost microbial communities from Emeryville, California, USA - eDNA 3rd pass 37_C BE-Lig MG (version 2)... ...
CCGGTGCATCGAGAACCACCAGTACGTGGCCGTGGCTGGCTGCGTGGGCAACCTGCCGTTTATCGATAACGTCGATATTCACTACGCGCAGAGCGGCATCTTCACGCCGTCGGACTTTTCGTTCTCGCGTGATGCCGTGGCCGCCGAATGCACGGCGAACATCGAAACGATCGTGATCCACGACGTAGACGTGGAACTGCTGCACCGCCATCGCCACTCAGGCACGGTGCAGAACTGGAACGACCGCCGCAAGGATATGTACAAAGTGGTCTACAAAGAAAATGGCCAGACGCGCGAGATCTAGCCCGCGCATCTGGCCATCAATCATTCCATGCGGCAGGAAGCCTATTCGTCTTCCTTCAGCACCTTGATTTCGACTTTGCGGAAGTCGATGGGGTGGCTTTCCGACTGCAGCGAGATGGTGCCCGAGGACAGCATCTTCTGGCCGTTTTTGATGAGGGGCTGCGCATCGGGGTCGGCTTCATCGAGCTGCGGCTCCGAGTATTCCAGCACGGTTTCGCCGTCGATCTTGTGCCGGATCACCTTATTGCCGCGGACCTCGATTTCGACCGTCACCCACTGGTCGCCGTGGTAGGTCTTGGAACGCGACTGGTTGCAGTGCTGCTTGATCAGTTCGCCGTTCATCACGATGTGTGTGCCGGGGGTGCACACGTTGGCCGTGGGGCGTTCGCCTTCGCCGGTGCCGCCCAGGAACTGGACCTCGATCGACACGGGGAAGTTCTGATCCTTGCGCATGCTCTCGGGCGTCTGACCGTGGATCATCACGCCGCTGTTGCGCAGTGCCCAGGGCGGAGACTTCTCGGCCTGCTCACCCACAAAGCGGTATTCCACCCGCAGGATGTAGTGGCTGAACGGCTTGTGATAGAACAGGTGCCCAAACCGGCCTTTAAAGGGTCCGTACGCGTCGTAACGAACCTTGAGCAGGCCATCTTCCACGCGGAAGGTATTGCCGAAGTTGTCGCCGGCTTCGTGGCCGACGATCTTGGGAATCCAGCCGTCGAGGTTCTTGCCGTTGAACAGCGGAATCCACCCGTCCGCGGTTTGCTGGCCATCGGCAGCCGCGCAGCTCGTCGCGGCGAACGTGAGCAAAATGGCCGCAATCGGCCGCCAGTGATATGCCATAGCTGGGAGTTCCTTGGTGGGACGCCAGGGTGAGTACAAAATCAGCCGGTAGGATATGCGAAGCAGGGGGGAGTGTACAAGTAATGCGGCCGGCGGTGTCGATTGCCGGCGTCGTTCCCCCCGACACGAGCGAGCCCAACGGCGATGCCGCGCGTGCAAGCCATCTTAATTCGCGGCGCAAGCGAGGGAATATCCGCACCGTAGGCTCCGCTCCGCGGAACACCGAAAAGGGGACCGACGTCGATGGTGGTGTTCCTTCGCTGGCGCTTCAGGCTTCTTGCATTGCCCGGCGCGATGAAGAACCCTCACTGACGTTTTGGGTTAAATCGGTGCGCGAGCAACGCGCCCCAGGCGAGTCTTACGCTAGAAGCTCTTCCACCACGTTGCCGTGTACGTCGGTCAGGCGGTAGTCGCGTCCCTGGAAGCGGAAGGTGAGCCGCTGGTGATCGAGCCCCAGCAGGTGCAGGATCGTGGCCTGCAAGTCGTGGACGTGCACCTTGTTCTCGGCCACGCGGAAGCCCAGTTCGTCGGTGGTGCCGTAGTTGGTTCCGCCGCGCACGCCGCCGCCTGCCATCCACATGGTGAAGCAATCCGGGTAATGGTCGCGGCCCAGGATCTTGCTCTTGGCGGTGCGTCCTTCGCGGAACGGCGTGCGGCCGAACTCGCCGCCGCACACGATGAGTGTATCTTCCAGCAGGCCGCGTTGACGCAGGTCGCGGATCAAGGCGGCGATCGGTTTGTCCATCGTGGCACACTTGTTGGTCAGGCCCGTGGTTAGGCCTGAGCCTTCGCTGGTGCCGTGGAAGTCCCAGCCCCAGTCGAACAGTTGCACGAACCGCACGCCCTGTTCGACTAGCCGCCGTGCGAGCAGGCAGTTGTTGGCGAAGCTGCTCGCGCCCGGCTTGGCGCCGTACATGTCGAGCGTGGCTTGCGTTTCGCGCGAGATATCCATCACCTCGGGCACGGAAACCTGCATCCGGTACGCCAGTTCGTACTGGGCGATGCGGGTTAAGGTTTCCGGATGACCCAGCTCGGCGGCCTGAAGTTCATTCAAGGTTTTGAGGGCATCGAGCGAACGCCGCCGCAGGTCGCGATCCATGCCGCCGGGGTTGGAGACATACAACACCGGGTCGCCTTGCGAACGGCACTGCACGCCCTGAAAGACCGACGGCAGAAACCCGCTGCCGTACGAATTGGCGCCGCCGTTGGGCTGCACGCCGCTACTGATCAGCACCACGAAGCCGGGCAGGTCCTGGTTCTCGGTGCCCAGTCCATAGGTTGCCCAAGCGCCCATCGAAGGGCGGCCGGAACGCGGCGAGCCGGTGTAGATGAGCAGTTCCGCCGGGGCATGGTTGAACTGGTCGGTATACATCGAATGGATGAAGCACATTTCATCCACGATGTCGGCCGCGTGAAAATGCGGCACGGCGTCCGACAGCCACGTGCCTGAGTTGCCATACTGGCGAAACTCCCGGGGTGTGCCCATCAGCTTGGGCACGCCGCTGGTGAAGGCGAACGTGCGGCCTTCCAGAAACTCGGCGGGGCAATCCTGGCCATCGCGTTTGACCAGTTCCGGCTTGTAGTCATACAGGTCGAGGTTCGGCGGCGAGCCGGTCAGGTGCAGGTAGATCACCCGCTTGGCCTTCGGCTGGTAATGCGGCTGCCGCTGCGCCAGCGGCCGGGTGGGATCGATCCGCGGCGTGGGGGGCGGCGCGGCGGTCGCTGCGCCGCTCATGGCACTGAGGGCGATGGCGCCCAGCCCCAGCCCACTGGTGGACAGAAAATGGCGCCGGGTAACTGCTTCCAACTGTTTGAGTCGAAGGTCCATCGCAACCATTCCTTATCGTTCTCGATCCCCACTTACGCTGCACATCCAGCCGCCGGCGGTTCGCCCCGGCAGGCCGTCAGCGCTTCAAGAACATCTCGTCCAGGTTCAGGAGCACGTTGCCCACCACGGTCATGGCGGCCGCTGGTTGGGCCTTCAACTCGGCCGGCAGCGGGCCCAGCGGATCGGTCGCCAGTTTGGTCGCTTCGGCAGGGCGGTCGGCAAAGTGTGCGAGTGCATCGCGATACAGGGCCAACAGCGCCGCCAGTTCCGCATCGTTAGGAGGCCGCAGCACGCAGCGACGGAAGGCATACACGATTTGTTCTTGTTCACTGCCGGGCTGAGACAGCGCCAGCCGGGCTAAAGCCTGGGCGGCCTCGACATAGACTGGGTCGTTCAACGTCACCAACGATTGCAGCGGCGTATTGGTACGGTTGCGGCGGATGGTGCACACTTCGCGGTTGGGCGCGTCGAACGTGGCCATCGATGGATACGGATTGCTCCGCCGCCACGTGGTGTAAAGTGCCCGGCGGTAACGGTCCTCGCCCTGGCTGGGCGTCCAGTCGGTGGAACTGCCAAACGCCGCGTTCAAACCCAGCTTCGGTTGCGGCGGTTTGACCGGTGGGCCATACAGCTTGTGCGACAACAGCCCACTGGCAGCCAGCGCCTGATCGCGGACCATTTCGGCCGAGTGACGCACGCGGGGGCCGCGAGCCAGCCAGCGGTTATCGGGATCTGCCGCCGCGGCCGCTTCGCTCACCTGCGACGATTGTCGATACGTGGCCGATGTGACCATCAAGCGGATCAGATGCCGGGTGTCCCAGCCGCTGTCCACCAGTTCGACCGCCAGCCAATCGAGCAGTTCCGGATGTGTGGGCAGTTCACCCTGCGAGCCAAACTCCTCGCTGGTGGCGACGATGCCTTGCCCAAACAGCGATTCCCAAATGCGGTTGGCAATCACGCGGGCTGTCAGCGGATTGGAGCGATCGACCAGCCAGCGAGCCACCGCCAAGCGGTTAGGCGGCTGGTCGGGCGGCAACGGATGAAAAATCTGCGGCACGCCCGGTTCGACCACCTGGCCCAGGTCCTGGTAGTTGCCGCGATGCTGGAGCCGCGTCTGCCGCCGTTTGTCGGTCAGCTCGCGCATGATGGGCACGGTGGTGAACGGCTTGATCTCCTTGAGCTCGGCGTTAGCCTTTTCAACGGCTTCCTTGTCGCCTTTCTTGTTGAGCGCCGCGATCTTGGCTTCCAGCGCTCGCCGCTGCTCAAGCTGCTGCGGCGTGTAAAGCTCCAGCAGTGGCGACTCGTCGCGGCGGTCGGCGTCGGCCGTGTTGTTGAAGATGGCAAAGAACCGGAAGTATTCTTCCTGCGTGATCGGGTCGTACTTGTGGGTATGGCACTGGGCGCAGGCCATGGTGGTGCCCATCCACACGGCCAGCGTGGTGTTCACCCGATCGACCACCGCCACGTTGCGGAACTCTTCGTCTTGCGTGCCGCCTTCGTTGTTGGTCAGCGTGTTGCGATGGAAAGCGGTGGCAATGAGCTGGTCTTCGCTAGGCTCGGGCAGCAGGTCACCTGCGATCTGTTCGATCGTGAACTGATCGAACGGCATGCCGGAGTTGATGGCGCGAATCACCCAATCGCGATACGCCCAGATGGTGCGCGGCGGATCGTCGGCATAGCCGGCGCTGTCGGCATAGCGGGCCAGGTCCAACCACTTGCGGGCCCAGTGCTCGCCAAAGGTCGGCCGAGCCAGCAGTTCTTCGACCAGTTGCTCATAAGCTCCCGGGCTGTTGTTGGCCGCGAAGGCATCGGCCTCCTCCAGCGTCGGCGGCAGCCCAGTGAGGTCGAGGAATACCCGGCGTACCAGTGCATACCGGTCCGCCTGCGGCATCGGGTTCAGCCCTCGGGTTTGCATCGCTTGAAGCGTGAAATGGTCGATTGGGTTTTGTGCCCAAGCAGCGTGGGAAGCCGGCACCCGCGGCACCGCTGGCCGCTGCGGCGGGTTGTATGACCAGTGTACGGCGTACTGCGCACCCTGTTCGATCCACTTGCGGAGCGTGGCAATATCGGCAGGCGAAAGCCGTTTGCCGAACTCGGCTGGCGGCATCCGCAGGCTGTCGTCCTCCGCCGTGATGCGGGCCAGCAGTTCGCTTTCATTGGGCTTGCCCGGCACGATCGCCACCGCGCCCGAAGGCAGTGGAGCCGTGGCGGCTTCGGGCTTATCCAATCGCAACTCGGCAGACAGCGCCGCCTCGTCAGGCCCGTGGCAAGCAAAGCAGTTGTTGGAGAGGATCGGGCGGATGTCGCGGTTGAAGTCCACGCGTTCATCGGCCGCGGCGGCTCGCGGCAAAGCCAACGCCGCGCACAGGGTCGATAGCATCACCGGCCAGGCGAGCACCAGCCGGGCAATAGCTAAGGTAGGCGAGCAATCACGCATATAGCTGGTCGGTGGGAAAGATGCGGCGGCGGCCGCTTGTGGGTGATGGTGGCGCGTTTCTGTTTGGCTGGCTGAGAACGATCGACCCGTGCACGCGTTATTCGCTGCCGGCGGTCTTGTCGGGCTGGCCGATGTCGGCGGCCTTGACCGTCAACACGCTGTAAGGATGCATGGAGAGGATGTGCACGTCGCCATTGCGAGCTTCGCACACGCCTAAGATCACGTACTTGGTGAGGGTTTTGCCGTCCGGCAGCTTGGTCACTCCGCCGTGGAAGGGCAGGGGCTTGCCGTCGGCAGCGGTGAACTCGGTGTAATCGGGGTTGGTGATGTACACGCCGCCGTGGTCCACCGGCGCGCTGCTGCCCGGCGTGTAGCTCACCAGGTGCAGCAGATTGCCAACCTTGGGAACATTCTCGGTGATGGCGCACCAAACCGTGCCGCTGGGGCCACAGCACATGGCCCGGCAATCCACACTGCTGGCCCCAGGCACCAGCGTGCCTAACCGTCGGCCAGGCAACGTGTCGCCCTCGGCCGTGAGGTCGTAGGCGTATAGGGCGTTCTCGCGCATGGCCTGGGCGTAAAGCGTTTTGCCGTCGGGCGAGATATCCCAGTTGATCGGGTCGGGTTTGGGCGAGAGGGCGAGCCGCGTGCCTTCGGTGGCCGGCTTGCCGTCAATCGTTTGCTTGAGTCGCTCCACCCGATCGGTGGCGGGGTCGTAGCGAGCAATCTCGCCGCCCAGGATCGGGTGATACGCCCGGCCGCGATAGTCCACCACGATGAACGCGTAGAAGTGGTTGGTTTCCAGCAGCTGTTGGTACTTGCCCGTCTTGAGATCGAGCTTGAGGAACACCGCGTTTTCCAGTGGGCCGGGCCGGTGGTCGGCACACGTGGAGATGTAGGCCACGCCGCGGGCTTCGTCCGGCGTGATGCTGGCGATGCCCTGGTGCGGAACCGGGATCGGGTAAACCTTGGTTTTGCCGGTGGCCGGGTCGTACACCATGGGATAGCCACCGGGGTAGTCTTCGCGTTTTTCCTCGGCGGTTGGATAGCCTTGCTTGGTGCCGAAGTAGATCTTGCCGCTGGCGCCCACGTTGTTGCGGGTATGGATCTTGGACTGCGCGGCAAAGCCCGAGGCCGTAATCCCGATGGCCTTGTGCACATCGACCACGACATCCATCTTGCCGGCCTTGGGATCGAACTCCACCAGCCAGGAATTCACGGCGTTGGCGTGGGTGCCGATGTAGAGCCGGCCGTTGTGGCCTTCGATGATGGAGAAGTAACCTTCGCCCTCGGGCGCCGTAAACTTAGGAACCACGTAGGCGGTGGAGGGGACCCACTGGGAAGGCAGGCCCCGGGCCGGTTCCTCCGCCGCGACCGGGGCAAGCGGCGCAGTGTAGGCGGCGACCAGGGCCGCCACCGCTACGGCGAAGGCAAGCCTGGGGCGGCAGAAAGGGAACGCGGGCATCGACGGGCGAGCGGCGGAAACCATCGTTTTGCTCCCTGGGTAGAAATTGGGACGCAAGACCGTAAGGCGAAACCGCGCCGCGGGCGCGCAGCCGCTTTCTGCGATTGGATTGAGCCGCCGCGGCAACTGGTTTCACCTGGGAGGGGGGCCGCCCTGGGCGACCAGCGTCCGCGCGTGAACTGTCAGTGTACCACAAACAGGCGGCGGTGTCCCCTGTTTGGGTGGGGTTTTGTCGGCGCAAGTTCAAGTGCCGTAAGGAACAAGCAAACAGAGTTGCCAGACGATTGGGGGGCGTTCCCCTCTACAAAGTCGCGTCCATCGAATACACTCGGCGCTGTAGGGCTTGTCTGCGGCTCGCTGGAGAATCGCTATGAACCGTTACGTCGATATCACGTTCGATTGCTTGCCGCTGCGGACGATCAGCCGCGTGGACATCCCCATTGATGCTTCGCCGAAGTACCGGGCTCGCTGCGAACGCATCCTCAAGGCGATGGAAGCCCATGGCACGTTTAACACCTATTACCTCTATAACGCCCGCTGCGTCTACCACCTGACCAACCATCCCGAGCAGGGGATGCTAGAGTTTGCGTTTGAGGGAACGGTGATGACCGATGCCAGCGACCGCGTCACCGAGCGCAGCGACTTGCAGGTCGAGCTGATTCGCGAAACGTGCGATTGGCTCACCGAGCCGATCGTGGCCTGGTTTACCGAGTCGGTGCGCCGTGCCGTCCAGGCGGAGTTCGATCGCTACATTGCGGCTGGCGACCTGGAACAGGCGGTGCGGCGGATCGAACGGCTCCAGAAGGAATCGGACCAGCAGGGCGGTTTCGTCGGCATGTACCTGTGATTTCATCGGGGTCTGTCCTCTAACGCGCCGCCGCCCGCATGCGCCTGATTTATCTCGACTACAATGCCACCACGCCGGTTTGCCCTGCCGCCCAAGAAGCGATGGAGCCGTTTCTGGCGGAACATTACGGCTTGCCGGCTAGTGGCCATGCCCTGGGACGCGCCTGCCATGCGGCCGTGCAAGATGCCCGAGGCCGTGTCGCGCGCTTAATCGGCGCCACGGCCGAAGAGATCGTCTTCACCTCCGGCGGGACCGAAAGCTGCAACTTGGCCCTGAAAGGCGCGGCGTTCATGCGCGGGCCAGGGCAGGGGCACCTGGTCATTTCTGCCCTGGAACACGCGGCCGTGGCCGAGCCGGCTGCCTTTCTTGAACGCCTTGGCTACGGCGTCACCGTGGTGCCTGCCCGGGAAACCGGCGTGATCGACCCGGCCGACGTGGTCGATGCCCTGCAGCCCGACACGTTCCTGGTCAGCGTGGTGCACGCCAACAACGAGATTGGCACGCTCCAGCCGATCCGCGAGATTGCCGATATCTGCCGGCGGCGCGGCATCCTGGTGCATACCGACGCCACCCAGGCCGTCGGCAAGATCAACGTGGCCGTGGCTGAGCTGGGCGTCGATCTGCTCAGCTTCTCCGGTCATAAGATGTACGCCCCTAAAGGCATCGGCGCCCTGTACGTCCGCCGCGAAGTCGCCCTGGAACCGGTGATTCACGGCTCAGGGCATGAACGCGGCCTGCGAGCCGGTACTGAGAACGTGCCTGGCATCATCGCCCTGGGAGCGGCGGCGGCCGTCGTTGAGCGAGGGCTGGAAGAAGCCGCCGGCCGGATGATGGTGCTCCGCGATCACTTGCAAAATCGGCTGGAACAGGCGGTGGGCGACGACCTGCTGGTCTATGGCCGATCGGCCCGGCGGCTGCCCAACACCCTGGCGGTGAGCTTTCCGCGCGTGAACGCCGCCGAACTGCTCAACCGCTGCCCGGAGTTGTGTGCCTCGACCGGAGCCTCGCAACATCAATGCGGTACGGCCCTTTCGCCCACGCTCAAGGCGATTGGCGTATCGCCCGAGCGGGCGGCCGGCAGCATTCGTCTAAGCGTTGGCTGGGATACCACGCAGGACGAAGTGGATCGCGCGGCCGACCTGCTGCTCAATGCCTGGGAAAGCTGCCAGCACCGTTAGTGCTAGCGGCCGCTGAGCGATGGGCCGCTGGGAGCCGCCCGAGCGGGCCAAAAAGCCTGCATGCCGGGGCATGCGGGGGGCCCATGACCTCGCCTTGACGCCAAACTTCTGGCCGCTCTATATTTGCGTACACGTGTCGGCTGGGGCAAAGGGGGCAAACTTTGTCGCTTGCCGCCGCAGGGGGACTGGCAATTCGCACTGGCGAAGCCAGTCGCACCCTCAATAGCCAGTGGCACCCCACGAAGGCACCCAGACGTCGCACACTCCAAAACCATCACCACCTTAAAGCCACCAGCATCTCCCCATGAAGACGGAACGCCGCCACGAGTTGCAGACCAATGTCCTGGCCGACTGGCTGGGACGTCAGATCGAGGCCCTTCGGCCTTACGCCGGCACGATCGTGACCGGGGTGCTGGTGATCGTGATCGTGCTGATTGGCTACTCGATCTGGAACACCTGGTCGGCTGGTTCCGCCGCGATTGCCTGGAGCGAGTTCTTCGAGGTGACTTTCACTGGCAACTACGTTCAGAGCAAGCAAGAGAACGTCCGCCAGAAGGCTTTGGAAGCCTATCGCGACCAGCTTCGCAAAGAGAAGAACAATCCCACTTACGAATTGACCGAGGGCGAAGAACGCCTGGTCGATGAACAACTGCCGCCCAAGGTCGAGCAGGCCCTCCGCGACGACGTGATCGCCCTGGCCAAGAAGTACGACGGCACCAACCTGGGCATGTTCGCCCACATGCGGGCTGGCGACATGGCGCTGATGGCTGGCATCAATTACTTGTTCCCCAACGCCGGACAGGCGCGCGACCTGAAGCAGGCTGCCGCGCTGCTGGATGACGCCGTTCAGCATTACGAGCGGGCATTGCAGCAGGCTCGCCGCGACCCGCTGCTGGAACGGCGGATTCGCTTCAACCTGGCCCGCGCCTACGAATCGCGTGGCGCTCAGCCGGGTGAAAAGCAGAAGAGCGACCTGGACAAGGCACTCTCCATCTACAAGGAACTGGCGACCGGCAACGACGTGTTTGCCGCGGCTTCTCGCGACCAGGTGGAAATCCTGGAGCAGAAGGACAACGTCTACTCGTGGTTTGCCACCACCGAAGGCGTGGCCGCTCCGCCCACACAGAGCCCCTTCGGCGGCAGCCTGTTCGAGCAGTTCCACCAGGGCGTGCAGGGTATGCCTGACTTCGGCCCTGGCATCACCGATCAGTTGCCCTCGGGCGACAACTAACCTCGCCGCGGCCGGTTCTACGGCTGGGGAGCTTTCCGTTTTGCTGATTCCGGCATGAGTGACACAGACCCCCAGACGCCCGTTGAGTGGGTGGTCGATGAAGCCGAGGCCGGACAACGCTTCGACGCTGCGCTGGCGGCGCGCTTTCCGCAGCACAGCCGAGGCTATTTGCAACGGGTGATCGACGCGGCAGGTGCCCGCGTCGATGGCCATCAACGCAAACCCAGCTACCGCCTCCGCAAGGGCGAACGCGTGAGCGTGGTACCGCTGGCCCCGCCGCGCGAAGGCCACCCGGCCGAAGATATCCCGCTCGATATCCTCTACGAGGACGATTGGCTGGTGGCGGTGAACAAGCCGCCAGGCATGGTGGTGCATCCGGGCAAGGGGCACTGGTCCGGCACGCTCACCTCGGCGCTGCAGCATCACTTCGATCAGCTCAGCACGCTGGGCGGCCCGACGCGGCCGGGCATCGTTCACCGCCTCGATCGCGACACCAGTGGCGTAATCCTCGTAGCCAAGACCGATCCGGCCCACGCCGTACTGGCCGAACGCTTTGCCGAGCGGACCGTTGAAAAAGAGTACTGGGCGATCGTCGTTGGCCGCATGGATCGCGATGCCGACGTGATCGAACTGCCCATCGGCCCGCACCCCTATCAGCGTGAAAAGATGGCCATTCGCCGCGACCATCCCGACGCGCGGGAAGCCCGGACGTTTTATCAGGTGGTCGAGCGGTTCCCAGGCTTCGCCCTGGTGAAGGCTTTTCCCAAGACGGGCCGCACGCATCAGATCCGCGTTCATCTGGCGGCCGTGGGCTGCCCGATTCTGTGCGACCGGTTGTACGGTGGTCGGGCTCGCATCACGCTGGGCGAGTTGACCGGCGACCCCGACGCCGAGGAAGTCGTGCTGGAACGTCAGGCCTTGCATGCGGCCCGGATCAAGCTCCGCCACCCAGGCGGCGACGAATCGCTGGAAGTCTCGGCCGGGCTGCCGGAGGACATGGAGCGGGTGCTGACCATTTTGCGTGGGCTGCGGTAACGCGGCTGGCATCCGCGCAAGTGTAACGCAGGCCATAACAACCGGCGTTTGCTGGTAAGCTTTGCTGGTTGCGCAAGCTTTGCTGTCGCGGGGCTGGTGATTCTCTCGCATTCACCCCCAAATGGCTGTCCAACGCCGCCGCCGTGCCTGGGGGGTTTTACCCATTTGTCCGCTCTGGGACTCCCTTCCGGCCATTTTTTCCGGTATAAGGAGCGGCTTAAACGTTCCAGTTCCTCCAAGGCACGTCTCTTGCACCCCGCGAGGATGGGCGCCTCAGCGCCCGGTCGCGATCCGAGCCAGGGTTGCGGTCGGCACTGCGCTGGGCCCGCTGGAAGGGTGGCTGTTCCCGCTTGAGGATGCTGCCGGGCCACAGTGCCTGGGCGGCAGGGTGGGGACCCCTCGCATCGTCCGTTATTGCCGCCTTGGCGGCGCAGGAAGTCCATGACATTGCCCGTTTCTCCCTCGGTTGCTACCCCCGCCCCGAACCCAGCCCCCAACGCGAACGGCGCTCCGGTCCAGCCGCCCGTCGACGATTCGGCGCGCAAGATTGACTGGCTGCGGTCATTGCCGTTTTTTGCCCTACACCTGGGCTGCCTGGCCGTGATCTGGGTGGGCTGGAGTTGGCCGGCGGTCGCCGTGGCGGTGTTGTTATACGCCGTCCGCGTGTTCGCCTTGACGGCGTTCTACCACCGCTACTTTTCGCATCGCGCGTTCAAGACCTCGCGCTGGTTCCAGTGCGTGGGCGCCATCCTGGGACTGGCCGCCATCCAGCGCGGCCCGTTGTGGTGGGCCGCTCACCATCGCAAGCACCATCGCCATTCCGACGATCCGGAGGACTTGCACTCGCCGTATCACGGTGGGTTCTGGTGGAGCCACATTGGCTGGTTCCTGACCAAGGAACACTTCAAGAAGAACCTGCACGAAATCAAGGACTTCACCAAGTACCCCGAACTGCGGTTCCTCGATCATTACGAAATGCTGGTGCCCACCGCCATGGGCATTGGCCTGTACCTGCTGGGCGAAGGCTTGGCGCTGTGGAAGCCCGAGTGGGGCTGCACGGGCCTGCAGATGTTTGTCTGGGGCTTTCTGATTTCGACCGTGGCCGTGTACCACGTGACTTACACCATCAACTCGCTGTGCCATCTGCTGGGCCGACGCCGGTACCAGACCCGCGACCAGAGCCGCAACAACCTGGTTCTGGCCCTGCTCACCTTCGGCGAAGGCTGGCACAACAACCACCACCGCTACCCCAGTTCGGCCCGACAGGGCTTCTTCTGGTGGGAGATCGACATCACCTATTACACCTTGGTGGTGTTGTCGTGGTTTGGGCTGGTGTGGGATCTCCGCCCTGTGCCGCAACACGTGCTGACCGAACACCAGCGGCGCGAAGGTCAGGCAAGCCCACAGGCCAACGCCTAGTTGCCTCGCGGGCTTGGGACTGCTTGGTCCTGCGTCTTGTCACGCAGCCGCGGGCAGTTCGTGCGCCAGTGAGTGTCCGGGTGCCCCCACTTGGTGGTGTGTTTTCGTGATTGCAGGTGCCGTCTTGGGCTCGCGGTAGCTCTCTTAGCGCGCCCGTCTCGCGTTGCGCCCGCTGGCAGATGCGCAGTCGCCTTGGTAGGCTACACGCCACAGAAGATGCCTCGGCTGGCCCCCGCGCATCGGCTTCTACAGGAAGGAAAGCATGCTCGATCGTAAGTTCATCCTCGAAAACGCTGCCGCCGTCGCTGAAAACTGCCGGAACCGCGGCGTGCAAGTCGATATCGACCGCTTCGTAGAGCTGGAGAACCTGCGCCGGGCCAAGGATACCGAGGTCCAGGACTTCAATCGCCGCGCCAACGAGGTCTCCAAGACCATCGGCCAGGCCAAGGACGCCCAGGAGCGCGAAGCCCGCAAGGAAGAAGGCCGCCGGCTGCGCGAGCAGAAGGACGCCGCTCAGGCCGAGCTCCAGCAGATCGAGCAGGAGCTGGAAGCAATCCTGGCCAACATCCCCAACATGACGCATCCCGATGCGCCGATCGGCGGCGAGGATGCCAGCGCCGAAATCCGTCGCGGCGCCACCGAGATCCGCCAGTTCGACTTCCCGCCTCGCGACCACTTGGAACTAGGCCAGTCGCTCGACCTGATTGATATGGAGGCGGGCAGCCACGTCACTGGGCATGGCTTCTACTTCTTGCGGAACGAAGCCGTGCTGCTGGAACTGGCGCTCCAGCAATACGCCGTGAACTTCCTGGTGGGCGAAGGCTTCACGCCGGTCATTACGCCCGACCTGGCACGCAACGAAATCCTGGGCGGGATTGGCTTCATTCCGCGCGGCCCGGAAACGCAGATCTACAGCGTGGAGAATACCGACCTCAGCCTGGTGGCTACGGCCGAAATCACGCTGGGCGGCATGCTCTCCGGCAAGATCCTCGATGCCGACGACCTGCCGATCAAGCTGGTAGGCATCAGCCACTGCTTCCGCACCGAAGCCGGTGCCGGCGGCCGCGCTACCCGCGGTTTGTACCGCGTGCATCAGTTCACCAAAGTGGAGATGTTCGCGTTCACCAAGCCGGAAGAAAGCGACGCCGTCCACGAAATGTTCTTGAACCTGGAATGCCAGCTCTGGGACAACCTGGGCATTCCGTACCGTGTGATCGACACGGCCACCGGCGACTTGGGCGGTCCGGCCTACCGCAAGTTCGACCTCGAAGCCTGGATGCCCGGCCGCGGCGAGGGCGGCGAGTTTGGCGAGGTGACCAGTACCAGCAACTGCACCGACTACCAGGCTCGGCGGCTCGATATCCGCTACAAGATCAAGGGCGAAAAGGGTACCCGCTTCGTCCACACGCTCAACGGCACCGCTTTCGCGTGCGGCCGCGCGATCATCGCCATTCTGGAAAACTACCAACAAGCCGATGGCAGCGTGATCGTGCCCGAGGTGCTCCAGCCCTACCTGGGCAAGGAAGTCATCGGCCCCCGGCAGGACTAGGCCAGCGGCAGGGCAGTGCGCGCGTGCCACGGCTTATGGTGCCACGGCTCTGCGAGCCGTGCTGACAAGCCAACCGATTACCTCGGGCTGAATGTTTGGAGTCTGGGAGCAGTCATCCATGCGCATCATCTCTGCCGGCATTCAGCACGAAACCAACACCTTCGCAAACACGCCCACCACACGGGCCGATTTCGCCAGCGATACCAACTGCCCCGATACCTTTCCGGGCGGCGATTACATCCGCCAGCGTTTCGGCGGCACCGGCACCATTCATGGCGGCTACCTGCAAGCGGCTGCCGACCTGGGCGTGGAACTGGTGCCCCTGCTCAATGCGGGTGCGCAGCCTAGCGGCGTGGTTCGCCAGGCCGACTTTGAACACCTGATGGACCTGCTCTTGCGGCGGCTTGCCGAGGCAGGCCCGGCCGACGGTATCGTGCTCGACCTGCACGGCGCGATGGTCACGGAAGAGCATCAGGATGCCGAGGGCGTCATCATCCAGCGCGTGCGCGACGCCGTGGGCCCGCAGGTGCCGATCATCGCTACTCTGGATCTGCACGCGAACATCAGCCCTGAGATGGCTTCGGCCGCCAACAGCCTGATCGGCTTTGATACCTATCCGCACGTGGATATGTACGAGCGCGGGTACGAAGCCGTGCAATTGATGGTGCGCACACTGCGCGGTGAGGTGCGGCTGGCTCAGGCGTATCGGCAGTTGCCGCTGATCACGCTGCCACCCATGCAATGCACGCTCCGCGAACCGATGCAGAGCCTGATGGCCAAGGTGCACGCCTTGGAAGCAGAGCCAGGTATCCTCACAGCCACCGTGGCGATGGGCTTTCCCTTTGCCGACATTCGCGATGCCGGTGTCAGCGTGCTGGTTACGGCCAATGGCGATCAGGAGTTGGCTGAACACGCCGCCGACCGTCTGGCCGACATGCTGTGGGAACTGCGCGATGCACTTCAGCCGGACTTGATGCCGGTGGATAAGCTGATCGAGTTCGTGCAGACGAACAACGATGGCCTGGTGATCTACGCCGACGGCTCCGATAACCCCGGTGGCGGCGCTCCGGCCGACGGGACGGTGATCCTGCGGGCGTTGATCGAGGCCGGGGTGAAAGACGCCTGCGTGGGCATCATCCACGATCCGGAAACGGCCGCTCAAGCGCACCAGGCCGGCGTCGGAAAAACCATTCGCGTGCGGCTGGGCGGCAAGACCGACGATCGCCACGGCGAACCGATCGAGGCCGACGCCTACGTCCGCTGCCTGGCCGATGGCCGCTTCGTGCACAGCGGTCCCATGCGTCATGGGCTGGAAGGCAACCTTGGCCCCACGGCTCTGTTGATCGTGGGCGGCGTGCAGGTGGTGGTGATTTCCAACCGCACGCAGCTCTTGGACACCCAGCAGATCCGCATCGTGGGCGTGACGCCCGAACGCCTCAAGCTACTGGTCGTGAAGAGTTGCGTTCATTTCCGCGCGGACCTGGGCCCGCTGGCGGCGCACATCTTTGACGCCGATACGCCAGGCATCCACCGGCCCGACTTCTCGTGCTTTGATTACACGCGGCTGCGTCGGCCGATCTATCCGCTGGACCAGATCAGCCGCCGCGACGAAGTTTAACGGGCGTGCGTGCCGCCAGTCTTACCCCGACGCGTCAGCGAGAGTTCCGGAAGCCTGAAGCGCCAGCGAAGGAACACGAGGTACCAGCGTGGCCATCACACATCGTCTCTAACGCCAATGCCGGGTGCGAGCACCTGGCCCACGGCTCAATACCGGAACGGCCGGAAGTTGCGCGGCGATTGTTGATATTGCTGCTGCGATGAGCCGGTGGGCTGCACCGGTTGCCGCGGTTGCGTCTGCGCCGGTGGTTGGCTGTACTGCGGCTGACCGTATTGCGGCTGCTGGGGCGGCAGTTGCGGCGACTGCACGTGCGATTGTGCCCAGCCGCCATCGTTCGTGGCCGGCGCCGCCGTACTGGTTGGCCAGCTACCGTAATGGCTAGACACCTGGGAAGGCCCGGCCACGCCGGCGGGCGGGGCAGCAGCCCCCGGCACGTTCACCGTCGGCGGAACATTGCCCGGCGGGGCGTACGCTTCAAACGGGTTGGCCGGCACGTTGGTTGGAGCCGCATAGGGATTGGTACCGCCGGCACCTTGCGTCGGCGGAGGCGGCAACATCACAGGCTGCTGAAAGCTCGCCGGCCCCATCGCCGGCTGCGATGACTGCGGCGGCGAAACCGCTGCAGCTCCCGCCGCACCGTTCTGCGGCACGCTGAAGCGTGCCAGGTCCACGGCCGGGAAGCCATCCAGTTGCGGCATAGCCCACAGCTTGGCGTCGTTAGCCGTGATCGAGTTGATCTCCACATTCTCCAGCCGCAGCTTGAGCGTGGTATCGAAGCCGGCAAACTTCAACTCAACCCGCCGCGGCAGCCAGGCTCCACTGCCGGCATCCAGTTGGTGTTCGCTGGTGACCACGCTCAGCACCATCTGGCCTTGGCGGTCGTACAACTGCTGCTCCAGCACGTGGCCGGTTCGATCATCCACCACGGTGACCTTGGTGACCGGGCCCAGCGGCGTTTGCTGCAGCGTGCGGATCTCCAGCCGCCCTTGGCCTGCCGGGGTCGGTCCTTGGTGTTGATCTTGCGGCGAGAACGAGGCCAGGCCAAACGCCTCGGGAATCCACTCGGGCTCGATGGGAATCAACTGCCGAGCAATGCTCTGATCGAACTGCTCATGCCGCACATAGTACACGCCGGGCGGCTCCATCAGCCGTGCCCAGCTCCACATCACCTGGTCGTTGCTGCCGATGTCCAATTCAGGCCCGGTCAGCGAAGTTTGGGCCCTCAGGCGGAACCGGCGTGGGCGTTCCAAGGCGATGGACGCCGTGAGGCCCGGCATCCATCCGGCGGTCACGCGGCATTCGGTGGCCTTGAGGCTGCGAACCCGGGCGGTGTTGGCGTTCACCACCGCGGTGACGTCATCGAGCGTGGGCGTCTGAGAGAGGACCGGCGGCGGGGCCGCGCGGCCGATGAACGGGTTGTTGAACGTGGCGCAATTGGCACCGCTGGCGGCGAATAACGTGGCCAGAGCGACGATGAGCAGACGGTTGGCTCGCAAAGGGCTCTCCTCTCATGCGGCATCGGCGAACAGCAATCGGGCCAATTCGTCTTGAATTTCCGCAGCCCTCGCGTCGTCTGGGACCTCGGCCGCGACGCGATAGGTACCGCCGTCGCGAGGGCAAGACAGGACGAGCACTTCGTGGCCGTCGTCAGTTTGTTGGGGATCTTCCCACTTGAGGATCCGCCGCCGCACTAGTAGCAATGCCAGCACAAACCGCAAATCCTGCTTGTGGGGTTGCTCTTCCAGTTCGTGAAAAAGCTGCAACAGCACCTCGTCGGGTGCCAGCTTGGCTTTGTTGTCTTCCTTACGGGGAACGCGGGCTTTCCACCAGCCCAGCGTGCCTTCAGGCGGCCCCTGCCAGGCTTCTCGCGAGTAGTCCTTACGTACCAGGTCCGGGCCTTCCACGAACAAAGCCGTGAAGAACTCCTCGCCTTCTTCCAGCGTGCGGCCGGTGGTGGCGCAGCGGCGGGTGGTACGGTGGACGTTGTAATCCATGGCAGGTTGGCGGAGCGGGCGCTGGCACCTGGGGGATACCGGGTGTGGCCGCGCCTTGCGGGGCTGCTAGCGGTACGCGGCCGCGCTAGCAACTCCCTGCACCCTGATAAGTCTACCCCACTACGCGGTTCCCCGAGTCCTGGTTCGGCACCTTCGGGCGAGGAACCATACTCAAATGGCTCCGATCCATCAAGACCTGCATTCACTGCTTCACCCTGACAGCTATCGGGGGGCCAAGTATCGTGGCCTGCCTGCGGTAAAGGCGGTGAAGTCAGGGCAAGAAACGGTTGCGCCGGCGATGCGGGCTGTACCGTGTGCGTTGTGATTGCTGATGGCGTGTGAGGACGCTTAACGAAGCGGCCGCCTGAGAGCACCTGCGCGCGAAGTAGTGTGACAAGCCATCGGCCCTTTCACAGCGAACCGTTCCTGCCACGCACGTTATATCGCGAAAGATCAAACGCCTTGCTGAGTACGTGCATGGGAAGGCATCCATGCGCGGCTTCCAAACGCCGCTCTTATATGAATGTGTTGATGCCACGGATGCACGCGAGCCACGCAGCGGCTTGCCATGCATGGCCATCAACGCAAGACACCATCGCTGCACTACCGTTTCATCAACATCCATCAGCGTTCATTGTGCCATTGCCGCTTTCAATGCATGGCTGATTGGCACCGCAGCGATGGAACAATTTCTAAGCGGTTGGGAACGATTTACAACAGCCGGTTTTGATGGACACCTCGCCGGTTGGTGCACAGCGTTAAACCTTGCTGGTCGCGCTGATTGTTAGCGTGTCTAACCGATGCAATCCGCACCGGCGCAGCGAGTAATACGCGCTTCAAAAACTTCTGCCCGCGTGGCACGGCTGTTGCTTTTGCAAGTCTGACAACGACGCGGAACAACACGCGGCGCGACCTTTCCCTCTGAACCTTCTCCATGGTGTCCTTCAGCCTGCAACCATCAGGCATGAACGGATACTGATGCACGTCGGACTTGAGTGCCACGGCGGACTCCCCCTGCGTGGAAGGTGCGCGCACAGCTCAAGCGCTACCGGTATGAAGCCGGGCGCTTCTGGCAGCCCATGTTCCCGTCACGCGTGACATATCGACGAATGGATTCGACGGTGCTGTGACCGGGATCGCAGTGCCGTGTAACTTGGAGAACGCATGATGCGCTCAAGCTCTTTTTCGGTAACGCTTGAATCGCTACTGGCTGCTTCGTCGCTCTTGAGCCACGAGTTGGAAGACCGCAGCCGCATCTCTTCTGCGCAAGACGTTACCTTGGCCGATCGGCTGGCAAGCGGCACGGCTCAGCCGCTCCGCGATGCTTCGCAACGCGATCTGTTTTGCGTCGCTCCGCTGGATATCCTCGTCTCGGAGCACGATGGGCAAAAGCAGTTTCATCTGCTGGAGCTCAATGGCACCGGCATCGGCGGCATCACCAACCTGCCGCAAGCGGCGCTCGATGCCATGTTGGCCTCGCTCGCTCAAACCGCCAGCAGCTTCAATGACCCCGAGGGTGTGGTGCTGCTGGCGGTTTCGGGCAAGGAAAGCGAGAGCCAGCCTCGCTTCAATCGTCTGATTCATGAGAAGCTGCTGTTCATCGACGCCTTGCGGTACGGCTTGGAACAGCGGTTTGGCGAAGCCGTGGCCCTGCCGCTATCGGGATTGGCGGCACAAGCCCAACACGGCGGACGCAAGTTGCCGACGGTGGTGCCTGGCTATATCAAGGATCTGCTCGACGCGGTCGAGCTGTCCGACGATGGCACGCTGTGGCTGCACGGCCGCCGCGTGATGGGCGCGGTGAACGACCGCTTCTGCCTCAACCTGCTGCAACGCTTCAATCACCAGATCGATCTCACCCGCTTCCAGACGATCAACCGTTGCTTCGCGGCCGGCGCCGATAAGGGTATCGCCTACGGCCTGATGAACGACTACGTCACGCGGCACCCGCACCCGGCGCTGCCCGACGAAGTGCTCTACGATCACGCCCACTGCCGCGAGTCTCTGATCGACACCGTGCTTACGTGGCTCTCCGCAGGGCGGCAGGTGGTGATCAAACCGCACGGCACCGGCTTGGGCCACGGCATCGAATTCTTCTTCTCGTCCAAAGAAAGCCGCGACAGCATCGTGCGGCGGATCGATGCGTCGCTGGCGCAAACAGCCGAGTTCTATGGCATGCCCGGCGGCGCGCTGCCGTACACGGTGTGCGAGTACGTCGATGCCTGCCGCATTGCCGATCCCGCGCACCCGCTGGTCGATCACAAGTACGAGTTGCGGGTGGTGGTGTACCGCGACGGCGACGAACTGCGGGCGGCGCCCTCCATCGCCAAGATTGCCCGCGAAAAATGCGATGCGGCCGCACTGGCCTCGGGCGCCATCGAACGCCGGGCTTTAATCAACAACATTACCGCCTCGGGCGACACGGCCAAGGTGTGCGGCACCGATTACATGCTGCCGCTGTGCAACCGGCAGACGATGGAACTGCTGGGGCTGAGCTACAGCGACATGTTCGACTTGTGTGAGTTCGCCACCGGCTATGTGCGGTACGTGGTCGACCAGGTGCAGGATCGACCCTGGCGGCTGGGTCTGCCCGAGGTTACCGCCACGCCCGCGCCTGCCGCGCTCTCCATCCAAGCCGGTTCGACCTGGCTGGCCCGTGCGGCCTGAAGCAAACCATTCCTCGCGAGCACGTCACGCGTTCTCCTCGACTGTGCGGCCAAAGAGGGCTGGGCCTGTGCCGCTGCCGGGAAGCTCCTATCCCGGCCGCCCCTGGGGCCAGGCCCGCCCTCGGCGGCTCGCACTTGGTGTCGGCTCCTTCCCCTTGCGATGGATCGCACTCTCTCATGAACTTTCACGGTATGGATCGCCATGCTCAGCCGGCTGCTTTACCTGGAACCGGGCCAATTGCGGCGGCTCGCGCCTTTCTTCGGGCTGTACTTGCTGCTGTTTGCGGCGTTGACGCTGGCAGATGGGCTGTCGCTTACGCTACTGATCAAACAAGCCGGTGCCGAGCAGTTACCCCGCATCCAGGGCTGGGCCGCGGCGGCTACCCTGGCGGCTACGTTCTGGTACTTGTGCAAGGCCGGCGAGGCACCCTCGGCTACCGTGTTCCAGTGGATTCTGGCTGGACCGCTGGCGCTGTTTGGCCTGCTGTGGGTGGCCATCCATGGGCTGGGCGCCGATAGCACATGGCTGGGTGGCCTGCTGATCGGCCGCGAGCTCGCGTTCGCTCTGGTGCTGCTGCACTTTGGCACGTATCTGCAAGACTTCTTCACGCGCGACGAACTCAACCGTGTGATGCCGATCGTGTATGCCGGCGGACGGCTGGGCGGCATCGTGGGTGGCGCGCTGCTGGAACATCTGCCGGGCTTATGCCCGGTGGGACATTTGATGCTGCTGGTGTCGGCGCTGTTGGCGCTGGGCATGGTGGCCACATGGTGGATCAGCCGCTGCGTTGCCCAGGTGGACGATGTGCCATCACCGCCCACGAAGGATCACAACATCCGCATCGACCGCCCGCACCCCCAGCCGGCCACCCCGCGTGGTAACCCGGCCAGGCCGCAGGCGAATAAGAAGAGCGCCGACATTCCGGCGGACGAAGCCCAAGCCGTGGCTTCGCTGGCGGGCTTTCTGCGGTTTGTCTTGACCAACCGCCTGATGTTCTGGATCAGCGCCACCACGCTGGTGTATTTCGCGTGCCGTACGTTTTTGAGTTACCGCTGTGGGCTGTACTTCGACGGGGTATTCACCACCGACGCGGAGATGGCCCAGTTTCTGGGGCGGTACACGCAGTGGGCCCTTGCTGGCTCGCTGATCATCCAGTTGTTCGTGGTCAACCGCTGGATTGCTTTGGCTGGCTTGCAAGGAGCCCAACTGACGTATGCGGGGCTGCTGCTGGTGGCTTCGCTGCTCTCGGCCACGAGCATGACGCTGGCTTCGGCCGTGTTCATTCGACTGGTCGAAGGCGAGCTGCGCTACAGCTTGCGGAACCCGGTTTCGCAGATGATCGTCAATCGCTTCTCACGGCCGCTGCGATTGCGTGCCAGGGCATGGAGCCTGGGACTGCTGATTCCGCTGTCGACGTTGGCTGCTTCGGCCGTATTAAGCCTGGAGGCGTCGACCGATGGTTGGGGCGTGCTGCTCGCTGGCACGGTGGCGCTGGGCGTGAGCTATTTTGTAGGCTCGTTCGCCATGGCCCGCTGCTTAAGCGATGCGCCTTCAAACGCCGCTGCGGCGAGTCGGCCGCACCAGGACATGCCCAGGGAACGGGACGCGGCGCGCAGCGAGCAAATTGAGCGTGCCTGGGCCGGGCAATGGAATGCCCGGCACCAGGCTGCACCAGGAGCAACAAGCTACTTACCTGAGAACGGCGTTAGTCCAGCGGCATCTTGTAGGTGATGGCGCCGATCGGCTCGCCCTTCTTGGCGTCTTCGTAGTGCGGGTGGCACATCACGCACTTCTGCATCACGACCGGGACCGGCGTGATCGCCCGCAGGTAACGCTTGCCGTTTTCTTCCACGACTTGCTCGTAGTAGTCCTTGCCGGCCTTGAGTTGCTTGACGCCTTCTTTTTCGAAGGCGTCGCGGGCCACGTTGGTGTCCTTGTAGGGAGCCCCGGTGACGTCGATCAGACGGACCCCGTGCCAGCCCTTCTTGGTGACGGCCGAGAACAGTTCCACCGCGGCACTACCGGCCGGATAGTCGGACTCGGTGTTCACGTACTTGTCGGTGATCAGCACGATGGTCGATTTGTACACGTCGTCGAGCATGCGCACCGTATGCCGGGCACGCTCCACGTCCTTTTGTGTTTCCTTATCGCTCGACTCGGGAGCGGCCGCGATCAGGGCCGTGGCGATGCCAGACAAAACCAGGGCGGCAGCCAGCGTGTGTCCGCGTTTCTTCATGGACCGGTCCTCTCGACAGAACAGGGGGATGCGACGGTGGCAGGTGAACTGGATAACTGTGTCCAGTTTCAGCCCAAGAGTAGCTTGTGGATAAATTGGATGTCAATATCCAAAAATGAAATTGTCGCATCGCCCAGGCTGGTGAATCGTTACAACCGGTAGGGCAGAGAGGCTAACAGGCCGGTGTTTGCGGCGGCCGCAGCGCGGACCACGAACCGCGTGCGAGCGTCGACGTTAATCACGCGCGCACACTTTACCCCGCGCCTTCGAACTCAAGAAACGCAAACACAAAGTGCACAATCAGCACCAGCAGTGTGGCCCAAAGCACGGTGGTGGTGATGCCGGCGCTGACGTCGCGGTGCGAATACTTGGGAGCCTCGCCGCGGAAGTAAGCCACCCAGGCGACCAGCAGACCGCAGATCAGCACCTTGGCCAGCAGCCA
>Ga0180216_1001258_pt1 | contig 23065 bp, 23 predicted proteins | sample eDN3rd37CBELigMG_FD_128879 | JGI IMG/M metagenome (GOLD analysis project Ga0180216, IMG submission 128879) | Enriched Miracle-Growth compost microbial communities from Emeryville, California, USA - eDNA 3rd pass 37_C BE-Lig MG (version 2)... ...
CCTTCTTTGAGCACCGCAACGATCTGGCTTTCGGTAAATCTGCTTTTCTTCAAGGGAGTCTCCGATTGAAAGGAGGCTCCGAAATTCTACTGGCTGATGTCTACTCTGAGGGGGATCCTACGAGACGATATCATCATTTCCGGAACCGGCACTCTCGGGCTCGCAGACATCGAAAATACCGTGAACAGCATATTATATGAATGCTTCGGTGGAAAACTGTCCATCAACAGAAAGAAAAGCCGGCTTCTAAACAAAGGAGGAAAAATCAAGCTTCTCGGCATGGTCGTCTTGCCTAATGGACAGGTATCGGTCGATTCAAAGTTCAAGTCAAATCTTGAGGTACTGATTCATTTTTATTTGAAAGATCACGAAAAATTCCTCGACAAAAGCCATGGAAAATTCGAGGACGGTCTCACTAAAATTTCCGGCTATCTCAACTATGTCAATACAGTAGACAGGGCCTATCTAGACAAGCTCCGAAAGAAATACGGAATCACCACCATCGATACGCTCATGCGGGACACAGGAAAGCGTTAGGCCACTGTTCATGCTGTTTTCAGTCGATATCCAAAACGTTCAACACATTCAGAACGCCGTCTTTCGAATCGATGCCAGTCGGCATGGATTGATGTGCATCGTCGGCAGGAATGGGATTGGAAAAACAACCTTGATCAAGGCGATACGAAATTTCCATACCGCAGACACGTTTGCCAAGACAACACAAGCTCAGGCCTTCGGCCCCGACAGCTCAATAACATATTCCATAGAAGGAAAAACTTACTCCTTCATATATGATGAAAACCTGAAATCCCTGAACTGCCACATCGCAATTCCTGGCGCGGAGAGATCCCAGGTGGATGCCGAACTGCCTATTCCATATGGGCATAGATTCAACTTCTTTCAGGAGATCAGCAATGCGGACTTTGAAATACGCCGGGCAATCGTGCTGGAGCAGTACCAAAGACCCGATGAATTGATAGCCTTCATGGCTGAAGTATACGGCAACAGAAAATTCGATGATCTCGTCGAAGTCAAAGCGCGCGGAACTTCCTATTTCTGCATCCCTCAGGCGGAAAACAGATATATCCGAGAAGATCATCTGAGTTCTGGTGAATATTTTATAATCAACCTGTATCGAAAGATCAGGAACAGGCGCAAGCTGATCGTTGTAGACGAGATAGACATTTCATTGGACGCAGCCGCCCAAGTGCACTTGATCAAGAACCTCCGACGTTTTTGTGCCCAGTATGGAACAAACATCGTCTTTACTACCCATTCCCTCGCCATGATGCGCACCCTCGCAGAGGATGAGCTCTTTTACATGGAGGAAAGAAATGGCGTCATTCAACCCTTTGCGGCTTCCTACAATTATGTCCGCAGCAGGCTTTTCGGATTCATCGGATGGGACAAATATATTCTGACCGAGGATGGCCAGCTACAAGGTTTCATCGAGTATGTCATCGGTCGATATTGTTCAAAGGTTCGCTTCTACAGCCATAAAATCATCTACGTGGGAGGCGCCGGAAATGTGATCGACCTGATGAAAAGAAACGAGAAGGAACAATTCCTCGCTCCGGCAGAGGACGTCATCGCCATACTGGACGGTGATCAGGCCAACAAACGCCTGACTCGTGGGATGGATGCCGTCCACTACATCCCTTTCAGAAATGTCGAACATGCAATTCTGGAACACTATGAACTTCCCCATTTTCCTTATAAACTACCTGCGGGTGTAAGGTATGTGAACCCAAAATCTCTATTCAATGAGCTCCAGCGATACAAAGTCATGTCTCGGGAACAAGCTTACGAATTCCTATGCGGAACATGCCCCGCTGCAATCAACGCATTTTCGCAACAGATAGAATCCTTTCTGACTCAAAAATCCACTTGAAACCTCAATATCTGCCATGATCCCCGCCCCCCCCCCTCCCGAGCTCACGACCTCACTGACCCTGCGCAGCCAGGAGCAGAACTGGGGCACAGAGCGCCGCATGGCGCTGCTGGAGGCCATCGGCACCGAGGGCTCGATCAGCGCCGCGGCGCGCAAGGTGGGCCTGAGCTACAAGGCCGCCTGGGACGCTGTGGACACGATGAACAACCTCGCCGACAGCCCGCTGGTCGAGCGCGTGACGGGCGGCAAGCGCGGCGGGGGCGCCACGCTCACCCAGCGGGCGCACGACCTCGTGGAATGGTACGGGCGCATCCGCCAGGAGCACCAGCGGTTCATGGACGTGCTGGCGCGCTTCGGGCCGGACGCGCCGCGCAATCTCGAACTGCTGCAGTACATGATGGTCCAGACCTCGGCGCGCAACCGGCTGCTGGGGACCATCCGGCGCATCGTCCTGGGCGAGATCAACGACGAGATCACGCTGGAGACGGCCGAGGGGCTGCCGATCGTGGCCCTCATCACGCATGAGAGCACGGTCGCCCTGGGGCTGCACGAGGGCCGCCGCGCCCTGGCGTTCATCAAGGCGCCGGCCGTCATGCTGGCACGGCTCGAGCCCGGCACGCGGCTGTCGGCCCGCAACCAGTTGGGCGGCACGATATCCAGGATCACGGCGGGCAAGCTCCAGGCCGAGGTCAGCGTGGACGTCGGGCCGAACACCCGCATCGTCGCCACCCTGAGCGCCGATGATCTGGACGCCATGGAACTGGCCGAAGGCCAGGAGATCGCCGCGATCTTCAAGGCTTCCGACGTGCTGCTGGGCACGCTGGATTAGGGCCGCCAGGCACGCCGGAGCAGGCTTTCGGCGGTCCCGCCCATTTTGGGCGAACTTCCTCGCATCGAGGGTCTACGGGCCGCTTGCATCCGCTATCATGGCCTGGCATTTCGACTACAAGGATCCAATCATGCGCACTACCCGTGGATGCTCCATGCCGACCCCCTTTCAACAAAGCTACGCCGTAGGAATGGCCACCCTCCTGATCACCCTCGCGGCGGGGCACTACTGGCTCGGCGGCCACGACACGATTCTTCTCACATCGGACAGCATATCGACGGGGTCGGGCACCGCCGTGGGATTGGCGATCGCGTCGATGACGGTCTCGGCCTTCATCATCACGCTGATCCGCTACGCGCAAGAGTACCGGAACCATCGGGGCTGGTCGCCAGTGACGTTCTCGTCGGCGGCGAGGCATGCCCTCGCCGTAGCGGTCCGGAACAGCCTCGCCCTGTTCGCGATATCGGTGTCGGCGGGCGTCTTGTGGCAAAAGGTGGTCGGCCACGCCGAGATCACCGCCGCAGCCGCCACGATCCTGGTGGCGGCGCTGACCGCCGCGATCACCGCCTATCTTTCCGTGGCGGTGCGAGGCGCATATTCGGGCTACGTCTCCCGCCACATCGGCGCGCGGCCGGCCTGGTGAGGGCGGCATGGCGCTGCACCGACGCGCGGCCCGCCGAGTGAAGGACGACATGGCGATCCGTCCCGACACCCAGGAAAAAGAAATGGGCGCGCCCCGAGATACGGAGGCGGGCACCGCCGTGGACAAAGATCCTACGGCTGAAGAACCTGCGGCCGAAAGCGTCGCCGACCGCTTCGATCGGGCCTTCGATCGCATGTTCCCGTCCATATCGATGATGATGAACCGATTCCTCATCGATCACATGCTGCGCTCCGCCCGGATGCTGGAGCTCGACATGGAATCGCTGATCATCCTCGGCCTGCTCTCGCACCTGAACGTCGCGCCGCACCTTCCCCTGCCCCATCCGGGCGCCGAGGCGCACGGGCCGGCGCCCACCGTCGGCGGACTGAAGCCGATGCGGCTGCGCGACCTGGAGCAGATCTCGCGCCTGCCTCGGGAAACCATCCGGCGCAAGCTCAAGCGCCTGGGCGAGCGGGGCTTCGTCAGTCTGGAGGCCGACGGCTGGATCCTGCGCTCGGAGTGGGTCGACGAGGACATGCGACGGTTCACCAAAGTCACGGCCCGGCAGCTCCTGACACTGGCCGACGAGATGAAGGCGCTCATGCGCGCCTGAACCAGCCGCCCGGGACGCCGTCACCGGGCGACCAGTTCGCGCCCCTGGATGCGGCCCTTGGCGATGTGGAAGACCTCGTCCGCCAGGACTTCCACGTCGCCCGGGTCGTGCGTGATCAGCACCGTGGGGATGTCGATCTGCGCCTGCAGCCGCGCGAGCTCCTGCCGCATCTGCGTCCGCAGGCCCGCATCCAGCGCGGACAGGGGCTCGTCGAGCAGCATCAGCCCCGGGTCGGTGGACAGGGCGCGAGCCAGGGCCACGCGCTGGCGCTGGCCGCCGGACAACTGCGCGGGATAGTGATCCAGGAGGGTCTCGAGGTGGAAGGCCTCGACCCAGCGCCGCGCGGAGGCGGGCAGCGGGCGGCGGCCATGCCGGTTGAACCAGCCGCGCGTGAGGCCAAAGCCGATGTTCTGGCGCACCGTCAGGTGCGGGAACAGGGCGTAGTCCTGGAACAGATAGGCGAGGCGCCGGTCCCGCGGGGCGACGTCGATGCCGCGCGCGCTGTCGAACAGGACCCTGCCCGCCACCTCGATGCGGCCCTCGTCCGGTTTCAGCAGGCCGGCGATGGCCTGCATGGTCAGGCTCTTGCCGGCCCCCGAGGGTCCGAACAGCGCGATGCGCCGCGCGTTGGTCTCGAGCTCGATGTCCAGTTCAAAGCCCGCCTCCCCGCCGACGCGGCGGCGAATCTGGACCCGCAGGCTCACGGCGAACTCCCTTCCGCAGGCCGCGGGCGCATGGCGTACATCTCTCCGCAATTCGCACGCCCAAGGCGAATCCCCTTCCGCGACCGCAGGCTCACGAGGACCTCCTTTCCTTGCGCAGCCGGCTCGCGCCGGGCGCGAGCCATGCGGCCAGGCACAGGGCGACGACGCAGGTGGCGGAGGTGACCAGGACGAGGAAGTTGGCGTAGTCGTCCTCGCCCGCCTGGACGGCTTCGTAGATCGCGATCGAGAGGGTCTGCGTGCGCCCCGGGATGCTGCCCGCGACCATCAGAGTCGCGCCGAACTCGCCCAGCGCCCGGGCGAAAGCCAGCAGCACGCCCGCCAGGATGCCGCGGGCGGCCAGGGGCAGACTGACCCGGAAGAACACCGCCGAGGGGGAAACGCCCAGGACGGCGGCCGCCTGCTCGAGGCGATGGTCCACGTCCAGGAAAGCGGCGCGTGCGGCCTTCAGCACCATGGGAAAGGCCACGACCGTGGCCGCCACGACCGCCCCCTGCCAGGTGAACACCAGCTCGATGCCCATGTCGGCCAGCCAGGGGCCGAGCCACCCGCGCCGCCCCAGCAGCACCAGCAGGTAGTAGCCCGTCACCGTGGGCGGCAGGACCATGGGCAGCGTCAGGATCGCGTCGACCAGGTCGCACCAGCGCGAAGACCACAGCGACAGCCCGTAGGCCATCGCGATGCCCAGCACCGTCGCCAGCAGGGTCGCCCAGGCAGCCACCTTGAGGGACAGGAGCAAGGGTATCCAGACACTGCTCACGACGATCCGGCTCCCGCAGCGGGCACGCCGCCACTGAATTCCAGCCGCGCGGCCAACATACCGCCGAACGCCGGCCACCCGCCGCCGCGAACGCACGGCGCCGGCGGCGGGTGGCGACACGCCCCCGCCTCATGCTCACCACACGGAATCACGGCTTGGCGAAACCGTATTTCGCCAGCACCGACTGGCCCGCGTCGGACAGCACGTAGTCGAGGAAGGCCTGCGCATCGGGCGCGCGGCCGTCGCGCTGCACCAGGGCGATCGGGTAGACGACGGGCACCGGCGTCTGGATCGCCTGGACGACCTTGACCTTGTCCTTCATCAGGGCGGCGTCGGTGGCGAACACGAAGCCCGCGTCGACCTCGCCGCGCTCGACGTAGCTCAGGACCTGCCGGACGTTCTGGCCGAGGATCTCGCGCGATTGGACCGCCTGCCAGTCGCCGGACTGCTCCAGCGCCGCCTGGGTGTAGCGGCCGACCGGCACCGAGGCCGGATTGCCGAAGGCCACGCGCTTGGCCCGGTCGCCGTGCAGGTCCTTGAGCGAGGCGATCCCGGCCGGATTGTCGGCGGGTACGATCAGCACCACCTCGTTGCGCACGAAATCGCGCCGGGTGGCGGGATCCACGGCCTTGGCCTCGACCGCCCGGTCCATGGCCTTTTGGTCGGCGGAGGCAAAGACGTCGGCGGGCGCCCCCTGGACGATCTGCTGCAGGACGACGTCGGAGGCGCCGAAATTGGTCTGGACCTTGAGGCCCGGGTGGGCCGCCTCGAACTGGGTGGCGAGGTCCTTGAAGGCATTGGTCAGGCTGGCCGCCGCCGAAACCAGGAGATCCTGCGCCATGGCGGGCATTGCGGCACAATACAGGGCGCAGGCCAGAGCCAGATTCCGGACCAGCGATGGCCCACCATTGCGGCAATGTGATTTGCGTGGAGCGGGAAGCTTCATGACCTCTACCTCGTTTCGGAATATATATAACTATATACCGATATCAGCGCTCTTTGGTGAAATTCCTCGCCATGCGAGGGGGGAATTGCAGGGAAATGGCCGCATCGAGCCCGCGCAGCGTCCGCCCCATTGACAGGGGCCGAAGCATCATATAAGTGATACTATTTTGACGAGTGGCGGGGGCGTGATGTCCGACAAATTTCGCCCCGGCGTCACCCGCCCATGTCAAAGAGGTGAGCAATGTCATCCGCTATTCGGGTTCTCCAGGGGCAGTTTGGGCGCATCGCCCTGCTCAACATGGATCATCCGCTGGTAAACCATGCACATTCGCAATGCCACGTGCTGATCAAGGTTGGCGGCTCCGACACCTTCTTTCGCGTGGGCAACAGGTACTGCCCGCTGAATGCAGACACCGCAGTCCTGATAAACGCCTGGGAGCCCCATGCGTACACGCACCACAACCACAATGCGCCGCACACGGTGATCCTCGCCTTTTACATAGAGCCCCTTTGGCTCAGCGAGATCGACAAGTCGTTCATATCCAGCCAGTCGCCCAATTTCTTTCCGCAACCCTGTGTGGAACTGCCCCCCCGGATCCGGACACTGTCCGAGGGCCTGGCGACGACAATGCTGTATGGCGGGCAACTCAGCGAGGACGCGCTGCAGACGCAGCTATCGAACCTGATGGTACTGGTCATCGACGCCTTCTCGGAATGGCGCAGGGCGACGTACCTCAGCGCCTATGATTTTCCGCACATCCAGGATTCGAGGATTCGACGCGCAGTTTCCTATATGCGGGCGAATGCCGGCTCAAAGATCGACACTTCCGAACTGGCGTCCGAGGCGTGCCTGTCGCGAGCCCACTTCTTCAAGCTGTTTCGCGAACAGACAAACCTGACTCCCACGCTCTACAACAATATTCTGCGAGTCGAGGCAGCCATCCACGGCATCACGGATACCCGCGAATCCATGAGCGTCCTGTCGGCCAATCTGGGATTCAACGCGCAAAGCCACTTCACGCGCTTTTTCCAGCAGCACACCGGGGTACTGCCCAGCCAGTACCGCCAGGTGGTCGACGTCTACCAGACGCCCAAGGCCCACTAGCTCCGGCCGGCCTGCCCCCCGACCCGCCCGGTGCGCGCGAACGGACGTGGCGCGCTAGGTTCCACGGAATACGGGCTGCCTTTTTCCATGGAAAGCTTCCACGCCCTCGCGGAAGTCATCGGATGAACGCAAGCGGCTGTAGCAGTGGCCCTCGAGCTCTATGGCTATCGACAGGCTGGCATCGTCCGTCTCGTTCAGCAGTTTCTTTGCCGTGCGCTGCGCCAGGGGCGAAAACGCCAGGAGCTCGAGGGCGATGGCGTCCGTCGCCTCCTCGAGCCGGGCATCCTCCACGCACTGCGTGGCAATCCCCCAGTCATAGGCCTGCTCGCCGGATATGCGGCGCGAGCGCATGACCACGTCCTTGGTGCGCGTGATGCCGATCATTTTCTGCAGGCGCGCCGAGCCGCCGGAACCCGGGATCTGCCCCAGTTTCTGCTCAGGCAGCGCGTACTGGGTGGTGTTGGTGACGATGCGGAAATCACACGCCAGCGACAGTTCGAATCCAACTCCGAAGCAATAGCCGCGGTTGGCTGCGATCACGGGTTTGCTGCAGCGCTGCGGCGCCGCGACATTCCAGGCCAGCTTGGAGACATGTTCGGGCGATGCGGCCAGGAAGCCCTTGATGTCGCCGCCGCTGGAAAAATGGGTCCCTTGCGCACGCAGCACGATGACGCGCACCGCGTCATTGATGTCCAGCGCCTCGAACACCTGGCGCAGTTGATCGCGCTGCGGCATGGAAATGACGTTGAGGGGCGGGCGATCGAGAATGATGTCGGCGCGCTGCGCCTCGGCGTTGATCCGTACGCTGAAGCCATCGTAGTGATTCGTGTGATCCATTGTGTTTGCCTAGGTTTGGTGAAAATCGAGGGTCATGCGGAGGCATGCCTTTCCTTGATCACCCGGCGCAGAATCTTGCCGACGGGCGATTTGGGCATTTCGTCCACGAAGACGTAGCCGCGCGGACGCTTGAAATTGGGCAGGGTCGACGAGCGGCAATAGGCGTCCAGCTCCTCGGGGCTGACCTCGGCCCTGGCCTTGATGAACGCGGTGACCTTCTCGCCCCAGCGCTCGTCGGGCAGGCCCACGACGGCCACCTCGTCGACGGCGGGATGCAGCGACAGCAGGCTTTCGATGTCGGTGGGCGATATGTTTTCCCCGCCGCTGACGATCATGTCGTCCACCCGGCCCGTCACGAACAGGTCGCCATCCTCGTCGTAGTAGCCCAGGTCCCCGGTCAGGAACCAGCCACCGCGTATCGCCCTGGCGTCCGCGTCCGGGCGCCGCCAATAGCCTTCGAAGGCCTCGTCCCCGGCCAGATCCGCGGCGATCTGGCCTTCCTCGCCGACCGCGGCCAGCTCGTCCATGTCATCCGAACCATACTTGATGACGCGGATGCGCTGGTTCAGCGCGGATTTCCCCGCGCTGCCCGGCTTGCCCACGACATCGGGTTCTATCGTGCACGTGTAAACCTCGGAGGACCCGTAGTGATTGACGAACAGCTCGGGCTGGAAGACCTCCTGCAGGCGCTTGACCAGGGCCGCCGTCATGGGGGCACCCGCGTATCCGAGCTTGCGCACCGAGCCGATGTCGGTCGCCGCCAGGTCCGGATGCTGGACGATGTCGTGGTACAGCGTCGGCACGAGGTAGAGATTGGTGATCTTTTCCTGCTGGATCGAGCGCAAGGCCAGGGGCACGTCGAACTTGCGCACGCAGACGAAGCAGCCGTTCAGGATGGACATGGCCAACAGCGAGCGCACGCCCATGGTGTGATAGAGCGGCATGACGCCCAAAGTGCGCTCGCCGCGCGCATACAGGTTCTGCGCGATGTGCGCCAGGGCGGCGGAGCGCTCGTGCTGGTGGCGGCGCGGCACGCCCTTGGGGCGCCCCGTGGTGCCGGACGTGAACAGCATCAGCGACCAGTCCTGCGCGTGCGCATTGATCAGTTGCGCCGCGGGGGCGGCGTCCAGCAATTCCTCGAATGGCAGGGTTCCGCCGCCCGCGCCGTCCAGGGCGATCCTGGGCACCTCGCCGGCGGACGGCGCGCCCTGGACGGCATCCGCCGAAACGCCCTCGTAGACGACCGCACGCGACTCGGAATACTGCAGACAGTAATCCACCTCGTCAGGCTTCGCCCGCCAGTTCAACGGCGTCATGACCGCGCCCAGCAACTGGCAGGCCCAGTGCAGGCTGGCCATTTCCCAGCGGTTCTGCATGATGGCCAGGACGCGATCCCCATGCCCGATGCCCAGTCGGCCAAGCCCGCCTTCGATCCTGCGAATCTTTTCGAACCATTCCTCGTAGGTCAGGCGCAAGCCGCCATCCACGACGGCCAGTGCGCCGGGGCTGCGTTCAACGGATGCCACGAAGCTACGACCCAGATCGAACATTCTCGTCCTCCTCCTGCTTTATTCCGTTTCGCTGCGCCACGACGGCCTGGAGCGCCCGCACGATGTTGGTGTAGCCGGTGCACCGGCATAAGTGGCCGGACAGCATGTCGCGCAATTGATCTTCATCCGGACAAGGAAACTGCTTCAGATAGGCATCGCAGGACATCAGGATGCCCGCCGTGCAGAAGCCGCACTGCAGCGCATGGTGGTCCTTGAACGCCTGCTGCAGATCCGTGAGCTCGACGGCGCAGTCGCGGTTCAGGCCTTCCACGGTTTCTATGGAACGCCCTTCGGCCTGCACCGCGAGCATCAGGCAGGAACGCGCCGGCACGCCGTCGACCTGCACGGTGCAGGCGCCGCAAACCCCATGCTCGCAGCCGACATGCACGCCGGTGGCCCCGAGCACGTGCCGCAGGAAATCGGACAGAAGCATGCGCGGCGCGGCCTGGCCGCTGACCTGGCGGCCGTTCAAAGTCAGGCCGATGGCATGCGGGGTGTCGCTACGATACGGTTTCATCGAGTACCTCGGTGATCAGTCTCTGGCCCAGCGAGCGAACCAGATGGCGGCGGTACGACGCGCTGACGTGGGGGTCGCTCTGCGCCTGCAGGTCCCATGCGAACGCCGCCAGCACGGCCGGCAGGTCGGCGGACCGCGGCCAGCGCCGGGTCACGGGCCGATCCGCCACGCCGCCGATGGTGAGGGCGATTTCAGAGGCGGAAGCCACGACGGCCAGGCTGACGATGGCGAAATCGCCGCGCCGCATCGCCACCTCGTCGAACCGGTAGCGACATCCATCGACGGCCAGGGGGAAGCGCACTTCCTCGATGAATTCGCCTTCTTCGATGGCCGTCATGAGCATGCCGGTGAAAAACTCGTCCGCAGCCAGGGTGCGCCGCCCCGACTTGGATCGCAAAACGACCTCGCCCCGCAACGCCGTGAGGCACAGGGGCAGCTCGGCACTGGGGTCGGCATGGGCGATGGAGCCACACACCGTGCCGCGGCTGCGGATCTGGAAATGGGAAATGTACGGAAAGGCGAGCTGCAGCAGCGGAACCTCCCGGGCCAGCGCCTCGCGCTGCTGCACCTTGGCCTGGGTGACCGCCGCGCCCACGACCAGGCGCCCATCCCGGACCTGCACGTAATCCAGTTCGGCGCAGCGGGAAATATCGATCAGGGCCTTGGGACGCGCCAGCCGATAGTTGATCATGGCCATGAGGGATTGGCCCCCGGCCAGAATGCGTGCCTCCTGGCCATAGTGCTCGAAAGCCTCGAAAATGTCCTGTACGCGGTCCGCGCGCACGTAATCGAAAGAACAGGGCTTCATCGGCCAATTCCAAGAAATGCCAGCACGCGCCGCCACCACGAGACCCGCGCAACCACCGTTTCGCCGGACGCCTTGCGGCCAAGCCGCTCGAAGAGCTGCCGCAGGATGATCTTGGCGGCCCCTTCGAGCATGCGGCTGCCGACCGCGGCCACCTTGCCGCTGACCGCCACGTCATAGTCATAGGACAAGCGGGTGCCGCCGTCTTGCGGCTCGAGGCGCACCCTGCCGCTGCCCTGGGCCGACCCCAGGGCGCTCATGCCCTGGCCGCCCAGCGACAGGCCATGCGGTGGATCGAGGTCGCTGAGGGTGACCTGCGCTTGGTAGCGCGCCTTGACGACGCCGATTCCGATCGTGACTTCCGCGCGATAGGTCTGTTCGTCGACGCGCTCCAGGGCATGGCAGCCCGGGATCACGCTGGCCAGCGCATCGGGATCCATGAGGACGGCGTAGACCTCCTCGGGCGCGGCCGCCAACTGGACCGTGCCGGCCATATGTAGCGAATCGCCGCCGGCGCTCGCGCGGCCGCCACCGGGCGCGGGCGACGGGGCCTGGACGACGGGCGTCTGGACCCGCGCGGGATCGGATTCGGGTTCGGGGTCGGGCCCGGCCAGCAGCGCATGCACGCGCGATGGCGTGAGCGGCAAGCGGACATCGGCCACGCCCAAGGCATCGGCGACCGCGTTGGCGATGCACACCGGCGTACTCATGTTGTTGCCTTCGCCGATGCCCTTGGCCCCGAGTGGCGTGAAGGGCGACGGGGTTTCGAGGTGCACGATGATGGGCTCCGGCACCTCGCAGGCCGTCGGCATCAAGTAATCCGCCAAGGTGCCGGACAGGAAGCTGCCGTCGGCCCCATACCGGTACTCCTCGAGCAGCGCCGCCCCCAGGCCCTGGGCGAATCCCCCCCGTATCTGCCCCTCGGCCAAGGCGGGGTTCAGCAGCCGGCCGGCATCATGGGACGTCACGTATCGGTCGATACGCACCTGTCCCGTGGCGCGATCGACTTCCACGGCACAGATGTCAAAGATGAATCCATAGGCGGCGGAGCTGTTGATCACGTCCTTTTCATCGGGCGCGTCGGCGTGCGGCGGCGACCAGAAAACGGTTTCGCGCAGGCCCGGCTGCATGCCGTCCGGCAGCGAGCCAGGTGACCAGTGCGTCAGTCCCGCGACACGATGGAAACGCAAGGCTCGATCAGGCGCCTCGCAGGAATGGAGCTTGCCGTCGGCAAACTGGATCGAGTCCGGCGACACCCGTAAGGTGTCCGCCGCGATCCGCGCCATTTTTTCGCGGATCCGCAGGGCGGCCAGATGCGCGCTGCCCGCCACGGCGCCGGCAAAGCGGCTCGAGTAGTTCCCCGCCGCGATCGACCAGGCGTCCTTTTGGGTGTCCAATTCGGTGTTGACGATGATGTCGTCCGGCGCAAGGCCCAGCACGTCCGCCACGACTTGGGCCGTGGCGGTGCGATGCCCTTGGCCGCCGGGCACGGAATCGATGATCACCGTCACGCAGCCCAGGGGGTCGACGCTGACGGTCGCGCTGGCGATCGCGCCGTTCTTGGGGCCCGCCTTGGCGCGCGCCTCGGCCGACATGACGGTCGTGATGTAGCCCATGTTGGAAATGGAGGGCTCGACGATGGCGGCATAGCCGATGCCGTACAGCCGGCCTTCCGCGCGCGCGGCCTGGCGGCGCTGCAGCAATTCGTCGAGCTTGCCGCGGCTGATCGCCAGGGCCAGGGATTCCTGATAGTTGCCGGAGCCGATCAGCGCGCCGGCGGGCGCGCGATACGGGAATGCGTCGGGCGGGATCAGATTGCGCCGGATCACGTCCAGCGGATCCAGGTCCAGTTCGACCGCGATCCGCTGCATCAGGCGTTCCAGCGCGAAATACATCTGGGGTCCGCCGAAGCCGCGCACGAGGGCGCTGGGCGTCTTGTTGGTCAGCACGACCCGATTGCGCACCGACAGATTGCGTACCTTGTAGGCGCCCGTCAGGATGCCGTGCATCCTGTACAGGGTGGCCGGTTCCGGCGCGCGCAGATAGGCGCCGCAATCGTCCATCTGGTCATAGCGCAGGGCGGCCAGGGTGCCATCGGCATGAACGGCGGCTTCTATCGTCGTGATCCGGTTCGGCGCGGCCGCCGAGGCCATCAGGTGCTCATAGCGGTCTTCCACCCATTTGACGGGCGCACCGGCCTTGCGCGCCGCCAGACACAACAAGGCCACATAGGTCGATACCGCCTGCTTGACGCCAAAGCTGCCGCCCGAATCCTTGACGAAACGCAGGCGCAGCCTCGAGCTGCCGACCTTCAGGGCGCGCGATACCACCGTATGGATGGCGAAGGGCCCCTGGAAATTCGACAGGACATCGTAGCCCTCGCCTCCCGCCAGGTATTCGGCCACGACGACGAACCCCTCGATCGGCGTCGTCGAGTTGCGCGGGTAGTGGATCGTCAGGGCCACGCGGCGCTCGGCGGCCTCGAAGGCCGAATCCGGATCTCCGTAGGAAAAATGCCGGTCGCTGACGACGTTCGAACCCACGGCGGCGTGCAGCACGGGAGCCTGCGCACCGGCCGCCGCCTCGGGGTCGACGGCGGCCGGCAACTGGCGGTACTCGACATTCACGAAATCCAGGGCGTCTTCCGCAAGATACCGGTCTTCCGCGATCACGACGGCAACGGGCTCCCCGACGTAGCGCACCTTGTCGATGGCGATGCACCAATGCTCCATGGGCTGCTGCACACCGACGGGAAACGGGGCCGCCCATTGCCGGACGTCCGCCCCCGTGAGCACGGCCCTGACCCCGGGCTGCCGCTCGGCGGCCGACGTGTCGACGGACACGATTTCCGCGTGCGCATACGGCGCGCGCAGGATCGCGGCCTGCAGTGTGCCGGGCTTGACGCCGACGTCATCCGCATAATGCCCCCGGCCGGTCAACAGGGCCGCGTCCTCGATGCGCGCCGCGCGGCGGCCTACGTGCGGGCCTGTTTCATTCACCAATTCAGAACTCATGTCTCGGATTTCCGGCTGAGCCATCCATTTGGACCATGGTAGATCAAAGCCCGCGCCCAAGTCTTTATCACACAGTGCTCGTATTTACCCATCAGTATGATTTACTTGCAGAAAACGGGACCGCCCCCAGGCGGGAAATCCTTAAAAAAGACCCAGAGATAAATCCGCGGACACGCTGATAATGGTTTTCGAACCCCCTGCCTATAAGATGAATCGCTGCCACATGAGGTTTTTTCAATCTATAAGGACGGAGACTCGCAATCATGAACAAAGCCATTTATCGGCTGGCCGCCAGCGCCACGGCGGCATTGGTGGCTGCCGCTTGCGCACCCGCATTCGCAGCCAATGGGCAAGCCATCAAGATCGGCGTGTTGACACCGCTGTCCGGCGCCTATGCGCCCATCGGCCAGCAGGTCAAGTGGGGCACCGAACTGGCCGTCGAGGAAATCAACGCATCGGGCGGGATCGCGGGCCGCCAGGTCCAGTTGATTTTCGAGGACGGCGAGGCGGATCCCGCAGTCATGACCCGCAAGGCGGAAAAGCTGTTTCAAAGCGACAAGGTCGATTTCCTGACCGGCGTGGTCAATTCCGGCGGCACCATTGCCGTGGGCCAGGTGGCCGAACGCAACAAGCGCCTCGCGTCCACGACCGTCTCGCTCTCCGATGCCATCACCGGCATCAGGTGTTCGCCCAATCTTTTCCGCGTCAACGCGCCCGGCGGCATGCAGGCCACCGGGCTGGTGCAATGGATCAAGAATCACAAAGCGGACGCGCGCATATTGGCGGTCGGCCCGGACTACGAGATGGGGCGCAATACCGTCGCCGGCTTCGTAGGAACGGCCAAGGCTGCCGGCCTGAATGTCGTGGGGGAACTCTTTCCGCCGCTGGGCGAAAAGGATTTCACATCCTATTTCGGTCAAATCCGCCAAAGCCGTCCGGACATCATCTATACGTCCACCGCCGGAAACGACACCGTGCGTTTCTTTTCCCAGCTCGAGGAGTACGGGCTGCGCAGCCGCATGACGCTGGCCGGCGCCTCCGTCGCCGTCACCGCGCAGAACATCCAGGCGATGGGCAACACCGCCGAGGGTTTCGTGACCGTTGCCGGTTATTCGCCGGACCTGGATACCCCGGAAAACAAGAAATTCACCGATGATTTCCACAAGAAGACCAATGCGACGCCCGACCTGTATGGCGCCGACTCGTACGGCGTGGTGTATTTCTACAAGGCGGCCGTCGAAAAAGCGGGCAGCACCGATACCGATGCCGTCCGCACCGCGATGCGCGGCCTGGCCTGGGATACCCCGCAGGGCAGGAAAGAGATGCGTGCCGGGGACCACCAGGCCATCATGGACGTTTACGTCCTGCAGGTGAAGGACGGCAGATTCACCATCGTCGACAAGATCGAGGGCTCGAACGCGGCGGGTCCCGACACGTGTGAACGTTTCTAAGAACGGACATGATCGAGTATCTGCAATTCGTCCTGGGGCCGCAGATCGTCAATGGCCTGACGATCGGCGTGGCCATCATCCTGGTGTCCCTGGGGCTGAGCATCATATTCGGCTTGCTGGATGTGGTGAATATGGCCCATGGCGAGTTCTACGCCATGGGCGCATTCATCAGCATGACCCTGTACGCCCTGGGCCTGGGATTCTGGGCAGCGCTGATCATCACGCCGCTGCTGGTGATGCCCATCGGGGCCCTCGTGGAGCGCTGCCTGATCCGGTTCGTGTATCACAGCCCGGATCGGCACACCCTCACCCTTTTGCTGACGATCGGCCTGTCCATCATTCTCAAGGACCTGTACGACGTGCTGTACGGGCCCAATACGATGAAGCCGGAAAACCCCATTTCGGGCGTTACCGAAATCGTGGGAATCATCATTCCGAATTACAGGCTGTTCCTGCTGGTGTTCGGCACGCTGATCATCACGCTGACCTGGTTCGTGCTGTTTCGAACTCGCCTCGGCGCCGTGATTCGCGCCGCCGCCCATGACAAGGACATGACGGCCAGCCTCGGGGTGCCGGTGCGCCTGATCTATTCCGGCGCATTCGCGTTCGGCATTTCACTGGCGGCATTGGCCGGGGTGCTGCTGGCGCCGATCTATTCCGTATTTCCCACGATGGGCCATGACTTCATCCTGCTGGCCTTCACCGTCGTCATCGTGGGGGGGATCGGCAGCTTCTGGGGCACGGTGGTGGCGGGATTGCTGCTGACGCAGATCGAATCCATCGCCAGCCTGTATATCGCACCCAACTGGGGAGAGCCGCTGATCTTCAGCATCATGATCGCGGTGCTGGTCGTCCGCCCACAGGGCCTGTTCAACTGGAGCCGGTAGCCGTGGGCGCGCAAAAATTCAGCGGAACGACAAGCCCCAGGCTCCTGGCCTGGATCTTCTTCGCGGCGGCCATTCTCTTTGCCATCATCGCCGGCATCGCCCAGGAGACCTTTTATCTGCGCCTGGCCACCGAGGCCCTGATTTTCTCGGGGATCGCCCTCAGCGTCGACCTGCTGCTGGGGTACACCGGGCTCTTCTCGCTGGGCCAGGCGCTGTACTTCGGCATGGGCGCCTACCTGACCGCCCTGTTGCTGCTGGAGGGAGGCAGCCATGGATTCTGGAGCGCGCTGGGCCTGAGCCTGCTGGCATCCACCCTCGTGGCGCTGGTCATCGGGGCCATCGCCATTCGATCCAGGGGCGTTTATTTCATCCTGATCACGTTCGGCCTCGCCCAGGTCGCCGGACGGGCGGTCTACAACACGCGGTCCCTGGGCGGATCGGACGGCATCACGGGCATTCCCGTGCTGGAGATCAACTTTGGACTTTTCAGCCTGAACCTGGGCGATCCGGTCAGCTTTTTCATGCTGTCCCTGTTCTTCGTCCTGGTGATGTACCTGGGCCTGCTGTACTTGACGCACACGCCATTCGGGCGCGTGCTGGTCGCCATCCGCTCGAACGAGGAGCGCGTGCGCGCCCTGGGATACAACCCCTGGCGGTACAAGCTGGCCTCCTATGTGATCGCGGCGGACGTGGCCGCGCTGGCGGGCACGCTGTACCCCTTGCTGCGCGGTTTCGTCTCCCCGGAACTCATGTATTTCGACATCTCGGTGAATGCCGTCATCATGGTGATCCTCGGAGGCACGGGCACGCTCATCGGACCGCTCTACGGCAGTGTCTTCCTGATTGCCCTCAAGACTTTCATCAGCAGTTGGACGCTGCACCATGGCATCGTGATCGGCATCATCTTCATGCTGACGGTGATCTTTTTCCCTGCGGGATTCGTCGGCCTCTACAAGCGGCTGACGGGCGCCGCCAAAGGGGGACGGCTCTCATGACCGAAATCATCCTCGACGTGGAAGGGGTGAGTGTCGCCTTCGGCGGGCTGCAGGCGGTCAACAACGTCAGCCTGCAGGCGCGCGACCGGCAGATCACCTCGGTGATCGGCCCCAACGGAGCGGGCAAGAGCACCTTGTTCAATCTGATCGCCGGCGCCATCCGCTCGAGCTCGGGGCGTGTCCGGTTCCAGGACAAGGACATCACCGGATGGCCATCCAACCGCATCTGCCTGGCCGGCCTGGCGCGTTCCTTCCAGATCACCAAACTGTTCTTCGACCTGACGGTGGAGGAAAACCTGCGGCTGGCCAGCCAAATCCTCGAGCCCGACGGCCGCCTGCTGCGGCCCCTCGCCCACAGCATGCGCGCCAAGGCCAAGACCAGGGAGCTCCTCGACCGCTTTCTCTTGACGCAGCGGCGCAAGGAACTGGCCGGCTACTTGTCCCACGGGGAACAGCGCCGGCTGGAAATCGCCCTGGCGCTTGCCAGCGAACCCAGGATGCTGCTGCTCGACGAGCCCACACAGGGAATGTCGCACGGCGATACGGAGGACACGAAGAACATGATCCGCGATATCGCCGGGGAAACCGCCGTCATGCTGGTGGAGCACGACATCGACCTGGTGATGGACCTGTCGCACTGGATCGTCGTCATGCATCAGGGCCAGAAGCTGGCCGAGGGAATTCCGCAGGATGTCCGGGCGAACCCGGCAGTGCGCGAAGCCTATCTCGGAGAGGCGTGAGCAATATGATATTGCGTATGACGGGGGTACACTCCTACTACGGTTTGAGCCACATCCTGCAAGGCGTGGATCTGGAAATCGCAGCCGGCGAGATCGTCGGCCTGTTCGGCCGCAACGGCGTCGGCAAGACCACCACGCTCAGGACGATCGCCGGATGGGTCAAGCCGACTCAAGGAGACATCCTTTTCCAGGACGTGAAGCTCAATGGGCTCGAGCAGGACGCCATTGCCCGGCAGGGAATCGCATTCATCCCCGAAGACCGGCGGATCTTCCCCGGGCTCAGCGTCGAGGAAAATCTTCAACTGGGACTGCTGCAGAACCGTACGCTGTCCAAGGCCGAACAGCGCCGGGCCCTGAGCGACGTCTACCAACGCTTTCCCAGGCTGCATGAACGGCGATCGCAGGCCGGGATCACGCTGTCCGGGGGCGAGCAGCAGATGCTGACGATCGCCCGGGCGCTGATCGGCCGGCCGCGTCTCATGCTGATCGACGAGCCCAGCGAAGGCCTCGCCCCCATGATCGTCGACGATATCTTCAAGCTGCTGGCGGAGCTCAAAGAGGAAGGGGTCTCCATTCTGCTGGTGGAGCAGAACCTCAAGCGGTCCTTGTTGGTGGTGGACCGCTTCTACGTCATGAAGCGCGGCAGCATCACGCTGGCCGGCAAGGCGAGCGAGCCCGCCGACCAGGAACGGCTCCTGCGGGAGATCGCCCTATAAGCGCTTTCCAGGCCGGCGGCCATGCGGGAGAAACCCGAAGGGGACGATGATGGAATTACGCCAGATTCAGTATTTTCTCTGCTTGTTCGAGGAAGGAACCGTGACACGGGCGGCCAAACGGCTGAATATCGTTCAACCCGCGCTCAGCATGCAGATCGCGAGGCTCGAGGAGGAACTCGACCAGAAGCTGTTCACACGCAATCCTCGCGGGATGCAGCCGACGACGGCGGGGCGCCAGATGTACCAATTGTTCTTCCCCATCATGCGCGACCTGACGCATGCGCGCGAACAGTTGCTGCGAGCCAAGGGCGAGTTGCGCGGCCATATCAATGTCGGCATGATCGCGTCTATTGCCCACGGGGCGCTCGCCAGCACCTTGCAGGAATTCAAGAGCCAGCACCCCAAGGTCAATGTGACGATTGCCGACGGCTATAGCGCGATACTGGCGGATTGGGTGGCCGGGGGCCGCCTCGACGCCGCCATCATCAACAAGCCGACCCGTCCGCTGGGCCTGGACATGGAAGTCATCACCGACGAAGACATGGTGCTGATCACCAGCGTCGATCACCGGCGCGCCCTGCCCGACGTCGTTCCCCTGCGCATCGTCGACACGCTGGAACTCGCCCTGCTCACGCGGCACCATGGCTTGCGCGGCATCATGGAATACTACGCCCAGGGAGCGGACATCAGCCTGTCGCCGACCATCGAGTCCGATTCGGTCACATCGATCCTGAATCTGGTCAGCAATACACAGTTGGCGACCATCCTCCCAGGCATCACCTTGAGCGGGCAGCCCTGGAGCCCGCGCCTGCGAACACATCGCATCGTCGAGCCCACACTGACCCGCCGCGTCGTGTGCGTGACCCACCCCCGGCACCCGCTGAATCAGGCGACCTCGGCCTTCATCGAGTTATTGACGCAGCACCTGCAATCGATGCGGATCGGCGCGGGCGCTCCGAAAGAACCCGCGCCCGCAGAGTACGACTTCATGCGGGACCTCCCTCAGGAAGTCGCGGTCGACATGCCGTCGACCACGCCGGCGCTCTGACAGATGTGCTTGATCTCGGTAAAGTCGGCAAGAGCGTCATAACCATGCAGGCGGCCCAGACCGCTGCGCCGATAACCGCCTGTCGCTGCCTCGGCAAAGAGATGGTTGTGATCATTGATCCAAACCGTTCCGTCGCGTAGCGCACGGGCCACGCGCCAGGCTCGCGCCCCGTCGCGCGTCCACACGCTGGCAGACAGGCCGTAGACGGTATGGTTGGCGCGCTGCACGGCTTCGCGCTCGTCTTCGAAACGCTCGATCACAACCAGGGGACCAAAAATTTCCTCCTGAATGAAGCTGGCCCCGGTATCCCGATGCGCAACCAAGGTCGGTTGCATGAAACAACCTTGCTGGAACCCCTCCCGAGGACGCCCACCGCGTAGAATGACCTCGTCCGCCGTTTGCAGCACCTCCTCGACGCTGGCTGCGACACGATCCCGAGCTTGCTCATCGATTAAGGGGCCATACTGCACGCCATCCGCGAGCCCATTGCCCATCCGCATGGCCGCGAGGGCCTGCGCGAGGGATTTTTTCATAGCGTCAAAACGCGAGGCGTGCACCAACACCCGCCGTGCGGCTGTACATTGTTGTCCGGCGATGATCATGGCGGCGGCCGCCAGTTTGGTCGCCACGGCATCCACATCCACATCGTCGAACACCAGGCAACTGGACTTGCCGCCCAGTTCCAAAGAAAGTTTCTTCATCGTCGGGGCGGCCGCCGCCATGATGCGCTGGCCCGTGGCGTTCGAGCCGGTGAAACTGATGACATCGACCTGCGGGGACTCCACCAGGCGCTGGGCCACAGTATGGCCTTGCTCGGACACGAGATTCGCCACGCCGCCGGGCAGTTGCTCATCGTCCTGCAAGGCGCGCATGAGGGCGGCCGACAGCAGCGCGGTTTGCGGCGCGGGCTTGACCACGGCGGTGCAGCCCGCCGCCAAGGCGGGAGCCAGCGAACGAATCAACAGGATGGCCGGCGCATTCCAGGGCACGATGATGCCGGCCACGCCCGCCGGCTCCTTGAGTTGGCTGGAAAACACGCCAGGCGCCACCTCCAGCATCTGTCCCGGGATATAGCGTGCTACACCGGCGTAATAGCGGATTTCCGACACGCTGCCGCGGATCTCGCCGCGGGATTCCGCCAGCGGCTTGCCGTTCTCGAGGGTCAGCAGGCGGGCGAGCTCCTCGCCTTGCGCCTCGATACGATCCGCCCAACGCAGCATGACCATCTGGCGCAAGCGCGGGTTCTGGGCCCATTCGGGGCGCTCGAACGCCCGACGCGCCGCCGCAATGGCGGCATCGGCATCGGCTTGGCCGCTGTCGGCGAACTCGCCCACTAGGCTGCCATCGGCCGGATTTCTGCGCTGTCCCGTGCGCCCGTCGCCGGCCGGTTCCCACTGGCCGTCAATCAGGTTATTCACCTTTAAAAGCATCGCCATACTATTTCAGCCCTCATTCAATGCATGACCGAACCACCGTCGACCACCAACGCCTGCCCCGTCACAAAGTCGCTGGCGGGCGACACCAGGTACAGCAAGGTGCCGGTCAGATCCTGCGGCAAGGCGTCGCGCTGGATGGCGCGGCTGGCGACGTTGTTTTCAGAGACCTTGCCCTGCCAGGCCGGGTTGTCGATGACATTGGCGCTGCGGGTCAGGCCCGGGGCCAGCGTATTGACGCGAATGCCATGGACGCCGACCTCGCGGGCCAGCGCCCGCGTGAGCGACAGGATCGCACCCTTGGACGTCACGTAGTGCAGCAGCATGGGCGTGCCCTTGAACGCCGTTCCAGAAGCAATGTTGACGATCTTGCCGTAGCGCTGCCTGCGCATGGCCGGCAACACCGCCTTCGCGCACTCGAACGCACCGCGCACATTGACAGCCATGAGGTGGTCCCACTCATGGCTGTCGATCTGCTCGAACGGCTTGGGCGTCAGGTGGCCGAACAGCGCCGCGTTATTGATCAGGATGTCGATGCGCCCGAAGGACTGCAAGGCGGCCTGGGCCATGGCCTCGACCGAGGCCGCATCCGTGACGTCGGTATGCTGGTACTGGGCACGACCGCCAGCGGCGCGTATCCGCGCCACGACATCGCCGCCGTCCAGCACATCGGCCACCAGCACGGCGGCGCCATGCGCGCCCAGCATCAAGGCATATTCGGCGCCGATGCCCTGCGCCGCACCGGTCACGATGGCGACCTTGCCGCTCAGCACCGGTTCGGTTCGTCCGGGATCTGTTTCCATTTCAGTCTCCATGCAGGCGCCCTCAGGCCAGTCCGAGGAACTTTTCGTTGAATTGCGCATCGCCCAGGATCTGGTCGCGAGAGCCCTCCAGGACCGTGCGGCCGTTCTCGATCACGTAGGCGTACTCCGCGAACTCGAAGGCGCGGTGCACGTTCTGTTCCACCAGCAGCATCATGACGCCGCGAGCCGAGATTTCGACCAGGGTTTCGATGATTTCCCGCACGACCAGCGGCGCTACACCGATGAAAGGCTCGTCCAGCAGCAGCACCTGGGGACGCGACATGAGCGCCCGGCCGATGGCCACTTGCTGCTGCTGGCCGCCGCTCAGCTCGCCGGCGCTCTGGCGCGATTTTTCCTTCAGGATAGGGAAAAGCTCATGCACTTGGCGAAGGCTGTCATCGATATGCGCCCTGGCCTGCGGCGAATAGGCGCCCATCAACAGATTCTCGTGCACGCTCATGGCGGGGAACAGCCGTCGGCCCTCGGGTACCAGGGCGATCCCCGCCGCGACCGTCTCGACCGTGGAATGCCGATGCAGTTCGCGCCCCTGGAAACGGACGGTGCCCGCCGCAAGCGGCAGCAGCCCGCAAATGGCGCCCATGGTGGTCGACTTGCCGGCGCCATTGGCACCCAGCAAGGCGGCCCGCTGGCCGAGCTTGACCTCGAGGCTGACATCCCACAAGGCACGGACGTGCCCGTAGTCCACCGCAATGCGCTCAAGCTCCAGCATGGCCGTCCTCCGCATGAGCACTGCCCAGATA
>Ga0180216_1001259_pt1 | contig 23059 bp, 22 predicted proteins | sample eDN3rd37CBELigMG_FD_128879 | JGI IMG/M metagenome (GOLD analysis project Ga0180216, IMG submission 128879) | Enriched Miracle-Growth compost microbial communities from Emeryville, California, USA - eDNA 3rd pass 37_C BE-Lig MG (version 2)... ...
AGGCAAAATCCCAGGCGGCTACTTCAAGCGCGAAGGCCGTCCTACTGAAAAGGAAACCCTCACCTCCCGCCTGATCGACCGGCCCATTCGGCCTCTGTTCGTCGACGGCTTCAAGAACGAAACGCAGGTCATCGCGACCGTTCTCTCCTTTGACAGCGAGAACGATCCCGACGTCGTCGCCATGATCGCCTCATCGGCGGCTTTGACGCTGTCCGGCCTACCATTCCTCGGCCCGATCGGCGCCGCCCGCGTTGGGCTGATCGACGGCGAGTTCGTGCTCAATCCGCTGATCGACGAGATGGAGAAGACGAAACTCGATCTCGTCGTGGCGGGCACGCAGGACGCCGTGATGATGGTCGAGAGCGAGGCGCACGAGCTCAGCGAGAAGCAGATGCTCGATGCGGTAATGTTCGGCCACCGCCACTTCCAGCCGGTGATCCAGGCAATTATCAAGCTGGCAGAAACGGCCGCCAAGGAGCCGTGGGACATCGAAATCCCGGACAAGGCCAAATACAAGGACCGCGTGAAAGAGCTCGCCGAGGAGGAACTTCGGAAGGCTTATTCGACGACGGAGAAGCAGAAGCGTCGCGAAGCCGTCGAGGCCATCCGCCAGAAGGTGTTTGAGCAGCTTCTGCCTGCGGATGACCCGACCGACGCCGTTCTGCTCGGCGACGTTTTCAAGAGCGTCGAGCAGGACATTGTTCGCGGGAATATTCTGCAAACAAGCCGCCGCATCGATGGCCGCGATCTGAAGTCCGTACGGCCGATCATGGCGCAGGTGGGTGTGCTGCCGCGCACGCACGGCTCTGCCCTGTTCACCCGCGGCGAAACGCAGGCGCTCGTCGTGGCGACGCTTGGGACCGGCGAGGACGAGCAGTACGTCGATACGCTCGAGGGCACCAAGAAAGAGCGCTTTATGCTCCATTACAACTTCCCACCCTTCTCCGTCGGAGAAACGGGAAGAATGGGGTCGCCGGGCCGTCGTGAGATTGGCCACGGCAAGCTGGCATGGCGGGCGCTCAATCCCCTGATTCCGTCGGCCGAGGAGTTCCCGTACACGATCCGGGTGGTTTCAGAGATCACGGAAAGCAACGGCTCGTCCTCGATGGCGACCGTTTGCGGCTCCTCGCTCGCCATGATGGACGCCGGCATCCCGCTGAAGCGGCCGGTGGCTGGCATCGCGATGGGCCTCATCAAGGAGGATGACTCCTTCGCCGTGCTCTCGGACATTCTGGGCGATGAGGACCATCTCGGCGACATGGACTTCAAGGTGGCCGGAACATCCGAGGGTGTCACATCCCTGCAGATGGACATCAAGATTACCGGCATCACAGAGGAGATCATGCGTGTCGCCCTCGATCAGGCGCGCGAAGGCCGGCTCCACATCCTCAACGAGATGTCGAAAGCGTTGGGCGCGGCGCGCACCGAGCTTGGCGAGCATGCACCGCGCATCGAGACCATCCGCATCCCGACGGACAAGATCCGCGAGGTGATCGGTTCCGGTGGATCGGTGATCCGCTCGATCGTCGAGGAGAGCGGGGCCAAGATCGACATCGAGGACGACGGCACCGTACGGGTCGCTGCGGCGCGTCGGGAGTCCATCGAGGCCGCACTGAAGCGCATTCGCGAAATCGCGTCCGAGCCCGAGGTCGGCGAGATCTACAAAGGCAAGGTCGTGAAGATCATGGACTTCGGCGCGTTCGTGAACTTCTTCGGCTCCCGCGACGGGCTGGTGCACATCTCCCAGCTCACCTCAAAAGGAAGGCCGAACTCCCCGAGCGAGGTCGTCAAGGAAGGCCAGGAAGTCTACGTCAAGCTGCTGGGCTTCGATGATCGCGGCAAGGTGCGACTGTCGATGAAGGTCGTCGATCAGGAGACGGGCAAGGAGATCCCACAGGAACCCCGTCCGGAGGGCGAAGAAGCGTCGCCCGAACCACGCGGCGAGCGCCGTGAGCGGAGGGAGCGCCGCCGCGATCGCGAGGCTGGCTAAGCCAGTCGAACTTTGGATCAGCTTAAGTGAAAAGGGCTGGCTCAACGAGCCAGCCCTTCGTTTATCGAGCACATCGACCCGGCGTTATTACCGGTTGCGCCATACGCAAACTCTGTCTCCCCGCCGATTGCGGAAGCAATGGCGGTATCTGCGCAGCCGTGGACCGCAGGCCACGGTGCGCCCGCGCCCCACGTGGCGATGCCACCAGCCACGATGGCGTACACAGGAACGATGGAATCCGTGGGCCTTGTGGATAATACTGTCCGTGTTGGTTGCTGCCTGTAAGGGTGCCAATGTTCCGGGCGCTGCGTGCGCAGTTGAGACGGCCTGACCAACTCCTAGCACCGCACCAGCGACCGCAATTACGATCTTCCTGCTCATCTCAAGCCTCTCCTTGTAAGCCTACTGCCCGAGCAGTAAATGCCGTTGGGATGAGAAGGTTTCAGAGATCGGAAGAAAACGGAAACTTTGCGGCCAGAAAGTGAAAAACTCTCAGTGAACTTATTGTTTTATTCGGATTAACTATTCGGGCTGTTAGTTCAGTCCCCTAACTTTCTGAAATTATTTGCTTGAGGCCAGAAAATCTGCGCCCGGCCATTGATACAGTCCGGATCGCCTGTGGTGAGCAGAATCGGCCCCTCTGAAATTGGCTCCTTTCCGACATATTCCGGATGGCGGGCCAGATAGTCTTCGAGGCTGTCGGCGACGATCTCTGGCTGCGGCAGGATCTTGGTCGATCTCGGCAGGTGAGCGCGGAACAGGCTTTCGATCAGAGCGTAATGCGTGCAGCCGAGAATGGCGCGGTCCGGAGCTGTTCCATGAGTATTGCTCATCAAACCGCTAACGAAGCTGGACACGATCTTATCCAGCTCGTCGACGGGCCGGCCCTCCTCGATGGCGCCTGCGAGCTCAGGGCAAACCTGCTGGATGACGCGAACGCGCGGACAACGCTTTCGAATTTCCTGCGGGTAGACGTCCGAAGCAATCGTCCGATGCGTGCCGAAGATGGCGATCAGGTCCGTATTGTATTTCTGCGGATACTGAGGCGTTGAAACAGCCCACGGCGTCTGCGTCGCCGCCTCGACCGTTGGCGCCACGATCCCCAGCACATTGTGCCCGGCATACCCCGATACGGGCAGCCAGACTTGCTGGAGCCGCCGAGCGGCAACTGCTGTCGCCGTATTGCATCCCAGGAGCACCAGTCTGCAGCCAAGCTGAAACAGCCGCTCCACAGAAGTGCGGGTCAGCTCGAAGATCTCGTCCGACGGCCGATTTCCATATGGCACGTTGGCATGATCGCCGAGATAGATGAACGGTACTTGCGGAAAGCGAGCCACCAGCGCACGCAGCACCGTCAATCCGCCGAGTCCGGAATCGAAGACGCCAATCATATCGGCTCATGCCATGCCAAGACGCGGCTTGCGGTGTAACCACAGGCCAATTGGCAGGAAACTGGCACATCTTTGTGCTGGACGCAGGGCAGGAGACGCGAATCGCGGGTCGGGCGATCCGTAGCCATGCTCGTCAGGCACCTTCCGGCACGCTACGACCGGCAGCCTCGGCGTCCGCCTCCTGCTCCTTGAGCGCTTCGAGGCTCGGCATGGCCACCGAGTTGTAGCCGCAGTCCACGAAGTGAACCTCGCCGGTTACCGCACCCGCCAGCGGCGAAAGCAGATAAAGCGCTGCGCCTCCGACCTCGTCGAGGGTCGGCGTGCGCCGAAGCGGTGCATGGTCGCGCTGGTAATTGAAGATGACCCGCGCATCGGAAATGCCCGACCCAGCCAGTGTTCGCATAGGGCCGGCCGACAACGCGTTCACCCTGATGCCACGGGGTCCGAAATCCGACGCGAGATACGTGACGGATGCCTCGAGTGCCGCCTTGGCGACCCCCATCACGTTGTAGGACGGCACCCAGCGGCGGGACCCGCCATAGGTGAGCGTCAGGAGAGATCCGCCGTTCGGCATCAGCTCTGCCGCCCTCTTGGCGATCTCCGTGAACGAGAAGCAGGAAATCACCATCGTATTGATGAAGTTCTCGCGGCTCGTATCGGCGTACCGGCCCGAAAGCTCACGACGATCGGAGAAGGCCAGTGCGTGCACGACGAAATCGAGGCTGCCCCAGGTCTTCTTGATCTCGGCAAAAACGTTGTCGACCGTCGCGAGATCGCTGACATCGCAGGGGACGATGATGTCCGAGCCGACCGACTTGGCCAGCGGTATGGCGCGCCGACCGAACGCCTCACCCTGATAGGTGAACGCGAGCTTTGCCCCCTGACCGGCCAGCACACGCGCGATGCCCCAGGCAATCGAGCGGTCGTTGGCGACACCCATGACGAGCCCTCTCTTGCCCGCCATCAAGGGGCCCGGCTTGGCGATGTCGGTCTCTGTCATGGAAGCTCCTGATCTAGAGCGCACTCGCGCGTCAACTTCAAACCATCCAAGTGCAGATTTGTGAAATCGCATGCCCGGCTACTCCGTTGGAGCAACGCGCTCCAGTAGCGCCACGGCATGACAAGATTTTAGCTGTCAGCGCGGCGAAATACCAACGTGGCATTGGTCCCACCAAAGCCGAAGCTGTTCGACATGACACAGTTAAGCTCGACATCATCAATGCGATTGCGCACGATCGGCACGTCGTCGAAAGCCGGATCGAGCTCGTCGATGTTGGCGCTTTCGCAAATGAACCCGTTATTCATCATAAGAAGCGAGAAAATCGCTTCCTGTACCCCAATCGCGCCGAGCGAATGGCCGGTCAGCGATTTCGTGGCTGAGATGCGCGGCACATCGTCCCCGAACACCTCACGGATGGCCTCGATTTCCTTGAGGTCTCCGATAGGGGTCGCCGTCGCGTGCGGATTGATGTAGTCGACCCGGCCCACACCGCTGCCGTCGAGCCCCTTCATGGCCATGCGCATGCAGCGCGCCGCACCTTCCCCGGAGGGGGCCACCATGTCGAAGCCATCCGATGTAGCGCCGTAGCCGACAAGCTCACCATAGATTTTGGCCCCACGGGCCTTCGCATGCTCGAGCTCCTCCAGCACGATCACACCGGCCCCGCCGGCGATCACAAAGCCATCGCGGTTCTTGTCGTAGGCGCGGCTCGCACGTTCCGGCGTCGCGTTGAAGCCGGACGACATGGCGCCCATGGCGTCGAACAGCACGGAAAGCGTCCAGTCGAGCTCCTCGCACCCTCCGGCGAACATGATGTCCTGCTTACCCCACTGAATGAGTTCAGCCGCATTGCCGATGCAATGGGCCGAAGTGGCGCAAGCAGACGAAATCGAATAGTTGACCCCGTGGATCTGGAAGGCCGTAGCCAGCGTGCCGGACGGCCCGGAGCACATCGCTTTCGGCACCTCGAACGGACCGACCTTCTTCGGCTCCTTCTCCTGAGCTGTCAGCGCCGCACGAACGATTGCGCTCGTCGAAGGGCCGCCAGCCCCCATGATGATGCCAGTGCGCTCATCCTGAACCTCTTTTTCCGTCAGGCCGGAATCCCGGATCGCCTGCTCCATGGCGATGTAATTCCAGGCTGTCCCGGGCCCCATGAACCGCTTGGGCTTGCGGGGCACCATATCTTCCCAAGCGATCTTCGGCTCACCGTGGACCTGGCAACGGAACCCAAGCTCCGCGTACTTCTCCGACCTGACGATGCCGGATTTGCCTTCCCGCAGGGAAGCGAGCACTTCCTGTGTGCTGTTCCCGATGCTGGAAACGATGCCCATTCCGGTCACGACGACCCGTCTCATATCCGACCCTTTCCGGCCTCCCTTGGGGGGGAGGTCTGATGCCAGGTTTCGCCCGGCTCGCCGGGCTCGATCTTTCAGGCGGGTTGAGCGCTTGCTTCCTGTCCAGGCTCGAACAGGCCGACCCGTAAATCTTGTGCGGAATAAATCAATTGGCCATCGGCCAGAAGGCTACCATCGGCAATGGCGAGCTTCAGCTTGCGAAGAATCACCCGCTTGAGGTCGACGATGTACTCGACCCGCTTCACGGTCGGCAGAACCATGCCCGTGAACTTCACCTCGCCGACGCCCAGCGCCCTGCCGCGCCCGGGAGCACCGAGCCAGCCAAGGAAAAACCCCGTAAGCTGCCAAAGAGCATCGAGACCGAGGCATCCAGGCATAACCGGATCGCCTTTGAAGTGGCAGGAGAAAAACCACTCGCACTGCGGATTGCCGGCGACGGCCAACTCTGCCCTGACCTGCCCCTTGCCGTGCGTCCCACCCTCCTCGCTGATCATCGAGATCCGATCGAACATCAGCATCGGCGGCAGCGGCAGCTGCGCGTTGCCCGGTCCAAACAACTCGCCGCGGCCACACGCCAGCAAGTCTTCGTATTCGTAAGTCGATCGCCTATCCGCCATGGCGTCCTTGAGTCGCCCCCTTCCGATTCCTCGCGCTGCAACGCAGAACCTGAGGCCCGCGCGTATCTACCACATTCAATCACACTTCAAAAAGGCAAACGGCTGATGCGTCAAGCTGCCAGCGCATCCTATTCGTCGGCGAACTGCGAGCACGCGATTATCTTGCCCCTGGACACGACGCTGCCTATAGTTTTGCTATAGCCGAGTGTTTTGAACTGGTTGCACGGAATGCAACACGAAAGACTGGACGAAACGGAGTTCAACTTGGCGCAATTCTTGCGCCGCGCTGGTCTGCGCCCGACGAAGCAACGGCTGGCGCTGGGCTCACTGCTGTTCGGAACTAAAGATCGTCACGTCACGGCGGAATTGCTTCACGCCGAGGCTGTGGCCGCAGGCGAACGCGTGTCGCTGGCTACAGTCTACAACACCCTACATCAGTTCAAGAGAGCCGGACTGCTTCGTGAAATCGCGATCGACGGCTCCAAAGCCTACTTCGACACGAACACGTCAAATCACAACCACTTCCTCATCGAGAGCGAGGGCAAGCTCATCGACATTCCGGACTCCAGCATCACCATCGACGGCGTGCCGGAGCCGCCCGAGGGGATGCGGATCGCTCATATAGATGTGGTGGTGCGTCTTGTGCCCAAGGAGAGCGGGGACCGGTAAGGCCAATTGACCGAGACGGCATCTCAGCCAGATCAGTCGATCACTTCTCCTTCGTAAACGCCCCAAAGCTTGTTCTGCTCGATGTAGCCGCGGTAGTTGCCGATCACCACGAGGCACCACCGGCCATCGCACTTGCTGATATCCGCAATCACCCCTGCCTCGACGATTGCGACAGGGCGAGAGGATTCGCTGTCGTCACGCCGAAGTGGCGTGCTCGGAGGCGACTGCCCCTTCTTGAGCTCCCACGGAAGCACCAGAGCTGTCCGCCGACCCGAAAGCATGGAGTAGAGAACCCACCCGGTCGATCCCTCGGCATCGCGAACCTGCCGCCAAGCTTCGAACTCGTTCAGCACCTCGACGGGCAGACCGGCGCGGCTGAACACCCAGGAGGTGGGATACTCCGTTCCCGGTCCGCTGCGCAGGTTGACCCGGTCCGCCTTGAGACTGACGAAACGCGGAATCGCAAGTCCGCTCGAACTTCCCTTCTTCTGCGGCAACGCGTGAACGGGCTGCGCAAGCACCGGCAGCGAAAGCAGGCCCGGAACAACTGTCGAGAAGACCACCGCGGCCACGGCCCGCAGCAATTCTGCCATACGTCTCAGCCCCCGCACGTTCTTCCGAATTCCACCGCCACACCAGCTTTCAACCAAGTTTCATGACAGATGCCCGCCATGCCATCCGTGCGGCCCCAACACTTTGTCTTAGAGTGGGGCTTCTGTTAGACAGTCGCGAGGCACACATCATTCGACTAGAAGATTTCGGATCTCGTAAAATAACAGACAACTGAACCACCCATGCCAACCGCGGCCAAGAAACCTCTCGTCATCGTGACTCGCAAGCTCCCCGACGTCGTCGAGACGCGCATGCGAGAGCTTTTCGACGCACGACTCAACGTGGACGATAGGCCATTGAGCCAAGGCGAGCTCATAGAGGCCGTCAAGACGGCTCAGGTGCTGGTTCCGACGGTTACGGACCGGATCGATCGCACCGTGCTATCGCAGGCGGGGCCGCAGTTGAAGCTGATCGCCAATTTCGGGACCGGTGTCGACAACATCGACCTGGAGACGGCGCGTAACCGCGGGATCACCGTGACCAATACTCCCGGCGTGCTGACCGAGGATACCGCCGACATGACGATGGCGCTGATCCTCGCGGTGCCACGCCGCCTTGCGGAGGGAACGGCCTACCTCAAGGAGCATGCCAAGGACTGGCCTGGCTGGTCACCGACCTGGATGCTCGGCCGCCGTATTTACGGCAAGCGGCTCGGCATCATCGGCATGGGCCGTATCGGCCAGGCCGTGGCGCGACGGGCGCGTGCTTTCGGGTTGCAGATCCATTATCACAACCGGCGCCCCGTTGCGGAGGAGATCGAACAAGAGCTGGAGGCAACCTACTGGGACAGCCTCGACCAGATGCTCGCCCGGATGGACATCATCTCCGTCAACTGCCCGCACACACCGGCGACATATCATCTGCTATCGGCCCGCCGGCTGAAGCTGCTGAAGCCAACGGCCTACATCGTGAACACCGCGCGCGGCGAGGTGATCGACGAGAACGAGCTGGCGCGGCTCATCGAGGCCGGTGCGATTGCCGGCGCCGGGCTCGACGTTTTCGAGCACGAGCCCGCCATCAATCCCAAGCTGCTCGCGTCCGACAAGGTCGTTGCCCTGCCGCATATGGGCTCGGCCACGGTCGAAGGGCGCATCGATATGGGCGAGAAGGTCATCATCAACATCAAGACCTTCTTCGACGGACACGCCCCGCCCGATCGCGTCCATCCGGCAATGTTCTGAACGACACCGCTGGTCCTCCGCCGGGCTCTCATGCTGCAGCTCGAGTGCTGGAAATAAGGCCCAGCGCTGAGCGCGGGATGACGGATTATTTCGTTTTATAACGGCGCGCCAAAGAACTACGCCAATGTTGTGGCAAGGATGTTTCAGCCTTGCCGTGCATATCCCTGATTCCACGATCTTTTCTCTATTCCGCCATCTCACGGCCACAGCTTTCACCGAACTAAGCAGCCGGCGGTTGCATGAGCGACCACAGGAGGGAGGTGCTTGGAGTACGCGGGTCAGGCTTTGCGTCTTCCCGCTGCAAGGAGCGCCAGTATGCGTTTTCGCCTGATGCTGGGTGCTGCATGCACCTGCCTAATCGCTTCGCCTGCGCTGGCCGCTGATCTGGGCGGGCCACGCCGGCTAGCACCACCGGACAATTTCGAGGAGCCGTATGTTTCGCCCAGCAAGCCGCCTCTCTGGCAAGGTCTCTACTGGGGTCTGAGCGGCGGATACGGCTGGGGGGATTCGAGCGGCTCACTTGATGCCAACTCAGCGAGCACCGACCCTGAGGGATTTCTCGCCAGCGTCAGCGTCGGTTACAACATGCTCCTCGGCTCGAGCCTCCTCCTCGGCATCGAGGGTGACCTCGGCGTCATGGATGTCAGCGCCGACGACGAGGTTGCGGGTGACGGCATCTATAGAGCGAGCCTGGGCCCCTTGTGGGGCACGTTGCGTGGCCGGGCTGGGTTGGCGATGGGGCCGTTGCTGCTCTACGGCACCGGCGGCCTCGCCTTCGCAAACCTGGACGAGGTCTCCCTGAACATGGGCGATAACTTCGCTGAGGACAGCGAACTTAGAGCCGGCTGGGTCGCCGGTGGCGGCGTTGAATTTGCGTTCAGCCAATCCGTCTCAGCGAAAGTCGAGTACCTGCACATGGATTTCGGCAGCACGGACGGCTTGGCTGATGGCGGATCTGCCTTCTCGTTCGACAACAAAGTAGATGTCGTCCGGGCTGGCCTGAACTTCCGCTTTTAATCCAGTGGCAGGCGGCCCCAGCTGCGGGCTGCCTGCCCTCCAACTAAGCGGCGCAGACGTCGCCTGTGATGTCCTTGTGGTGCGACAGATCGCGGATCGTGGGATTGCGACCTGACAGCGGGTTGTCCGGATCCCACGACACCTTCACTGTCTCGAACCGGGCTGACAGGGCATCATAAATCAGCAGACGGCCGGCGAGGGTATCGCCAATCTCGAGGATCTCCTTGAGCACCTCAGTTGCCTGCAAGGTGCCGATAACGCCCACCACTGAGCCCAACACGCCGATTTCGCTGCAGGGCGCCACCGTGCCTGGAGGCGGCGCCTCGGGGAAGATGCAGCGATAGCTGGGCCACGGTTCCCCCTCCGCGTTCTTCAGGTGCGGCTTGAAAACCGTGACGTACCCGTCGAACGGCCCCACCGCAGCGAAGACCAGCGTTCGTTTCGCCAGATAGCAGGCATCACTGGTCAGATAGCGCGTCGCGAAGTTGTCGGAGCCATCGGCAACGATGTCGTACTGGCTGATGATGTCGATCGCGTTCTCCGCCGTGAGGCGGACTGGATGTGTTTCGATTTTCACGTGCGGATTAATCCGCGCGACCGTCCTCTTGGCGCTTTCGACTTTCGGCGCGCCGACATCGGCGGTTTCGTGGACGATCTGGCGCTGCAAGTTGTCGAGCGACACGACATCGTCGTCGATGACGCCTATGGTTCCGACGCCGGCCGCAGCTAGGTAGAGGATGACCGGCGAGCCGAGCCCTCCAGCACCAACGACCAGGACACGCGCGTCCTTGAGCTTCTGCTGCCCCTGTCCGCCCACTTCTCGCAGAACGAGGTGGCGCTTGTAGCGCTGGATCTCTTCGGGCGTCAGTTTTGCCATCTCTTTGCCCTCGCGCGCGCAGCTATCACCAACTGGACCGCACAACGGGTGGCTCGGGTTGTCAACCCCACACGGGCAGCGACGGCCTGGCGATCGACGCCATCAGTCAGGCGCGCGGTTTCGTTGTGCTCTTTGCAGAGACGCCCCCGGTCGAGCCGAATCCACCTGCTCCGCGCCGGGTATGGTTCACGACCTCGACTTCCACCAGCTCGGCCCGCTCGAAACGTTGGAGCACGAGCTGCGCAATCCGCTCGCCGCGCTGGATCTCCCAGGGTGCCTCTCCGAGGTTGATGAGCAGGATCTTCACCTCGCCACGATAGTCGCTGTCGATCGTGCCTGGGCTGTTCAGAACGGTAATCCCGTGACGGAGTGCGAGCCCGGAGCGCGGTCGGATCTGAGCTTCCATGCCCGCAGGCAGCTCCAGCACCAGGCCCGTGGGAATGAGCGCGCGAGCGCCCGGCAGCAGCACAAGTGGCTCAGCTTCGTCCACCGCCGCCAGCAGATCCATGCCGGCCGCTCCCTCGGACTGGTATTCCGGAAGCGGCAACCCCGCCGCGTGCGGGAGGCGCTTGATGCGGACATGAACCGCCTTGCTGACCGGAGGACCCATCACACGTTCACCTGCGACTGCTCAAGATGCTCAGCTGCACGCTGAACGAGGCGACGCGCGACTTCGGTCTTGTCCATCGCCGGCCAGCTTTCGACGCCCCGTGCCGTAATGAGATGCACGGCGTTGCGATCACCCCCCATGGCCCCGCCCTCGGCCGAGACGTCGTTCGCGACGATCCAATCGCAACCTTTCGCCTTCCGCTTCTTCGTCGCCAGCTCGACCACGTTCTCGGTTTCCGCGGCGAAACCTATGACGAGCGCAGGGCGCATCGGTCCGCGTGCCGAGATCGTCTTCAGAATGTCCGGGTTCTCGACAAACTCGAGAGCGGGCGCCGCACCGGTCCTGTCCTTCTTGATCTTCTGTCCGGCCGCATTGGAAACCCGCCAGTCCGCGACGGCAGCTGCGAAAACGCCGATATCTGCCGGCAGCGCCGATCGCACGGCTTCGAGCATCTGTTGCGCCGTCTCGATATGGATGACGTTGACGCCAGGCGGGTCGGAAATCGAAACCGGACCGCTTACGAGAGTCACACGCGCTCCGAGCTCAGCCGCGGCCCGCGCAATGGCGTGGCCCTGCTTTCCGGAGGATCGATTGGCAATGTACCTGACCGGATCGATCGGCTCATGGGTGGGCCCGCTGGTGACGATAACGTGACGGCCGGCGAGCGGCCGGTCCGCTTCGCTCCTCCGGAGCAGCGCCTCGATGGCGGTGACGATCTCCAGAGGTTCGGCCATACGCCCTGGACCAGCTTCCCCCTGCTCCGCCATCGCACCCACGTTGGGACCGACGAAACGAATGCCATCAGCCTGCAGCGTGGCCACGTTCCGCTTGGTCGCTGCATTGAGCCACATGCGGGGGTTCATGGCAGGCGCGGCCAGCACGGGCTTATCGGTCGCGAGCAACACGGCGCTTGCAAGGTCGTCCGCCAACCCACAAGCCATTTTCGCGAGGAGATCAGCGGTCGCCGGCGCAATCACGACGAGATCCGCGTCGCGGCTCAGACGAATGTGCCCAACGTCATGCTCGTCCTCGCGGTCGAACAACTCTGTGAAGATGCGATCCCCCGAGAGGGCCCCGACCGCGAGCGGGGTGATGAACTGCTGCGCCGATGCGGTCATGATCGTCCGCACGCCATATCCGCGCTCCCGCAAGCGCCGGATGAGATCCAGGCTCTTGTAGGCCGCAATGCCGCCGCTGATGATCAGGAGAATTCGCTTGCCAGTCACGTTGAGTGCGCTGCTGTTTGCTGTCGAGGGTCGCAACTTAGCACACGATGCGCCCACCCTGGTCAATGGCCCGCCTCAGCATCGCGGCATAAAGGCCAGGAGAACCTGTCTCGGGCCGACCGCCAAGCCCTGGGCCGGCAGTAAAACTTTGGCTCGCCCAGTGACGCAGCTTGAATTATGATTAAGGCACTCGCTGGCGGGAGCTCCTTTGGGCGAGGAGCGACGGCGACGAAGGCCAGCAGCTAATCCAAAGAGCATAAGTGCGGGTTCGCCGCCGACGGTCACAAGGGGCACACGGTGAACGAGCGTCTGGTCCGACAGGCAGCCTTGGACCAGCAACTTGAGGTTTGCTCGCGGCGTCGCCGACGCGGGAGTGCTATCCGAGCCACACTTGGGGCGCACGCAGTTGACGTGAGGCGCGTAGATGGACCTTGTGACCCATTACCGTCGAATGGCGAGAAACAACGCCTGGTCGAACTGGCGATTGTTGGACGCCTGTAGCCGCTTGAGCCGTGACGAGTTTCAAGCCACGCGCACGAGCTTTTTCCCCTCAATTCAGGCCACGCTCGATCACATCCTGATGGTCGATCTTTTCTATCTCGATGCCCTGGAAGGCAGCCGGCTCGGCTATGCGTATTTCTCGGCCCGGAAGCCGATCAAGGAATTCGCCGTGCTCCGGACGGATCAAATCGCGACTGATCAGCGGCTGATCGGATTCTGTGACCGCCTGACGGGGGCTGAGCTCGCCCGCGTAATCGGCATCGACCGCGGCCCCAAGGGAATGGATTTCGAGACGGTCGGCGATACGCTGGCGCACCTCTTCGTGCACCAAATCCATCATCGGGGACAGGTTCACGCGATGCTCGCTGGAACGAACGTCCATCCTCCACAGCTCGACGAGTATTTCCTGCAGTATGACTTTGCGAGCCGATCCTCTGATCTCGAGGTTCTCGGCATCGAAGGTCCCGAAGAGCTCGTGTGAAGATCACCGCCCGTTGCTCCTTCCTTCGAAGGAGCAAAGTAGGCGCGGTGGCAGGTTTCAGATCGACACGCGTTCCGATCTCCACCGCGCCCAACGCCGGTTACGCTGAACCTAAACCCGGCGTCTTCCTATTTAAGCGCAAATCATTGCAGGTTAGCAAACGTTTCGCACGTCCATTGTGCCGCGAATTCTGCTAGCCAGACTAATCCGTTAATCATTCTGGCTAACTTGCCGTCTTTACATGAGAGGACAGCCACAGAGGCATGAAGGCGTCGAGCCAGCGGCGCACGGCGGGACCGTGAGCGAGGTGATCGGAGAGTTGTGACGGCCGATCCTGGGCGCCGGGTAAGGTCAAACGATGCGGATTGCTGCCGCTCCAACGGTTGACCATGGCGTACGTGATCTCGGGGTGGAACTGAACGCCGACGGCAGCATCACCGTAGATCACCGCCTGGTTCTCGAACGGACCATCCGCGGTTGCGAGGACAGTGGCTCCGTGTGGGCGATCGAAGCCCTCGCGATGCCAATGGTAAACCCGCCTCGGCCACTCGCCGAAACGACGCGCGTGGTTGGTCGGGCGGATGGGATGATAGCCGATTTCGACGCGCTTCTCGGGATGCTCGTAAACGCGGGCGCCCAGGAAACGGGCCAGCATCTGAGCACCGAGGCAGATGCCCAGAAACGGCTTCCGTTCTTTCAGCGCTACGCCAATCCATTCGGTCTCGAGCTTGATGTAGTCATCCGGGTCATTGGCGCTCATCGGCCCGCCGAAAATGATCGCCCCAGCATGATGCTCCAGCGTTTCCGGCAGCGGATCGCCGTACCGCGGCCGCCGGATATCGAGCGTATAGCCGCGCATTCGGAGCCACTGCCCCACGTGGCCGGGGTTGGAGTGGAGCTGGTGGAGTACGACCACGACCGGTTTGAGCGCTTGGCGATGCGCCGGCTGAGGATGGGTCCCCAGCACCGCCGCGCCGCTATCCACGTCCACTGATCTTGCGTCCAGCATCTCTCAAGAATTCCCTAGGCTTCAGCAGCCATCCGACGATCGGCAACAGAATCGGGTGGGGCATCAAGCGCATAATGAAGGCAATGATCGGGGTGGTCACGCCCGGTGTGATCACCGTGCGCCCCCACTCGAACCACCGCACGGCAGATCCCGCCATCAACGACGGGCTCAAGGCTGGGACGAGCCACCGATAAAGCGCATTCTCTGCACCCATGCGTGCATGGAATCGCGTGCTCACAGGCCCCGGAGCGAACACCGCTATCCGAGCGCCCAAGCCGCGCAGCTCCCACGCGACAGCCTCCGTCAACGAAATGACATAGGCCTTGCTGGCGTAATACGCGGCCTGATAAGGCCCGGGCGCGTAGCCGCCCAGCGAGGCGATGTTCAGCACACCCCCGCGTCCTCGCACGCACATTCCTGGCAAGAAGTGGCGCATCCACAGCGACAGTGCCCGCACGTTGAGATCGACGAGCGCCGCTATGCGCTCCCCCGACTCATCCATATAGGTCCCGCTTACGCCCATGCCAGCGTTATTGACGAGCACATCGGCATAGAAGCCATGCTGCTCGAGTGCCGTCTCGAGGGCCTGTGGCGCGTCCGCGCGCGTCACATCCATCGGCACGGGCAGAACGACAGTTCCGAACTCTTTGCGAATGACTGAAGCGGCGGCGTCGAGAACCTCCGGCCGGCGGGCGATCAGCGCGACAGCGCATCCGCGACGGGCAAAGCGCCGAGCGATCTCGAACCCGAGCCCTTCCGATCCCCCGGTGACCACGACGGCTGGCTGCAGGCCCTTCCATCGGGCGAGTGCTGCCGGATCCGGCTGCCAGCGCCGGCGAACCCAAAGATCGGCCAGTCGTGTGATCATTCACGACGCTCGCCCGATCAAACACCCCTCGCGCATCATTCAGCAGCAACAGGAGTGCGGTTTCCGACGGGTACCCGGGTTTTCCGAGCCGCTTTCGCCGCCAGTGGCTCCGGGCCCCCACGTCGCTGCGGTTGCACTGGGCTCGGTCCGAACCGAAGCTCGAAGCATTGGCGAAAATACCGCGCCAGCTCCCGGGCGATGTCCGTAGAGCTGGGCGGCAAGTAGAGGTTCACCCTGAAATCGGGCAGCGGAGGCAGGCCCGAATCGGCACCCAGGATTTCCAAGTATTCGGGCACGCACGTCCGGATGAACGGTGCAACAGCGAGACCCGCCTTTACGGTCGCGTAGAGCGGCTCCATGTTGCAGTCCTGGCTGACGGGTCGCCAGTCGATTTCTGCCTCATGCAGCGCCTTGATCACCTCGGGGCGGAACCGACACAGCTTGGAGCCAAGGGAAACCGGTAGTGGGCGCTGAAGATGCACATTGGAGCCGGGACCACCAATCCACACGAGCCGATCGCAGAGCAGCGTCTCGCCGCCAGATCCGCAATCCATCTCAGTGGTCAGGATTAGGTCGATCTTCCGCTCCGCCAGATCCTCGAGGAGGAGAGCCGATGCCTTGCAGATCAGCGACACGTTGATCCGCGGCCATGCTTGGCTGAATCGCTGCAGCACAGGTGGAGCGAGGCTGGTGACGATGTCGGGCGGTACACCCAGCCGCACCTCGCCTTCGAACTGCGGCGTCGTCATCGTGCCCCAGGTCTCGTCGTTGAGTGCTACCAGACGCTGAGCGCTGCCGAACAACCGCTCTCCGGCTGGCGAGAGCGTAAACCGCTTCTTCTCGCGCACGAAAAGCTCGGTTCCAAACAGCTCCTCCAGTCGCTTGATCTGAAGGCTAACCGCCGCCTGCGTCCGATTGAGAATGCGCGCCGCTGGAGTTACGCCGCCCGTCTCGACGACGGAAAGAAAGGCACGCAGCAGGGCTATGTCGATATCCCGTGTCATCGGGTCCTCAAGCGAGTCCTTGCGAGGGCTCAAAGCCCATAATCGATACTCATGCATCACATAAACATCATTCGTTTCCATTATGCAAGAAGAAGCGATAGTCAGTTGACTGCGCCGGACGCCTTGCGCCGTCCAGCGCTAATAAACGGAGAGTTGAGATGACGAGCACAACACAGAGCGCCTGGCAGACAAGCCAGCGGCCAACAACGTCCTATCTGGGCTCCATCCTGCAGTTCTTCGGCAGGTGGGCACAGGCCTACAGGGTCTACCGCGAGCGTCGAGCCCTTCTGGCCCTCAGCGATCATGCCCTGAAGGATATCGGCCTTAGCCGCGCCGATGCGTATCGCGAGGCAAGCCGCCCGATTTGGGACCTTCCTGAGAACCGGTGAGGCGCCCTGTGTCTGCGCGACGGGGCGGAGCCTACAGCTCCGCCCCGAGTCCGCGTCTGCGGCGTGCCAAGTCGATGCGCGCGCCGATGTCCCTGAACGGTCGTGGCGGCACCCAAGCCGGTGCGGGCATGGCGAGCACCTCACTCAGCAGCTCTGACGTTGCCCCCACCGCGTAGTCTGCAATGAGCGTTCCAAGCGTCGTGTTTCGCGAGATTCCGCCCGCATTGCAGCCGCCGGCCGCGTAAACATTCTTCGCAATCTCACCGAAGCCCGCCGTCAGATTGCGGCTGGCACAGATGACCCCAGTCCAGAAGTAGTCGAATGTCACATCTGGGAGCTGCGGAAAACGCGCCCGGAACGACTGCTCGATAAGACCACGGCGCGCGTAGAGATCGCTCCGGCTCATGGTCATCTCCGGCCAGTATTCGAACGTGTTTCTGATGAGGATCCGCCGATCCACCGTGTACCGGACCGTAGCCCCGAAGCGATGGATCGAAATCACGCCCCAAGGCTCGGGCGCCCCTAATCTCTGATGCTCCTCGTCCGTCAGCGGCCGGCTGAGGGCTGCTGTCAGCGTGAATGAAACGAGGCCATTTGGCCAGGCGCCGAACTGCGGCAGATAGCTGTTCGTGGCTAGGATCGCCTTCTTTGCGCGGACCATTCCCGAAGGACACGTGAGCGTGACGTCCGACCCGGTCTCGTACTCGAGCACCGGTGATTCCTCGAGGAGCGTGACGTTCTCGGGCAGGCTGAGGGCAAGTCCACGTGTCAGAGCCGCCGGCTGCACGAGCACCGTCTGCTTCGTCAACACAGCGCGCTTGTAATGGAGGGTGCCGAGGCGGGCTGCCAACTCGTCTTTGTCGAGAACTGTGTGAGGGATGCAGAGTGCATCCAGGTGGCTTGCAAACGCATCGAGCCGGGCAAGGTGATGCTCCTCCGCCGCCGACTGATACTTCCCGACTTCGCGCCAGTCGCAGTCGATCTGGTATTTCTGGACGAGTTGCCTCAACCGATCCTGTCCGAAGCGGTTGATGCGATATGACCGACCGTATGTGGCAGCTGGCGAGACGACATTCGGGTTCGGTGATGGTGAGATCTCGACGGCAAAACCTGAATTACGCCCAGCCGCGCCCTCCCCTGCGCGGTGCGCATCGATTACTGCGATCGACTGATCCGGGTGGTGCTCCGCGAGCCGCCGGGCCGCTGCGAGCCCTGCGTAGCCTGCGCCCACGACAGCCCAATCGAAGGCCATGCGCCCTTCGACACGTCGCACATCCTTGCGAGGCGGCAGCAGCCGCACCCATCCGCAGGTGTCGTCGTCGTACGGCAGTATTCCAACTTTATGTCGCAAGTGCCCGGCCCTCCATCGCTTTTCCGGGCCAGAATGGCACGGGCAGGATGAAGCGTGAAGCGCATCAGCACGACTGAGACAAGTGCGGCAGCTTCACAGAACCGCTCATCGTTCCGCCTTGCGTTGCCGCTTGCTTGCGGGCAAGACTCGCGAACATCACACGACAAGAAGTTCAACGAGCCACACGTGAGCAAGGTCAGTCGGAACACCATACTGCCCGAGAGCTGGGGAAGCGACTGCTCGGCATGGCGTCTCCTGGCGCAGCCTGATCTCGCCGTCGCCGAAGAGGTCATGCCTCCTGGCACGACCGAGAAGCGCCACATTCACCACCGTGCGCGCCAGTTTTTCTACGTGCTTTCGGGGACGCTCTCCATGGAGCGCGAGGGCAGCGCAACGGTGGCGCTGGGCCCCGGAGAAGGTCTTGAAATGCCTCCGAACGTCGCCCACCGCGCCCACAATGCGGGCGGCGAGACGGTTCGCTTTCTTGTCATCTCAGCGCCGACGACGAAAGGTGACCGCGTAGATCTCGAATAGACGGGGAATTCACCCCGTCATGTCGCGCCTGCTGGCTGCCGTTTGAAGACATACTGATGGGCGACGATCGGGGTCGCAATCGCGAGCGCGAGCAGATCCGTCCAGATCCCCGGGTGCACGAATGCAAGACCAGCCACCGCGAGCAGCAGGCGTAACGGCATATTTATCGGCGCGTTCATGTAGCCGGTGAAAGCAATCCCAAGCATTGCCACGCCGGCCGCGCAGGTCAGAGCTGTATGGAAAAACTCGAGCCACGTGTACTCCGGGAGCACGAGCAGAAGCGCCGGCGAGTAGCAGAAGACGAACGGGACTAAGATCTTCCCGCACGAGAGCCGGAATGCCATCAGTCCCGTCCGCCACGGGTTTGAATTGGCGATCGCTGCCGCCGCATAAGCCGAAGTGCAGACCGGCGGAGTCACCTCGGCGATGATTCCGTAATAAAACACGAACAGGTGCGTCGCGAGAGGCGGCACGCCAAGGGTCGTGAAGGCCGGCTGCGCCACCGTCACCAGCATGATGTAAAGCGCCGTCGTCGGAATGCCCGCACCCATGAGTATGCAGGCAATGCCGATGAACAGCATCGAAAGGAACAGCGTCAGATCCTGCTGAGTCAGCAGTTCGATCGGCCCGAACGTCAGCAAAAGATGAAACGCACTGCCCACGCTTTGCGCCGCATTGGTCACCATGAAGCCCATGCGGAACGCCAAGCCTGTCAGCGTAATGACAGCGACGATAATGCCGACGGCCGCACAAATCGCACCGACCGCGAGCGCGTTTCGGCCACCTTCGTAAAAGGCATCGGCCAAGTCCTTGAGGCTCATCCGGTGCATCGGATTTATGAGCCCGACTACGATGCACGTCGTGATGGCCCAGAACGCGGCCATATACGGCGTATACCCGCTGAATAGCACATACAGCAGCACGATCAACGGCAGGGCCGTCGGCCAGCCACGCTTGATGACATCTGTGGCGCGGGGAATGTTCTCCGCCGGCTCCCCCTGCAGACCCAGACGTTTGGCCTCGAAATGCACGATGGTGAACACGCCGAGGTAATGCATGAAGGCCGGCGCAGCCGCCGCAATTACGATCTGCGAATACGGAATCTGCAGGAACTCGGCCATGATGAACGCCGCCGCGCCCATTATCGGCGGCGTGATCTGACCGCCGGCGCTGGCCGCAGCTTCTACCGCGCCGGCGAAGTATCCGGGATATCCAAGGCGCTTCATATTTGGAATGGTCAGCGCGCCCGTCGAGACGACGTTGGCCACTGACGAGCCGGAGATCGTGCCCATCAACGCCGACGACACCACGGAGACCTTGGCGGGACCGCCCATATAGCGGCCCGCGATCACCGTCGATACATCGACGAACAGCTTGCCGAGGCCCATCTTCTGGGCGACCGTGCCGAACAGCACGAAGTGGAACACAATCGTCGATGCGACCCACAGCGGGACGCCGAAGATCCCTTCGGACGGGAAGTAGGCGTTATTGACGAACTGGCTCCATTCAACGCCCGGGTGCTTCAGGATGTTGAACGGCATATGAGGGCCGAACAGCGCGAAGCCGATGAACGCCAAGATGATGATGGGCAGCACCAGGCCGATTACGCGCCGCGTGGCTTCGAGGATAATGATGATCAGGAGCGTGCCGAGCACGATATCGATCGGGGCAGGCGCTCCTTGCCGTAGCGCCTGCTGCTGCAGCCGCACCGGATAGCCGAGGAATGAGAAATCGAAGCCTTCCCAGGAAAATCCTATCCAAAGCGCTGCTGCTGCACCCGTTATGCCCAGCGCCCAATCCTGAATAGGCACACCACCCGGCGCGAGAAATCCCCTGCGCCCCTGCGCAGTGCCACCGGAAAAGGCAGGAAACAGGATGAAAATGATGAGCAGGACACCGGCGAGGTGAATCCCCATGTGCCAATAGTCTACGGGGATCCCTATACCCGCCGTGATGTAATGGTAGATCGCGAACAGGATGAGGAAGACGTAGACGAACCAGCTGACACCCGTACTGACATTGCGGGGGAGGCTTTCACTCCCCGGTTCCAGTTCGATTGGCCCGGGTTGCGTGCTGGTCGTGTCGCTCATCCTTCCCCCTGCTGTGCGCGTCCAAGAATCAAAGCGGCTGGCCAGCGCTCCACGCCGGCCAGCCGCATCGTTTTTCAGGCCTGCCTCACTTAATCAGGCCTTTTTCCTTGTAGAATTTCTCCGCGCCCGGGTGCAGCGGCGTGTTGACGGCCTTCAGCGCCGAAGAGAGCTGGATATCTTTTGCCTTGGCGTGGCCGGCATCGAACAGCTTGCGCGAGCTGTCGTTCCACAGCGCCTTGGTGATTTCGTACACGAGATCTTCGGGAACGTCTGCGCTCACCACCCACTGCGCGCCGACCGCCACCGTGCTCACGTCTTCGGTCTGCCCCTCATAGGTGCCGGCCTTGATGACATCATCGTAGTAGTAGGGCACAGCCTTCAGGAAGGCAGCGCGCTCCTCGTCGGTGAGCTTGTACAGCTCGATACCCTTGGTGGCAGCAAGCTGTGAAATACCTGCAACGGGGGAGCCGCCAACAATGAAGAACGCATCGAGCTGTCCATCTGCCAGACGGTCGGCACTCTGCTGCGCATTGGTCTCCGCTGCCTGAATGTCGTTCTTCGTGATGCCGTAGATCTTGAGCAGTTCCAGCACGACGACCTGTGTTCCCGACCCGGCCGAGAAGATGCCGACGCGCTTGCCCTTCAGGTCCTTGATGCCATCGAGCTTGGCGCCCTTCGGCAGCACGAGATGCATGTGCTCTGGGAAGAGGTTCGCGATGACGCGCAGCTTGTCGTACTTCTTCTCGAACTGCCCCTCTCCATTGTAGGCTTGATAGACAATGTCGGCCGAGGCGAGGCCAGACTCCATTGTGCCATTCTGAACGCCGGTCACATTGGCCACGGAAGCGTTGGTCGACTGGGCGATAGCGACGAGCCCCGGAACACCACAGGCGCCGCCTTCCTCACACGGTCGCGAACCAGGCGGTGCTGAGATGGCGTTGGCAATCAGCCCGCCGATCGGAAAGTACGTCGCACCCGCTGCGCCGGTCCCGATACGGAAGAATTTCATATCCTGGGCAACGGCAACCGTTGCGCCCAATGCTAGAGCCGCGCCCGCGGCCAGTGCGACGATCCGTTTCAAGGAGCTCATGCCTCCACCTCCCCATATAACTGCATATCAGACATTCCTACGAGTACTGGCACCTTCGCACGTCTTGCCTTGAGCTGCCAAGTACTTGCCGGTGCATTTTGCGTCAGCGCGGCCGCGCAAGCCACTTGGTGGGCGCCATGGGCCGAATCTGCTGGCCAGGGCGCCTTCGAGGCAGCCAGCCGCACCATCGAAGCCCTTGCACTTCTCCGCGGCAGGCATTAGTAGTGCAGCCCTACTGCACGCCGCCAATCACCCGCGGCCTCGCAGCCTTGGCCAAAGCACCGGTAGCTCAGCTGGATAGAGCACCAGACTACGAATCTGGGGGTCGTGGGTTCGAATCCTGCCCGGTGCGCCACCCACCAAAAAGCTATAAACTTCAATGGATTAGTCGATTTGGTACGAGGCATCGTACCAACCGATCGTACCAATCTCACTGGATGCTGCGAGCGACCTCACTAGCGCACGCAAACGCTGTTGCGAATGTGCTAAACGCGATCAGCGCTCCAATACGCCTCACGCGCTGGGCCTCAACTGACTGATGCCCGCTCAGCGGAAATCGCGCGATGAGCTTGGCCGCTGCTCTGGTTACGAGCCGCTCCAGCCAACCGAACCCACGAGCGGCCAGGAACGTGCCAAGCGTGAAGAACAAGAGAACCTCCAACGAGGCTAAAGAAAGCTCAGGCGCCGACGCGAACTGATAGACTCCGGAGATGAGCCAGGCTAATGCCGCGCGTTGAGTTTCTGATGAAGCAATATCCATAGTCTGCAATGCCGTGAGTAACTTCGGCCGACTGAGTAAGCGATAGGGTCAACGAAGGGAGCAGAAACCGGGAGTATAGTTCGCGAATGATTGACCAAGATGCCGAGCGAATAAAGCAAGCGGCACTCGCGGTAGCCGCCTTGATAAAAGTGCTTCTACACGAAGTAAGGACCAGCAGAGTTCATTGGAGCAGGCCGTATCTGGTAGGATTCATCACCACACTGATTGGATTGTACTTCCGCATCAACGTTAGCCCGTTGAGTGACGACGAGCTGCCCGAGGCACTTGCGATTGCTTGGAAAGAGATCACGGGAATACCTTGGAGAGACGAGCTGTTGATCCAAGACGAGGAGCTCACGGAGGGTGCCGACGACGCGTCAAGATTGGTTGGATTTATGCACTACGAGGAGAAGCCGCGAGAGGCAGCCAACCTC
>Ga0180216_1001260_pt1 | contig 23056 bp, 16 predicted proteins | sample eDN3rd37CBELigMG_FD_128879 | JGI IMG/M metagenome (GOLD analysis project Ga0180216, IMG submission 128879) | Enriched Miracle-Growth compost microbial communities from Emeryville, California, USA - eDNA 3rd pass 37_C BE-Lig MG (version 2)... ...
AATCCATCGGTGACATCCCGCCGGCCGAGGCCGAGCAGCGGTACTATCAGCAACTCGCAGTCCAGGCTGCAGAGCCCGTTTCACTTTAACCAAATGGCCTCCGCGAAAACCGGGGGGATTCAGGGCTACTTCCGATCGGAATTCGTCGAGCGCCGCCGATGGCTGGACGACCACAGTTATTCTGACTTGGTCGCTCTATGCCAGTTTCTCCCGGGGCCTGCCAGCAGCCAAGTCGGCATGGTGCTCGGACTGGGGCGCGCCGGGTGGTTTGGAATGCTGGCGGCCTGGGTGGGCTTCACGTTGCCATCGGCCATTGCACTAATCCTGTTTGCTCTCGGTATCACTCAATATCAAGGTTTGGCCCAATCCGGCTGGGTGCATGGGCTCAAGGTCGTCGCCGTAGCCATCGTGGCGCAAGCCGTCTGGGGCATGGCAAAGTCGCTGTGTCCGGACCGCCCGCGCGCTGCTTTGGCTATCCTGGCGGCACTGCTGACACTGATCCTGCCGTCAGCAACAGGACAGGTCGCCGCCATCACCGTAGCGGGATTGTTCGGGTGGTGGAGTCTAAAGCTTCCCCGTCCGGCTGGTAACCAGTCGCATAGCTACCCAATCTCGCACAAGATTGGAGCCGCCGCACTGGTTCTGTTCATCGCACTGCTCATCGGCTTGCCTTTATGGGCGGCGGCCACCGGCTCTTCCACAGTGAGCTTGCTGGAAGGAGTCTATCGCGCAGGTGCGTTGGTCTTCGGTGGTGGCCATGTGGTGCTACCGCTCTTGCAGACCACCGTGGTGCCTGGTGGCACCGTCGATAACGCCGATTTTCTTGCGGGCTATGGGGCGGCGCAAGCCGTGCCAGGCCCATTATTCACATTCGCAGCCTACCTGGGTGCGGTGGCTCACGGGCCACTGCACGGCTGGGTTGGCGGCCTGATTCTACTTGGAACCATTTTCCTACCCGCGTTCCTCATGCTCGTCGGCGCACTGCCGTTTTGGGAAAATCTGCGCCATCGCACAGGCATCCAGACGGCGATGGCCGGTATTAATGCAGGCGTGGTCGGCATCCTATTGTCTGCCCTTTATGATCCCGTATGGACCAGCGCCATTCATGGGCGGATGGATTTCGGCTTAGCGTTGGCAGCGTTCGGATTACTGGTCTACGGACGCGTTCCCCCTGTACTCGTCGTCATAGTCACTGCGGCAGGCAGTCAATTTCTGGCGATCTGAGCTTACTCGGGTGCCCGCCCCCGCCATGCTGAAGATCAACCTTAAGGAACATAACCATGGACAGCCGTAAGCACTGGGACCACATCTATGCCACCCGCTCCGTGCGAGACGTGAGCTGGTATCAACCACATGCTGACCAATCGCTGGCACTGATCAAACGCATCACCTCCGGACGGCCAAGCCGTGTGATTGATGTGGGCGCAGGGGCCTCTACGCTGGTCGATGACCTGCTGGCACAACGCCATTTCGAGGTCACCGTGCTGGATCTGTCCGATACAGCATTAGAAGCCGCACGTCAACGATTGGGTGCCCAGTCAGCACAGGTGCAATGGCTGGTTAGTGATATCACGGAAGCGACCCTTCCAGCCGATACCTACGATATCTGGCACGATCGAGCTGTCTTTCACTTCCTCACCGAGCCGGCGCAACGAACGGCCTACGTGGCACAAGTACGCCACGCGCTGCGGCCAGGAGGACACGTCATCGTCGCAGCCTTCGGCCCCGACGGCCCCCTCCAGTGCAGTGGCTTGCCGGTGATGCGTTATAGCCCTGACGCACTGCACAGCGAGTTCGGAGATGCTTTCGAACTCGTAGAACACGCAACTGAAGCTCACCACACACCAGGCGGCACGATTCAACAGTTCGTGTACTGCCACTGCATCATGCACTGAGATTGCCCGAACGAACAAGATCGAGTTAAAAAAGCTCTATGCGAACCCGGAAGAACACCGCTCTGATCGGTTAACGTGGATGGCAGGGCAACGCGTGTTGTCGCGACCTGATCACGGGAGATTTCATGATTGGTATAGCCGTAAATCCATCCAGATCTGCGGCGGCTGCACTCGGCGCGGCATTGCTCTTTGGCGCAAGTACGCCCTTTGCCAAGCAACTCGTAGGCGACATGCCGCCCGTGCTGCTTGCGGGTCTGCTGTATCTAGGAAGCGGGGTTGGCTTGGGAGTGTTTCGCTCCCTCAGGGAGCGCACCATTGGGATACCGCACCTGAGCGGCCGCGAATGGGTCTGGCTGCTCGGGGCCATCGTCAGTGGCGGTATTCTGGGTCCGGTGCTTCTGATGGTGGGCTTGAGCCATACTTCGGCTTCTCAGGCTTCACTGCTCCTGAACCTGGAGGCCGTGCTCACAGCTGTCCTAGCCTGGGTGGTGTTTCGTGAACACGCGAATCAGCGGATCGTCATCGGCATGGCTCTCATCGTGGTGGGCGGCGTTCTTCTGACGCTCCCGCAAAATGGAACCCTCGCCTCCACTGGCGGCATGTCCGGCAATCTCGCCGTCGCTGCGGCCTGCCTGTGCTGGGCGCTGGACAACAACCTGACTCGCAAAGTGTCTGCAACGGACGCAGTATTCCTAGCCAGCACGAAAGGCCTGGTCGCAGGCATCACTAACACGGGAATTGCGCTGGCGCTGGGCTATTCCCTGCCAACGTGGTCGTTGACCGTTGAGTCCATGGCGATCGGCCTCGCCGGTTACGGTGTGAGCCTCGTGCTCTTCGTGGTGGCGCTGCGCGGGCTAGGTTCGGCGCGAACGGGCGCCTATTTCTCGACGGCCCCTTTCATGGGAGCCGCCATCGCCATCCTGGCCTACGGCGAATCGACCTCGGCCGCATTCTGGGCCGCTGCTGGCATGATGGTGGCGGGCGTCTGGCTTCATCTTACCGAGCGTCACGACCACTCGCATACGCACGAGCCGCTGCTGCACAGCCACTCTCATGTACACGACGAACATCACCAGCATCAACACGATTTCCTGTGGAATGGCACCGAGCCCCACACTCACCCGCACCAGCACGAGGCCATCACACACAGCCACCCGCATTACCCGGACATTCATCATCAGCACCGACATAGCCCGTAAGTCGGCCATGCTGCGTTTCAGCTTGATTGAGCTCAGATGCGTAATGCCGGAATTGCTCCTGAGAGCGTGACAATACCCAAGATCAGGAAAATAACGGCTGCAACCGAATGCACCGGCTGTTGGTATCCAGTGGCCAGCTTGCTGCCCACGAATACCACGAGCACGTCAACAACCAGCATGCCTACAATGGTGCCGATGACGACCAGTAGGGACTGTGCATAGCGCACTACCGTCGCCACGGTGGTGATCTGTATCTTGTCACCCATTTTGGCTAGCGCGACAACTCCGGGGGCGACGAGGAGCGGTTCCATTGAGGCATTCAGGTCGGCTAACGGTTCGCTGAGGTCAGGGATTAAACGATGTCAAACCGCCTCGCTCAGAAAAAAGCTGACACTCCCGGCCACCTCATTATTCGGATCTATGGTCCCCACTGAAGCAGGGTCAATCCAGCCGCCGTGTTACGGACCCCCACACATCCGGTTGTAATATCTTGACCGTAGGGGGGGGCGCCGCCATCGATAGCTTCGAGCCAAGTATAAATTCTACGAACCGCCATATTAATTTCACATTCCGCCGCGTCACTCAGTAGCCTCGTAAGTGGGGATTCTTCATTCCAATTGCAGCAAGGCCAAACCTGCGGCGCAACCGCAAGGCGACCATTTGGCAAGAGGACGGCATTAGGTGTGTAGCCAATCAATCCGGCATCACTTAAAAGACCTGTCTCATCAATAAAATGAAATTCTGTGCGCCACGCTTGACGAGTAGACTGCGTCCGCTCAGGGCATCCCCAGCCGCGTTCCAGTTCCTCGGAAGCAAATTCATATGGGCACTTACATCCCCAATGCGGCCAATCGAGCGGATTAACCTTTACCCAATGACTACTCCACCCGGCCTCCTGCAAACCCCACCCACAGCGGCATCTCGCGCACGCTTCTTGAAGTTCCGCTTGGACTGTGCGGAGTCTTGTGACGAAGGCGCATGGTTGATCCGAGTGCGCACATACGCTTTTATATAAGCGAAATAATGTCCTCAGTGAAGCGTACTGCGACGTTCTCGTAAGCTCATCCTTTACGCTCTCAGAATAGCGGAAGGTAACCAAATTCCAGGTGCTTCCATTAGAACCAAAGAGATGCTCTAATGGGGTCGGCACGGCCTCCAAGCTTCGCAAACGCGACATGAAATGCTTATATGACCTTTCCTCGGGCTCAGTCCACTCATGGCCCAACGACAGGTAGCCCGTCATCTGCTGCTGTGCAGCAGCGTTCACATTTACTATCCAATCCGATAGCAATCGAAGGTGTGGATTATCTGGGAACTTCGCGGCGATGAGATCACCCTCCCCCCAACGGGGCCAAGATCGGCAATGGCTTAACATCAAGTCGGTTACGGTATCCACCGTACTGGTGACAATTGAAGAGCTTGATATTCCTCTTCTGCAAAACCTATGCTCAAGTTTATGGAGGTGGAATGGGCAACGCTCTAGCCATGGCAGATCATGTAGATAGCTATGATATCCAAGCTGAGCGCACTGCGAACAATAGCGAAAATTGTATTGCCGGTATAACGATTGCAACCTGTGGTTCCCCAAACCGTCATGAACCCCAATCAAAGTGTGGAATATTGATCGAACCGTCCGTGCGTCCTCATTAAGGGTCACTGATATATGCTGAATTTTCATGTCCTCAAGATGATCTTCCTCTCCAACCCTGAATCCAAAGAAACTTTCAAATCTTTTTATGCTGATTTCGTTAAGTCTGCAGAATCTCGCAGCGAAAGAATAGATGGATTCATATGGGCGTAGTGCGCCAGGCCACCAGTTGAGCGTGGTTATATAGTTCTGTCCGTGCCGTACTGAACGTATGCGCGTTTTTGATTTATATGAATCACTATAGGCGTTAGGAAGCGATTTCCTCACAGTGGTCCTCCGCGCCTTCTTAGCCTAGGTGTGCGATTGCTCGCATATGCCCTTGGAAGCCAGTTCTTGCGATGATCTGGTTCCATGATTCATAGCTTGTGACGTTATCCCACTCCTCTCCGTCGGCGAGGTGCCAGAGAGCCTCTTCTACGGACAATGCCACGTGTTTCATGGGAACCTCCACCTCCTTCTCATCGCGCTCAAATCGGCGCCTTATATCGACAGGCAGGAGATCTTCAAGTGCTCGCCATAGCGTGTCAGTACAGTCCGCAAGACGCTTCTTCATCGAGAAAAATTCCGGTGAGAAATGCTGTAGATAGGATGCCCCTGAGCCATCAGGCCATTCCGACTCCCTGTCGTAGCCATCCAACACGAACCGTAATTCGTCTCGGCCCCGAATACCGTGAAATTTTGAATGCAATACGAAAAACCGGGCTGCGATGTGTGCGTTTCCAGACTTGGCTAGATAGTCATGCTGATATCCGATCTGTTGTGTCCCAATCGAAAACACACTCAATCGGAAACCGTCATAATCCAAGACATTTTGTAATCCGAGCAACCACTGCCATTCGCGTAAGGTCATGTCCTGAGCTTCGTCGATAAGCAGCACGACGTAATTGCTCTGCGCCGACTTGGCCAAAGTGACCATGCGAGAGCGGAACAGGTCCCTCAGCCCTCCCCTAGTCCTGATTCGCTGCGGCTCATTCGTAAATAGGAAATTGGACGCTAGCAGGAGATCTCTCCAAAACTCGGTTTCACTCACATGCATATCTGGGCGGCGCACCCAGACGACGAGCGGAACCGAAAACCCAAACCGCTCCTCAAGGGCTGTTCTGACAAACCACTTGATTCCACGAGATTTCCCAAAACGCGACGGGCCGTAAACATATCCACCTGATTCCATCCGATTCATCCAGTCTCCTATCGTTTCAATCATTTCGCTGATAGGTGGCGTAAAAACGGCATACTCCTGCGTAGCTATGGGATGTTCTGCCGAAACATGCGATGGCTGTATTAGGCGCATTTCAGTAGATCACTTGTTGGCGGCCTTTCTAGGGGCAGGAAGGCGACGTTTCAGGCTGGAAGAACCAGAGTGCGAAGAAGCGCCTTTACGATGGCGGCTATGAGCGTTGCTGACTGGCACCTCAGCTGGTAGTCGTTCGTTGGCGACATGAAGCATGGACTGTTCAGTTACAGCTTCGGCGACATCAACAAGTATTCTCCGTGCCTCAAGATAAGCCGGATGCACAGGTAGTTTTTTATCGGTTTGCTGCTCGCTGTAGTTGACAAAGGCTTCCACTGCGTCATGCCCCGCAGCCACCTGAAGTTTCCCCTGGGAGATGTAGGAAGCGATAGCGGTACGCACCTCCAGACTGTGGGGAAGCTTATTCCAAGGAGCACTCACTCGCAGCAACCCCAACGACTGCCCGCCTAGAGTGGATGCACGGACGATGCGTGAGTCATCTTCGATGTGGTTGATCACCCAGATTTTTTGTCCGACCAGGTCATGGCGCTGTGCCAGAACGTCGTTCGTGTACCTGCCGTGAGCAAAGTTAATAAACGGCCGTCTACCCTGCTGAAAACCGCCCCGCACGATACACTGCTTCCTAAAGCTGACAATGTCCGCCACGGTAGTGGGATCGGCGTACCGCAGTGGTTGATCAAGCTGCCGCACGCGGAATCTGAGGTATTCAAGGGGCGAGCGGCTCCCAAGGCTGCTGTGTGGTGTAGCGTTATAGTTGGCAATGAGTACGGTGAGCAGTTCTCGTGCATACTCGATCTGAAATTGACTGGTGAGAGCGATTTCTTCCGGGTTGCGACCGCGTTTATCGCTTGGCTTTCCTCCGGTGGTATTGGATATCTTCTGGAAGCCACGAGTGCCCAACGTCCGAAAAAATGTCTCTATAAAAGGCCGATCATCCTTGCTTCTTCGCGCTGAAAAGCTATTTTTTGGCTGGATCAGTTCAGATCCGACTGCGTCAGCTAGAACTCTGATGACGGGCTTGCAGGTTTCGGCCAACGCGCCATCGACACTGGTTTGATCCCAGCACACCCCAACGAAGTCCTCGGAATCACCCGATGGCAGGTTAGCCCCTGATAAGTAGGCATGTTCGCCAAACGAAATGGGCGGCCTCTTCCATCGTGTCAGTGCAGTTTTTATTGCCCGCAGCACATCAGTTTTTGAGACTTCCTTGCGCATACTGAAGTGATACCCCAGTACACAGCGAGAGATTACTTCGAGAATCACGATCACCCAGAGACGGTGGACGATCTTCTGCACGTACCCACCTGTCGGCTGCGGGAGCAGCACACTGAAGCGGCCATCAAGTTTGTGCGCATCCATTTCAACACGTTCGAACACACGCTGAACCGGACGATCGACACCATCACCTGATAGTAATTTTTTCTTGGCTTCTGAGCCGCCGGTGACGAGCGCGGCGGCCTCAGGCTCTTCTCGCAGTACTCGCGCTATGTGGGTGCAGATCGACGAGTAGCCAAGCCGCTTCGTATTAAACGGCCACTTGTTGTCTCGTTCGTAGCCAAGCTGTCGTAGCTGATCCAAGAACCATCGCCAGTGGTCGTACTTGTTGCGTTTTATCTCTGAAATGCGGCGTATGGTCCCGGCCGAGAGAATTCGTTTACGGAATTTTTCGCGCAAGCCGGGGTGTTCGTTCAGGGTGGCATTAAGGGCGCCAACTGCGCCATATCCGAACTTATCGACAATAATCTCAGTTTTGCGCTGATAGTCGCTTATCCGCTGCCATGGAACCAGAGCTCGCCATCCCCAAACCTCCCCATCTTGATGAATCAATAGGCAGCGGGTTTTCAAAAGCCTGACGACTTCTGAGAGCCCAACCCCTGTCGCAGACCTTATCTCGCTTTCACCGGCACCCCGAAGATATAGCGTTAGGGCCTTCTTCCGTGCGAAGTAGGCGTCCCTAACACGCCCCTCCGGCAGAGCTCCTTCATCTAGACTTTTCCAACTGGCGGTACCGAGGGTCTCTTCGTTGTGTACGCGGTTGCACCTTCCCATCTTCCCCTCACAGGTCAAATACGGCGGGTGAAGTAACTAGCGGCGAAGATTACACAGTTTTACCAGAAAAATTGGAATCTGTAGAGGACCATTTGCGGGGCTTCGGTTGGCCCGTGGTGCTCACATGGGCTCGGGAAGGATACCAACGTCAAGGCGCATCAGGATGTGTGTAGCGATTGAAATGATCGGCCACAAGGGCTGTCTAGAGAGAAACGGTACCGTTCAGGACGCGTGGCTTTACAGAGCTTGTGTCCGCCACCTCGCTAGATCGGCAGCCTGTGCGGTACCTACTCTTCGTCGAGCCGGTCATCTTCGGTCAGCGTGGCCAGTGTGATGGCTCTGCCACACGCTCAGACAAGGTGGTGTCTGAGAAAGTAGCATCCGGGCAGGCCCGGAGCTACTGAGTAGCACTACAACCTATGGACGTCGGTGAGAATTGTACAGTTTTACTTGGATTGTCAAGAGTTGCACAGTTTTATTTGCATTAACTTCAAATAAAACCCTGTGGTTCATTTTTATGATGCGTTATTAATCAATGGATTACGGAACATTCAAGCGGCTGAGTTTTATTTGTACGCACGCCTGGCCTTCGATCCCTGGACTTGCGCCGCCGACCGGCGCACACTTCCTAGCAGACGCGTTCAGCGCCGCGGAGTGACGCCATGTCGTTCATGCTGATCTGGGTCATCATCGGATCGTTGGTCATGCTGGCCTATATCCTCTTCTTCGTCGACATCGACGACCGGTGGGCCGATGGATTCATCGGCTATCCCCTGGTCTACCTGTTCACGATCTTCCTGTGGCCGATCACGGTGCTGGCCATGCTCTGGACCCGGTTCGCCGCACACCGCGACGCGCGGCACCGATGACGCGCCCTTGACCGCTACCGGAGGCCGACGCCATGACAAAGAAAGACACCCGCCCGGATGCTGGACGGAAGACTCCCGAACGTCCGCGGGAATCGCGGCCGCTGTGCCCCCAATGCGGCGAGCCGATCGAGACGTGCGATTGCGCGCAGCGCTGGGAGAACGAAGGCGGGGCCCCCGCCCCGCGGAAAACCGCCACCCCCGGCCCATCATGACCGGCCCATCGTGACCGACCCATCGTGACCGGTCCGCCATGGCCGGCCCCTCCTGCGTCCGCCGCGGCGCGCGGCCGGTCCTGAACGGGGCCGACACGGCCCGGCATGCACCTGGCGCGCCGGCCAGTGTCATGGCTCGCGCAGCACGTGGCGGATGCAGTCCAGCGCCAGTTCCACCGATTTCGGGCGGTATTCGTCCCGCCGCCAGTACATCGACACCGAGCCGAAGACCTGCAGCTTCAGCGGCAGGATGCGCAGCAGGTTCATGTCCGCCAGCGCGCTGGCCGAACGGTGCGAGGCGACGCCGATCGCGTCGCTGTTGCTCAGCAGCGCGATGTTGGCGATGACGGAATTGGACTCGATGTAATTGGGCGGCAGGCTCAGGCCCGCCGCCGCAAGCGCGGTCTCCAGCGCCTTGCGGATCGGCGATCCGCGGGGCCAGACGACCCAGCGGTACTGCCGGACGTCGTCCCAGCCGATCTCGGCGTGGCCGATCAGGGGATGGTCGCGGCGCACCGCCAGATCGACCGGCTCGGTGTACAGGAGCTCGGCATCGAAGCCGGCCAGGCTCGCATCGTCTTCCATCGTGCGGCCGATGACGATGTCCAGGTCCCCCTGGGCCAGCATGTCCATGAGCAGGTCCATGGTGCCCTCGACCAGGTCGATCCGCAGCTCGGGCATGAGCGTCGCCATTTCGAGGACGGCGCGCGGGCCGGCCTCGGTCGCGGCGACGCCCGAGGCGCCCAGGGCGACATGCCCGGCACTGCCCTCGCCGAGGATCCGCATGTCGGTCGCCGCCCGGTCGAGCTGGGCGTCGATGCGGCGGGCGTGCGCGATCAGTACCTGGCCGTGCACCGTCGGCGTCAGCCCGCGGGCGTGGCGCTCGAACAGGGTCAGGCCGATGTCGCCCTCCAGGTCCTTGAGCCACTTGGACAGGCCGGGCTGCGTGGTGTGCAGCGCGGCCGCCGAGCGGCTCAGGTTGCGGGTCTGGGCCAGGCTGAGCAGGAACTTCAGATTGCGCAGACGGATGCGGTCGGTCCAGTCGCTACCCATGGAAACTGCCCGAAAGGCGCCTCAGGCGCGCATCAAGGCTGCTTGCCCGGATCCTTGACGGCCTCGAAGGTGAAGAACTCGACGTTCTGCAACTGGCCGCCCACGCGCTCGATCTTGCGGACGTATTCGTTCTGGACGATGTCGCGCGTCTCGGGATCGATCTGGATCGGGCCGCGCGGGCTCATCCACTTCATGCCCTTGGCCGCCGCGATGAAGGCGTCGCCGCTCGCATCGCCCTTGGTCGCCTCCAGCACCTTGTAGATGAGCTGCATGCCGTCGTAGCCGCCGATGGACATGAAGTTCGGGTGGCCGTCGGGATAGGCCTTGGCGTAGGCCGCCACGAAGGCCTTGTTCTCGGGCGAATCATGCGCGGCCGAATAGTGGAAGGCGGTGATCATGCCCAGGGCCGCATCGCCCAGCGCCGGCAGGGAGTTCTCGTCGGTCATGTCCCCGGGGCCCATGACGCGGATCCCCTGCTTGTCCAGGCCCATGTTCTTGAACTCCTTGGCCAGCGCGACCATCGAGGCGCCCGGCGGCACGAAGAAGAACAGCGCATCGGGCTTGGAGTCCTTGACGCGCTCGAGGAAGGGCTTGTAGTCCGGCGTGCTGACGGGCGTGCGCACCTCGCCGGCGATCTTGCCGCCCAGCTCGGTGAAGGTCTTTTTGAACTGCTCCTGCGCATCGTGCCCCGGGCCGTAGTCCGCCACCAGGATGTAGGCCGACTTGACGCCATTCTTTTGGGCCCACTGGGCGATCGCCCAGGAGCTTTGCGGCAGGGTCATGGACACGCGGGCGATGTACGGCGATTTTTCCGTGATCGAGGACGTGGCCGCGTTCATGACGATCATCGGCACCTTGGCCTCGGTGGCCAGGGGCGCCACCGAGAGCGCGTTGGGCGTCAGGTCGAAGCCCGCCAGGATGTCGACCTTGTCCTTGATCAGCAGCTCTTGCGCCTGGCGCTTGGCCACCGCCGGCGCCATGCCGGTGTCGTCCTTGACGATGAGCTGGATCTTGCGGCCGGCCACGGTGTCCCCGTGCTCGGCCATGAACAGGTCGATGCCGTTCTGGATCTGCTTGCCATAGTCCGAGAATGGCCCGGACATCGACAGCACCAGCCCGATCTTGAGGTCCTGGGCCTGGGCAGGCCCCGCCGCGACCGCCGCGGCCCCGATGGCCAGGGCCACCGCCCCGAATGCTTTTCCGAACTTCATGGTCTCGCTCCTTGTTGTCGATTCATCAACGCTGTTGTACTGCAAATTCCCGGAGGAAGGCGGCCAGCTCGCGCGTCGCGTCCAGCGGCAGCACGCTGGCCACGTACTGGTCGGGCCGCACCACCACGATGGCGCCCCGCCGATCGATGCCGCGACGCTCGAATATATCGTCATCGGGCAAGGCCGCATAGACGTTCTCGAGGTCGGTCAGGCGATAGGGCCCGGCCTTGGGCAGGAACGCCCGCGGCACCCTGCCGATGTCCACGTTGGTGTGGTCCTGCTGGTAGATCACCTTGACATCGAACCAGGCGTTCTCGTCGACGCCCGCCGGAGTGTAGCCCCGGATGGGCGATTCGGGGGACTCGTCCAGCCACCGGCCCAGCGCGGTCGTGGGCGAATCCTCGCCGGCGCGCGCGGAATCCGCGAACACATAGATCCGCCAGCGCCCGTCCGCGCGGGCCTGGTGGCCCAGGTGCAGGCGGTTGGCGTCGGCCACCCGCATGACCTCGGCCGACCAGAAGCGCTTGCCCACGGGCAGTTTCGCCGCGAGCGCCTGGTGCGCGGCCGGCGCCGTGATCATCGAAGGCGCGTATTGGGTCATGAAGCCCTGGGCGAACTCCGTGATGCGCAGGTAGGCCTGCTCGAACTCGGCATGGCTGGCGAAGGCGGCCGCGCCCTTGGCCATCTGCGTCGCCCACTTGCGGTCCTCGTCGATCAGGTTGCGGCCGATCACCTGGCGCTCGGCCGAATACGTGGCCAGCAGGCTCTCGGGGCTGCGCCCTTCGAGCACGTGCCCGAGCTTCCAGCCCAGGTTGAAGCCGTCCTGCATGGAGGCGTTGGTCCCCTGCCCGGCCTTGGCGCTGTGCGTGTGGCTCGCGTCCCCGGCGATGAACACGCGCGGGGTGCGCTTGCCCGCCTGGTCCAGCGGCACGTCGTCGAAGCTCTCGCACAGGCGGTGGCCCACCTCGTAGACGCTGTGCCAGGCCACGTGGCGCACGTCGAGCGTGTACGGATGCATGATCCTCTGGGCCCGGGCGATGATCTGCTCGACGGGCGTGCGGCGGATGGAGCCGTCGCTGTCGGGCGGCACCTCGCCCATGTCCACGTACAGGCGGAACAGGAAGCCGCCCTCGCGCGGGATCAGCAGGATGTTGCCGTCGGACTCGGACTGGATGGCGCACTTGATGCGGATGTCGGGGAAATCGGTTTCCGCCAGGAGGTCCATCACCCCCCAGGCATGGTTCGAGGATTCGCCGCGCAGGGTGCGCCCGATCGCCTTGCGCACGCCGCTGTGGGCCCCGTCCGAGCCCACCACGTAGCGCGCGCGCACCACGCGCTCTTGCCCGGCCTTTTCGCCGGCCGTGTACACCAGCGTCACCGTGACCGGATGATCGCCCTCCTCGGCCACCGACAGGCTCTTGAACTCCAGGCCGTAGTCGGGCTTCATGCGGGTGGGCGAATTCGCCATGAATTCGGCGAAATAGTCCAGCACCCGCGCGTGGTTGACCGTCAGGTGCGGGAATTCGCTCACGCCCTGCGGATCCTCGTCCACCCGCGAAACGCGGACGATGTTCGCGGGATTGGCGGGGTCCGGCTTCCAGAATATGGTTTCCGTGACGTGGCAGGCCTCGGCCATGAGCTGCTGGGCAAACCCGAAGGCCTCGAACGTCTCGAGGCTGCGTTTCTGCATGCCGTCCGCCAGCCCGATTTCCAGGCGGTGGGGCCGGCGATCGACGATGCGCGTGACGACCCCGGGAAACTGCGAGAGCTGGGCGGCCGCGATCATGCCGGCGGGGCCCGCCCCGATGATGAGGACGTCCACCTCGTCGGGCAGGTCCTCGGGCCGGTCGATGCCGGCGCCGGCGGCCGTCTGGATGCGCGGATCGTGCGAAACGTATCCGTGATGATGGTATTTCATGCGGTCTCCTGGACGCGTTGATTCCGTGTCTCGTCGATTCAGCGGTCGCCGTGTGCGCGGGCGGATGGATTCAATGATCCGCCGTTTCCGCGGCCGGCCGATCCACCGGTTGTCGATCCAGCGGTTGTCGATCCGGCGATCGGTCGATCCAATGATCGGTCGATCCGGCGGTCCATCGATTCGATGATCGATCGATCGGGTGTTCCGTCGATTCGATGATCGGTCGATTCGATGATCGGTCGTTTCGATGATCCGTTGGTTCGATGATCCGTTGGTTCGTTCGATGATCCGTGGTTTCGGTGATCGGTCGATTCGGTGACTCGGCTGTTCGTCGATCCGGTGATTCGATTGATTGGATGATCATTCGTCGATTCGATGGCTCATCGATCGACGGGCTCGGGGATGTGGTTCCACGCCGATATTCTAGGGAGAATATCTAAGAAATTATATATATTTCGCAATGAAATTTTCATATCATCGATATGAAAAATCGTATACTTCCGGCGGCTCAGGACGCGGGTGGCGGCGCGTCCTTGGCGAGACGGAATCCCAGATGGGACATCGGCGTGTAGGGATCCGAACCGCGCCTGGCGCTGGGCCGGTACGAGAGGCAGTACGATTCGTTGCACAGGAAAGAGCCGCCGCGGATGACGCGCTTGGGCGCGTCCGCCGGCATGCCGTAGGCTGAGGGGTCGAAGGAATCCCGCGGCCCCTGCGGATTCTCGATCGGGTCATGGCCCGCCCTGGCCTGCAAGGCGAAATAATCCGCCCGGTACCAGTCGGCGACCCACTGCCAGGCGTTGCCGCCCATGTCCTTCAGGCCATAGCCGTTGGGGGCGAAAGAGCCCACGGGCGAGGTCCCCGGCACGCCCGCCGGCGCCCTGTCCGCGGCGGCTGCCGAGACCGCGTCCGCGCTTGCCGAGGCCGCGCCCACGCTTGCCGAGACCGCGCCCGCGCTTGCCGAGGCCGCAGTCCCGGGTGCCAACACGGCGTCCGCGCCAGTCGAGGCGGCGTCCATGCCTGGCAAGGCCGTGGACTTGGGTGCCGGCGCCCTATTCACCACCGGAAAGCTACGCTGGCGCACGTCCCAATAATTGGCCTGCATCCTGCCGTCCGGCAGCGCCTCGTCGCCCCAGGCGTAGTCGGCCTGCTCCAGCCCCCCACGCGCGGCGTATTCCCATTCGGCCTCGGTCGGCAGGCGCTTGCCGGCCCATTTCGCGTAGGCCAGAGCGTCCTCGTAGCTGACCTGGACCACCGGATGGTCGCCCTTCCCTTCGATCGAACTGCCCGGCCCTTGCGGATGCCGCCAGTCGGCGCCCGGCACGTAGCGCCACCATTGGGTGTAGTCGCGCAGATTGACGGGCACTTCCGTGCCGACGAAGACCATGCCGCCGGGCACCAGCACCTCCTCGGGCGGCTTGGGCGTGCCGGGCGGCAACTGGACGCGGATGGTCTCCCAGTCGGGCTTGCGCTCGGCCGTGGTCACGTAGCCCGTCCGGCGCACGAATTCGGCGAACTGGTCGTTGGTGACGTGGGACACGTCGATCCAGAAGCCATGCAGCGCGACCCGGTGCGCGGGCCGCTCGTTGCGCTGGGAAAGCTTGCCGTCGTTGCCCATGAGAAAGGTGCCCGGCGGGATCCAGGCCATGCCCTCGGGGGTCGATATACCATCGCCCAGGATCGCCGCCGGAGCCGCGGGACCGGCCGCCGGCCGGGCGGACCAGGCGATGGCCCCGCCGGCGAGCGACGCCGCCAGCACGACCCCGCCCGCCGCGAGCAGGCGGCGGTGCCGATCGGTCTGCCGATCAGTCGCACGCCGATCAGTAGTGCGCCGATCAGTAGAGGCCATGGGTGGTCCGGCAAGTGGTGTTCATATTGGTGTCGACGACCGCTTGGTCGAAATTGTCCGTTTTCCCGTCGAAAGTGCCATCGACGGGTCCGCCGCCGACGACGAAATCGTACACGCTGGACAGCCCCCAATCATGGGCGATACGTGCCCAGTTGGAGGCATCCCGGCTGTCGACCACGCCATCTCTGTTGCCGTCCCCGGGGCAATCGGGGTTGGACGCCATCATCTCGTCAAACTTGGCGCTCAGGTCGTTGTACGCGGCCTGGGCTTCCGCCGACAAAGGCGGCGCCCCGGCCTTCAGCAGGTTGAGATCCTCGTTGTCGAGCTTCGGAGGCACGGCCTGGTCGATTTCGTAGAATTCCCGCGTGACCACCGGAGCTACGATCGTCTTGGTGCCCGGATCGTAGGTCTGGACCGTGTTCTCGACCAGCTTGTACTTGTCGTTGCGGATCGCGGCGGAAATCTCGGGCAGGATGGAGACCATGGGCTGGCTGGCGCCGTCGAGTGCCTGATTCACGGCCGCGCAACTGGGATAGCCGTCACCCGGCGGCGTGCTGGGAACGACCGACGCATCACTGTACCCCTGCCCCCACCAGACCCCCTGGTTGTCCTCGCAGACGCCCTTGGAGACCGGGATCTGGGTGCAGGAGCCCGAGATCACGCAGGGTCCGTTGCGCCCGCCGTTGGCCTGGTCGTTGTAGCCGCCGATGGTGAAATTGATGGTGCGCAGGCTGCCCTGGCCCGGATTCGTCAGATAGGGCAGGATGCCGACCGAATCGATGGTGCGCGGCACGGCCTGGTGCGCGTCGATGCCCGCCACCTCGCCAAAGAACTGGAACAGGTCCACCGTGTTGACCATGTGCTCGACGTCGCGGTCGGGCTGCACGACCTGCGGACCGGCGATGATCAGCGGATCCCAGACCCCGGTCTGGTAGGCGGTGCCCTTGGCCCGGTCGGTCTGGAACGGCAGCTTGACCGCCGAGCCCAGCGTGCCGTTGTCGCCGACGATCACGATGATGGTGTTGCTCGCCTTGGGGTCGTAGAGCAGGCTGCCGTCGTCGGCGCGCCGTGCGAGGCCGGTCTCGACCAGCAGGCGCCCGAACTCGGTGTCCATGGCCTCGGTCATCTCGTTCTGGATGATGCGGCCCGCCCCGGTGTCCGTGCAGCTCAGGTTGCCGGTGACCGACAGCCCGCCGGCCAGCAGTTCGCCGGGCGGCTGCTGCCAGGGGGTGTGGGGCGCGCTGTAGCTGACCGTCGCCATCCAGGGCCGGGTCGGCGCGCGCGACTTGATCCAGTCGATCGCGGCATCGGTCTCGATGCGCGTGCGATAGCCCCGCGCCCGCGGATCGGTCAGCGGCACCTCCTCGACCTTGCCGCCGTCGATGATGACCAGGGGCGAGACGTAGTAGGCGTTCTGGCGGTCGAAATCGAGCCCGCCCGGCGCCGGATCCGCGCAGCTTGAGCCGGGCACGAAGATGCCTCCCGAGGCCAGGCACTGCAGGCCCGCGGGATCCTGCCGCAGCGAGGTCCGCCGCACCATCGAGCAGGTATTGTCCGCGTAGCGGCAGGCCCCATGGTTGACGTCGCCAACACCGATGCCGGGGCCCGCGACGCCCCCGTTGCCCGGCACGAAGCCGCAGACATATTTGCCGGCAGCATTGGCGTCATCCCCCGCCGTGGTGTCGATCGAGCCCGGCAGGCCGCCGATCCAGCCGTAGAAATAATCCCAGCCCAGGACGCTCGGCGTGGCGTTCTCGGCCTCGTTGTTCTCGGGCCCGGCCAGGTGGAACTTGCCGAACATCGCGCTCTCGTAGTTGGCCTGCTTGAGCATCTTGGGCGCGGTCATGTCGTAGGGCGAGAGCTGCGAATTGGCCAGGTCGGCCGGACCGATGGCCTGGTAGATGTTGGTGCGGATCGGATAGCGGCCGACGAAGAACGCCGCGCGCCCCGGCGAGCATTCGGGCATGGACCAGGTATTGCGGAAACGCACGCCGGCCTTGGCCACCGCGTCCATATTTGGCATGCTGGGCGGCGTCAGGCCGCCGTAGCCAAAGGACTGCATCTGGTCGATGCCGACGTCGTCCATGATGACAAAGAGGATGTTCGGCGTCCGCGGCGCGGGGGGAGGCTCGTTCATGGCCACCCCGCCGGAGCCGCCGCCGTCGCAGGCGGAAAGAACCAGGGTGGCCGTTGCGGCCGCAAGCAGGGCCGGGAGTGTTTTTTTCAATAGGGTCTCCGATGCGCCGAAAAGCCGGTCCGTGGGTGCATGACAAATCGTAACTGATTTCTGTGCTTGAGGCATCAATAATTTGCGCCGCGGGGCCGCGGGCCTCTGCCCGCCCCTATAATCATCGACAGGGCCTGCGCATACAGGAGGACGTCGCGAGGTGGACCCCATCGCCAGATCGCTTTCCACGCCCGTGCTGCTGCGGGCGCCATGGCTGGTCCCCTGCCTGGTCCTGGCCGTCGGCCTGGGCGTCACCTATGGCTTGCGCCACGTCGTCCGCGACAACAACCGCGCCGAGGCCGCCGCGCATTTCCAGGCGCGCGTCGACGGCCTGGTCGGCGACATCGGGGCGCGCCTGCGCAGCTACGAGCAGGTGCTGCGGGGCGCCCGGGCCCTGGTGGCGGCCTCGGACGAGGTGCGGCCCGACGAATTCCACGAATATGCCAGCCAGATGCGGCTGGCCGACCGCTACCCCGGCCTGCGGGCCCTGGGCTATTCCATCGTGCTCGCGCCCGATGCGCCCCGGGCCCACGAGGGCGCTGCCGGCGCCCAGGGTTTCACCTCGTATGCCGTGCATCCGGCGGGCGGGCGCGAGAGCCATTCCACCGTGCTCTATCTCGAGCCACTGGACGAGGCCACCCGCGGCATCCTGGGCCTGGACATGCTCGCCGATCCGCGGCTGCGCCCGGCGATGGAGCGTGCGCGCGACGAGGGCCGGCTGGCCGGGACCCGCCGCGTCGCCGGGATTGCCCAGGTCGTCGGCACGGGCGCCGATCCGGAGCCTGGATTCCTGTGGTACTTGCCGGTATACGCCCCATTCCACGGACACGCGGCGCCGGACCGCAAGCGCGACTTCCAGGGCTGGATCCATGCGATCCTGCGGATGCCGGGCCTCATGCGCGGGATCCCCGAGCGGCAATTCGGCGAGAGCGGCGTCCCGCTCGCCTTCCGGATCTACGATGGCGACACATCCGATTCCCAGGCCCTGCTGTACGACTCGCTGGCGGATGAGGGCCGGGCCGGGACGCCCGCGCGGACGCCGGCTTTCCAGGCCGATGCCCGCGTCGACGTGGTCGGACGCCCCTGGATGATCGCCGCGCGCTCGACGCCCGAGTTCGAGGCGAGGCTGGGGGGCTCGGCCGCGCGCCTCGTCACCCTGGCCGGGATCGCCGCCAGCCTGCTCGCCGCCACCATCGCATGGCTGCTGGTCACCGGCCGCGAGCGCGCCTATCGCAAGGCGCGCGAGCTGGCCGGCCAGTACCAGGCCGAGGAGGTCCGGACGCGCCGCCTCAACCGGGCGCTCAAGCTGCTGAGCGCCTGCAACGTGGCGATGATCCGCGCCAGGGACGAGCGCCGCCTGCTCGGCGACATCTGCCGCCTGCTCGTGCGCCAGGGCGATTACGGCCTCGCCTGGGTCGGCTACGCGCAAGCGGGCGAGGCGGCGGGCGTGCGCCCCATGGCGCAGGAGGGGCTCGAGGACGAGGGCGCGAGGCCTGCGGGGATCCCATGGGCCGACATGTCCGCGAGCCAGGGGCCTTGCGGCGCCGCCATCCGCGACCGCCGGACCGTGCTGATCCAGGACCACCGCCCCGACTCGGGGCCCGAGCCCTGGGAGCCCTTCGCCCGCGGACGGGGTTTCGGCTCGGGCATCGCCTTGCCCCTCCTCGGCCAGGCGGGCGTCCTGGGCGCCCTGGCCATCTATTCCTCCCAGCCCCGGGCATTCAACGAGGAGGAGGTGCGCCTGCTGCAGGACCTGGCGGCCGACCTGGCCTTCGGCATCGAGACGCTGCGCACGCGCGCCAAGCACGACACGGCGGTCGAGCGGCTCACCTTCCTGGCCTACCACGATCCGCTGACCCACCTGCCCAACCGCCTCCAGCTCGCCAAGCGCTTCGAGCAGGCCACCCAGGCGGCGCGGGCGCGGCACACCATGGTCGGCCTGATGTTCCTGGGGATGGACAATTTCAAGCAGGTCAACGACATGCTCGGGCACGAGCGGGGCGACCAGCTCATGATCCGCGCCATCGAGCGGCTGCGGCAGTGCGCGGACGGCATCGGCACGATCGGGCGCCACGGCGGCGACCAGTTCGTCGCCCTGCTGGAGGGCGTGCGCGGGCGCGGCCAGATCGAGGCGCGGGCGCAAGGGATCATCGACGCGTTCGGCGAGCCCTTCCAGTTCGATGGGCACGCGGTGCCGATCAGCTTCAGCATCGGGATCAGCGTGTTTCCCGAGGACGGCGAGATCTTCGACCTCCTGCTCAAGAAAGCCGACACCGCCATGCACCACGCCAAGGACAAGGGGCGCAACACCTTCCAGTTCAGCACCGCCGGCACGGACGAGCATTCCCTCGAGCAGATGCGCCTGCAGGGGCTGCTCAGCCACGCCCTGGACAACGGCGAGCTGTCGCTGCACTACCAGCCCCAGGTCGACATCCGCCATGGCGGCCTGTTCGGCTTCGAGGCCCTGCTGCGCTGGAACCACCCCGAGCTCGGCGCCATCCCGCCGGTGAAATTCATCCCCCTGGCCGAGCGCAGCGGCCTGATCGTCCCCATCGGCGAATGGGTGCTGAAAGAGGCCTGTCGGCAGGCGGGCGCCTGGCTCGCCCTCGGCCATCCGGTCCGGATGGCGGTGAACCTTTCCGTCCTGCAGCTCAGGCGCGGCAACCTGCTCGACAGCGTCGAGGCGGCCCTGGCGGAATCCGGCCTGCCGGCCCACCTGCTCGACCTCGAGCTCACCGAGTCCATGCTGCTGCGCGACATGGACACCGTCGAGGACACCCTCCAGCGGCTCAAGCGCATGGGCGTGAAGCTCTCCATCGACGATTTCGGCACCGGCTATTCCAGCCTCTCGTACCTCAAGCGCCTGGCGGTCGACAAGGTCAAGATCGACCAGTCCTTCGTCGCCGACCTGCTCACCAACGCCGAGAGCGCCGCGATCGTGCGGGCCATCATCCAGCTCGCCCAGGCCCTGCAACTGGACGTGATCGCGGAGGGCGCCGAGAACGCCGAGCAGGTCCGCCGGCTGAGCCTGTACGGCTGCATGCGGCTGCAGGGCTACCATTTCAGCCGGCCGGTGAGCGCCGAGGCCGCCGCGCTGCTGCTCTCCCGGAATTTCCTCCAGCCGCCGGCCGGCGGCGCGGCAAGCCGCGCCCGGCCGCAGGAATGGCCGGACGGCGCGGTCCCGGGCGCCGCTCGGCCCTGAATCCCGGGCGCCGCCGGGTCCTGGGTCCCGAACACCGTCCGGCCTCGGATCCCGGGCGCGGTTCAGCGCCGGACCCCCCGGCTGGTCCGGTCCTAGACCGGCGATCCCACCAGCCACATGGCGATGCTCATGGTGGCAAACGAGGCCACGGTCGCCACCAGCAGGGCCGAGGCGCACCAGGCCTGCTCGCCGTAGCGCTGCGCCACGATCGGAAAGACGCTGAACATCGGCACCGAGGCGGCGACGATGCCGGCCGCGCGCAGGACCGGATCCGCCGGCGTGAAAACGAGGAACGCCAGGGCCACCGCCAGTGGATGGAGCACGAGCTTGCCGGCGCAGACCCAGGCGATACGCGGGAGGTCTCCCGCCGGCCGCAGGCCCACCAGGGTGCCGCCGATCACGAAAAGGGCCACCACGCCGGAGGCCGCCGAGAACATGCCGATCGCCCGCCCCACCGGGGCCGGCATCTCGAGCCGCAGCAGCGAGCAGGTGAAACCCGCGAGGATCGCCAGGATCAGGGGGTTCTTCAGCAGGCTCGACAGGGTGCCCCACAGGGCGCGCGCCCTGCCCCGCCCGTCCCCGCCGGCCGGCTCGGCGATGAGCAGGGCGATCGGCAGGACCAGCAGGTTCTCGACCAGCATGCTCAGGGCCAGCGCGATGGCGGCGCCGTCCCCCAGGAATTGCGTCACCACCGGAAAGCCGATGAATCCGCTGTTCGAGAGCGCGGCCCCCATCGCGATCATGCCCGCGGAAGTCCGGGAGACGCCTTGCAGGAAATACGCGCCCGAGGTGCAAAGGGCCAGGACGGCCAGCGATCCCAGCGCATACGCGCCCAGGTAATCGAGATTGATGATCTCGTCGAAGGCCCGGTCGGACAGGGCCTTGAACAGGAGGGCCGGCAGCGCGAAATGGATGACGAACCGGCCGAGCACGCGGATGTCGGCCTTGCTGAAGGCGCCCAGCGCGACCGCGGCGAAGCCGGTGGCGATGGCGATGAACAGCGGTCCGATGATGGCGAGGGTATCGAGCATGGACGAAAGTCTAGAACATCTCGCCCACGTTCAGCAGCGTGAGCCCGCCCAGGATGGCGAAGACCGCCGCCGCGATCCCGTGCACCAGGCGCATCGGCACCCGCCGGGCGATGGCCTCGCCCAGGAACACGGCGGGGACGTTCGCCAGCATCATCCCCGCCGTGGTCCCACAGACCACGGCCGCCAGCTCGTGGTAGCGCGCCGCCAGGGCGACCGTGGCGATCTGGGTCTTGTCGCCCATCTCGGCGAGGAAGAACATCGCCAGGGTCGCGCCCAGGACGCCCAGGCCCCGCATGGGCCGGGCCGCCGTTTCGTCGACCCTGTCGGGAATCAGCAGCCAGCCCGCCATCGCGAGCAGCGACAGGCCGACCACCCAGCGCAGGAGCTGGGGATCCATCAGGTAGGCCACGCCGATGCCCAGCAGGCCCGCGAGCGCATGGTTCGCGAGGGTGGCGAGCAGAATGCCCAGGCAGAGGGTCCAGGGGCGCTTGAAGCGCGCGGCCAGCAGGATGGCCAGCAATTGCGTCTTGTCGCCCATTTCGCTCAGGGCGACGATGCCGGTGGAAATCAGGAATGCATCCATGTCGGTCGATCGGGGCTGGCGCGACTACGCCGTCCCCGGCCCCTTGCGGAGGAACGACGCAGTCAAAGGTCTTGCCAGGCACAGGGCTGCACGCGCCACGGCCGGACGGCCAAGTGTGTTGACGCATGCCTGCGCGCGGATGCGCAGCGGCTACTCCCCGATGACGGGTGCGGCAGGATTATAGCCTGTCCGGCGATATCCCCACGCCCGATGCCGCCGCGGTGTGGTTGCGCCGCGCTTTTGACGTATGATGGTGTTTCCCCTCTTGACATCCCCATCGTGCATCATGTCGTCCCGCACCAAGATCATCGAATTCGACCAGCCCGACATGGCCGCCGGCACCCTCAGCGTGGCCGAGGCCTGGGCCAGGGTCAATCCGCCGCTGTCCCCCGACGAGCGTGAATTCCAGAAAAACCGCATCCGCGCCCTGCTCCGCGAGCGCGACGCGGTGCTGGTCGCCCACTACTACGTGGATTCCGACATCCAGGACCTCGCCGAGGAAACCGGCGGCTGCGTCTCGGATTCCCTCGAGATGGCCCGCTTCGGGCGCGACCACCCCGCCCGGACGCTGTTGGTGGCCGGCGTGCGCTTCATGGGCGAGACGGCCAAGATCCTCAGCCCCGAAAAGCGCATCCTCATGCCCGACCTGGACGCCACCTGTTCGCTGGACCTGGGCTGCGATCCCATCGCCTTCCGGCAGTTCCGCGCCCGCTACCCCGACCGCACCGTCGTGGTCTACGCCAACACCAGCGCGGCGGTCAAGGCGCAGGCCGACTGGATGGTGACCTCCTCGATCGGCCTCGAGATCGTGGCCGAGCTGCACCGCCAGGGGCAAAAGATCCTGTGGGCGCCCGACCG
>Ga0180216_1001261_pt1 | contig 23039 bp, 26 predicted proteins | sample eDN3rd37CBELigMG_FD_128879 | JGI IMG/M metagenome (GOLD analysis project Ga0180216, IMG submission 128879) | Enriched Miracle-Growth compost microbial communities from Emeryville, California, USA - eDNA 3rd pass 37_C BE-Lig MG (version 2)... ...
CCGTTAAGCCTTTCAGCGCCGATGGTACTTGGACCGCAGGGTCCTGGGAGAGTAGGACGTTGCCAAGCACGAAGGAAGCCTATTGCGTATGCAGTAGGCTTTTTTTGTTGTGCGGATGTAGTGTTGATGCATAGTGATTGCGTAGAGCTCAGTCGGTGAGGTTCTTATGATCAGGAAAGCATTGCTATAATCCAGGAGAGTATCTGAATCCTGATTGAGTATATTCGGTGAAGAGACAGCACTTTTAAAGGAAACACTAGAAGAGGATCTCAAGGTTATAACATCGAAAATAGAAGAACTGAAATCAAATTGACACTTTTATGCTCCGCATTACGTATATTTTGAGTATAAAAGCATCATCCTATAGATAGGCTAGCAATAAATTGAATTGTCAGAAAAATGATTCCAAACATATTGACCTTCTCTGAGGATTTAGTATAATAATATCAAGGTCAAAGAAAGTCAAAGTCAGATTAACCTTAAACTGCTGACATTCGTATTCGCGATCTAGCAACATTTATGAACTACAGTGAGAGGAGGTTGGTCATGCGTAACATTTCGGATCTCATTGAACAGTATTTGAAGCAATTGCTCGAAAATAGCGGTGGTGCTGTTGAGATTCAGCGTAATGATCTGGCCGAAAGATTTTCATGTGTTCCCTCTCAAATTAATTATGTCATTAGTACACGTTTTACACTTGAGAAGGGATACGTCGTTGAAAGCAAACGTGGCGGTGGCGGTTACGTCAGAATACAACGTATCGAGCTACCAACATTAAAAGGCATTCAACTACATCTTGATCAAGCAATTGGAACGCAAATTGATCAAAACTGTGCTGAAGGCTTAATTTATCAGCTGGAAGGAGCAGGGCATCTCAGTGAACGAGAAGCAAATTTGCTGCGGGTAGCTATTCATCGAGACACACTTTCGATTAAGCTTCCGCTTCGCGATGAGCTTCGTGCGAGACTGCTGAAGGCAATGCTCATTGCGCTGCTTTTGAAATAAAGGCAAGGAGTTGAGTTGCGATGATCTGTCAAGAATGTGGAAAACGACCATCTACATTACATTTCACAAAAATCGTAAATGGAGAAAAGACAGAGTTTCATATTTGCGAAGTGTGTGCACGTGAAAAAGGCGACGGCATTCCTGGAGCACCAAACAGCTTCTCTATCCATAGCTTGCTATCCGGCATTTTGGATTTTGATGCGGTCACAAGTAAAGGCCTCAATAGCTTGAAGCCGCAGGAATCGTTACGCTGTGAAACATGCGGAATGAGTTATGCGCAATTTAGTAAGATTGGACGTTTTGGCTGCAGTGATTGCTATGATGCATTTAGTGAACGCCTTGATCCATTGCTGAAGCGAATTCACGGTAATACGAAGCATAGCGGGAAAATTCCGAAGCGTTCTGGACTTAAAGTACAGTGTAAACGACAAATTGAACAGCTAAGAGCTGATCTTCATCGTTATATAGAATTAGAAGAATTTGAAAAAGCCGCAACGGTTCGAGATGAAATTCGAGAGCTAGAGCGAAAAATGCAGCAGTCTTCATAAATATTAATAGATTGAAATCGGGGTGAGTACAGTGACAAAACATCGATTTTCATCTGCTGCGCAAAGTGAATGGATGCGTGAAGGACCTGAATCAGACGTAGTCATTAGCAGCAGAATTCGATTAGCGCGCAATCTCCAGCATCAGCCGTTTCCGTTACTTGCTACAACAGCTCAATCCGATGAAGTACTAGAGCGGCTGTCAGCTGTTAGTGACAAGGGCGGTCTTGATGAGTTCGGTACATTTTCTACAATCTTATTAAAGGATTTAACCGAATTAGAAAAACGCGTTCTGGTAGAGAAGCATCTAATAAGTCCTAACTTAGCCAATGAATCGCGTGCAGGTGCTGTGGTGCTAAGTGAGAATGAAGCGATCAGCATTATGATTAATGAAGAAGATCATTTGCGAATTCAATGCCTGCATCCGGGATTCCAAATTCGTGAAGCATGGAAAATTGCTAACGAAATCGATGATTGCTACGAAGCAGCTATCGAGTATGCTTTTGATGAGAATAAAGGTTACTTAACGACATGTCCGACAAACGTTGGCTCTGGACTAAGAGCATCAGTGATGATGCACTTGCCAGCACTTGTTCTTACGCAGCAAATTAATCGGATCCTGTCCGCCGTTTCACAGGTCGGTCTTACCGTAAGAGGGCTGTATGGAGAAGGCAGTGAAGCATTAGGCAATTTATTTCAAATATCTAATCAGATCACGCTTGGTCAATCTGAGGAAGAAATTATTGATAATTTATACGGTGTAGCTAAGCAAATTATTGAACATGAGAAGGCTGCCCGTCGTAAACTAATGAATGAATCCTATCGTAGGCTGGAGGACCGTATTAAACGCTCCTACGGTATTCTGAGTCATGCGTCCATTATGGATTCTAAAGAAGCAGCTCAGCGATTGTCAGACATTAGACTAGGAGCAGATCTTGGCATATTGCCTCAGGTTTCTCCACGACTTTACAATGAATTGCTTGTGATGACTCAGCCAGGCTTTTTACAGGTGCGATACGAGGAAAAGCTATCTCCTGATGATCGCGATGTAAAACGGGCTGAATTGATTCGAGAGCATTTGAATACATTTGAACATGGAGGTGCATCGCAATGATGTTTGGACGATTTACTGAACGTGCCCAAAAGGTGCTGGCATTAGCACAAGAAGAAGCGGTACGACTTGGTCATAACAATATCGGAACAGAGCATATTTTATTAGGGCTCATTCGTGAAGGTGAAGGCATTGCAGCGAAGGCGCTTCAAGGACTAGGCCTTGGTTTAGAAAAAATTCAGGATGAAGTAGAAGCACTCATTGGCCGTGGACAAGAGCAGCCTAACAACATCGCTTATACGCCTCGCGCCAAAAAAGTTATTGAGCTATCTATGGATGAGGCTAGAAAGCTTGGTCATACGTATGTGGGTACCGAGCACATCCTGCTAGGACTTATTCGTGAAGGTGAAGGTGTAGCCGCTCGCGTACTGAATAATCTCGGCATTAGCTTGAATAAAGCGCGACAGCAGGTGCTGCAGCTACTAGGTAGCAGTGAGGCGGTATCTAGCCATCAGCATACACCATCTAACATCAACACGCCGACACTTGATGGTCTAGCACGTGACTTAACAGCTACAGCGAAGGAAGGTCATCTTGATCCTGTAATTGGACGCTCCAAAGAAATTGAGCGCGTCATTCAAGTATTGAGCCGGAGAACGAAAAACAATCCCGTGCTTATCGGTGAACCAGGTGTAGGTAAAACAGCGATTGCTGAAGGTCTTGCTCAAAAGATTATCGCGAATGAAATTCCAGAAACGCTGCGTGATAAGCGTGTAATGACACTGGATATGGGCTCTGTTGTAGCAGGTACAAAATATCGCGGTGAGTTCGAGGATCGATTGAAAAAAATTATGGATGAAATTCGTCAAGCAGGCAACATCATTCTATTCATTGATGAGCTGCATACGTTGATCGGAGCAGGTGGAGCTGAAGGCGCAATCGATGCATCGAACATCTTAAAGCCAGCACTTGCACGTGGCGAGCTGCAATGTATCGGTGCAACAACGCTTGATGAGTATCGCAAATATATCGAGAAGGATGCCGCGCTTGAGCGCCGCTTCCAGCCAATTACCGTTGATCAGCCATCGGTAGATGAGGCCATTCAGATCTTATATGGCTTACGAGATCGCTATGAAGCACATCATCGCGTGAAAATTACTAATGAGTCAATCGAGCAAGCAGTAAAGCTATCTGATCGTTATATTACCGATCGTTTCTTGCCGGATAAAGCGATTGACTTGATCGATGAAGCAGGCTCTCGTGTACGTTTGAACACGTACACCGTACCACCGAATTTGAAAGAGCTAGAAACACGTCTGGACAATATCCGTAAGGAAAAGGATGCTGCAGTACAAAGCCAGGAGTTTGAAAAGGCAGCAGCCTTAAGAGATACCGAGCAAAAAATTCGTGAAGAGCTAGATACGACGAAAAATCAGTGGAAAGAAAAACAAGGCCGTACTGATTCTGAAGTTACACCGGATGATATCGCACAGGTTGTAGCAAGCTGGACAGGAATTCCTGTCGTTAAGCTAGCAGAAGAAGAGACGGAACGTCTATTGAAGATGGAGAGCATTCTTCATGACCGTGTCATTGGTCAAGAGGAGGCGGTGAAATCAGTATCCAGAGCTATTCGTAGAGCTCGCGCTGGTCTGAAGGATCCTAAGCGTCCAATTGGATCATTTATCTTCCTTGGACCTACTGGTGTTGGTAAAACTGAGCTAGCACGTGCGCTTGCAGAAGCGATCTTTGGCGATGAAAATGCCGTTATTCGTATTGATATGTCCGAGTACATGGAGAAGCATGCGACTTCCCGTCTGGTCGGAGCGCCTCCAGGCTATGTTGGTTATGAGGAAGGCGGTCAATTGACGGAGAAGGTACGCCGCAAACCATATTCAGTCGTACTCCTTGACGAAATCGAGAAGGCACATCCTGAAGTATTCAACATCCTGCTACAGGTGCTGGAGGATGGTCGTCTAACTGACTCCAAGGGCCGTCTCGTTGATTTCCGTAACACGCTGATCATTATGACGTCTAACGTCGGTGCTGATCAGATCAAGCGCAATTCAACGCTAGGCTTTACGGCAGTACACGATTCAGGTCGTGAATTTGCTGTAATGAAAGATAAAGTGTTAGCGGAGCTGAAGAAAAGCTTCCGCCCAGAATTCATTAACCGTATCGATGAAACGATTGTGTTCCATTCTCTTGAAGAGGAGCATATCGCACAAATCGTATCACTTATGGCGGATGATCTGGCAAAACGTCTAAAAGAGCAGGAAATTGAGTTTAGCTTGACCGACTCGGCGAAAAAATTCCTTGCCAAGGAAGGCTTCGACCCACAATACGGAGCTCGTCCGCTACGTCGAGCAATTCAGAAGCATATCGAGGACCGACTATCCGAGGATCTGTTGATGGGCTTAATTCAAAAAGGTGACAGCTTCGTTATCGATGAACAGGATGGACAGCTCGTTGTCAATAAAAGTGTTAAGGCTTCTGTAGAGTAATGTGCAATTGTATTAGGACCAATTAAAGCAAAACACAAGTAAACCACAATATTAAGCACTCTGTATACTCAGAATGATGGATCATTAGATCTGTCGTCTGGAAACAGGGTGCTTTTTTATGTTCAATAGACGAAATACGAATGTGTCTTTTTCTTCTAGCTTGATAATGATAAGATGGAAATATAAGAAATCGGAACGTGAGAAGGAGTTTGGCATGGCTAAGGTTAAAGTAAAATTTGCTTGTACGGAATGCGGCACGGAATCACCACGCTGGATGGGAAAATGTCCGGGCTGCCAATCATGGAACACGATGGTGGAGTTTAAGGAAACGGTATCGAAAACGAAAGGTGTCGGCTTATCTGGAATTCATACGAAAGAAAAACCGACTTCTATCATACATATAGAAAGTGGGAAGGAGCCACGTATCGAGACATCTATGCTAGAGCTTAACCGCGTGTTGGGCGGCGGAGTTGTACCAGGCTCGCTTATTCTTGTCGGTGGGGATCCCGGAATTGGTAAATCTACGTTGCTGCTGCAGACGTCTCATGCGCTAGCTTCTAAGGAGCTAAGCGTGCTATATATATCCGGTGAGGAATCCGTTCGCCAAACGAAGCTAAGAGCGGATCGTCTGGGTGCTTTATCTGAGCATTTATACGTATTATGTGAGACGAATATGGAGCATATTAATGATGCGATTGATAATTTGAATCCGGATTTTCTAGTGATCGACTCGATTCAGACTGTATATGATCCAGGCGTAGAATCAGCACCCGGCAGCGTTGCTCAGGTTAGAGAGTGCACAGCACACTTTATGCGGGTCGCAAAGCAAAAAGGAATTGCTACCGTTCTTGTCGGTCATGTAACGAAGGAAGGAGCTATTGCGGGTCCAAGATTACTTGAACATATGGTCGACTGTGTTTTATATTTCGAAGGGGAGCGGCATCATACATACCGCTTATTGCGTGCTGTAAAGAATCGTTTTGGCTCAACGAATGAAATCGGCATCTTTGAAATGGGAGAGGAAGGACTGCGAGAGGTAAGCAATCCTTCGGAGCTTTTCCTGTCAGAGCGTTCACTTGGTGTTTCTGGCTCAACGGTTGTAGCCAGCATGGAAGGAACAAGGCCTGTACTTGTTGAGCTGCAGGCATTAGTTGCACCTACAAATTTCCCATCACCACGAAGAATGTCTACCGGTATCGATCACCACCGGATGTCACTTATTATTGCTGTGCTCGAAAAAAGAATGGGCATGTTCTTGCAAACACAGGATGCCTATCTTAACGTTGCAGGCGGTGTAAAGCTCGACGAGCCGGCTGTCGATCTAGCTGCAGCAGTCTGTATCGCATCGAGCTTTAAGGATGCGCCGACAAAGCCGGATGATGTTATCTTTGGTGAAATTGGCTTAACAGGTGAGGTGCGTGCGGTTTCACGCGCAGAGCAGCGGGTGAAGGAAGCAGCCAAGTTAGGCTTCAAGCGTGTCATTATGCCACAAAAAAGCTTAAAAGGATGGACACCGCCTGCCGATATAAAAGTGGTAGGTGTTAGTACGGTCGCAGAAGCATTGAAAGCAGCATTGGAATAGGGGGAGCATAGCATCATGAAGGATATTCACCAGCAGGAAACGATGAATAATTTATTACGATTAGTGGCACCAGGCACCCCTTTTCGAGATGGACTGGAGAATGTGCTGCGTGCTAAAACAGGTGCGTTAATTGTTGTAGGCTTAAGTGATGAAGTGAAGGAAGTCGTTGATGGTGGCTTTTCTATTAACTGCGATTATTCACCGAATTATTTATATGAGCTAGCTAAAATGGATGGAGCAATTATTTTAAGTGAGGACCTTAAGCGTATTCTATACGCTAACACCCAGCTTATTCCCAATAGCTCTATCCCATCAACGGAAACTGGGATTCGACATCGGACAGCTGAGCGTTTTGCGAAGCAAACCGGTAAATTAGTGGTATCAATCTCGCAGAGGCGCAATATTATAACATTATACCAAGGGTCACTTAGATATTCTCTTAAGGATATGGGCTTTATATTGACGAAGGCGAATCAAGCGATTCGTACGCTCGAGCGGTATCAAAGTGTACTTAGTCAAGCATTAACAAATTTATCTGCACTGGAGTTTGAGGAGCTAGTTACGCTGCAAGAGGTGGCGTACGTTCTTCAGCGCTGGGAGCTGCTGCAGCGTATTAAGACGGAAATATTACGCTATGTAAATGAGCTTGGAACGGAAGGCCGCTTAATACGTATGCAAATGGAAGAGCTCATTGTTGGCTTAGAGGATGAAGGGCTTCGACTAATGGCTGACTACATTAAAGAGTACACGCCGAATAAAGTGACAGAGCTGCAAGCCAATCTAAAGCGTCTGAACAATGATGAGTTGCTTGATGCACTGAATATTGTGAAATTATTAGGCTATTCATCTAACGTATTGCAAGGTGATGAGGCTGTTTCATCTAGAGGATATCGGATTTTAGCGAAGATTCCAAGGCTACCGCAAGCGATTATGAACAATTTGGTTGAGAGGTTCGGCAAGCTTTCGGTTATATTATTGGCATCTGCTGACGAATTAGATGCTGTTGAAGGCATTGGAGAAGTACGTGCACGATCCATTCGTGATGGACTCAGACGTATACAGGAGCAAGTGTTCATTGACAGACAAATCTAAAACCCCTACAATTAATTGGATGTGCAGAAATACAATACACACAACCAATGTAGCGAGTTGCATGGAAAAGATGAGGTGGAGAAGATGATTAGCAAGTCTATACCGAGTCTCCTTACGCTAGGCAACCTGTGTCTTGGCGTGATCGCAATATTGCTCGTATTCAACGATTATTCAGGCATGGCGGCGATTATGGTCATCATTGCTATGCTGCTTGACGGAGTTGACGGCCGTGTTGCACGCGCGCTCAATGCACAAAGCGAATTCGGTAAAGAGCTGGATTCATTAGCAGATATTATTTCGTTCGGTGTCGCACCTGCGTTTATTATGTACGTTGTAGCACTGCAGGATGTAGCTCCTGCGATTTCCTGGATTGTTACTGCACTATTCCCGATATGTGGAGCGATTAGACTGGCTCGATTTAATGTAAAAGCAAGCGCGCCTGGAAGCTTTACAGGTCTGCCGATTCCGGCAGCGGGGTGTATACTGGCAACAGTTGCATTGTTTAAGGAGGATGTCGCTCCTGTCGTATTTATTGTGACATCGGTTATACTCGCACTACTTATGGTAAGTAATATCCGATATCCAAGCTTTAAGAGTATAGGCATACCGAAAAATATGCTATGGGCTGTACCTATTATTATTGTCGTTGCACTTGTCGTTGGAATATTATTTGAAGAGCATTTATCAATGGTGTTTTTTATTCCACTTATCTTTTATACGCTGTATGGTGTGAAAAAGACGATAAGTCGCCGTATGAAGCGTAAGAAGCGCGAGGCGCAGGAAGAGGAACAATCTAAAAAGCACGCGTAACGCGTAATATGATTATTAAATGGAAAAAAGCAGAGGCAAACGCCTCTGCTTTTTTGTTTATGTCAGATTAAACAATCCTAATGTATTGCATTTTTGATATTCCTTTTCTACAACTTCGGGCAGCTTAATGTCAAGCTGAGTGCATAGTGCGGTAAGGTAAAACAAATTCCGCCCAATCGCTTGCTCTACGAGCTCTCTGCAATGCTCACAAAGCTCACCTGTCACGTGATTAGAGATGCGATCCTGGGCAACATCTAATGAATCAACCTCATGAAACGGCTGCTTAGAGGCATGAAGCTCAATACAGCCACAATCTGTTATTGACTTTGTAACGGTACGATTGATGGATGCGCTTGTTTGATCCAGCTTAGACATAATATCAAGCACACTGCGATGGCGCAGCAATAACTGTGATACTTGTTCCTGAAATTGCTCTAAAGCATGAGTATCCACAATGTTCACCTGCCTATTGAGATTGGAATTGAGTTAATTATAAACAAATTGCGGGAAGATTTCCACTTTGTGCATTTTTGTTTTGAAACAGACGATTAACGTTTGAAAAAATTGCTAATAATTGTAATGGAGGTGATACCTATGAAAAAATTAATGAAAATAATAGGGATTTGTATCGGTGCAATGATAGGAGCGGAAATGTCTAACTGGTTCAATGCAGCACCTGCTTGGAGTAGTTCTTCGAATCCATTCCTTCAGCAATCAGGCACTTATTACATGAATGTAGCAATTGGAGCGTTTCTAGGATGGATGCTAACGACGATTTTCTCTAAGCCATTATTACAGCTGATGAACAGTGGGTTGAAGCAGACGGAAGGAATGCCGCTTCGAAAACTGCTCTCTGCAGTTGGTGGCTTAGTGATCGGTCTGTGTCTTGCTGCGCTCATCTATCCTGCCATTGCGATGCTAGGTGGATTGTGGAAGCTCGTACCGATTGGAGTCGCGTTAATATGTGGCTATGCGGGCTTGCAAATAGGTATGCGTAAGCAGGATGAATTAGCGGATGCGATGAAACAGCTGATGGAAAAGCCCAAGGTTGTTGCAGCGGCGGGTGAGGTTAAAGGCTTTGAAGAGCATAAAATTTTAGATACAAGTGTGATTATAGATGGTCGTATTGCAGATATTTGCAAGACGGGCTTTATTGAAGGTACGCTTGTCATTCCTGAATTTGTGCTGGAAGAGCTGCAGCATATTGCGGATTCATCGGATCTTCTCAAGCGTAACCGAGGTAGACGTGGGCTTGATATTTTGAATAAAATTCAAAAGGAGCTCGACGTTCATGTATTGATCTATGAAGGTGATTTTGAGGAGCATACAGAGGTGGACAGTAAGCTTGTGAAGCTGGCGAAGCTTCTATCCGGTAAAGTTGTAACGAATGACTTTAATCTGAATAAGGTGTGCGAGCTGCAAGGAGTATCCGTGCTGAACATTAATGATCTCGCTAATGCTGTGAAGCCAGTCGTACTACCTGGTGAAGAGATTGTCGTTCAAGTGATTAAGGACGGCAAGGAGCATGGACAAGGTGTGGCATACTTGGATGATGGAACGATGATTGTCGTTGAAGGTGGTCGAGAATATATTGGCCACACGATGGAAGTGCTCGTAACGAGTGTTTTACAAACTTCAGCAGGAAGAATGATATTTGCTAAGCCAAAGCTGTTGGAAAAAGCGCTATAAAGCGGTATGATAATACTATTGTATAGAATCGCTTAAGGCAGGTATCAGGATGATGGAACGGTGGGGAGTTGTCGTTGTCGCCGCAGGTCGCGGCACGCGAATGGGCACAGCGGAAAGTAAGCAGTATTTGCAGCTTAATGGTAAACCGATTATCGTACATACACTTCAAAACTTTCAAGCAATGGCATTCATTGATGAAATTGTCTTAGTCGTAGGTAAAGATGATATCGCGCGCTGCCAGCAGTGGTGCGAGCAGTATCGTATTACGAAAGTGAAGGCAATTATACCAGGAGGCGCTGAAAGGCAGTATTCGGTTCATGCCGGGTTAGAGGAAATTAAGTCCCAGTGGGTGCTCGTGCACGACGGTGTTAGGCCGTTTGTTACGGAGGCTGCAGTTGCACGCTGCTGTAAGCAAGCTGTCATTCACGGAGCTGCAGTACTCGCTGTTCCTGTAAAGGATACAATTAAGCAAGTCAATCATGAAGGCGTCATTACAGCAACTCCAGATCGTAAGAGCTTGTGGGCCATTCAAACCCCGCAAGCTTTTCGTCATGAATTGTTGCTCGACGCACACGTAGCAGCTGAGCAAGCAGGGATGCTTGGAACAGATGATGCAAGTGTTGCAGAGTGGAGAGGTGCAAAGGTCGTCGTAGCAGAAGGTGAATACACGAATATTAAAATTACGACGCCAGAGGATTTGCCGTGGGCGCAATTGCTGCTACAGAATGAGGAAGTGAAAGGGGATAATAGCAACAATGATTAGAATAGGACAAGGCTTTGATGTTCATCAGCTGGTGGAGGGCAGGCCGCTCATTCTCGGCGGTGTAACGATACCTTATGAAAAGGGATTGCTTGGCCATTCTGATGCGGATGTGCTTCTGCATACGATCACGGATGCGATTCTCGGGGCGCTAGCGTTAGGAGATATCGGAAAGCATTTTCCGGATACAGATGAAGCTTATAAGGATGCAGACAGCGTAGAGCTGCTTCGCAAGGTATGGCTTATGGTTAAAGAAAAAGGCTATCGCTTAGGTAATGTCGATGCTACAATTATGGCACAGAAGCCAAAAATGCTGCCTCATATCCCTGCTATGATTGATGTCATTGCAGAGGTGCTTGAAGCAGATGCGGATCAGGTTAACGTAAAGGCTACAACAACAGAGCAGCTAGGCTTTGTTGGTCGCGGGGAAGGTATCGCTTCTCAGGCCGTTGTATGTCTGCTTAAAGCGTAATGAAGTGTAACCGTTCATTAACGGTATCGGAAAATGGAGGAAATGGATATGTCACAAGAAATTAGAGTCAGATATGCGCCTTCACCAACAGGGCATCTACATATCGGGAATGCAAGAACGGCCTTATTTAATTATTTATTCGCACGTCATCATGGCGGAAAATTTATTATTCGTATAGAAGATACCGATGTGAAGCGCAATGTAGCGGGTGGCGAGGAAAGCCAGCTGAAGTATTTGAAATGGCTGGGCATGTCTTGGGACGAGAGCATTGATGTCGGCGGTGAATATGGCCCATATCGTCAGACTGAGCGTCTGGACATCTATAAAACCTACTGGCAGGACTTGGTCAATCGCGGTCTAGCTTATCGCTGCTATTGCACAGAGGAAGAGCTGGAAAATGAACGCGAGGAGCAGATGGCTCGCAATGAGACACCACGCTACTCCGGCAAGCACCGCAGCCTAACTGAACAGGAGATCAAGGCCTATGAAGCGGAAGGTCGTGTGCCTAGCATTCGCTTTAAAGTGCCTGAGAACCGTACCTATACGTTCGATGATATGGTAAAGGGAACGATTACCTTCGATACAGCGGAGATGGGCGATTTCGTTATCGTCAAAAAAGACGGCATCCCTACGTACAACTTTGCAGTTGTCGTGGATGATTACTTAATGAAAATTAGTCATGTGCTTCGCGGGGAGGACCATATCTCCAACACGCCTAGACAGCTAATGATCTACGAGGCGCTAGGCTGGGAGCCGCCACAATTTGCCCATATGACGCTTATTGTAAATGAGCAAAAGAAAAAGCTTAGCAAGCGTGATGAGTCGATCATTCAATTTATTGAACAATACGACCAACTCGGTTATTTGCCAGAAACGTTATTTAATTTTATTGCGTTACTTGGCTGGTCTCCAGAAGGCGAGCAGGAGATGTTTACGCAGGAGGAGCTAGTTCAGGTATTCGATGCGGCTCGCTTAAGTAAAAGTCCTGCCGTATTTGATACGAATAAGCTTGCATGGATGAACGGTGAATATATAAAAGCAGCAAGTGTCGATCGTATCGTCGCGCTATGCTTGCCGCATCTGCAGCAAGCGGGCTTGATCGAGCAGCAGCCGGATGAAGAGAAGCTTGCATGGATCACAGCGCTTGTTGCGCTCCATCAGGATAAGCTGCGCTCCGCATCTGAGATCATTGAGCATACGAAGCTGTTTTTCGCAGACGAAGTTGCGGATGAAGCAGAAGCTACAGAGGTTCTAGCTGAAGAAACGGTTCCAACCGTACTAGCAGCCTTCCTTGCCGAGCTTCGAGCTGATGGAGCAGACTTCTCCGTTGACGGGATTAAAGCGATGATCAAGGCAGTTCAGAAAGCGACAGGCTGCAAGGGCAAGTCATTGTTCATGCCGATTCGTGCCGCGATAACGGGTCAGACGCACGGACCTGATCTGAATCAATCACTTGTGCTGCTAGGTAAGGATAAGGTCGTATCTCGTTTGCAAGCTCGTCTAGCTTAAGTCAGCGTAGATCGCTCGGAGCTGTGAGCTTTGTGACGAGAATGTCGTTAGAAGAGGCAGCATACGTGCATAACACCTTGTCACTACGCGGTTGTTTCGCTATACTTATTCAAGATAGGTTTGAAGGTTATATTGAATTAAGCGTTGAACAGGATAAGTATGTTATTTCGCGGTGTTCAGAGAAGGCAAACGTTTGGTAGCTAGCTTATGCATATGCAGCTGCCAATAGGCTGGAAGTTGCCTCATCGTTGTAGCAGAAATGCACCTGGGAGCTTTGTACCGAGCTTTTGTTAAAGGTAGTTCAAAAAGTCATTCTTTGATCACGAAGTAGGACTGAAAGTTATTCGACATCGAATCTTGAATTCAGCCGGGCCTTCTGATGCTCACGTACCAATGCGTACGCTCCGCTCATCAGTCCCTAGCTTTATCCAATCTTCTCGGTGCTGAAAGCCTGACTTTTTGAACGCGAAATATAGACAAAAGGGTAGGTTACAACGTATCATCCGCGTTAAGGATGCGAAGATAATAGCTGCATGTTATTGGTCATGCATGCTATTAAGCAGAGTGGAACCGCGAATCTACGCCTCTGCAGCTTATAGCTGCAGAGGCTTTTTTACGTATTTATAGATGTGATCACATGAACCTGCTTCCTAGACTATACTCCGTGCTTTAGCGAACTATTGTATATCATATGCTCGTTGCACGATGAGAACGTGATCACACCATTAGGGGGAAGAGGCATGTTCCGGCACTTACAATCAGACGTGCGTGCTGTGTTCGACAACGATCCAGCAGCTAGAAGTACATTTGAGGTTGTATTCACGTATTCTGGGCTTCATGCAATATGGTCACATCGAATCGCTCATGCGTGCTACAACAGAAAATGGTACACCTTAGCGCGATTGATTTCACAAATCAGTAGATTTTTTACGGGCATAGAAATTCATCCTGGCGCTAAAATTGGCGAGCGATTGTTCATCGATCATGGCATGGGTGTTGTAATCGGAGAGACGTGCGTGATTGGCGACGATGTTGTAATCTACCAAGGCGTAACGCTCGGAGGTACTGGTAAGGAGAAAGGCAAGCGTCACCCAACGATTGGCAACAATGTGGTCATCGGATCGGGTGCTAAGGTGCTCGGATCGTTTAGCGTAGGGAATAACTCGAGCATTGGCTCAAATGCGGTTGTGCTGCGCGAGGTGCCTGACAATTGTACAGTTGTTGGCAATCCTGGACGTATTGTAAGAAGAAATGGTGAGAAGGTGCGTGACCGTCTTGACCATACACAGCTGCCAGACCCGATTATTGAGATGCTTCGAGACATGCAGCAGGAGATTGATTACTTAAAGGAGCAGGTCAAGCGGCAGAGCAGTCAAGAGAAGAATGACGATAATCAAGCATAACATGAGAATAAAGCTTGAGCTCAACAAATATGGATCGCGATAACATAAGAAGAGAATACATTGGAGGTAAAGTGATGTCAGTTGCAATATATAATTCTCTCACACGCCAAAAGGAGGCCTTTAAGCCGATTGAAGCGGGCAAGGTTCGAATGTATGTATGCGGACCAACCGTATATGATTATATTCATATCGGAAATGCGCGCCCTGCGATTTTTTTCGATGTAGTAAGACGATACTTGGAGTACGCTGGCTATGAAGTGAACTACGTCTCCAACTTTACAGATGTAGATGACAAGCTGATTAAGAAGGCCAACGATCTTGGTGTTACCGTTCCTGAGGTCGCTGATCGCTTTATCGATGCTTACTATGAAGATATTGAGACGCTTGGCATTCGCCGCGCAAGCCTTAGTCCACGTGTAATGAATCATATGGATGACATTATTGAATTTATCGCAGGACTTATGGCAAAGGGACATGCGTATGAAAGTGGCGGTGACGTTTATTTTAAGACGTCGTCGTTTGCCGATTATGGTAAGCTGTCCCATCAAAACCTAGAAGAGCTGCAGCATGGCATTCGTGTGGAAATCGGTGACCGGAAGGCGGATGCGCAGGATTTCGTACTGTGGAAAGCAGCGAAGCCTGGAGAAATCAATTGGGAGAGTCCATGGGGCAAGGGGCGCCCGGGCTGGCATATTGAATGCTCGGCAATGGCGCGCAAGTATTTAGGAGATACGCTTGATATTCACGGAGGCGGACTTGATCTGCAGTTCCCGCACCACGAATGTGAGGTTGCACAGTCAGAATGCTTAACCGAGGCACCACTAGCGAATTATTGGATGCATAATGGCTATATCCATATCAATAATGAGAAAATGTCGAAGTCTCTTGGCAATGGGATCACCGTGCATGAGCTGGTGAAGAAGGTAAAGCCGCAGGCAATACGTTACTTCATGCTTGCTACGCACTATCGTAGCCCGCTTAACTTCAATGATGACACGATCGCTCAAGCGACCAACAGCGTTGAGCGGATCAATACCTGCTATGCTAACCTGCAGCATCGATTTGAGCTTGCCGAGAAGGAAGGTAATACAGGTGAAGTTAGTGAAGCACTTGCAGCTGAGCTAGCACGTGTAGAACAGATGTTTGCTGCTAAGATGAACGATGACTTTAATACGCCAGATGCGATTACCGCTTTATTTGAGCTTGTATCTGTAGCGAACACTAGCATGAAGGATGAAGCGTTAAGTGCGCAGGCGCTGAAGGCTTTGAAGGAGAAGTTCGAGAGATTTGATCTTGTGCTTGGCTTACTGCAACCAGCACAGGAGGAGGAAGACCTAGATGCGCAGGTAGAGGCGCTTATTGTAGAGCGCACAGAAGCGCGTGCGAATAAAAACTGGGCGAGAGCGGATGAAATTCGCGATTTGCTCAATGCTATGAATATTGTGCTTGAGGATACACCGCAAGGTATACGCTGGCGCCGTAAGTGAGAGTGAATAATGAATAATAAATTTGCAATACACAAGCCAGGCAAGCCGTCCGCGCTGATTCAGCCGGTCGCGCTCGCCTACATGGGGGACGCGGTGTTTGAGCTGCTTGTCAGACAATATGTGCTGTCCATGCCGAATCATAAGGCTCATCATCTGCACAAGCTTGCAACAAGCTACGTATCTGCTAAAGCGCAGCGCACGCTGCTTGAGCGATTGCTCCCTTATTTAACGGAGGAGGAGCACGATATCGTGAAGCGGGGCAGAAATGCGAAATCCGGCACGCCTCCCAAAAATGCTGATATGCTCGATTATCGGCATGCCACAGCTTTAGAATGCTTAGTAGGCTATCTGTATTTTGAAGAGCGTATTGAACGTATTACAGAGCTATTCCGTATTGGACTTGGTGAATTGACTAGCGAGAAATAGAAAGGATGAATAGGATGACAGAAAGTCATAACGGGAGTCATAACGGTGAAGGCTTGATTGCAGGGAAGCATCCTGTACTGGAAGCACTGCGCTCTGGCCGTGAATTGAATAAAATATGGGTAGCTGATGGTGCACAGAAGTCTGTGACGGGGGCGATCCTCAGTGAGGCAAAGAAACATGGCATCGTTGTGCAGTTTGTTGATAAGCGCAAGCTGGACCAGCTTGCACCTGGCATTACACATCAAGGTGTTGTTGCTCAAGCGGCTGCAGCAGATTATGTGGAGCTTGAGGATTTGCTAGAGATACCTGCTCAGAAAGGCGAGACACCATTCTTTATCATTCTTGATGAGATTGAGGATCCACATAATCTGGGCTCTATTCTTCGTACAGCAGAATGCACCGGAGTGCATGGCGTTATTATTCCAAAAAGACGCTCCGTTGGCTTAACAGCTACGGTTCTGAAAACGTCGGCTGGCGCAGCAGAGCATGTTCCGGTTGCGCGCGTGACGAATTTGGCTCAAACGATTGAGCGAATGCAGGAACAAGGCATCTGGATTGCTGGCGCGGATGTTGCTGCTACTGCAGATGTTTACGCGCAAAAATTCGATATGCCGCTTGCTTTAATTATCGGTAATGAGGCGAAGGGTATCGGTCGTCTCGTTAAAGAAAAGTGTGATTTTCTTGTTAAGCTGCCAATGGCGGGTCGCTTAAATTCATTGAATGCATCGGTAGCTGCTGGTGTATTGATGTATGAGGTGTTAAGACAACGCAGAGGTTTGTAGCTTATGATGAATCGACGCAACGATGTGCTGTTAATTGATGGTTATAATATGATAGGCGCTTGGCCAGAACTCGCTCGCTTGAAGGAGCATTCCTTGGAGGATGCGAGAGATCGATTGCTCGATATGCTCGCAGATTACCAAGGCTTTTCCGGTATGCAGGTGTATGTAATTTTCGATGCACATCAGATGCCTGGCGTAGGTGCGACCTATCGCCAGCATAAGCTAACCGTTGTCTATACGAGAGAAAAGGAAACGGCGGATGAGTGTATTGAGCGCATTTGCTCAGAGTGGATTAGCCGCAGGCGCAATGTGTATGTAGCAACGAATGACATGACAGAGCAGCATGTGATCTTTGGGCAAGGTGCTCTTAGAATGTCTGCGCGCGAGCTGCTCATGGAGATCAGGGAGAACCGTAAGGAGATCAAGCAAACGATAACGAGTCCAAGCGTCAAGCATCGTCATTCGATTGACAACCGAGTAACCAGCGATGTTTGGATGAAGCTTGAACGAATTAGAAGAGGAAAGCATGAAGATGATGACGATCAGACATTCAAAGGTCCCTTGTCGAAAAAATAACAAATGTTTCTATTGCTGATAAAAACTATATTGTGAGAAATGGCTCGTTTGGTTGACTGTAAAGCCTTATCTCATGTATACTGACTCTATGTTTGTGCATATAAATCTAGCGGTGTACGCCTTGCAGGCCGGAGGGATAGGGTATGAGTATCGACCTCAAAGAATGGAGTACGCTTGAATATGACGATAATACGGACGAGGAAATTGTAGAAGCTGTCCGTGAGGGCGATAGTATAGCGCTGGAATTCTTGATCAATAAGTATAAGAACTTCGTACGTGCGAAGGCTCGGTCATACTTCCTTATCGGAGCTGATCGTGAAGATATTGTTCAAGAAGGAATGATAGGTTTATATAAAGCAATCCGCGACTTCAAGGGGGACAAGCTTTCCAGCTTCAAAGCCTTCGCAGAGCTTTGCATAACCCGCCAGATCATTACCGCGATTAAAACCGCTACTCGCCAAAAGCATATTCCTCTAAATTCCTATGTTTCTTTGGACAAGCCGATATATGATGAGGATTCCGATCGTACTCTATTAGATGTTATATGTGGCACGAGAGTATCGGATCCTGAAGAGCTTATTATTAATCAAGAAGAATTCTCTGGACTAGAAGATAAAATGGCAGAAATCTTGAGCGATCTTGAGCGCAAGGTTTTAATGCTTTACCTCGATGGTCGTTCCTATCAGGAAATCGCTGTCGATCTGAATCGACATGTTAAGTCGATTGATAATGCGTTGCAGCGGGTAAAGCGTAAGCTTGAGAAGTATTTAGAAGTCCGAGATATGACAGAGCACTTATAATTGAATAGGTATGTAAACGACGGACTGTCTTTATTGGCTGAATTTTTTCAGGCACTGAAGACAGTCCATTGGTTTAATATGGCTATCGTTTGGAACATAATGGTTATAGAGAGCTGATTGATCTAGCAGTGGTCTATAATCTGAAATGCAATTACTAGATATTGCTTGAAAATTGTACACCCGATACCGTTGTTTTGCGTTGACATGAGGAATGCCTTGTGCTAAAGTGTTTAGGTAGGCCTTGAAGTAGGTTTTTTCGTTGTGGTCAAAACCTATTTACGGGTAAAGTAATATGATTCGTTATTTTTTAGCAGTTCGGGAGGTGTTATTCAATGCGGGTTATCATCACGCTGGCATGCACAAACTGCAAACAGAGAAACTATGCGACGACTAAAAACAAACGCAATCACCCCGACCGCATCGAGTTGAAGAAGTTTTGCAAGTTCTGTAACGAGCAGACTCCTCATCGCGAGACGAGATAGTCAATTGGAGGTGTGACTGTGACATTTTTAGCGAAAGTGAAACAGAGCTTTAGTACGACGTTTAGTTTTTTTGCCGACAGTTGGGCAGAGCTTAAAAAGGTCCGTTGGCCTAGTCGTAAGGAATTGACGAGTTATACTCTCGTTGTGCTCGTGACGGTTATTGCTGTTACGATTTACTTCTGGATTCTAGACATCGGGATTTCAGCTCTCGTAGATCTAATTGTCTAACGAAGGCCCAAAGGTGGATTTGTGATGGAAAAAAGATGGTACGTCGTGCATACGTATTCCGGCTATGAAAACAAAGTGAAGGCTAATTTGGAACGTCGTGTTGAGTCCATGAATATGGAAGATAAAATTTTCCGTGTTCTTGTACCGATGGAAGACGAGATCGTAGAGAAGGACGGTAAGCGTAAAACCGTTCAGCGCAAGGTATATCCTGGCTACGTGCTTGTCGAGATGATCCAAACAGATGATTCATGGTATGTTGTTCGTAATACGCCTGGAGTTACGGGTTTCGTAGGATCGACTGGTTCAGGATCAAAGCCTACTCCATTATTGCCTGAAGAAGTGGAACAAATTCTTAAGCATATGGGTATGGAAGAGCCTAAGCCGAAGATTGAGTTTGAGCTGAAAGAAACTGTTCGCGTCAAGGTAGGTCCTTTTGCAGACTTTGTCGGAACTGTGGAAGAAATTCTGCTCGACAAGGCGAAGCTAAAGGTTCACGTCAACATGTTTGGTAGAGAAACCCCGCTTGAGCTTGACTATACTCAAGTCGAGAAGGTGTAACCTTTATCGAAGGGGACTCGGGCAAGAGCTTGTAAAAGCTATCTTGTATATCACGTCAAGGAGGTGTGAATCATGGCAAAAAAAGTTATCAAATTGGTAAAACTGCAAATCCCTGCAGGAAAAGCTAACCCAGCGCCACCGGTCGGTCCAGCACTAGGTCAAGCTGGTGTTAACATCATGGCATTCTGTAAAGAGTTTAACGCTCGTACAGCTGACCAAGCGGGATTGATTATTCCGGTTGTTATCTCAGTATTTGAGGATCGCTCCTTTACTTTTGAAACAAAAACGCCACCTGCTGCTGTACTTCTTCGTATCGCTGCTGGCGTTGAAAAAGGATCTGGAGAACCTAACAAGAAAAAAGTTGCAACGGTTAAACGTGACAAAGTTCGCGAAATCGCTGAAACAAAAATGCCAGACCTTAACGCAGCTACTGTTGAAGCAGCTATGCTTATGGTTGAAGGTACTGCTCGTTCAATGGGTATCACGATCGTTGACTAATCAACAGATGATATCTACGCGAGAACAACTCGCTTTGTGAAGCTTTTGCTTCACGGGTGGGAGGAGTGGCGTTTGAAGTCACCCCGTTATAACCACAATAGGAGGAATTTACAATGGCTAAACACGGCAAAAAGTATGTTGAAGCAGCTAAGCTGATCGATCGTGAAGCTAGCTACGAGCCACTACAAGCAATTGAGCTTGTTAAGAAGGCATCTACTGCAAAATTCGACGAGTCCGTTGAAGTTGCTGTACGTTTGGGCGTAGACCCACGTAAACAAGACCAAGCTGTTCGTGGTGTAGTTGTACTACCACACGGTACTGGTAAAACAAAAAAAGTTTTAGTTTTCGCTAAAGGTGAAAAACTAAAAGAAGCAGAAGCTGCTGGCGCTGACTATGTTGGCGACACAGACATGATTAACAAAATCCAACAAGGTTGGTTCGATTTCGATGTCTGCGTAGCAACACCAGACATGATGGCTGAAGTTGGTAAGCTAGGTCGTATCCTTGGTGGTAAAGGCCTAATGCCTAACCCTAAAGCAGGCACAGTAACATTTGATGTTGCTAAAGCCGTTCAAGAAATCAAAGCGGGTAAAATTGAATACCGTCTTGATAAAGCAGGTCAAATCCATGCTCCAATTGGTAAAGTTTCATTCGATGCTGAAAAGCTGAATGAAAACTTGAAAGCTCTAGTTGATGCACTTCTTCGTGCTAAACCAGCAGCAGCTAAAGGGGTTTACCTGAAAAACATCGCTGTTTCTTCTACAATGGGTCCTGGTGCTCGTGTTGATACTTCGAACTACCGCTAATTGATCGAAGAATAGTGAATTAAATTTGAATATGCATACCGTAGACAGTAGGTGCCTATAAGGCTTAATTTCCTACCGAGGTGTTATGATAGAGCGTTAAGCAATTCAAGATTATTGAAGTGCGAATCGAATCATGGCCCTTGCTACTAGATTGCGAGGGCCTTTCTCATGCATCGAGGGCAGGATCTCTCTTTTACACGGGATGTAAATTTTTACAGGAGGTGTACAGTTTGGCTAACGCTAAGATTATTGAGCAGAAACAACAAGCAGTTAACGTGGTAGCTGAGAAGCTTTCTTCCAGCCCAAGTACGATTATCGCTGATTATCGTGGACTTAATGTTGCTCAAGTAACTGAGCTACGTAAACAGCTTCGTGAAGCTGGTGTTGAGTTCCAAGTTCTTAAAAACTCAATCGTTCGTCGTGCGACTGAAGGTACTGATTACACAGCGCTTAACGATATTCTAACTGGTCCTACAGCTGTTGCATTCAGTAATGAAGATGCAGTTGCTCCAGCTAAAATCCTTTACAACTTCGCAAAAGAAAATGATGCGTTGCAAATTAAAGGTGGTCTAGTTGAAGGTAAAGTAGTTGACGAGGCACAAGTTAAAGCACTTGCTCAACTTCCTTCTCGCGAAGGTCTTCTTTCTATGCTACTCAGCGTACTTCAAGCGCCAGTTCGCAACTTCGCGCTTGCAGTTAAAGCTGTTGGTGATAAGCAAGAAGCAGAAGCTCAAGCTTAATATCGCTTGATGCATGTACTGTTGAATGACAATCGGTGCTTGAAGCATCGCAAAAAAACTAAATTATAATATATTTCGGAGGTAATACCATGTCTAAAGAGCAAATCTTAGAAGCAATTAAAGGTATGACAGTTCTTGAACTGAACGATCTTGTTAAAGCAATTGAAGAAGAATTCGGCGTTACTGCTGCAGCTCCTGTAGCTGTTGTAGCTGGTGGCGGCGACGCTGGCGGCGCAGCTGCTCAAACTGAGTTTGATGTAATCCTTACAAGCGCTGGCGCTGGTAAAATCAACGTAATCAAAGCAGTTCGTGAAATCACTGGTCTTGGCTTGAAAGAAGCTAAAGAACTTGTTGATGGCGCACCTAAAGCAATCAAAGAAAAAGTTGGCCAAGAAGAAGCAGATTCTATCAAAGCTAAACTTGAAGAAGCTGGCGCATCTGTAGAAGTTAAGTAATTAACTTTTACTTGTGGCAGATCAAACCCCTTGAAGCCTGGCTTCAAGGGGTTTCTTTCCATGTGTTAAGGTAATAACTAGGACTTAGAATTAGAATATATGTTGTAGGCTGGTGACCTTATTGAGCAATCACTATTATAGCGAAAAGCCGAATGTAGCTAGTAATGAACAGCAGCATGAATGGCAGTTACGTGGATTTAAGCTGAAATTTACAACCGATGCTGGTGTTTTCTCTAAAGCTGGAGTTGATTATGGAAGTCAGGTATTAATAGGTGCAATGGAATTTGCAGAGCATGCTACCGTATTGGATGTAGGTTGTGGCTACGGCCCGATTGGAATTACTGCAGCCAAGTTAGCTCCTAAAGGACATGTTACGATGATCGATATCAACGAGCGGGCGGTAGAGTTAAGCAAAAGAAATGCAGCACTAAACGATGTTCACAATGTAACGGTTATGCAGAGTGATCTATATGAAGCGGTTAAAGAAATGCGCTTTGACTGTATTATAAGCAATCCACCTATCCGAGCAGGAAAAGCGGTAGTTCATCGTGTGTTTGAAGAAGGATATGAGCTTTTGAATGATGGCGGTACAATGTGGATTGTCATTCAGAAAAAACAAGGAGCTCCTTCTGCAAAAGCAAAGCTGGAATCGATGTTTGCTGGGGTGGAAGAGGTGACGAAGGATAAAGGCTATCGCATCTTCAAAGCTTCGAAAGGTAGTTCAAAAATCCAACTTTGATCACGGTGCCTTGCGTTGTCGCTTATTCGGCGTCGAATATGAA
>Ga0180216_1001262_pt1 | contig 23033 bp, 15 predicted proteins | sample eDN3rd37CBELigMG_FD_128879 | JGI IMG/M metagenome (GOLD analysis project Ga0180216, IMG submission 128879) | Enriched Miracle-Growth compost microbial communities from Emeryville, California, USA - eDNA 3rd pass 37_C BE-Lig MG (version 2)... ...
GCGACTGAGGCAGAGGGCAGCAATACAGCAGGAGACAAGCTTCATATTGATGTAAAGGTTGGCTACAACGGTCAGTATGTTTTCGGTAAAAGTGCACCTGTACAATTTACGGTGACCAATCATGATGATCGAGATCTGAAGGGCGAGCTTGTCTTAAACTTAGAGAATCATCGAGGGCTTTCGGTTGCTCATATCTTGCCGCTAGAGGTAACGAAGGGCAGCACCGTCGAGGCGTATATGACAGTAGCTGGAAACCTTACGCAGAACGAAACATTAATCCAATTCTACGAGGGCGGTGTTGATCGAGGGCAACTACTTGATACGACAGGCGTGAAGCATGCAATTGGGCAAAGTGTAGCGACAGCAACAACGATTGGTATTGCAGCGAATGATCCAGATACATTGAATTTTGTGGCATTTTTGAACAATCAAGGCTTTTCAATCACACCAATCGTACTCGATGCCGATTTTTATGCTGAATCGATGAATGATTTATCGATGTTCACTTTTCTTGTGTTGAATGATATATCGACAGTAGAGTGGTCCGAGCAAAAGGTTAAGGCCATTAAGGATTGGGTTGCTAATGGAGGCACCTTGCTCTTTGGTGGAGGAGCAGGCTATGAACAGACCGCTGCAGCATTTGCAGAAATCGTTCCCGTTGAAGGCAGAGATACGAAGCTGTGGGAGCAAGCGACTGAGTTATCCGATTATGTTGGCGTAACTGAGCCGCTACAGCCGCTTCCGGTAATCAACGGAAGGCTTATTAAAGGCGACACCATTGTTCAGGATGGTGGCATCCCACTTACGGCAGTAGCACGGTTCGGACATGGGAGCGTATATTATACGGCATTTGATCTTGGGCTTAAGCCATTCTCGACATGGGACGGAAGAACGGCGTTTATTCAATCGCTGCTAAGCGAGCAATTGATGCTTGCCGGAACAGTCAATCGACCGGATATGTGGGCAATGGAGAACAGCTCGAATTATTTTCCACGCTTGCATCCACCTGAAGTAGCTGCACTGCTTATTATATTTTTTATCTATATTTTAATTGTTGCACCGATTCTGTATGTCGTGTTGAAGCGTGTCGATCGCAGAGAATGGTCTTGGTGGGTGATACCACTTACGGCCGTGCTGTCGACGATCATTATTGTCGTGATCGGTTCAAGAGACAAATCTAGTCTGTACGTGAATGGAATACGAGTAGCGATGATAGATGAAGGCGCGGTACGTGAAACTGGAGTGAACAATATATTCATTCCTAACAGTAAGGATGTAGTAATGGAGCTCCCTGAGCATGTAAATCCGACTATAATGACAGGTAATACGAACGCAGGCTCAGAGGTAAGCACGAATAAGCAGCAAAGAGTTTATCATCATACTCCAAGCAAAGAGGTCATGTTTACAAATAATAAGTATTGGACAATGAAATCTACGCTGCTGGAGGAACAAATCTATAACGCAGAGCAATACGGCTCCATTACAGTAGACATTGAAGCTGTAGACGACCAGGATAATATGATGACTGTCTATAATGAAACGGGCGTAGATCTTAACCATGTTTCTCTCGTTGCCTATTCTAGATTATATTATATCGATCATTTGCCAGCGGGCGAGTCGCTCGAGTATAGACTGCCGCGAGCAATCTCAAGCAACGGGTTTGCAAATATGAATGCGTACCATAACAATTATGGGTCGAGTTTAAGTCAAGGAAGCGGGAAGGGTTGGGATGAGCTATCTAGAGAAACCTATCTTCTCGATAATACACCATTCTCTTACGCAGCGATGATTATCGCATTCAGCTACAAGGAGGATGAGGCAGGCTACGTAGTAAACAACAAGTCAGTGAAAAACGATGAGCTGAAAATGTGGGTCGTCAATATAGAGCAGCAGCTTAGTGAAGGGATATGGGCTCAGCAAATGATTGAACCAAATGGTGCAGTTGTTGAAAGAGGCGAATACTCGATCCTCAATGATAAAAAGCAGTTTTTCTCATTGACCGATGGAGCAGTAGAGTTAAAATATACGCTGCCATCTGATTACAATGGAACAGCCGAATTCATTCCGCAGCCTTCGCAGTTCAGTGCTCAGCTAACGATGCAGATATACAATGTACAGAGCGGGGAATGGGAGGAAGCTACAACGAAAAGCTACGAACTAGATCCCTATGTAGATGAATGGAATAGTATAAAAATTAAGCTCGATAGCGGAAACGAATACTACGAGGGCATCCTGCCTATGCTGCTATTAGATCGCGAGGTGCAGCCATGACGGACAATATGATTGAGATCAGTGGACTAACTAAAACATTTGGCACCTTTCAAGCGCTGAAGGGGATCGACATGATTATTCCAAAAGGAAGCGTGTTTGGCTTTGTCGGACCCAATGGAGCAGGTAAATCAACAACGATGTCGATTATCGCAACCTTGATGCTTCCAACAGAAGGAACGGTCAAGGTGGATGGACTGGATGTGACGGAACATCCGCATGAGGTTCGCAAGAAGATCGGGTATATGCCTGACTTCTTCGGTGTTTATGACCAGCTGAAAACAGAGGAATATTTACACTTTTATGGCGGCAGCTATGGCATACCTCGTAAGGAACGTGAGCAGCTTATTCCTCAGCTGCTGGAGCTCGTTAATTTATCAGACAAAAAGGATGCTTATGTAGATTCCCTCTCACGGGGGATGAAGCAGCGACTATGCTTGGCACGCTGCCTCGTGCATGATCCGGAGCTGTTAATTCTTGACGAGCCGGCTTCAGGTCTTGACCCTCGTGCACGCATTGAGATGCGCGAAATATTAAAGGAATTGAAAAGCATGGGCAAGACGATCATTATATCATCGCATATTTTGCCTGAGCTGGCGGAAATGGTTGATGAAATAGGGGTTATCGAGCATGGCAATATGATTGCTGTCGGCAACATTAATCTCATACAGCAGCAATTGATGGCGAAGCGGCAGCTAACGATAAAAACAAGCGGTCGACAGGAGGAACTGAAGCAATTTTTGCTCGATCAGCCACTTGTACATGGTGTCTTTATTGATGGTGCGAAGCTTGAGGTGCAATTCTCTGGACAGGATGCAGAACAGGCTGCATTGTTAAAGCACATACTGCTGGCAGATTATGAGGTTATCTCCTACCAGGAGCAGCAGACGGATCTGGAAGATATCTTCCTAGCGATTACGAAGGGAGGAGGAGCAGAGCAATGAGTAAACTTCAACCTTTGCAGTCCGTGAAGCAGTTTTTTATGAATCCTGTTATTGACAAGGAATATCGATTACGGATGCGCACCTCCAGATCGATGTGGACATTGCTGGCATATTTGATTGCAATGGGCTTGTTTTCTGGCGTAATCTTCTCAATCGTGGGCATAGATATGAGAAATTCCATATATTCCAGTGGGTTTACGGGCATTGCGTTTATCGTATTGTCTTTTGCTCAGCTAGGTCTTATTGCCTTTATGTCGCCTGGATTGACGGCAGGTGTGATAAGCAGCGAGCGTGAAAAACAAACTCTTAATCTATTACTGACTACGCAGCAAACGTCCTTTACGATCATTGTAAGCAAGCTGATTGCTAGCATTAGCTTTATGCTGCTTATTGTGTTTAGCACACTTCCTTTATACGGAATTGTATTTTTATATGGTGGGATTTCACCTGGACAGCTGTTAAGTGTATTTGCTTTCTTTATTTTTAATATGCTTGTGTTTGGAGCATTCGGTGTATTGTTTTCCACGATATTCAAACGGACGATGATCGCGGTTATTGTAACGTACGGTGTTGTGCTGTTTATGTTCGTAGGTACGGGTATTATCTACCTGCTGTTCTCGTTTGGCTATAATAGCTATGGCTTCAGTGGAAATAATCCGGCTAATGATTCGTGGATACTTCATTTCCTAGCGATCAATCCAGGCTTCGCATTGTACAGTGTGCTCGACGGTGGAGATTGGTATATGTCACTAGCTCGATCATCTCGAGCATCGAAGACGTTCTTCGATCATGTGCCGTTTTGGCTGGAGTACGTAATCTTTTATACAGCGATACTTGTGCTTGCTATATATGGAGCGATTCGCAATCTTAGACCAGTAAGCAGGAAGAAACAAGGAGTCTAGCCATAGACTCCTTTTCCTGCATTCCACATCCGATAAGGCGGAGTAAGTTAATGGACGACAAGCTGAATGTAACGTAGAAGGTAAGGAGGGCTGATATGACTGCGATATACAACCATTTAAAATTTATTGCTCGGCGATGGAATAGAACATCGTTGCTGTCTGCATTCATTAAGGGTGTTGTTTGCGGCGCACTGCCCGCTGCTCTTCTACTAATCGTTGCGAGATTCGTTCCGATTTTATATAGCAAATGGATCGCTGCGGCGATCTGGCTTCTATGTATCGTGATGTTTTTGATCATCAGATTGAGAAATAGAATGACTGCTAGCAGTGCAGCAAAGCTAGTTGACGTAGAGCTTGGCGATGATGCAGTCAGAACGGCATTAACCCTTCCTGAAGAGCAGCAGCTTTCAATGATGGGAAAGCATGTGGTGGAGCATGCAGTGATTGCAGCTGAACGCTACCGAGCTGAGCTGAAGCAACGCATACCTTGGCAGCGAGGCTGGAATGCGCGGCTATGGATGTCTTTAATGGGGTTAACTATTGTAATCATAGGATCGTTGTTCATTATGCCAAATGAGCAGGATGCAGTTGCTAAGCAGATGAAGGAGCAAGAAAGCTTGATTGCAGAGCTAGAAGAGGAATTACAGCATACGAAGGATGCTGTAGAGCAAGCGGAGCTGGAGGAGCAGGACAAGGAGCAGCTGTTGGCGAGCTTAGATGAATTGCTAGAGCAGCTAGATAACAAAGAGCGCTTATCACTATCACATGCCGAGCAGCTAGAGGAAGCACTTAAAGAGCTAAAGCAGCTCGAACAGGAAAAGGATCAAGCGGTTCAGCGCTTAGAGCAATTGAATGATGCTATGGAACGGGAGCAGTCACTTCAACAGCTGCAGCAATCGCTAGAAGCAGCAAAGGATATGGCCAAGGAGAGTCAGCAGCAAGCGGTTCGTGAGGCGTTAAAGCAGTTAACGTCAGAACAGGCCGATGCATTAGCGCAATTAGCGAGGGAGCTGGAAACAGCTCAGGCAGAGCTAGCTAATGAGCTTGGTAAAGCTGCAGAGCAGCTAGAATCAGATGGAGCGCTTACAGACCAGGATGCTGAACAGCTCGCTCGGCAGCTAAGTGACCTGCTGTCCTCTAATCTAAGCAGCAGCGAATTAAGTGAAGCTGGTAACTCATTAGCGCAGCAACTGTCTGATCTGAGCGAGGCGCTTGCTGGTGTAGACGCTAATCTTAGTGATCAGCTAGCAAGAGCGGCAGATGAATATAAAGCGAATGAGCAAGAAGCGAGCCAAGGCTCCGGAACAGACGCTAATAATGATACTACAAGCAACGGCTCAAGCGATGGAGAAGGAGACGGTGCAGATCAGGAACCTGATCAAGGAGCAGGCCAAGGAGCGGGTCAAGGAGCAGGTCAAGGAGCAGGTCAAGGAGCAGGCCAAGGAGCCGGCCAAGGAGCGGGTCAAGGAGCAGGCCAAGGTGCGGGCCAAGGAGCAGGTCAAGGAGCAGGCCAAGGTGCGGGCCAAGGTGCGGGCCAAGGTGCGGGTCAGGGAGGCGGTCAAGGAGCGGGTGGCACAGGTGCAGGCTCGACACCAGGGCAGCATGCTACAGTCACTACACCTCGAATCTATGAGGGAGAAAGTGAGCCGTCTGTTGATGGCGGTCCAAGCACAGGAGGACAGATTAGCTCAGGAGGCGTTTCACCAACGGTTACAGGTCAGCAAGGAAATTATTCTGAGGTGTATCGTGAATATGAATCGGCAGCCAAGGATGCACTTCAGCGTTCTAATTTGCCTGCTCATATGCAAAATAAAGTTCAGCAATATTTTGATTCAATACAGCCGGATTAACGACCGGCATGAAATGGAGGAAACGATCTTGGAACATACGCTGCAGATGGAAGATGCTAAACATATGATCGCAGAATTAAAGCAAGAAGTAGCGAAGGTCATTGTCGGTCAAGAGCAGGTGGTTGAACAGCTGCTCTGGTGCATGATCGCAGGAGGCCATGCATTACTTGAAGGGATACCTGGTCTCGGAAAAACGATGCTTGTTCGAACAGTTTCCGATGCAATGGAGCTAGAGTTCTCAAGAATACAGTTTACTCCTGATCTGATGCCGGCGGATATTACGGGTACGATGCTGCTTGATCTGAGCAGTCATACGCAAAGATTTAGCAAAGGACCGATATTTGGCAATATTGTGCTTGCGGATGAGATCAATCGCGCTACACCTAAGACGCAAAGTGCGTTGCTTGAGGCGATGCAGGAAGGAACGGTGACAGCAGGAGGAGAAAGCTATACGCTGCCTAGGCCATTCTTTGTTCTAGCAACTCAAAACCCAATCGAGCAGGAAGGTACGTATTCGCTGCCTGAAGCTCAGCTTGATCGATTTCTCATTAAGATCGGCATTCAGTTTCCGACGCGCGATGAGCTTAAGGAAATTGTAAAACGAACGACTGGTGTAAAGCACGAGTCTGCAAGACCCGTTATAGACGGCAAGAAGCTGGAAGCTCTTCAGCAGCTCGCTAAGCAGGTGCTATGCTCTGACGACATGCTTGAGCTTGCTGTCAGCTTTGTGATGCGTACGCATCCGCATGAGCAGGATGCACCTGAGCAGATAAAGCAATATGTACGTTATGGAGCTGGACCACGAGCGCTTCAAGCACTTATAGCGATTAGTAGAGTAAGAGCTTTAACATTGGGAAGAGCTCATGTCTCCTGGGGGGATATCACCTATGCAGCTAAGCCTGTGCTGCGGCATCGGCTTGGGCTTAGCTATGAAGCGCTTGCCCAAGGCATCGCCGCAGATACACTGATCGAGCAGATTGAGCGCACGCTTGAGCAGCAGCGCGCGAAGGTGTAAGGGAGGATAGCCATGACAGAGCTAGGTTCTAATAATATGCTTGCTGCGCTGCAGCAACTATTCCCCTATGAGGGCTGGCTAGCTAAGCTTGATGCGATGGCCTTGCACGGCGGAGCTCGTACGAGGGGGATGCTGGCAGGTAAACGAAGCTCAAGCAGCCTTGGCAGCTCCTTGGAATTTGCAGATTATCGTCCTTATATCGCCGGTGACGATATTCGAAGAATCGATTGGAACCTGTATGGACGTACGAACAAGGCTTATATTCGTCAGTATTGGGATGAGCAAGAGCGCAGCTTTCATCTGTATGTCGATAGCTCTCGCTCGATGACCGCAATTGGTGAAGGTGAGCATAATAAATGGCTTACAGCGCTTCGCATGGCAGCGAGTGTTGGTTATGTTGCGCTGCAAGGCGATGACCGAGTGAGTATTTCGTTGTTTAATGAGAAAGAGGTACACAGGCAGCTCCCGATGCTGCATGGCAAGCATGCAAAATTTACGATGATAAGCAGGCTGTCTGAATCGATCACAGAAGCCTCTATACCTTCGGAGGCGATCGACGAGGCGTTTGTCGAAGATGCGGGTTTAGCAATTAGCGATGCAGCAGCACCGTTTGCAGGCGGCAGCAAGCTGCCGCGAAGAGCTGGTGTGACGTGGATCTTCTCTGACGGACTGTATGAGCAAGGGTTAGACTCACTGTTATCTAGCCTGCAAGCAAGGCAGCAGCAGGTCGTGTTTGTTCATATTCTGCATGGTGATGAGCTAGCTCCACAGCTTGAGGGTGAGTGGCGATTCATTGATATTGAGACGAGTCGTGCCAAGGAGGTTGCGATGTCGCCTGCAGTAATAGAGAAATACAAGCGCGGAGTCAGCGAATTTCGCGAGCGGCTTCGTAAGCTCTGTGAGAGTCGTGGTATCGGATTTTTTAGCATAAATTGCAGTGAAGCATTGCCTGATAGCTTCATGAAGCTGCTTTCGTCGGGCAGCTACATTCAATATCGGTAGTTGACGAACAGATCTGTAAATAACATAAACGGAGGTGAGAGCATGCACTGGCTTTCATTGACATCAGCATGGTTTGGGCTAGCTGCTTTGCTCATCATCGCCATGTACATATTGAAAAAACGCTATGAGCCAAAGCGAATTTCGAGTCATCTGCTCTGGCGACAGGTACTTCAGGAGCAGGAAGCTAACCGCCCATGGCAGCGATTAAAGCAGCAGCTGCTATTATGGCTGCAGCTCATGATATTACTGCTTATCGTTATAGCGTTAATGGAACCAGCAGTGGAAAGGAAGCTTGCAGAGGATACACATGCTGTTATTTTGCTTGATCGCTCTGCTAGCATGGCGACAAGTATAGACACAGATGGCAAGACCTACCTAGATACCGCTAAGCATGAGTTGATTAGCTGGCTCGACAAGGAATGGGGTGGGGGCGAAGTTACGCTCATCGTTAACGGCGAATACCCACAAATTCTAGCTAACCAAAGTAATCAGAAGCAAGAACTCGTACGAATCATTGAGGATATCGATCCGTACTATGGCACTACCGATGATGAGACAGCCTTAAGCCTAGCACGAGCACTCGCAAGCAGCAGTGAGCAATCGATGATTCACTACTTTGTAGATGAGCGCTACAATATCAATCAAGAGATCATACAAGCTGAAGAGAATAGCTTAGAGGTATGGCATATGTACGCATCGCCTGCGGCAGCTGAGGATGAACGGATTCGCAGCTTTACATTGTCTCAGGAGGAACGCGCCGTTCATGGCTTTGCGACCGTAATGCATGCTCCTCAAGAGCAGCGTGAGCTGGAGCTGACCGTAACCGCCTATAATGAGCAAGGGAGAAAGCTGTCAGATAAGAGCTACAAGCAATCGGCAGCAGCAAGTGGTGTTACAACCTTTCAGATGTACGACTTGCCACAAGGCCATTATTATATGGCACGCTTAACACCACACGATCAGGATCCTAATCCGTACAATAACAAGCAGTATGGGTTAATTGCTGAAGAACGGATCTATGAGGCACTGCTCATCAGCGACGGCAATCTCTTTCTGGAAAAAGCACTTCAGCTTATGAATGTAGGAGTAACGAAGCTGGCACCAACCTCAGCTGTTCCAAGTCAGGAGCTGTTGTCGACCGTTCATTTTATTATTACAGATGGTAGCTATGAAAAGCTTACGAAGGATAACGCATGGAAGGATGTGCTGGATCGCTTTCCACTTTGGATCGTTGATCACCCTGCAGCTGATCAGCAAGCTAAGCTAGTTCATGCGGAGACTGTAGTAAATGAGCATGAGGTAACACAATATTTCACAATGGACGATATATTTATTTCTTCAATTCGGGAGCTAAGTGCTGAGGAGCTAGCGCCGCATGACGTGCTCGTACAATACGGTGGAGCCGCTGCCATCCTTGCCGGAACACATAATCAGAAGCCATTGCTGCGCTATACATTTGCTCTGCAGGATAGTGATCTGCCGCTGCGAGCTGTGTTTCCGCTATTAGTGATGAATAGCGTTGATTATTTAGTATCTGGCTCTTCTAAGCAGCTTGGCTCTATGCTCGCCAATGCGATCCCTACGCTATCAATGTCAGCGGATACGAGCGCGAGCTATTGGCACCGTTTAGATGAAGAACCTAGTGATGAAAAGATAAGCGAGACCGAAGTTGAAGATGGATACGTCACAGCTCCATCCGTACCCGGCGTATATTCACTTATCGAGCTAAATGAGAAAGGCGATACTGTTCAGCAGCGTACAGCTGTCATTACGGCTGATGCAACGGAGTTTGCTACTGCCAGCATTGCCGAGCTAATTAGCGGCAGCTCAAACGCTGAGGAGCCGAATGACCAAATCGAAGGCACAGGGATGAGTAAGCTGACGGCATGGCTTGCTGCCTGTCTAATGCTATTGTTGCTGCTAGAGTGGGAGGTGTATCGTCGTGGGATTTAATATTGCGTCACCTTGGTTGCTTCCGATCCTGCTGCTATTGCCGCTCTATGTATGGCTTCAGTATCGCTATACTACAAGAATTACAGGAAGCAAGAAGCATATCGCCATCAGCCTTCGCACACTCATTTTGCTGCTCATCTTCATCATGGTAATTGGTTTAACACCATATACAACGGTTGAACAGCGAAATGTGCTTGTCCTTGTCGATCGCTCTGATTCTGTTGGTCATACTGATGAAGTTATCAACTATTTACAACCGTTGGATAGTAAGGATGACAAAGATCATATGGCAGTTATGTCCTTTGCTAACAATATTATGATGGATCGAGCGCTGCAGCCAATAAAGCAACAGGAGTCGCTGCATTCGTTCCGGACCATTGTCGATCCCTCGCAAACGAATATTGCGGCTGCCCTGCGACAGGCTGGCGGTATACTGAATCAAGCAGGCGGAGGGAAAATTGTATTATTTTCTGATGGGTTAGAGACAATCGGAAGCTTGACGAAGGAAGCCCAGCTCATGGATGCAATGAATATTGTAGTAGATGTCGTACCGTTATCGAGTAAAGTCGGTGAGGATGCTGCGATCTCGACACTACATGTGCCAAGTCAATTAAAGCAAGGTGAAAAGTATCAGCTTAATGTAAAGATTGATAGCACGAATGAAGCACCAGCTGAGCTGCTCATCTATGAGAATGACGAACTCATTGCTGAGCAAATGATCCAGCTTATTAAAGGAACAAATACGTATCTAATTGATGCTTTAGCAACCTCTTCTGGAATAAGATCCTACCGTGCCGTGCTACGTATGGCGGAAGATACACAAGCGAAAAACAATACGGCCTATGCCTTAAGTCGGGTGAGTGGACCAGCAGGGGTGCTGATCGTCGAAGGAGAGCAAGGCAGCTCGCGTAATATCGAGGCTGCCTTATCGGCTTCATATATCGCCTATGAAACGATTCAGCCGGAGCAGCTAAGCTATGAGCTGGCACAGTATGTTCAGTATGATTCAATTATTTTTAATAATGTAAGTGCGGTCCAGCTGCCTCAACTAAAGATGGAGCATATTGAATCAGCGGTGCGCAATTATAGTGTAGGCTTCGTCATGATCGGCGGCGATAATAGCTTCGGAATCGGTGGGTATTTTGATACTCCTATAGAATCCATTTTGCCAGTAAATATGCAGCTATCAGGCAAAAAGAAAATTCCAGATCTGTCGCTCATGCTCGTCATTGACCATTCAGGCAGTATGTCGGGCTCGAAGATGGAGCTTGCTAAGGAAGCTGCTGCCCGCACGGTGGAGCTTATGCGAGAGGTTGATACAGTAGGTGTTATTGCATTTGATTCAAGACCGACCTGGATTGTACAGCCGACTAAGCTGCAAAACGGTGACGATGTTATTAGCAGCATCATGTCGATTCAACCAGCTGGAGGAACGGATATTTATCCTGCACTAAACGATGCGTTCGATGGGTTTGACCTGGACGCGGCGGGACGCAGGCATATCATACTGCTAACCGATGGCATCTCACCCTATACACCAGAGTATGAGACGCTATTAGCAGATATAAAAAAGAACGGGATTACATTGTCAACGGTTGCAGTTGGTCAAGATTCTGATGTTAACTTTCTTGCTAGACTTGCTGAGCTCGGCTCTGGCCGCTCCTATTATACAGAGGACGAAACGACGCTGCCAGCTATCTTTTCAAGAGAAGCAACGATGATGTCACGCGCCTATATTGTCGATGAGCGCGTCTTACCTATCGAAGGCTATGCAGGCACCTGGACTAATCTATGGAGCGGCGGACTGCCGCATATTGATGCCTATGTAGCGACTAGTCCGAAAACTACGGCAGAGATCGCACTGTGGACACCACAGGAGGATCCATTGCTGGCTCGCTGGAATATCGGTTCAGGGAAAAGCGTTGCCTTTACATCAGATCTGAATGGCAGGTGGAGCTCAGATTGGGTGACATGGAGTGAATTCCCTAATATTTTCGTTGAGTGGGTGAAATGGACATACCCACAGTTCAGTCAATCTCCATACGAGCTGAAGCTAAGTGAACAAGGCAGCGTGATCGTAACTAGCAACGATGAAGCATCGTATTCGAATCTAGGAATGAGTATTCAGCAGGAAGACAGCACATCGATACTACCGCTGGTTCCGTTAGGTAACGGACGCTATGAAGCTGATGTCTCGAAGCTGACAAGCGGTATCTATCTATCGCAGATCGGAGAAACTAAGCCCACGAATTCAGGTGAGCAAGCCGAGCTAGAGAATGCTGTAACGACTGGCTTTGTTGTTCCATATTCAGCGGAATATCGTCTTGATGCCAATAGGGCTGAAGCACGTGAAAAGCTTGAAGCGTTGGCGCAGCTGACTGGCGGTCATGTACGCACGTTAGAAGAAGCAGAATCGTTATTTCAGTTTGATCCCGTAACGTTGAAGCAAAGCTATGATTGGTCAAGAGAGCTGTTGCTTCTTCTAATTATTTTATGGCTAGCTGATATTGCGAATCGACGCTTGGCATTACCTTGGGGAAGATGGCTAGCGAAGCTGAGAACGGCTACTAGCATGAGTAATGGACACAAGCAGCAGCGAACGTCCGTTGAACAGTCAACCTTCCAGCGCCTGAATGAGCGCAAGCAGCAGCTGGCAGAGCGAGGTAATACATTATTGACGAAGGAAGAGCAATGGGGAGAAGCAGCTCAGCAGCCCGTCGATCGACAGAATGATCAGAAGCTGCAAGTTTCTCAAGGCCTAGAAAACCATCAGAAAGAAGAGCCACATTCTACTGAGAAAAATGAAACGATGAATCGACTGCTTGCCGCAAAAAATCGGAGAAAGCAGTAGGTAGAACATAAAAATTTCACTTAGATTCCTTTGTGAAGGATGGACTTTACTTTTGAGTTTCGGTAAAATTTTGAGTATATCAATGAGAGGATGTTACTTCCATGTACAATGAAATTACTGCAGATGAACTTCAACAGCGATTACAATCTGGTGAAGCGATTAATTTAATTGATGTAAGAGAGCCTGATGAGTGGGAAGCTGGTCATATCGCTGAAGCTCGCTTAATACCGCTTTCTGAATTCGATGCACGTCAGAATGAGGTGCATGATAGAGAAGGAGAAGTTATTGTTATTTGCCGCAGCGGTGCACGCAGCGGTCGAGTTTGCGAGTTTTTGGCTAGACAAGGCTTCGAAGTGACAAATGTGAGCGATGGAAACTTAGGATGGCATGGTCCTGTTGTGTACGGCAAGTAAGTCAACTGCTGTTCGGAATCACCTTATCTAAATTATAGTTTTGCTTCAAAGAGCGAGCCTACTGTGCTCGCTCTTTGTGCTTTAAGCTCACATTGTGCTCAATACGTGAATCCCTTGAAACATTATGTTCATATGGGATGAAGAGCGTACATTAGCTTGCTGAGTAGTCGCTGACCAGCATTAGTCTATTTCTTGCAAGAAAACAGCTTTACAGTCGACTGTTCTAATGAAATAAACAAGCGTAAGAAAAACGTATACTCCATTGGTTATACTTGTACTGTTACATATAGCAACGATACAAAATTTATAGAAAAAATGGGGATGCTTTAGCTGTTGATAGCTTTTTACCAGAATCAGAAGTAAGGCTATTCTCTCGAAGCCTATTGATTTGAAAAAGGACGACGGCATACCACTATGTGCAAAGGAGATCATCCTCGTTAAAAGTAATTATAGAGGAAATAACGAGAATTTAGATTAATACAGCAATCCTTTGCATAATGTGCTAAAGCAACTGGCACTGATGCTTTTTTCATGTTATATTAGCTAACAAATCATATACAAAAGCTGGAACTTTCTGAAAGAGAGTGAGATACATTGACATTAACGAATGAACAACTGAAATCAATGCCGAAAATTGAGCTGCACCTTCATCTTGACGGTAGTGTGCTGCCACAGACCTTAATTGAATTGGCGGCTGAACAAGGAAAAGAGCTGCCAACGACAGCGATTGAGGAGCTGTATAGTCTAATGCGGGCGCCAGAGACTTGCTTGGATCTGAATGATTACTTACGCACCTTCGATGTCGTATTGCCTTACCTGCAAACGGCAGAAGCGCTCGAGCGTGTTGCCTATGAGGTTGTTGACCAATGCGCTAGCGATCATGTTCGCTACGTCGAGGTACGGTTTGCCCCGCAGCTGCATCGTCTTGGAGGTCTATCGATCGATGACGTATATGAAGCGGTCATTCGAGGCATGAATCGAGGAGAGAAGCAGTTTGGCGTTATCGTGCGCTGCATCGGTATCTGTCTTCGTGGGCACTCAGAGGAGCAAAACATGGAAGTCGTAGAAGCGGCTCAAGCATATTTACATAAAGGGCTTGTTGCTGTTGATCTCGCAGGCGCTGAAGCATTGTATCCTCCTGAGCTGTATGCTCCAGTCTTCGTTCGTGCACAGCAGCTTGGTATTCCGATAACGATTCATGCAGGTGAAGCAGGAGGTGCGCAGAATATCGAAACCTCCGTCCTCAAGCTTGGAGCAACACGTATTGGGCATGGTGTACGGCTACAGGAGGACTCGCATCTTTTACAGCAGATGGTTGAGCGCGGCATTCCGTTAGAGTTCTGTCCAATTAGTAATTTGCAGACAAAGGCGGTGACAGCTTGGGAGCTGTACCCGATTGTTGACTATATGAACAAAGGAATTAAAGTAACCGTTAATACCGATAATTTAACGGTTTCTCATACATCCTTAACGAAGGAGCTGCTTACGCTTCAGCAGCAATGCGGACTGACGACGGAGGATATTGTTCAGCTTCAACGGAACGCAGTTGAATCGATATTTCTCGAGCAGCCTGCGCGTGAGGAATTCATACAAACGTATGATGCTGCGCTGGAGCAATGGATTAAGAAGCTGGATATGTAATGACATGACAGCCTAGAGAGGAGAGCGCATCATGAAGAGTATTCGAAAGTATCGGCTTAATGATCGCGAGCATATAAAATCAAGTGAAGATCGAGAAGAATACGAGAAGGACTATGCTCGGCTTATACAATCCCCTGCCTTTCGCAGAATGCAGGGCAAATCACAAGTGTTTGGTGCAGGCTCAGGTGATTACTATCGCACGCGCTTAACGCATTCAATAGAAGTGTCCCAAATCGCACGCGAGCTATCGCGCAAGCTGGGCAAGCAATATGCTTTCTTGAATCAAGAAATACATCCCGGATTAAAGCTTGTTCCAGAGGTCGTCGAGATTGCTGCACTTGCTCATGACCTAGGTCACCCTCCGTTTGGTCATCGCGGAGAGGAAGTGCTGAACGATATTTTACAGGCACGGTATGATGATTACTATGAAGGAAATGCACAAAATTTTCGTATACTGATGTTTTTGGAAAAGCGCGCGGGCAGTGATCGAGGACTAGATCTAACCGCAGCTTCCTTGCTGGCGGTGAACAAGTATCCGACACAGCTCGGTAAGGATGGACAGATTAAGGGTGTTTATGCAAGCGAGTGGGAAGGCATTAGCTATTTGCGTGATTTATGGCAGATGCCAAAAGGCTGCCGCACGCTTGAGGCGCAGCTAATGGATTTGTGTGATGATATCGCCTACTCAACACATGATATTGAGGATGGAATTCGCGCCGGTAAAATCCAGCTGACCGAGGATTTTTTACTTGATTCCAGACGTATTGACAGTGTTGTAAAAGAAATTGTAGAGGATCCTGCAAGCATGTGCTCATTGCACTGGTCTAACATCGACGTGCGAGAGATGGTCAGCAATGTGCTAGGAGATTACTATAAGCAGTGGAAAAGCATCTATGAGCAGTTTGGACGAGAAACCTCTCGTTCACGTCGAGAAATGAAGGCACAGTGGGTGAATTACTTCGCCTCGCTTGTTGGCATTATCGATGATCCGCATCATAGCGGCTGGAAGAAGATTACCTTCGTAAAGGATGGCGCAGAGGACGTCAATACGCTTCGAACGATGGAAATCTTGAAGAAGCTTGCTTGGGTGACGATGATTAAAGATTTTCGTGTGCAGCGTCTACAGAAGCGTAGTGAGAATATGCTGCGAAAGCTGTGGGAAAGCCTAGAGGATGAAGCGACAGGGAGATTAATCCTGCCGCCCGACTGGATTGAAACCTATGATCTGCATAAGCAAAAGTACCCGTGGCATCGATTAATCGCAGATTACATGGCGGGGATGACCGATCATTACGCGGAGAAGGTTTACACGGAATTGTTCGCAAGCAGAAGCGGATCCATCTACGAACGAGATTAGTGGCGTAAAGACCTATTCAACAGATGGCAATCAACTGGTCGTGATCAAAAGTAAAAAGCAGAAGCTCTTTTCTTAGAGCTCCTGCTTTTTTTATTGCAATTATGTCCGCTACCTGTGTAAATGTGGACTAGCAAGCCGTCCTAGCGCATATAAGTAAATGATCCTTGTTCGTTCGGAAGTAAAGGAGGGTTAATATGCAGCAGCAAAATGAATGGAATGAAAACGAGCTGGTGCTCTCCGTTAGTGGGATGAGTTGTTCGGCATGCGCGACTAGAATCGAGCGTAGCTTATCGAAGCTGCAGGATGTAGAGCAGGTAGCAGTAAGCTATCCGCTGCGTACTGCATGGATAAAGGGCGATCCAGCTAAGCTAGAGCTAGGTCAAATTATAGCAAAAATTATATCGCTTGGATTTCAAGCAAAGCCATATACAGCAGCAATTGATGAGATGAAGCAGGAGAAAAAGATGCTTCAAAAGCGTCTGATTCTTGCGATCATCTTTACCTTGCCGCTATTGTGTTCGATGGCCGAGCATATACCGATGCTGAGTCCTTTATTGACGTTATTTCCTGATTGGCTATTTGCCCCTTGGCTGCAGCTGCTATTAGCGACCTGTGTTCAATTTTTTATCGGCTTACCCTTCTATATTAGTGCCTATCATGCCATTCGAGAGAAGCTAGCTAATATGGATGTGCTCGTTGTGATTGGTACTTCGGCAGCTTATATCTATAGTCATTACGAGGTGTTTGCCAATGGATTGGATGGTTTGCTGCATTATGCGAGGTTCGATCAGCCTTCACTGTATTTTGAGACGTCAGCCGTTGTCATAACCGTTGTATTGCTTGGTAAATATATTGAGCTTTCAGCTACGCTAAGGCTGCAGGAGCAGCATGAGCCCTTTGCACAGCTTCAGATACATGAGGTAATGGTGGAACGTGATGGACATATATTCCCGCTGCGTCCGGCTTATATTGTCGCTGGTGATCGTGTTCGACAATCAGAGGGAGATATTGTTGGAGTCGACGGAATGATTCTTGCAGGTGAGGCTTATATAGATGAATCGCTGCTCACAGGTGAGCAGCAGCTAATAAGCAAATCAGCTGGTGATAAGGTTTGGGCAGGTACGACAATTAGTCAAGGTGCTTTAGTGATTCAAGCAATAACAGCGGGTAATGACACCTTGCTGCAGCGGATTCGTGAGCTGGTTAAGCAAGGTCAACGCTCGAAAACTAATATACAGCGTCAGGTGGATCAAGTCGTGCGGTGGTTTGTTCCCATCATTGTCGTACTAGCTGTTAGCACTGCGGCGATGTGGATACTGCTTGGCGCAAGCGAAGCGACTGCTGTATTAAGTGCCCTTGCTGTTCTACTCGTTGCGTGTCCTTGCGCACTCGGCTTAGCCGCACCGATCTCACTCGCGATCGCAAGCGGTCGTCTAGTGAAGCATGGCGTCATTGTGAAGGACGCTAGCATTATAGAGCGACTGCATCATGTAGCAGAGGTCATGTTCGATAAGACAGGTACGTTGACGGAGGGAAGATTAAGTGTTGGATTCGTGCATAGCTTCTATTATTCAAAGCAAAGAATGATCGCGATCGCAGCAGCATTAGAGCAATATGCTGAACATCCTATTGCGCAAGCGATAAGGAGCTACGGAGAAGAGCTAAACGTTAAATTGTACGAGGTGAGCGACGCTGAGCATAAGCTCGGACATGGCGTTGTAGGGATAATCGGAGAGCATCGATATATGGTAGGGAATGAGCGCTTGTTAAAGCTTGAAGGGAAGGTGCTAGCTCCCTATGTATCGATCATCGCTAAGGAACGCTTTAAGCTCGGAGAGACGCTATGCTATATCTATGAGGATGACCGGTGCATTGGACTGATTGGCTTGTCCGATCAGATTAAAAGTACAACGATCCCGGCAATCAATGCTCTGAAAAGAATGAAGATTGATGTGAGCATGGCGACTGGCGATCATGAGGGCTCTGCTTACCGTATTGGTCAAGAAACGGGCATCGCACATATGCATGCTAATTTGCTCCCCGATCAAAAGCTCGAGTTAATAAAGCAGAAGCAGGAGCGCAATCGTGTTGTAGCCATGGTAGGGGATGGCTGGAACGATGCACCAGCACTAGCAGGCGCACATATCGGTATTGCCATGAGTAACGGCACGGAGGCTGCGCTGCATGCTGGACATATGACCTTGCTGCATTCAAAGCTGACGAGCATTCCTGTATCGATTCAAATGAGTCGCCTTACTGTAAAAAATATAAAGCAGAATTTGCTCTTTGCTTTGATGTATAACTGCCTCATGCTGCCCGTTGCTGCATTAGGCTATCTTAAGCCATGGATGGCTGGCGTTGCGATGTCTCTCAGCTCCCTATGCGTTGTGTTTAATGCATTGCTGCTGCATCCTCGCTTGAATAAGGTGGAGGGATCTGAGCATGACACTAAGTAGTCTCATTCTCGTGTTCGTTACTGGTTTAATGAGTGCTGCGCATTGTATTGGCATGTGCGGCGGTATCATAACAGCGGTTACGCTGCAATCGAAGCTATCAGCCCTGAAGACGAATCTGCTATATCACATTGGACGCGGCTTCTCGTATACGATGTTTGGCATCGTGCTAGGCATCATTGGCAGCTTTATTGAGGTGGCAGGAGACTGGAGCGGGATCAAGGGGGTAGCTTCAATCGTTGGTGGCTGTATGCTGCTGCTGTGGGTATGGCGAAAGATTCAGATCCCTCAGCTGGAGACGGTCTCAGCTCATGTACATGCAAGATTAATTAAGGTCGTTAAATACCTTCGCGGCGGTGAGCGAGTATACATATTAATGACAGGTATCGCATTTGGATTTTTGCCTTGTGGCTTAACGTATGCTATGGGAATGCAGGCAGCTTCAACCGGCACGTGGTATGCAGGTGGACTGACGATGCTCGTTTTTTCACTAGGCACATTGCCAGCACTTGCGCTGACCGCATCGATCTCCGCAATCGCAACGAAGCAGTGGCGAAGAGTGATGTTTAGGATCGGTAATGGGGCAGCCATTATTATAGGCATATTAGCGATAATGAAAGGCTTGGCTGCCAACCACGTGATTCCATCGATCCATCATTGGCTTTGGTAATTGGAATTAATCTTATTAGTATGCTAACGTACTTATCGATGGGCAGCCTGATATTGTGATGGGGTCATACCGACCTGGCGCTTAAACAATTTGGAAAAGTATAGTGCATCATGAAAACCAACAGCCTGTGCTGCCTGGTGGACGGGAATTTGCTGAGCAAGCAGCAGCTGGGCTTGCTCTAGCCTTACTTTGATGAGATACGCTAGCGGTGACATACCGTGTATTTGTCTAAAAAGCTTCGATAAATGACTGCGATGATAACCTGCTCGTTCAGCTAGCTCCGTAATTGTTAGTGGAAGCGGATAATTAAAATCTATGTAAGCAACCACCTCATCGATAGCGAGCTGAGCTGGTGATTTGCGTGAACGCATCGGGAGCTGCTGCTCTCTTTCCTCGCTGTAACGAGCTAGCAACAGCTGCAGATGAGCTGAAGCTTGCAATGCAGCAGGCAGGCTGCCCACTGCAAGCTGCTGACGAATTTGCTCGAAATACTTGCTCACCTCCGTAAAGGGGATGCTTCGTATAATGGGCTGCTCAGCTGTAATGCGACACGCCTGCAGCATAGGCTTGAAGCGGCTTCCTCTAAAGCCAACCCAGCAGTAGCGCCAAGGCTCGTCTTGATCGGCTTGATAACGTACGGATTCATCTGGAAAGATAAAAAAGCTATCCCCCTCTGAGAGCTGATAGGTAACGCCTCGCATCGTTACGCTGCCTTTGCCCGAGATAACATAGTGAACAATATAATGAGAATGAATAAGCGGTCCCATATAGTGCAGTGGATCCGTTTGTGATTGTCCTGCGAACAAGATCTCATCGACCTGAGGATCGAACGAGGTATGAATCGCAATATACTCTAGTTTTTCTGACATCGTTGCTCTCCTCTCAATATAATGCAACATTTGTCCATGAATTTGCTTGTAATTATCTATAGGCTTATAGCTTGTGAGCAAGTATATTATAAGTGTTCGATCTTAATAAATTCAAGTAAATCAAGAGCTTGAGAAGGAGAGATGATACGTGTCCAAAATTACATTCCTAGGTGCAGGTAGTACTATCTTTGCAAAAAATGTACTAGGTGATTGTATGCTTGTGCCGTCCTTGCAGCAGTTTGAATTGGCAATTTTTGATATTGATCCTGTTCGACTTAAGGAATCAGAGCTTATCCTGAACAACGTGAAGGAAACGGTCGGCAGCAGCTGCCGAATTGTCGCCTATGCTGATCGTAAAGAGGCGCTGCGTGGTGCCAAATATGTCGTCAATGCGATTCAGGTAGGTGGCTACGATCCTTGTACGATTACAGATTTTGAGATTCCTAAAAAATACGGCTTACGTCAAACGATTGCCGATACGGTAGGGATCGGCGGAATATTTCGCAACCTGCGAACGATTCCTGTTATGCTTGATTTTGCTAGGGATATTCAAGAGGTATGTCCAGATGCGTTGTTCATTAACTACACGAATCCTATGGCGGTGCTAACGAATGTGATGAACACGTATGGCGGGGTCAATACAGTTGGCTTATGTCATAGTGTACAAGTATGCGTGAAAGATCTGTTATCTCATCTCGGCATTGAAAATAAAGGCGTGAAGTCAAAAATCGCTGGAATTAATCATATGGCATGGCTGCTGGAAATTACGAAGGATGGGCAGGATCTATACCCTACAATTAAAGCGCTTGCCAAAAAAAAGCAAAAAGAAAAGCATTATGATATGGTACGCTTCGAGCTTATGGACAAGTTCGGCTATTATGTAACCGAATCAAGCGAGCATAACGCGGAGTACCACCCATACTTTATTAAATCAAAGTATCCTGAGCTCATTGATCGTTTTAATATCCCGCTCGATGAGTACCCTCGCCGCTGCATTGCGCAAATCGAGGATTGGCAGCGTAAGCGGGATGAGATTATGGCATCAGCAAGTCTAGGGCACGAGCGTACGCATGAGTATGCTTCCTACATTTTTGATGCGATCGAGAATGATAGGCCATTTAAAATTGGTGGTAATGTGATGAACACAGGTCTTATTACGAACCTGCCGAAGGAAGCATGTGTAGAGGTTCCATGTTTAGTTGACGCCAATGGCGTACATCCAACCTATGTTGGGGATTTGCCTCCACAGCTAGCTGCATTGAATCGTACGAACATTAATACGCAGCTGCTTACGATTGAAGCAGCGATGACACTGAAAAAAGAGCATATCTATCATGCTGCTCTGCTAGATCCACATACGTCTGCTGAGCTGTCAATGGACGATATTGTGGCGTTATGTGATGAATTAATTGAAGCGCATGGAAGCTGGCTGCCTAAGTATCAATAAGCAGGCTGGATTCATGTTTATCAACAAAAAAAGCGCAAGCTCAAAGCACGGGATAGTGATGAACTCCCTAATTGCTTACAGCTAGCGCTTTTTTATTGCAATGACATTTTGCTAGTTGCTCGTTTGAGCTTGATAAAGCATATGCAAGAACTAAAGCGTACAAGCTGTGACTAACAGCATGTACAACGGATGAGTCGCGAAAGTGATTAATCTAACCCATGCTGCTCACGTATAAGATATAGTCCGTTAACGAGCGGCTCTGCCGGATCACGATTCAACAAATACAGTGTCAACAAATATTGAATCGGCATTGCGCACACGTTGTTGCCATCCTTGATCGAAGGAAAGCCCGCTTCAAGCACAGGTCCAACCTTTTCATGCACGCTAATATTAATATATAGCTTTTCCGTATTGAATTCTTCACGGACGGATGAGGCGCAATGAGGCATAATCTGCTGATCAAACAGCTTTTTACTTTCCTCTTGGCTTTGTGGCGGTGTAGGCAGCGGTTTGCTGACCTGCTCATCGATCATATCGATAAAAAAGGAAGCAAGCCATTGCTGTGCGCGAGCGGCATCCTTATGCTTTTCCAGCATTTCATTCATTAAGAATCCACAAGCGTACTGCTTATCCGAATCATTATCCTTTAGCTGATAGGCAAACAATGGGCCAAAGCCTGGATGATTCATAATTCTTCCCTCAACTTGGAAGCTTTCAAATTCCAATTGCAGCATTTTAAGTGATCGAGAGTAGATCGTTGAGATCAGCTTTTTAGCTTCTTCGATTTTCTTGTCTTGGTTTTCATTCACGTCTGTTGTCATTAGATAGGTTTGCCTCCTTCCCTAAACACATTCTACCATGTTCGCTCGTATGGGTGAAATGATTATTATGAAACTGATTCGTTACTTACGAATAATTATACATAAATTTGCCAGTTCTCGACAAAATCTATAAACTATTATTGATAGTCTGCTAGAAATAATTTAGATGAGATGAAGTGAGGTTTAATGATGGCCGTTGCTACAATACTGATGGTTGACGATGAATACGAGATTATTAAGCTAATGGAAATATACTTTAAGAATGAAAACTATAAGCTGCTTAAGGCGAGCAACGGGCTTGAGGCATTGGAGCAGCTCGAGAGAAATGTAGTAGATCTCATTGTGCTGGATGTGATGATGCCAAAGATGGACGGGATCGAGGCATGTATGCGAATTCGCGAGAAGAACCATATACCAATCATTATGCTGTCGGCAAAAAGTCAAGATATTGATAAAATTTCAGGACTTAGTGTTGGTGCAGATGATTATGTAACGAAGCCATTCAGTCCTCTGGAGCTTGTCGCGAGAATTAAGGCGCAATTGCGACGCGTTAATCACTTCCAGACAGCGAGAAAAA
>Ga0180216_1001263_pt1 | contig 23030 bp, 29 predicted proteins | sample eDN3rd37CBELigMG_FD_128879 | JGI IMG/M metagenome (GOLD analysis project Ga0180216, IMG submission 128879) | Enriched Miracle-Growth compost microbial communities from Emeryville, California, USA - eDNA 3rd pass 37_C BE-Lig MG (version 2)... ...
CGTCGCCGCTGCCGGCACCGCCGTCTGCCACAAGCGTCCGGGGCACCGCCCGCGGGCCCGTGCCCGCCCGTGGCCGGGGCGGCCGCGGCGTCAGCATGTGCGCCCCCGCGTCGTCCTCCTCCGTGTCGTCGCTGGCGTCGGTGCTGGCGTCGCGGTCCGACACGTCCTCATCGCCGTCCGTGTGGATTGCAGGCCCCTCCGCCAACCGCCGGCTGCCGCTCCGCCGTGCCGCCGTGGCGGTCCTGGCGGTTCCGGCCGCGGGCCCCGCGGCGGGCCCGGCAACGGTCTCGGCGCGGGGCCGGCTGCTGCTGGAGGCCATCGTGGGCGTGGGCGGCCGTCCTGCCCGCGTCCGCCGCCCCCGCGTGATGACGTCATTGGATCAATGACGTCATTGGCCCGCGTTCCTTCTGGTGGTGGAGCGACGGGCGTCAGGACCGCAGGGGCGCGCGCTCGCTGCGGCCGCTCGGGCGGCGCCTCCAGCGCGGTGAGGCCGCGTTGATTGCGCTGGGGGGCACGCCTGGAAACGCGTGGTGTGTGCACCGCTGCCGGCGCGGGTCGCGTGAGTACGCGGTTTGATCGAACACGCCTGGCCGGATGAGCGAGACGGCGCACCGCGCCGCACCCGCCGTGATTGGATTGGGACGCGCGGGACGCCCACGCCCGCCGCGCGGCTTCAGGCCCGCCACCGCCGCCGCCACCGCCGCCGCGGCCAACGCTGTCGCGCGCGCGCGCCTGACGCGCGACGGCCGCAACAGCCATGGCGGCGCTCGACGCCGCGGCGGTGCTGCTCGAGTCGCTCGCCGAGCTGCCCAAGGTCGGCGCCGCGCCTGCGGGGGACGACGGCCCGTCCAGCGAGGCGCTCGCGACCGCCCAGCGCGAGCTCGCCGTCGAAGAGCGGCGGCGGCCCGTCATCCTGGAGATCTGGGACACCGAGCGCAAGTTCCTGCAGTCGCTCACGCTCGTCCAGACGCTGTACCAGGCGCCGCTGCTCGCCGGCCAGCCGCCCATAATCCCGCCCGAGACCGTCGCCAGCATCATGAGCAACGTTGACGAGATCGCCGCCCTCGCCCGCGAGGTACGTCCGCGCCGCCCTCGGCTGGGCGGTGCGCGGCGGGTGGGGGTCCTCACCCATCCCGCTAGTGCGCCTGCGCTCTGGCCGCCTGCCGCCGCGTCCAGCTGCTGCGGCTGCTCACGCAGCGCCTGCAGTCGCCGGCGTGGGCCGAGCACGGGCGGCGCGTGGGCGACATATTCCTCAAGATCGCGCCGTTCTTCAAGCTCTACGCCGCCTACGTCGGCAACTGTACGCGCGCCGACCGCGGACGCGGCCTCCGGCGCTGGCCCCGCTCACCGCGCTCGCCGCGTGCGTCCTTTGCCGTGGCGGAGCCTGGCGGCGGCAGATGACAAGGCGTCGCACCTGGTCACGGAGCTGCTCAAGACCAACGCCTCGTTCGAAGCCTTTGCCGCCGAAGCCGCCGCCAAGCCGGAGAGCGGCGGGCAGAACCTGCTGGCGCTGCTGCTCACGCCGATCCAGCGCGTGCCGCGCTACCGGCTGCTCCTCGCCGACCTAGTCAAGTGCACGCCGTCGGACCACCCAGACCACGACGACGTCGTGCAGGCCTACGACACCACGACGGAGGTGGCCACGTTCATCAACCAGTCGCTCAAGTGCGTGCTTGCCCCCGCCCCGGACGAACGCTGGCGGCGCGCCCTGAGCACTCATGCGAGCCGCCGCCGCTGGCCCACGCTGGGGCTTGGGCGCGCGCGCGCGCGCGCGCAGGGAGGAGGCCCACGTCGCGCGCATCGTCGCGCTGCAAAAGTGCGTGGTGGGCCTGAACGAGCCGCTGATCAAGCCCGGCCGCCGGTTCCTGCACGAGGGCGTGCTGCTCAAGTCGTGCCGCCGCACGCTCAAGCCGCGCGCGTTCTTCCTCTTCTCGGACCTCCTCTTCTACGCCTCGCTGAACCCGGCGACGCCCGGCGCGCCGCAGACGTACACCGTGCACCGCAAGCTGCCGCTGGAGGTCGTCCGCGCCGAGCCGCAGCCGGACTCGGCGGTGAGCCAGCACGCGTTCGCGGTGCTGTCGCTCAACAAGTCGTTCGTCGTCCAGGCGTCCACCGCCAAGGAGCGCGACCTGTGGGTCGCGCGCATCAACGACGCGGCCGACGACTACCGCAAGCGCCGGTCGACGTTTGGCAACGCCGACGACGCCAAGGCGTACCTGCGCTCCAGCATTACCGCCGGTGCGCCCCGCGCGCCCGATGCCGGCAGCCGCGCGGTAGCAACAGCTAACGCGTGTACCGCCAGTGCCGCTAGCTTCTTACGGGGCCGGTCAGACTCGCACTACGGCATCCCCGGGTTCATGGCGCCGGTCTGGGTGCCCAACGACGCCGCGCCGGCGTGCATGGTCTGCCGCGCCGAGTTTACAATGCTGCGCCGCCGGCACCACTGCCGGCTGTGCGGCATTGTGGTCTGCGGCGAGTGCGGCCCGAAGCGGTACGCTTGCGGCGATGGAAGCCGCGTGCGCAGATGTCCCCCGCCCTGCCGCTCACCGGTGTCATGCACCCCCCCCCTGCCCCTCCCCTAGTGGCGCAGGTTCATGCCCATGTACGGCGAGATGCGCCAGTTCCGCATTTGCAACAACTGCGCGGCGCGCCAGTCGCCGGACCTGCGCTCGCGGCGGTCCATCTCGACCACATCGCTCGGCAGCGACCCCGGCCGGGACCGGCTCAACTCGGACGGCCCCCAGCGCGCCGGCAGCACGTCGCCGAGCGGCACCGGCCTGGAGCAGACCCGGTCGCGGCGGCGCGCTGGCTCGCGGCTGTCGGCGGTGACCAACGGCGGAATCGCGTCCTCGGGCACCGACGACGAGTGGGACAGCGACGAGGACGACAACCGCAGCAGCGTCGCCGGCAGCGACGCCTCGGCGCCGCGCCGCGAGGGCGCGTCTGGGCGGCCCGACTCGCGCGGCGCGCCGTCGCCGCAGTTCCTCGAGGTCAACCACGGCGCACACCGTCGCGAATCGGCGTCCAAGTTGCCCCGGAGCGGGTCGCCCCAGATCACCACCGGCGGCCGAGCGGTGGAGCGCTTGACGCTGGCCGAGATGGAGGTACGTCGAACTAGAGCTGCGTGGCGCCTCGCTCCGCCTGACATAGCCGCTCACGCTAGGCTCGCTGCGTCGAACGCGTCGACTCGACAGCACAAGATGCGTGCGGCGTCGCTGTCCGAAGGCGGCGCCGCGGCGCTGGACACCTTCACGGCGTCCATCAGCGCGGCGCACAGCACGCCGTCGCTGCTCTCGGTGGGCATCCGCTCCCCGGAGAGCGAGCCCGAGACGCCCGGCTCGTCGGCGTTGGACACGCCGTTCTCCACTGAGGACACGTCGACGCCCTGGACGATCGCGTACTCGGGCACGCTCACGGTCGAGGCCGACATTGCCGGCAAGCCCAGCGAGGCCGCGCCCAAGCCCATGTGGGCCGCGCTGGCCGTCCGCACGGGCCTGTCGGTGGCCGTGAGCGCCGTCAAGCTTTTCTTTTACCGCGAGCAGCCAGCTATGCCACTCGACCCGGTACAGTAGGGCCGGAGGAAGCGACGCGCGCGGCAACGGGATAGGCTGACGTGCGCGGCAACTAAGGTTGCGGTTTTCTGGGCGGCGCGCCAGTCGCGCGGCGTCAAGTCGGCGGGCCTCACTGGCGCCATTGACCTGACGGATCTCATCTCCGCCGAGTTGGAGCCGGACCGGCCGGTGCGTCCAGCAAGCCGCTGCGGCAACACGGGCAACGCAGCGCCATCTAATGTCGGACTGGGATGCTGGCGGTTCCGCGCGGGACGCAGCGGGCCAACGCGCGTTTTGCGGTCCGCCTCATCACGCTGGACGGCATGTACTACCTCGCCACCGAGTCGGCCGACGAGCAGGTCCGGGATCAGCGCGCGGCCGCGGGGTGTGCCGCAGAGCCCGGCGGGGTGCTGACGCGCCACGGCGCGCTCGCTCGTGACCACCGCCCCTCACAGCACGGCTGGCTCGAGGCGATTAGCGGCGTGATCCACGGCCTGACGGCGCGGCCCACGGCCACCGTGCGCACGCCGGCCGTGCCGACCGCCGCGGTCAGTACCTCCGCGCCAGCGCCGCGCAGGGCCGCCCCGCCCGCGTCGCCGGCGCCGTCGAGGCCTTCGCCAGCCCCGAGCACGCCGGAGCCACCAAGGGACACGACTTCGCAGCCGTTCGCGTTCCAAGCGACGCGCCCGCCCCCGGCGCTGCCCACCGATGCCAGCGCGCCCAAGGACCTGCTCTCCGGCCCCGCGCTGAAGCAGGGCTACCTCGCTCGGCAGGAGCCGGCCAGCAAGGTGCAGAGCCGTGGATGCGGCGAGACGGCGCCGATGCCGGGGCCGCAGGCTGACGGCATCGTGCGCCTTACGCATGGGTGCGGGACCGTTCTCGCAGGACTGGGAGATTGTGTACTGCGTGGTAGACCCCATGGCCGCCGTGCTCTACGCCGGCGACGCGGTACGGTCGCTGGCCGGGCTGCCGCGCTGCGGAAGGCACGGCGGTCGCTCATGCGGGCGGCTCTCAAGGTGGGCTCTCTACGATAGACGACGCGCGAGAGCAAGCCGGTGGGCAAGATCACGTTCAGCCAGTGCCGCACGGTCGCGCCGGTGCCGGTGTCGTCTCTGCTGCCGTTTGGCTTTGCGATCCTCACGCCGCAGGCGACGCTGTTCTTCAACGCCGCCAACGCCGCGGAGCGCGTGACGTGGATCGACACCCTGCAAAGCCGCATACGCGCAACGCAGCGCCGCCCCACCGCCACCTCGGTTGACGCGGCGGCCGCGCGGGCGCGCGGCGGCGCGGCGGCCTGAGCCCATCTAGCAACGTCATTGCGAGGCTCGGTGCCTCCGCAAAGCTCGGGTTGTACTTTTTTCCCTCAATCAGGTGTAACATACGCACGCTTCGTACGGGAAGTCTCGGTTGGAACGCTGTCGATTTTGTAGTGGTTTGGTTGTACAGTCGCGGCCAACAGGCCAACATGCCAACGAGAAAGCGCCTGCGCGCTCCGTGCGTCTAGTGCGCTAGAGGCCGGCCATGGCCTTCTCCTCCTGCAGCTCCTTGGTCGTCTTGGCGAGCATCTCGCGCGCAAAGTCCGACAGCTCCAGTCCCTGCACGATGGACCAGGTGCCGTTGTGGGTGCGGACCGGGAACGAGAAAATCAGGCCCTTGGGGATGCCGTACGAGCCGTCCGAGTACACGCCCATCGACACGATCTCGTTCTGGGCGGTCCCCCGGTCGCGTGCACATTGCGTCAATGCGTCAGTCACCGCGCCGCCCCGGCGCGCCCCAGCGTTCTGGCGCGGCGGCGGCGTACGTTTGGGTGGCCAAGCAGCCAGTCGTGGACGTGGTCCGAGACGGCCTTGGCGGCCGACATGGCCGACGAGGCCTGGCGCGCGGCCAGAACGGCGGCGCCGCGCTGCTGCACGACCGGGATAAACGTGTTGCGCACCCAGTTGACGTCGGTGATGACCTTGGGGATGGGCGTCCGCGCGCCCGGCTGCGGGTAGTTGTCCAGGTAGCCGTGGTCCAGGTCCGGGTACTGCGTCGCCGAGTGGTTGCCCCAGATGTGGACGTCGTGCACGTCCGTGACCGGCACGCCCGCGCGGTTCGCCACCTGCGCAAAGGCGCGGTTCTGGTCGAGGCGCGTCAGCGCCGTGAAGTTTTCCTTGGGGATGGACGGCGCGTTGCTCTGGGCGATCAGCGCGTTCGTGTTGGCCGGGTTGCCGACGACCACCACCTGCGCAGGTGCCGCGCCCAGCCCGCTCTGCAGGCGCCGGCCGTTGGCTCAGCGAGATGCTGCCGCGCGGGGGCGCGCCGGGGCCCGCACGCACCTTGACGTTCTTGGACGCATACTTGTCGAGCGCCTTGCCCTGCGCGCGGAAGATCTCGGCGTTCTTGAGCAGCAGGTCCTTGCGCTCCATGCCGGGGCGGCGCGGCATGGCGCCCACGAGCATCGCCACATCGACGCCGCTGCGAGGTCACACGCCGCACCGCGGAGGAGGGCCGCGCGTCAGGCACGCGCATTGATACTCTCACGGGCTTGGCCGGGGCGCCCTACCTAAACGCCTCCGCCTCCGACGCCGTGGCGACGATGCCTGGGCCGCGAGCGCCCCGGCCAAAGGCCCACGCCATCCTGGCCCGTCAGTGGACACGCTCGGCATGCGCACCAGAGTGCATTCGGCCCGCACCAACGAGCAGCGGGTAGGCGCAGTCCTCCAGCTCCATGACCAGGCCCTTCAGCTTGGCCACCATGGGCTCGATGTCCAGCAGGTGGAGGATGATTCGCTGGTTCGGGCCCAGCGTCTGACCGCTCGCCACCAGGCTGCGGTTGGCGGCACGGGCACGGGTCCGCCGAGATCGCCTCAGTGAGCAGCGGCGTGTGCCTGCTTCAGTGACGGCCCCCTGCCTCATACTGGACGAGCGAGTAGGCAATCTGGCCGGCCGCGCCGGTGATGAGCACCCGCAGCGGCTTGGTCTGGGCCGCCGCCGCCGGCAGCGTCTGCCGGTGCGCCGTCCGCCCGGATGTGCCGTGCGATCCCGGCGCCGGAGGACCGGTCAGCCCACACCCAGCGCACCGCGCTCCAGCGCGCCGCCGCCTGCGGGCGTACCTGCAGCCGGGGGCTCTCCGGGGGCGCCGGACCGGCCAGCTGGGCCGCGAGGGCCGCGATCCGCCGCGTCGCCGCCGCCATCGTCGCCGCTCGCGTCGCGTCGCGTCGCGCGTCGTCGCCGCCCAAAAAAAAAAGATGTGGCGCGAAAACAGCACCAGATGGATCACGTGATCCACGTGCCCCAGCAGTCGGTCAGTCCAGGCGACGTAGCGGCGGCGGCGACCTCGGCCGGGCGGGATGTGCACCACCTGGCGGGAGGGAGCCAAACCGGGCGTGGATTGCGAGCGTGACTGTACACGGGGAGGAAATGGCACACTTGTACAGCGCGTTGTTTACAAGACGTTGATTACAACTGGCGCCTAGTACGGCGGGTGGTCCTCGATGTGCGTCTGCAGCTTGTTGAGCTCCGGCCCCTTGGGCGGCTGGCGTCGGTCCAACGCAACGGCACGCCCGATGGCACTAGTCTGTTAGCGCCGGCAGCTAGCTCGCTATGAGTCAGGCCCACGGCCGACGTACGTCGCGCATGCCGACGCGGAGGTAGTCGGTGCTGCCGCACCGGGCGCACGCCGCCTCGGGCATGATGCAGTTGAGCGCCTCGGTGCGCTGCTGGCAGTTCTGGCACTTGAAGAAGCGCTTGCGCGCGTTCTGCGGCGTCAGCGTGTGCCGGTTCTGCTTGCACAGCTCGCGCGCCGTCTCCAGCAGCAGGTTGCACTGGGCATCCACAGCAGGCAATGGACACCGCGGCGATTGGTGTTGAGCATCGCGCGGCTGAATACCGGGCGGTTAAGGCGTAGGCCTACCTCGGTGCAGTGGACCGCCTTCACCGTCAGTTCCATCACGTTCTGCGCCGCCGTAGAGAGGGCCTCCAGCTTGCTCAGGCGCTTTACGTGGCTCTCCCATTGGCTGTGCAGCATCTGGCCACAGCCCTCCCTAGACCCAGAGGTTCATCCAGGTTAGCCAGGCTGCGCTGCGATCGCCATTTTGCAATTGAAGTCACGCACCTCCTTCGCCACGTCGCCGAGCTGGCCGCTGGATTGGAGCACCTTGCGGCCCTGCACCGAGTCCGCCGTGATGCTGACCAGGTCGGCCAGCGATTCGGGCTTCTTCTTCTTGGGCGGCGAGCTGCTACCGCTGCGGGCGCCCGCCGAGGACGGTGCGGCGCGCTTGCTGCCGGCCGTGCTGGTACCGCTTTTGACAGCGCCGGCGGCGGCGCCGGCGGTGCTGGCAAACTTGGGCAGCGCCCGCGCCGGCGGCGCGGGGTCGATGCCGGCGGCGGGTTCGGATCCGCTGGCCGTGGCCGCGCGGGCGGGCGCCGGACGCACGTTCTCGTCGCCGCTGCTCTCCGCCCGCCGCGCAGCTTCCTCGCGGCGGCGCAGCTCTGCGTCCGTCGGCACGTGCGGCTCCTTCTTGGCCGGCTGGAACGCGCCCGACTTCACGAGCGCCGCGAGCTGAGGCGACGTGCATCGGCCAAGCTCGGGAAGCACGCGGGTGAGAACACGCGGGTTCCGCATGCAGTTCCTTGCTAGGGACGTGCCTTGGCCTTGGTCGCGTCGTTCGAGTCCAGCAGGATGGCGGGCGAGGCTGTGAACCCGCGGCCCAGTTTCGGCATCGATGCTGGTGCACGCAACGGCCCAAGACATCGCCAGGGCATTGGCCCCGCCCCGCAGCCGTCAGCAGGCTCGCTTTCGCTCGTCACCGCTCCTTGCACAACGTCGACGTACGATCCGCGTTCGCGTTGTGGAGCACGCCCGTGGACGGGTTGAAGCCGAGCTTGCGGATGGTGGCGCTGTCAAACGTCGGCTTGGGCGTCGGTATGCCGGTGCCAGACGACGACGACGACGCGTCGGTCGGCGCCTTCATGAAGCCGGGCACCTGCGAGCGCATGCCGGGGTTGCGCTCCAGAAACTTGGCCATGAACGCGTCGCTCGCGGCCTTTTGGCGCTCCTGCTCTGCGGCAAGGCGCGCGCGCTCGCGGGCCTTCTGCTCGGCCGTCATCGGCGGGCCGACGTTGTACGTGCCCGACGACTGGTTGCGCTCCTTGGGCACCGCCATCTCCTTCGCCTTGGGCAGGCGCGGCTGCGGGCTGGTGGGGCGCGCGCGGCGAGGTGGGCGACACGCGGACGCTGCGTCAGCGTGGTAGGCATGCCCGCTGCACTACCGGCGGCCACGTACATGCTGTTGAGGTCCATGCGCGCGGACGACATGCGCTTGATCGCGCTGCCCAAGTGGTACGGGCAGTACTCCACGCCGTCGCGCCTAAGGGAAAAAAGGCGCGCGCCCACGCGGAGGCGTTCACAGCGCATCAGCGCTCCGGGACGGCGCCGCTACGCGCCAACCCCAGGACACGATGCGTACTTGTTGATGGCGACGCGGCAGGGCTGGTTGGTCTGCGCCACGACGCCGCGGCACCGGCCAAAGTCGGCCGCGCTGCCGGGCAGGAGAACGTCGCCGGCCTTGCGCACGGTCAGGCTAACGCCCACGTTGCGCTGCATCGGTCACAGTCAATAGCACGCCGCGCCTCCTGCCTGAGCGGGTCAGTCGGCGCGCGTGGCGACTGCTGGCGAATGCAGCGGCGCGCACCTCGTTGGACCGCAGCAAGTTGGGCCGGTGCAGCACGACAATGTCGCCTTCCTGGACTTTCCAGTGCGTCTTGCACGCATCGCTGAAGAGCAGCACCATGGCAACGTTGCCCGCCAGGTCGGCGATCTTCCACCGCAGGTACGACTCGCCCGCGTGCCTGGCCACGCAAGTGCATGGGACGGCTAGCCAAGGGCGGCGTTAGCGGTCACGCGACGCCACGCCACGCCACTCCAAAACGGCCAGCGGTGGCTCGTACGTGGTGGCGCTGGACTTTTCGGCGAGGGCGCCGCCCACGGCCCAGTCCGGCACGGCCTTGACCTCTGCCGGGATGGTGCGCGCAAAGGAGACCAGGTCACGCAGCTTGACCAGCCTGGCGCTCGAAATGGCCAGTTCGACGTCGAGCTTGGACGTGCGCCGTTTCCTGTCGCACGCTTTCAGAAGAACAGGCTGAGGCAGGCGGGTGAGCCGGCGCCGCGCTCTTCCGAAGCGCCTGTGTTGGCGTGTGCCTACCCGACGACGAGGCCGGAGCACTTGTCGATGTCTTCCTTGGCGACCACCGGTTTGGGCCCAGGCGCTGGCGCTGCTGCTCCGGCGGCCGGCGGCGGCGCAGGTTCCGCATTGCGGTCGGCGTCCATCGCGGCCGCCGGGTTGGCCTTGCTGCCGGCGTCCGGGGCGGTCTCTGCGGACGCCTCGCAGCGGACGTCGGGGGCAGGTGCTGCGGCGGCAGCCGGAGCGGCGTCGGGCTGGCCCGCTGCGTTGCCAGCGTTGGCGGCTTTGGCGGTCCGCAGCGCCGCCAGGGCGTCGGCCATCGACCGGAAGCCGGCGGCGGGCGGCGGCCCTGCCGCAGCCGCCTGCGCCATGGCATCCCGTGGCTTCGGCGCCTCACAAGAGCTTGATGCGAGCGTCACCAACTGCCGTCAGCGTGCCTGCTGTGCTAGCCGCTCGAGCGCCGTCCGCTCGAACACCGTCGGCGGCCGCAAAAGCTGTCGAGAGACAATTTTCAAGTTTTCGCGCCAAAATGACGTCATCGCATTTTTGGCGGGAAAATCTCAAAAATCAACAAAGGCGCCGCGCCCGGCCGCACCCACCCGCCGCTTGTGCGCGCTCCTGCGCCCGCATCCGCGCCCATCCGCGCACGCCGACAGCACGCGACGGTCTGCACGTGGGTCTGCTGCGGCCGGAGCGCCTTGGATGCGGTGATGGGGCGGTGATGCAGGCGGGATCGGGCCGTGGGATGGGCCGGCGGGAGGATCGGACTTGGCCGGTGGGGAGCGATCATTATTGCCTCGGCCGCCCGTCGGAGCAGCGCGGCGGCGGCAGCGGCACGGCGCCGCCGCGACACACGCGCAGCATCCGTCGCCGCGACCAGTAGACGCACGCGGTGGTAGCTGCTGGACCTGCCACCTCGCCACGGCACTGCACGCACGCATTTAGCGATAAGACATTAAGGACCGGGGGGTGCCGCGCGGCACGCGAGTAGGGGCGTGCCCGCCGCACTATTGCAGCGATGATGGCCGCATCGCCAGCGCGGCGCGGCCGGCCACCCGCGCATGCGATGCACGACGGCGGCGTCGGCAGCGCGGGACGCGGGAGAGGCGGCGCCGCGGCCGCCGCCGGCGGGTGGAACGGCGCGCCGGGCGCCGCCGCGGCCGGCTTCAGCAATGGCAGCGCTGGCGGCGGCGGCGGCATGCCGCCGCTCGTCCGGCTGAACAGCACCGGCAGCATGGCGACGTCGGCCAGCCTCGACGCGGACGACTTGAACGGCGCGCGCTTCGACAGCTCGCTCGGCATCCTGACGCGCAAGTTTGTCGATTTGCTCAAGAGCGCGCCCGACGGGAACCTGGACCTGAACGACGCGGCCGTCCAGCTCGGCGTCGCCAAGCGGCGCATCTACGACATCACCAACGTGCTCGAGGGCATCCAGCTTATCGAGAAGCGGTCCAAGAACATCATTCACTGGCGGTACGCGCCGTGCCCCGCCGGCTCGGCGGGCGATTCGCCCGTGCCTGCCGCTCGGGACTGACGGACATGGCGCGCTCACGTGGCCGCCGGGTGCGGACGCCGCCCCAGCGGCATCGAATCGTCCAAGTCGGCCGACGCCGCGGCGGCGTCGCCGAGCAAGAACGTAAGGGCCGCAGGCGCCGTGCCGCGCGGGGCGGGCTCGGTGATAGGTGGGGGAGCTGACGGTGGCGGGCGCGGCATCTTTTCGCGGGCGGGCGTCGGGGTGGCGCCACGCGGCAGGGCCAGCTGGACGAGCCCGAGATGAAGCGGCGCGAGATCGAGGAGCTTCGCCGGCAAGAGCTGCTGATCGAGAAGCTGTGCATAGAGATTCAGGTGCGCTCCCGCGCCGACCAAACTGGGCGCCGCGTGGCGCGCCAATTAAGCGCCGCGCCTTTTTTTAATTGTCCTTTCCCATGGGGACGGCCACCATGCCGTGCAGCACCAACTCAAGGCCATGTCCGACGGTCAGCAACGGCGCTAGTACGTGTCCGCTCCCCTGCGCGCCCGTGCGTTCTTCGGTCGCCCCCCGTGTGCCCTGACCAGCGTCGCTCCTGCCGTTCGTATCCGGGCGACCCCCGCGGCCCAGTGCCTACGTCAACTTCAGCGACCTCGGCCGGGTGTGGCCGCTGCGGCAAAACATCCTCATAGGCATTCGCTCCCCCGGCGGCACCGTCCTCGAGGTGCCGCGGCCCGAAGACCTCGTCGAGGTACTGGCCGTGCACTAGGCGCGCGTGCTTTGTTCTGACCGAAGCTAACGCACGCGGTGCAACCACTGCGTGCCCTCTTCGCGGGCAGGCCCCCGACGGGAGCCGGCAGCTGCGCTACGAGCTGCACCTGCGCACCGCCGAGGGCGAGATCGACGCGACGCTGCTGGAGGCCACCGCAGAAGCCCGGGCGGCCGACACCGGCGCCAGTGCGAGCGCCGCAGCGGCCGGCAACGCCAACGCCGCGGTGGCGGCGCCGCCGCCGCTGCTCGCCTACGACCCGGCCGCGCAGATGGTCATGGCCGACGAGGACCCGAGCGAGATGGCCGAGGAGTTCAACGCCGCTGGCAGCGCGGCGAGCGCGATCCGCGCGGGGCCATTCATGCTGGACGGGTCGCAGTCGCCGTCGCTGTCGATGATAGCCGGCAGCTACTCGCCGCAGTTCCAGGGCCAGCCCATGTCGCCGTCCGAGCTGCCTCGCGCCAGGTACGGCGGCGGCCACTGCGCCCGGTCTGCTTAGTTGCGCGCCAACGCCGACGCGGAGGGGCTGGCGCGGCGTTGCGGGCGTTGCGGGCGGCCCGCAGGTTTGGCGACGCGGAGGCCATCTCGCTCAGCTACGCGATGTATGGCTACGGGCTGGAGCCGACGGAGGGCATCACCGATCTGTACCCGTCGCTGATGCGCGACACCCTGGACGACGCGCCCATGGCCGACCACCCCGGCGACGCGCCGGGGCGGGCGTGACACACCGGTCGTGGCCGCACGATTGCCAGCCCCCGCCCCCAACTGCTGGGCGCCGCCTCCGCAAAACGGACGACGCATTGTATAGACCTCACCGAATGGGCGTCCCGTGCCGTAACCGCGCCCGCCTAGACGTTGTGTGTGTGTGTTTGCGACTTGCTTGCTGCGACTGTACATGTACTCTACGCCCAGAATTTTCCGCTGTTGTACAGGAACACATCGGTGACGCTAAAAGTACATGGCCACGCACGGAACCACGAACGGCCCTCCTTCGCCGTGCGATTCGTATCCATCGTACACCTGCCGCCCCGGCCGCCCCCCCGCTCCAGCGGCGACACGCGCACAGGCCGATGCTATAATACAAGCTGCACGTCGCCGCACGCCGCGCACTCCATGACGAGGCACTCCAGCGGCGACGGGAACACGTGCCCGACGCGGAAGCGCGGGACGTGCGCGCAGCGCTCGCTGTGCTGCTCCGTGACCTCCAGCAGCCGCCGGCCCACCGTGGGCAGCGTCCACGCGGTCGCGCGGAGGTCGAGCCGCAGCCCGCACGCGCACGCCAGCACGCCGCCGTGCATCTGGACCGGGCGCACCATGCACAGCGGGCAGACCACCGAGCTGTCGCCGAGGTGCGCGTCGACGAGCGCGTCGAGCTCGACTTCGTTGTACTCCCACGGGTCCGCGAACGCCGCCACCGCCGCGGTCGCCGCGTTATCTGCCGTCGTGGCCCCCAGTCGCCGCGACGCCCGGTGGCGGCCAAGTGAGCATTACCTGGACGAGCACTGGTAGGTGGCCTGGGGCGGCCGCCGTACTGGTGGCGCGGAGCTCGTCGCGGATGACCATCTCCAGGTAGGCGGCGTACTCGGCCTCGTCGGCGAACCCGGTCGGGATCTCCAGCTCGGACGACGGCACCTCCTCCGTTGGCGCGGCCGGCGCCTGGTCGTCGTCCTCGTCGCCCTCCATAAAGTCGCCGTTCGTGTTGATAGGCGGCGGCACGGCGCGCGCGCGCCCGGCGCGCCGCTGCTGCTGCGCCTCCCAGAGCAGGCGCATCTCCTCCGCCACGACCTGCTTGATAACCTGGTGCCGCCCGACTCCAGCGGCCAGGGCGGGTGACGCCCCATGGTCAGTGGCGGTCAGTGGCGCTGGGCGGACAACGGCGGCACGCAGCGTACGGCCTCGGTGGTGGCGTCGTCCCAGTCATCCACGCCCATGTCGATGTCGCCCGAGGGCGGCGGCCCAGGCCCCGTGGCCGCCGCAGCGGCCATGGCGGCGCGCCGTTGCTGGAGGGCTTCCGTCCGCAGCGCCCGGACGCGCGCGGCGCAGCGCTCGCGGGCCCTGCGCCCGGTTCGTGGCGCGGCCGTTACCAAGCAGGTGCGCCGTCAGTCCTGCCGGAATCAGCGCTTGCTGGCCTTGCCCCGCTGCGTACCGCTCGCGGGCGGTGGGGCTGGCCCGCAGCTCGCGGACGGTCTGCCGTGGTGCCGCGGACGCCATGGCCGCGAAACCGAGCGGCGGCGGCGGCGGCGGCTGGTGCCGCGTTGGTGGCGCTCTGCTGTCGACGCTGTCGCCTTTCGCCAACTGGAGCACGACGTGGCCTGGGTAGGCCCATAGGACGCACTCCAGATGCCTCGCCCAGAAGGCACCTTCCACGGGTGCGTGGGTCCTATGACGTCGCGAGTCACCGTTGATCCTGTTCCACGCCACTCCATGCTCTGCCAATGCTGCTGCACATCCCTCATCTCGATACTCTAGATAGTATATATTCAATGGTCGATGCTTCTGTACAGTGCGGTTAGCTCGCTTTGCTGCGCTTGGCTTGCGGATCGCCGCCGTGGCCGCCACTCGGCCGCGGCCGCGGGCGGGCTTGGCCACCGGACGGTCCGCCGCCGCCACCACGACCTCGCCCGCCGCCGCCGCCGCCGCCGCCGCCGCGGCGACCGCCACCGCCAGACCAGGGCCGCCGCGCGCCACCGGCACTCCCGGCCGCCGCGGCAGCAGATGCGGGTGCGCCACCGGCCGCCGCTGCTGCCTGCGCCTTGGCCGCCTTGGCCGCCGCGGTGACGCGGCCGCCGCGGTCGGGGACCGCGCCCAGCACGAGGTTGCGGACCGCCGTCGACGCGCGCTTGCCCGACGCCACGGACGCGTTGGCGATCTCCAGTAGATCGCTCCGCGCGGTGTGCAGGCTCGCCAGCGAGAAGGCGACCGAGTCGGCCAGCGGCGACCGCATCGCGGCAAGGCGCGCGGCCAGCCGCTGCGACCGGCGAGACGGCGCCGGCGCCGGTGCCGCGGGCTCGTCCGTCGCCATGGCCGCGTCATCGGCGCCGCCACTGCTTGCGGCCGCTGCTGCCGGCGCGGCGGCGGGCGCGTCCTCCCATGCGAACGACTGGACGGTCACCTCGAGCCGCTTCAGCAGCATTTGGCGGCGCACCGTGTACTCGGCGGCCATCGCCGCGTTGATGCCCTCCAGCGTTTGCTGCGACCATCCGGACGATGGCAACGGAGACGGCGCCCCCCGGTCAGCGTGGAACACTGCGCCGAGACAGACGCGCCCGGCGAGGCTTACCCGCTGCGCTGGTGTAAGGGCGGCCAGCTGCGCGTCGCTGACCAGCCGCTTCGGGATCGCGTCCGCCGGAAACGCAGCCAGCGCCGTCGCCACCTGTGCGGCGGTTGCCAACCGGTTGTGGAGGAGGTCAGCCATGTCTGGCGGGTCCCACAGCACGTGCTCCGCGGCGTACTTGGTCGGGCAGCCGCGGGTCGTCCAGCGCCACGACGCCGGCGTCCGGCAGCAGCGCGCTGACGGCCGCGCGAGCGCGCGCAGCCGTGGTCTGCGGCGGCCTCCGGTGCGCCACGCGGATCGCCGCGTACGTCTCTGCTGCCAGGTGCTCTGCTCGCGAGCATTCCCGCAGTCAGAAGCGCGGGCACAGCGGGGGTCAGCCTCGGCGCCATCAGGCCCGCAGGCGGAGCCGGGAAGAGTCGCACCAAACAGCCGGAGCTGGACCGCGGCATCCAGCAGCTCGACCTTCTCGGCCGTCATCGTACCCGTGACTGGCACGCCTGGGCCAGGCGCATGGACCACACCGGCTTCAAATGTCCGGTGTCAGACCCCAGCCGAGCCCGACGGCAGCTCCTTGGCCGCAGCGTACCAGAGGCGGCCATGATCTCGACCGCCGCGCGGTGCAGCGCGTCCTCCGGCTCGTCGCCCGGCTGCACCGACGCGAGGACGGCGGCGAGCGCCTTGGCGGCGGCGACCGCGGCGGGCGCGTGGCCCTTGGCCGCCTCGCCCACTGCCGCCTGTGCCGCCGCCAGCTCGTCGCCTGCTCGTCCCGCGCCACCAAAACCGGGCGGCCCTGGCCGTGAGTCGCCGCCACGAGCGCTCGAACACCCGCTCCGTGGGCGCCACGTACGGGCCACGGCGGACGCTGCCGTCGGCCCGCTGAGGGCGACGGCGGCCAGGCGAGCCGCGGCCTCGAAGCGGTTCATCATGTGGAACGTTGTCCCCTTGGCCTTGGTCGTCCTCCGCTTGGTCCTTGCCGCCCCGTGGTCCTTTCTTCCCAGCGTGCCGCGGCCCTTCGCTCTCTCTCTCGCGCGCGCGCGCGGGCGGCCGCTCTCCTCTTTGCTGCGGAGGGTTGAACAGGGGCAGACGACCCGGCAGAATCGGATGAAGCGCGCCAAACTGGGGCCCAGCGACCGTCCGGCGGCGGCGACGAGCGGACGACGCGGAACCATGGCGCCCACCGTGCTCCTCTGCATCGGCATGGCCGGCTCCGGCAAGACCACCTTCATGCAGGTACGCCCTCCGTGGACGCGCCGTGCACGTGCAGCGCGGGCGCAGCCGCGCACGCGGCGAGCCACACGAGGCTCACCTTGGTGCACCCGTCCGCGACGCGGCGCGCTGGGAGCCGGCCAGCGCCTCAACGCCGACATTTACGCGGCGGGCAAGGTGGCGTACGTCCTGAACCTGGACCCGGCGGTGGCAAACCTGCCGTACGAGCCCAACATCGACGTCCGGGAGACGGTGAACTACAAGGACGTGATGAAGCAGTACGCGACCAATCGCCGCCTTGCGCCACATGGCCGCCGCCGTGCCGCGCGCTGACGACGACGCCCCCGGCTGGCGCTCTCCGAAGCGACGCGCCAGGTACGAGCTGGGGCCCAACGGTGCTATCGTCACGTCGCTCAACCTCTTTGCGACCAAGTTTGACGAGGTGCTGCACCTCATCGAGCGCCGGAGCAACGAAGTCGAGTACGGCGAGGGGGGGCTGGGTCCCCGCGCGGCGTGCGCCCCAGACCTCGCCTAACACTCGCTATCAACCATGCGGTGCGGCGGCGTGCGCGCGCGCAGCTACGTGCTGATCGACACGCCCGGCCAGATCGAGGTCTTCACGTGGTCGGCGTCCGGCACCATCATCACAGAGGCCATCGCCGCGACGTACCCGACGGTGGTGCTCTACGTCGTCGATACGCCGCGCTCGACCAACCCCGCGACGTTCATGTCCAACATGCTCTACGCCTGCAGGTGCGTCCCGGCCGCTGCAACTGAGCGGGGGGACTTGCGCCTGCTCACATTGCGCCTCCGCGCCGGTGGGGAGACGGGGCGCCGCAGCATTCTGTACAAGACGCGGCTGCCGTTTGTGGTGGTGTTCAACAAGACGGACGTGGTGGCGCACGACTTTGCCGTGGAGTGGATGACGGACAGCGATGCGTTCCAGCTCGCGGCGCGCGAGGTCACGACGTACATGGGCTCCCTGCTCCAGTCGATGAGCCTGGTGCTCGAAGAGTTTTACGAGCACCTGCGGGTCCGCTACGCGCGCCTTTAGATGGACGGGAGCGGGCGACGATCCGTGGCGCTGACGGGGCGAGGGGGCGCTCCCTGAGGGCTGCTGGCGGCGGCGCGCCCGACCAGTGCGCCGGCGTGTCGGCGGTGACGGGCGCTGGCATGGACGAGTTCTTTGCGGCCGTGGAGGACGCCGTCAAGGAGTACCACAGGTGCGCGGTCGCGCGCCGGTGCCGGCGCGTGCGTGCGAGCGCGGTACTGAGAGGCCGGCGATGCAGTCGAGCTCGGGCGGATGCGAGAACAACAGCGAGTTTGTGCCAGAGATGGAGCGCCTCATGAAGATCAAGGTGCGCTTTGGCTGCGCAAAAACTCTTGTCGTTTATGGCCAGCTGTACTGACCAACTCTAGGCGCCATTTCTTTGGTCACGCACTGGGCGCGATAGGCGGAGCGCGACGAGCAGCGCAAGCAGGAGAACCTGCGCAAACTGGAGGAGGACATGGCGCGGAACCTGACCGTGAGCGGCGAGCCCGCCCCGCGACCGCGCGCGCGTCACCCGCTCGCCAACCGAGCCGACCTGGAGGGCGACGAGGACGAGGACGACGAGGACGTCCAAGGCGACGACGACGAGGACGACGACGACGACGACTATTACGGCGGTACGTGCGGGCCAAAATGCTGCTTGGGTATGCGGCTGCTGGCGAATCCTAACCCGGCGGACGGCCGTTTGGATCCGAATCGGCGGCAACAGATGAGACGGAGCTATAGAGTCCATGCGCTACATCCGATGCCTGTACAGCTGTACATCTGTAAAGTGACTGCATCCCAACGGTTTCCTGTGCAGGCGGGCGTCCTCACCACGAGCGTCACGTTTTCCAGCCAAAGAGCTTGGCCAACGTCGGGTCCGGCGGGGGCCTGGCCGGTGCGGCGGGGGCCGCAGCGACCGGTGGCCGTCGCGTCGCCGGTGCCGATCGTCCCGACGCGGCGGCTGGGAACGACCGCCCCCGGCTGGCGGACCGCGGCGGCTTCGCCAGGGCGGCCGCCGGCAGCACGGCGGGCGGACGCGGGCCTGCGGCGGCAAGCGCGACCTTGCGCGCCTTCTCCGGGTCCAGCGGCCGCACGCGCGTGGCCTTGATCGTCGGCGGACGCGCTGGCGGGAGCTCGTTTCGGAGCACCTTGGCCAGCGAGCTCTGGGGCTCTGCGGCGTTGGTCGCGCCGACTCGCGGGCGGGGGGATGGCGTGGTGAGCGCCTGTGCGTCCTCGCGAAACTGGATGGCACTACCGCACGCGCGCGTACTGCTGGCGCTGCGGCGCTGGGCGCTGTTCGCCGCTTTGGCACCGGCCTTGGGATCGCTCAGCTCGGTCGCCGACCGCTTCTCGACGGCTGCGGGGGGCGCATGCATGCGTTGGTGCCTGCATCGTTAGCCCCGCACGCCGCCCACCCACTGTGCCCCGCTGCACGTATGTACCGGCCTCGTGGGCGGTCTGCAGCTGCAGCATCCGCCCGACCATCGCCTGCTTCTGCTGCCGCTGCGCCGCGACCAGGTGCGCGTAGTGGTCGCGCGGGTGCACGTCGTGCGGCCGCGACCGCTCGGCGCCCGGGAACTTGGCCGCGAGCCGCGCCTGCCACAGGTCCCACGTCCATTCCTCCAGCCACTGCGCGTCCGGTGGGCACGGTGACCGTGGTGCTGGGCTGAGGTGAGCGCTGGCGGCGGGCGGCCGCGAGGGGCGAGCCGGCGCAGGCACGGCACCACGTACGGGGTTGAGCTCCTCGAGCCGCCGGAGCTGCGACGCGGTGCAGCACTTGAGCACGGGCTCCACGACGTCAAAGGGCAGGTCGCCCAGCTCGTGCAGGTCTGTGTGCGCTTCTGCCGCCTTCGCAAGCCCGCGGCGGTCGTTCGTGAGCCGGGGCGGGCTGGGCCGCCACCGTCCTGCGGCACCGTCCGGCGGCGCCCGCGGCCGTACCGTCGATGTGGCGCACCATCTCGTCCGTCACGATGTCCCGGAGGCGCCGGACGCGGTGCACGGTGGCGTCCGCCATGGTCGCCGGGCCGCCGCCCTGCGGCCGGGCGCTGCCCGCGTCCAGCCTGCTGCTGCTTGCTGCTCGCCGCCGCTGCCTCCAGCCGCCCAAGGAGGACAGGCCGCCCCACGCAGCTGCTCCCTTCAGAGCAGGCCGCCCTCCTAGAGCCCTTCCCGAGGCGCTTCCTATGGCCCCGTCCACTGGTCTGTGGGGGCGCGCCCGACGGTCCGCGCTCTTGAAGGTCCTCGGCGTCGCGCCATTGCGTCACTTGCGCGTGTGCCAGGACGCCGCCGACCCACAGCGAAGCAGCCCGCGGGCGGCATCGCACCGGCACGACCGCAGCCGCCTGCAGCAGCCACTCCACGGCAGTGGCAGCAGTCGCGTGTTCGTCGCCGTTGGGCGGGGAAAAGCCGCGGGCGTGGTGGTGGATGAGCAGCATCGAACCGGCGACCGGCGACCCCGCGAACGACGCCGGCACGGCAGGACGGCCACGAAGCACCACGGGACGCCGGCAGCCGCGGGGCGTGAAGCCATCGCGACGTGGACGAGATCCACGGAGCGCTGCTGGACGAAGGAGATCAGATCACGACGCGGCGGATCAACACGCCCACGCGAGGGCGACCGCGGCGGACACGATGGCGGCCACCACCAAGGCGCTGCAGCTCACGGACGCCGAGCTCACCGGCAACCCGGAGCTCTACTTCCGCCTCGTCGACATCATCGGCGAAGGGTACGGCCGCCGTCTCGCGCTGACGGCGGCGCGCCGACCAGTGCGCCAGCGGCTCACCGCGAGCACAGTACGGCCGTGCACCAACGCCGCCGCCGCCGCCGCCGCAGATCGTACGGGTCGGTCCACAAGGCCGTGCACAACCGCACGGGCACGGTGGTGGCCATCAAGATCGTGCCGATTGAGAACGACCTGCAGGACATTGTGCGCGAGGTCAACGTCATGAACGGCCTCGCCAGCGAGTACATCGTCAACCTCTACGGCAGCTACCTCAAGGACGCCAACCTCTGGGTACGGCGGTGCGCCAGCGACCGGCGTCCCCGTCGCAGGCTCCCCGCGCTCACGGCACGTGTCCTTCCCGACGACCTGCCTCTCGCCAAACGCAGATGGTCATGGAGTACTGCGCGGCCGGCTCGATCAGCGACATCATGCGCGTGTGCAAGACGACGCTGACGGAGGACCAGATCGCCATCGTGTGCAAATCGGCGCTGCGCGGCCTCAAGTACCTGCACGACAACATGAAGCTCCACCGCGATATCAAGGCCGGCAACATCCTCCTGTCCAGCACGGGCGAGGCCAAGCTGGGTACGCGCCGCACGTTTCCGCTGGAGGCCGCGCGCCCTTGACCCCCCGCACGCCTGACCGGCGGTGGCGGCCGCGTCCGAGTGTGCGCGCGCGTCGACCCCCAGCGGACTTTGGCGTGGCGAGCCAGCTGTCGGACAGCATGGCGCGGCGCAACACCGTCATTGGCACGCCGTTCTGGATGGCGCCCGAGGTCGTGCAGGAGATCGGCTACGGCCTCAAGGCCGACATCTGGTCGCTGGGCATTACGTGTATCGAGATGGCCGAGGGCAAGCCGCCGCTCAGCGACGTGCACCCCATGCGGGTACGGGCCGCCCACTACCACGGCGCCGAGGCCGGCGGGGCGGGGCGGGGACTAATTTCCAGGAGCGGCATCGTGGGTGGGGTTGCGGCCCGCAGGCGATGTTCATGATTCCCGCGCGGCCGCCGCCGACGCTTCAGAACGAGGCCAACTACTCCAAGGACTTTGTCGACTTTCTGACCAAGTGCCTGCAAAAGAACCCGGACGACCGCCTGTCCGCCGCCGAGCTGCTGGAACACCCGTTCGTCAAGAAGGCCAAGCCCGTGGCGGTCCTCATGCCGCTGGTGAACCAGATGCTCCAGCGCGTCGCGGCCGGCGGCCTCCACGAGAAGCCGGTGCGGCCGTGCCCGCCGTTTGCGCCGTCGGACGTCGCGCGGCAGGGCCACTCACCCGGCCGTTTACCCTTGGCGCGCACCTGTGGCGGCTCTGGCGCTAGGGCGAGCCGGCCGGGCCGTCGGCCGCGGAGGGCGGCTTTGTGCAGCAGCGCGGCAAGGACGATGTGAGCGCCACGCTGCTGGCCGCCGTGAACGGCGACGATGGGACAGGCACCATCGTGCCCAACGCCGCGGGCACCATCGTGCCCAGCAACGACGGGACGATCGTCCGCAGCACGTCCGGCATCACGCCGGACGTCATCGACAGCCTTGCCGACGGCACGGGCACCGTCGTCCTGGACGAAGGTGCGAAAAAAAGCGTCCAGGCAGCGAGCGCTCTGGGCGCCGGATCTGACGATCCGCACGGGCCCGTCGCGCCGGCCTGGACGCCGCGGCAGGGAAAGGCGGCGAGCGCCCGGCGTTCATGGAGCTCTTCCGGCAGCTCAAGGGCAAGTCCAGCACGATCGTCCCGAATGCGGTAGGTGGCGCGCTGGCGCAGCCCGTCCTGCTGCGGTGCTCGCGTGCGCACGAGCTCACGCAGCGGACGGCGCCCTTGGCGCGTGTTTGCCGCCGCCGGCCACCAGAAGCAGAGCCTGGAGGAGCTGGTGAACGAGGGCAACGTGGAGGCCATCAGCGAGCTCATTCGCGACCTCGACTCCACCAAGAAGGCCGAGACCGAGGCCGTGCAGGCCAAGTTCGAGGCCAAGCGCAAGCCCATCAAGGCGGCCATTTTCCAAGCGATGAAGAAGGGGGGCAAGTGAGCCGCCGCCAGCCGTCGTACGGTTTTTTTCGCGCGCGTGTGCATGTACCATAAAGCATTGTGCCCGTTTATTATGGAAAACCCGGGGAAGACAGTCACTAGATGCGTTAGGGCCCTACCACGAGCAACGCATGTGCCTAGGCCGGCGTGCACTTCTGTCCGGCAGCATGCAGTTGGGCAGGCCAGCCCCTGGCGTCGCGTTGCGCGCTGGAGTTTCTCTGTGCTTCGTACTAACGAAGCATACCAGTAGTTGTGCTAGTTCGCGAAAGTGCGATGGAGAGAGAAAAAAGGAGTGGCGACGCCCAGCTCGGCGGGCTATTATCACATGGGACCACGATCGTGCTGCACGATCTGTCTGCTGGGGATCCGTGGGGACACTGTTACGACCGCACGATGGGAGAACGCGTACAGCAATGCGATTTCGCGACGCACGAGCCCTACCATGTTACGAGAATACAATGGCGTGGAGGTGTGGTGGTGTGGTGCTGGACTGGGAATGGATATGCGGTGCAGTGGGGAAACGTGGTGCCATTGGCAAGACTGTGAATAAAGCGACTCAATGGTAAGGTGCAACAGTGTTCACTGAAAGGCCGATGCTACCGGCTGCCTGTGTCCCAGTACGCGTGTACGCGAAGCTTACACGGTTGCGTGAGGGTAGCGCTATGCGCCACTGGAGGATAGCATGAGCTAGCAGTAGGAGTCGACCCCTACTGCTGCATGGCGGCCCCTATTGAACTAGACGATCGATGCTCACAGGCGACCTAGCTGCGGTCAGTTCCCAGATTTCTTTTGAAGGTTATGCAGTTTGTATTGCAGCAGACAGCA
>Ga0180216_1001264_pt1 | contig 23029 bp, 24 predicted proteins | sample eDN3rd37CBELigMG_FD_128879 | JGI IMG/M metagenome (GOLD analysis project Ga0180216, IMG submission 128879) | Enriched Miracle-Growth compost microbial communities from Emeryville, California, USA - eDNA 3rd pass 37_C BE-Lig MG (version 2)... ...
GCTGGTGCCGCTCGCCGACCTGGTGCTGCCCAACCAGTTTGAGCTCGAGTACGCCTCCCGGCAGACGCCGCCGGACGCTGGTACGGCTCGGCTAACTCTTGCTTGCCCGACGTCGTTTTCGAGACGATGGCGGCTCCCAGGCAGCTGGTGGGCCGCGCGCTGCCGACGGAGCGCGACGCCTTTGCGGCGGTGGACGAGCTGCACGCCAAGGGCATCCGGTGGGTGGTCGTCACCAGTGGCCGCTGGGCCGCCAGCGGGGCCGCGCCCACCATCACCGTGCTCGGCAGCCAGCGGTTGGGTACGTCCCGCCCTGCGCCGACCACGCGGGGCGGGGCGCCATCGCCGACCTTTTTTGACGCGGGGCCTGTCCGCCACTTTGTGCCGCGCACCGCGTGCAGCGGCGGATCGGCCGCCGGAGCGCTTCCGCATGGAGATCCCGCAGCTGGACGAGATGTTCACGGGCACGGGCGACCTGACCGCCGCGCTCCTGCTGGCGTGGACGGCGCGGGCGCCGGGCCAGCTGCAGGCTGCGACGGAGCGGGTGGTCGCCTCGGTGCAGGCGGTGCTGCAGCGCACGTACGCGGCGTACCGCGCCGCGCGGCAGGGCCGCACGTTCGCCACGCCCGCCGAGGAGCAGGCGTTCCGGCGCCGCGAGCTGGAGCTGCGCCTGATCGAGAGCAAGGCCGACTTGGAGGCGCCCGAGATCCGCATCCGCGCGCAGCCCGTGCCTTGACATGTACAGAACCTCCTTGTACAGGGTGGCGTGATCCATGCAGGGGACCGATCCGTGGCCATGCGGCGACGATGGCTTGCTCACCCCGGACTCTCGCGGCAGCGCGTGTGATCCCCATGTGCAGCATCCATGCAGGGCGCTGCCCACCGCGACCAGGCAGAGAGCGTCGCCGCAGGGCGGACCGTAGAAGCGGCAGCGGCGCGGCTGGCGCGCCCACGCGGCTGCCGCAGCCCCGCGTTCCGATGACGTCATAATTGGCCACGTGGGCGACAGTGGCGGCGGCGGCGGCGGCGGCGGCGGACGAGGAGCCGCCGGTCGGCGGGCGTCCAGGCAGGCGGGCGGGCACGCGGGCGCCCTGCCAGGCGGGTGGGCAGGCGGGCCAGGTGTGTGGCGGGTGGCTGCGGTCCTTAACTAGCGGCGGATCGATGCGAGGACGCGTGCCGGGTGCAGCCGACGCCTGCTGATTCGCGCCAGATCTCTCCCTTTGTGCGGCCGGCCCACTGGGCGGTGAGCGCCATGGCGGGCCGCGTGCGCAGCCTCGTGTGGTGCACGGCGCTGCTCGCCATGACGCTGCTCTTTGTGTCGGTCGTGCGCACCGCCGACCGGCCGCCGCACCGCGTCCCGGTGCCGGTGCGCGACACACACGGCCACAACCCAGTCACCGCCGGCGCGGCGGGCGCGGCGGCGTCCGGCCTGGGGGCCGACTGGCGCAACGGGCCCGTCCAGTTCAAGGTACTCAAGGCCGGCAGCGACAGCAGCGTCGACCAGCGCGGCTGGATCGCCTCGCCGCTCACCGCGCTCGGCGTCGGTAGGCGGCGATCGCCGGTTGCCCTGATGCGGCGGCGGGCGTCACAATTAACGGCTGGCTCCGCGACCGGTGCGACGCCAATTAAGCACCCCCAGAGATGCCGTGCTTGGACGTGCACATTGGCACGATCGATCCGGAGCAGTTCCGCGCCAACCACCGGCACCACGCCAAGACCGAGGTCTTTCTGACGTGGGGCGCCCGGACGCACTGGCGGGTACGCGCCGCATTTCCGGGCGCCGCCCAGGGTCCACGCCTGTCCGCTGAGCCCACCGCGCCCCTCGCGAGTCTGGTCATTCGGTCGCCCGTGGCGGGGGACCAGTACGAGGATCGGAGCGCGCCGCTGGGCTACGTGGACCGCATTGTGGAGGCGACGCAGCAGGCGGCCGTCGCCATCACGCCGGGCCACGCGCACCTGGTCCGCAACATCGACACGGGCGGCCGGACGCTCTACCTCTCCGTCTGCGTCGACACGCCCTTCAACGTGACGGACCCGGCCACCGACTACAAGGTCTGGTCGTCCACCAGCATCCTGTCGTCCGCCATCCAGTAGCGCCGTGTACAGTTGCCGCGTCATTGCGCGTCTTTGCATTGTTGTAGACGTAAGATAGTCACCAATACTTAATGGCTGCACTAACGTGGCCGCCTTAGAGTTTGGCGCGGCCGTACACCAGCACGTAGTCTGCAAAGAGCGCCATCTCCCCAGACAGAGGGCGCGAGGGTGAGGAGGCGGCGATGGGCGGCGTTGCGACGGCGGGTGTGCGTACCGTTCATGTTCTCGTCGGCCGAGTGCGTGTTGAGCCCCAGCGGCGGGCCGCTCTGCAGGTGCTTCTGCACCCAGCGCTGCGCGGCGACGCGATCCTCGGCCAGCTGCGCATGCAATGGGCGGCAAGAGACTGCGGCGCATGAGTGCTGCTGGCTGGCGTCGTCCGCGGCTGCGCCGGCGTCGTGCGCGACGCACCCCCGAGTACTGCGCGTGGTCGATCAGGAGCGCGCCGCTGACGGTGCGGGCCATCGCGTAGGCCAGCTCGCGCGCGCCGGCCTCGACCGCACTTTGCCTGTTGCACCGCCAGGGCGAGGGCGAGGGCGAAACGCAGACGATTCAGCAACCGCCCGACGGCCGGCGGCACGGCGGCTTCTCGGGCCTCGGCCGTACCCGGCGTCCATGAGGCGCTCGACGTGCTTGCTCAGGACGTGCACCGACTGGCGCACCGGATCGGCCAGCTCGGCGGGTGCGCCCGCCACCAGCTCCTTGAGCGTCTGGATGGGTGGGCAGCGGCCGACAACCCGAAAGAGCGCAAAAGTTAGATGGCATCCGTGTCCACGGGTCGAGGCGAGTGCCCCACGTACGGCGCCAAAGACGGCGAGCGCGTCCGAGCCCGCGAGCACGCGCAGCACGTCGAGCGCCAGGACGTTGGTCGTGCCCTCCCAAATGCAGTTGACCTGGGCGTCGTCCGTCAAGACAGCGGAGGGAGAACTGGGTGAGCCCCAGCCCGGACAAACCCACCACGCTAGGTGTGAACCGTACGATGCCATCGCGCAGGCCGCGGGGCAGGCTCGTGTCCTCGATGTAGCCCTGGCGGTGGCGCAGCAAGGAGGGCTGTGACTCGCGGACCTGCAGTTAGCCCACCAGAAACGCTCCTGCCCTACGCGCAGGGCACGTACGAGGCCGCCCATGCACTCCATGCCCTCGGCAAAGTTGACCACGGCCTGCTTGGCCGTGTACAGCTGCGGCGAGGGGCGGTCCCAGCCAGCTTGCACCTTCGCAGTTAGCGCGGCGGTCGCCCAAGCTGCGCTTGCTGCCAGCGCGACGAACCTTGAGCAGCGGCGTGAGCAGGCGCAGCATCGTGCTCTCCTCCCGCGTGGCCTTGTTGACCTCGCTGCGGCCGAGCAGCCGCACGACGTAAAAGGTCAGGACGGCGGCCGCGCGCGCGTCGAGCTCCATCGCGGCGAGCGTGGCGACGTGCAGCGGCTTGCGCGAGAGCTTGTCGCCAAACGCCTGGCGGCGGGTCGCGTAGTCGCGCGCGATGGCGACCGCGCGGCGCATGCCGGCGGCGCTGGAGACGCCCGCGTACGTGCGCGTCACGTTCAGAATCGTCGAGATCGTGGCCACGCCGCGGCCCGGCCCGCCGACCTGGCACCAAAAGACAGCGTCGAGGCGCGTGGCGCGCAAGGCTCAGTCGGGACGGAGCGAGTCTCCTCGCGCGCGCGCGCGCGCGCCCCCCCTCTAAGAAAGCGAACCATGCGGGCGGTCATGCCGCGCAGCTCCAGCTCGGCGGTCGGCAAGGCCTTAGTGCCCAGCTTGTTCTTGAGGCGGTGGATGCGCACGCCGTTCAGGCGGTTCTGGTCGTCGCGCACGCGCGCGTAGAAGAGGGACAGCCCGCGGCTGCCCTCGGGCGCGGCGCCGTCCGCGTTCTGCGGCCGCGCCAGCAGCAGCGTGATGTCGGCGTCCGTCGCGCTGCTGAACCACTTGAACCCGGAGATCTTCCAGGAGCCGTCGGCTGAGCACGCAGGGTTGGGACGATGGGGCGGGCCACACGCCGCGGTGAGCGCGCCCGCGCCTCCATCCCACGCAGCGGCACGCCCGGGCTCGTACGCTGCTGCACGGCGGTCGTCTCCGTGCGGCTGACGTCGCTGCCGCCGGGGCGCTCCGTCATCCACTGGCCCGACGTCCAGAACAGCTTCGGGTCGCGCGTCACCAGCCGCGGGTACACCTCGCCTGCGCCCCTTACCACGCCGCCGCGACGCGGCCACGTTAGGCGTGAGCCACGGCGCAGGCCGCTTACCGGCGTGCCGCATGCCATCGTCACTGTCCGTACGCTTCAGGTACTCGTCGTCGGAGAGCTCGATGAGCCGGGCGGCGCCGTCGGTCATGGCCAGCGGGCAGCTGTACGTGCTCGAGAAGGGCATGAACAGGTACATCTGCGATCCAACCGCACGCAGACGGTTGACGGCGCGCGTCGGCGGACCAAGCTACCCACGCGCCATTTCTCGCACGCGACGCGGCAACGCACCATGGCCATCTGGACGAGGCGGCTGTGCTCGCCGTACTTGCGCTCGTACGCGGTGGCCACCAGACCTTCCTCGGCGGCGACGTCGTGCATCTGGCGCCAGCCGTTGGCGACGATGAGCCGGTCGACGCGGTGGCCAAAGGCGTCGTACTGCTCCAGGCGCGGCAGGTTCGTCTCGGCGTCCTGCGCCATCTGGCCGACGTCGGTGATCACCCGTTGGCCGAGCCGGCTCAGCTGCGGCGACACCTCGCGGAACACGTCCGCCGGCAGGTACTGGGCCAACCGCAACGCGACGCGGCCCATGGTGGAGCCGACGAGCGGTAAGGCGTGGGACTAGCGCGGCGCGCGCCATCCAAGCGAGCAGCGCAGTGAGCGTACCCGCTTCAGGATGGCCTGGAGCATCTCATCTTCGTCGTACGGGTTGTGCACGACGTACGGCTCCTGTGGTGGTGGAAACCTCCGTCAAGCGTGTAAACACAGTGAGCACCGGGCCAGGCCGAGCACCTTGTTCAAGGCGCCCCGCCACACAACGTGCACAAGCCACTTTTTGACCACTCCCGACGCAGCGTACCTGCCGGAAGCCGACGTCCGCCGCCGCCGCCGCCGCCGCCGCCATGATGGTCGTCCTCGTTTGAGGTGGATGTGAGTCGGTGAAATGTTCCGTGGGCCACTTGCAGGTGGCACAGACAGGGCCGCTGGCGGCGTTGCTCGGAAGGGCGGCCGCCGCGACGGGCGTCGGGCAAAGGGCAAGCGCGTTGGGGCGTCGTCAGAAAGCCACCTCGTCCGCCTCCTTCGCGTCCCAGTCGTCGCCCTGCTCCACCACCCTTCTGCCCTCGTCTTGGCCTCTGCTTCCGCCGCCGCCCTGCGCCGTCTTCGTCGTGCCAGCGGCCGTCCTTCCTCCGCGTCCGCGGCGTCCGCGGCGTCCGCGTCGGCGTCCGCTGCAACGCCCGTCCGATGACGTCATCAATCGCATGACGTCACTGGATCAGCAGAATCGCGGCAGAATCGCGGCGGAATTCTGGCAGAATTAAGCAGAGTCGCGCCAAAACACCGGCGGCAAATAAATTGGGACGATGGCGGCGCACGGCGTCGGCGGCCGCGTCGGCGGCGGTCGGGGCGCCCTTGGGGCGGCGGCGGCGGCGGCCGCGGGCGTGATCGCGGTGCTCGCGGTGGCGGGGCACCTGCCGGGCGCGCTGGCGGCGGTGGATCGCACGTGGAAGTTTCAGGTCCGCGCCCGCGACGTCGGCCACGCCGAGGCGCTGAAGCGCACCGGCTGCGATGCGTTTTATCCGAGCGAGGCCGGCGCCGCCTACCTGGAGGTACGCGCGCACCGCGATGCGCGCGGGGCGGATCCCACGCCGGCACCCGTGCTCACCCGGCGTTTGCGCCCGCGGGCCCCCGGTGTTGTTTGTTTTATTTTCGCAGTACTACGGCCCGCTGGCGGATGCGCGCCACCTGGAGGAGCTGGGCCTGGAGATTGTGGACCGCCGCGAGGGCCGCCCGTTCAAGGAGGCGCCGCCGAGCGGCTACAACAACCCGGCGCAGCTGCGCAGCGCCTTTGAGAGCCTCGCGACGTCGTACCCGACGCTGGCCACGCTCATCGACCTGACCGAGACGTACGACCAGCCGGTCACGCACGACGGCAACCACCTGTACGCGCTCAAGATCTCGGACAACGTCGACGTCGACGAGGACGAGCCCAACTACCTCGTCGTGGGCAACCACCACGCGCGCGAGCTCATCACGCCCGAGCTTGCGCTCAACACGTCGGCGACGCTGCTCTCGCAGTACGCGTCGGACGACGCGATCCGCGCGCTCGTCGACAGCACGCAGATCTACGTTATGTGGACGGTCAACCCGGACGGCCTCGACTACGTGTGGGAGGTCGACGACTACTGGCGCAAGAACCGCCGCAACAACGGCAACAGCTACGGCGTCGACCTGAACCGCAACGGGCCGATCGGCTGGGACTTTAGCTGCGGCGGCTCGTCCACGCCGGCGTCGGACACGTACCGCGGGCCGAGCGCCGCCAGCGAGCCCGAGACCCAGACCGTGCTGGCCTTCCACGAGGACCGCCGCTTCGCCAAGGTGCTCGACTTCCACTCGTACGCGCGCGAGGTGCGCAGCATCTACGCCGACTGCGCGTCGCTGCCGGCGCTGGTCGACGCCTACTTTGAGGAGATCGCCGACGCGTTTGCCGACCTCATGACCGGCTACGTCGGCGCGCGCTCCTGCTGCATGGGCGGCCACATCCACTCGGCCTACCACGGCCAGGGCGCGCTCACCTTCCTCGTCGAGACCGGCACCGCGTTCCAGCCGCCCGAGTCGGCCATGCGCGAGGAGCTCCGCCGCGTCCTCCCGGGCACGCTCTACTTCCTCCAGCTGCCGATCCCGCTCGTCGGCCACGTCCTCGACGCCAGCACCAACGCGCCGCTCGCCGCACGCATCGACATCGCCGACCTCGACTTTGAGCTCGGCGAGCGCCGCGAGACCTTTGCCGCCACCGGCCGCTACCACCTGTGGCTGCCGGCGGGCACCTACAACCTGACCGTGACCGCCGACGGCGTCGGCAGCTCGTCCGCGGTCGTGTCGATCACCAGCTCGGGCACCACCGTCCGCGACTGGTACCTGTGAGGACGCCGACGCGCATGCGCGGCGTGGTGGGGTGTGTGGCGGTGGGTCAATGTCGCTGTGGGCGTGTGACGTCGTCGGTTTTTCCCCTGTCTCACTGGCGCTGTACAACGTGCCGGCGCTATAATACAGTGTCATTGGTGTTTTTGAACACTAGAGGTGAGGGCCTTACCGCAGCACGCGCTTGCCCTTGCCGCTGTTGCCAGCGGAGCCCGCAACGCCGCCACCGCCGCCGCCGCTACCGCTGCTGCCGCCGCCGCCGCCTGCGCGCCGCTTGGCGGACGCGCCGGCCATCGCCTGCGCGTGCTGCAGGTCGCGCTGGCACCGCGCGCAGACGCACTCGAACAGGTAATAGTCCAGCAGCATCTTGCGCCGTTCCTGGAGCGGCCACGGCGTGGAGAGCCGGGTTTGCGCGCGTTGGCAAGCGTTCGCGCGACCGGCGCGCCACGCTCGGGGAGGGCGTACCGTGACGGGCATCTCGTCGGCGTCGTCGAGGTAGCAAAGCACGATCTCCTCGCCCGCGCGGATGGGCCGCGTCGCCACGACATGCACGATGGCGTTGTGGCTCACGAACCTGCCCCGGGACGACGCCCGAGGCGAGGGCCGCCGGCGCCGCGTCAGCGGACGGGGGGCGGCGGGCGCCTTTGCGGGCGAGGCCTGCAGGGCGTACCGGCACTCGGCGTTGGCCTCGCACGCGTGGTTCATGGCGCTGTGCGTGGCGTAGAGCGCCGAGCCCTCGGCGTGCGTGAATTGTCTGCGTACGCGCAAAAGGACGCAGAGCCTGGCGCGGCCCAGGGTGAGCCGGTGTGCGACGAACGCAGCCCGGCGCTGGGCCCGGCCCACGTACGCCGAGTGCTCCTCGATGTCGTCCTGGATGTCGGCCAGGTAGGAGAGCGCCGCCTCCACCTCGGCGTTGTCCGGGTCGGCGTCCTCCATCTCGCCCAGCCGCACTTCGTACTCTTCCAGCGCGCTCGTGCCCACGCCTTGCGAGTTGAGGCACATCAGGCAGAACAGGTGGCTGAAGCCCTCGACCGTGAACACTGCCGCCGGCGACCGCGCCCTAGCACGGGAGCGATCCCACACTTAGGAAGCGGCGCCGTGGCATCCCGCGGCAGCGGGAGCTGCCGCACCGTCGTCCAGCTCCGGCTCGGGGAAGGCCGTGCGCGTGAGCTGCCGCAGCAGGTCGATGCTGTTCTTGAACTGGTCCGCCAGGAACTTGTGCTGCACCTCTGTGCACGCCGCGAGGGGGAGGCTTAGCCCGCGGCGATGTGCGTGGTCAGCGCCACCGCCGCCGCCGCCGCCGCCGCCGCAAAACGCCGTGCGGTGCCGCGCACGGTGCGCCGTACCGAGGTCGCGCATGCGAAAGTTCATGGCAAAACTGCCGAAGCGGCCGAGAGTGCGCGCCGCCGCTGCGACGGCCTCGGGCGGCTGGCCGCTGCTGGCCGCCGCGGCGGCCGCCTCGCGGCGCTCGCGCAGCAGGATGGCCAGGATCCGCGTCAGCAGGAACACGGTCGCGGTCTCGGGCGGGTAGTGGATGCTCCTGCGGCAGTGACGGGCGTGGCCCCCACCCGGCATCGGACGGGGCGAGTCAGTGGGCTGCAGGGCGGAGGAGGGTTACGCAGGGGTCTCACGCACTTCCAGGCCTCGGCCAGGAGGCGCAGCGGGTGGTCCGGGCTGGCGTTGCGGCCGACGCAGAGGCGGTGGTGGTGGTCGGCCCACGCGCTGTCCCGGCACGTCTCGCTGCAGTAGATCTCGTCGTCGCAGTGCGGGCACGGCACGCGGACCCGCGGCGGCACTGGTCGCGCGCGCAAGCGAGCTGGCGGGGGCGCCAGTCAGCGACAGCCGAGCAGGCCAACGGCCAAGCGAACGCGCGGGCGGCGGGTACGGCTTTGGAGGGCGGGCGCGTAGAGCGTCGGCGGCTCGTCGTAGCCGGCGAGGCGCACGGCCATCTCGACGGGGTCCTCCAGCGACCGCAGGCAGTACGAGCAGGCCGGGAAGAACATCTGCCGACGGCGGCCCGCCCAATGTAAGCAGTGGCGGCGCAGCGAGCGTTCAGCAGGGCGTGCGCCCGACGTCGGGGAGTGCATGTCCGCGTGTTCGCACCTTGTTGTAGGTGTACTGGCACGCGACGAGCGGCATCTCGGTAAAGATGGTCTCCTCGGCCGCAAAGTCGCGGGTCGCAATGAGGCCGCGGCCGCGGACCTCGTCCAAGAACTCGACCCGCACGCCGTCCATGGTGGGGGACTCCAGCGGCTGGCGCGAGGCCCGGAGTAGAGCAGATCGGGCCCGGCAGCTGTGGGTGTCCACCACGCCCTCGTCCTCGTCGCTTCGCGTTGCGCGTTGTCTCCTCAGCCCGCATTGGACGGCTTCGACGTCCAGCACCTCCTCCTCGTCCTCCTCCTCCTCCTCCGCGCGCTTGGTCCTCCTCCTGCGGCCTATTGCCTGCGTCCTCCTCCTCCTCCTCCTCCTCCTTGCCTGCCTGCCTGCCTGCCTGCCTACCTCCTCCTCCTCCTCTTCGTCCTCCCTACCTGCCTGCCTGCGTCCTCCTCCTCCTCCTTCTCCTTCTGCGGCTTCTTGCCTGCGTCCTCCTCCTCGTCCTCCTTCTGCCTCCTCCTTCTGCCTCCTTCTGCCTTCTCCTCGTTCTCCTCCTTCTGCCTCCTCCTTCTCCTTCTGCCTCCTCCTCTTCCTTCTCCTTCTTCCTCTTCCTGCCTCCTTCTGCCTCCTCGTCCTTCTGCCTCCTCCTTCTCCTTCTTCCTCCTCCTCCTCTTCCTGCCTCCTTCTGCCGTCTCCTCCTTCTGCCTCAGTCTGTCAGTCCTCCGATCGACGCCACGTGGCGCCTCGTCCTGACATGGCCCCACACTGCCCCAAAGTTCATCACGTATTCCGCGGACGCTGGTCCTCATCGTATGGCACGATGGCCGAGCGGTCTAAGGCGCCAGTTTCAGGTACTGGTCCGAAAGGGCGCGAGTTCGAATCTCGCTCGTGTCAAATCAAACAAATTTTTTGCTTCGGCCAGATAGGGTAGGGCCCTCGGCGAGGCCAGCATTCGACATTCATGCAAAAGTCAGAAAGTTTAATTGTTGGGCCCTGCACGGTTTCGCTTGACTTGCCGTGCACACTCGTGAAGGCATTTGGGCGGTTGGGGGCGCGCCCACAGCATCAAAGCATCAGGTGGTCTATAGTAGCCCCGGTGAACTTTTTGATGACGGCTGGTCAAGCCTAAACTGAACTCAACAGAACCAAAAAGAAAGAACAGGCCGCCATCCCAGCGACAGCACAGGCCGCCATCCCAGAGCTTACAACAGCACAGGCCGCCATCCCAGAGCTTACAACAGCACAGGCCGCTTACGCAGCTGCGGAAAGAAAACAAAAAAGTTATCGTGACACGAGCGAGATTCGAACTCGCGCCCTTTCGGACCAGTGCCTTAAACTGGCGCCTTAGACCACTCGGCCATCGTGCCTCAACCGGATGATGAACGCATCCGTGTAATGCGTTATGAACCTTGCCTACGTCGGAGGCAGCGACACGCGCCTGCGTGCCGTCGCCACGCACGCAGAAAAAAGGCGGCGGACGGCGGACGGCGGCGCTGGACGTGGACGCTGCTGCTGCTGCTGCTGCTGCTGCTGCTGCAGGTGGACGAGACCGTCGTGGTGGTGGTGGTGGGAGTGGGGTGCGACGACAGCAGGGGACGGCGGTGGAGGACGACGACGATCGTGGCGGCCGGTGCGGGTGTTCTGAGAAGGCCGATGGCGACGGCGCGCGCGGGGTCGACGGGCGACAAGGCGACGGCCTGGGGACGGCGCAGCGGACGCGGCAGAAAGAGGAGCTGGTCGCTGGGGAAGACACCGGGGAGCGGGGCGCTGGAGGAGACGGGCGGGGGGAGAGGTGACGGGCGGCGCTGAGGCGATCAGGGACCGCGCGGCGCGTGCACGCACGGCAGAAATCGCGCGTGCTCGTGGGGGACCGCGGGGAAGCAGCGGCGCAGAGGGCACGGACGGGTGGTCAAGGACGGGCGCGGGCGCGGACGGCGTCGGCGACGTGGAGAGCCGCGCGGGGTGCCTGCATGCGGCAGGAGGGCGCAGGCGGCGTGAACGCGTCGCTGGTGGGCGACTCTTGCCATCGGCGTGGCCGGCAGCACCGGCGGAGGGCGGACGACGCCAGCGGCGACGCAGGCCCGTAGGGTCGCTGCAGCCGACGTGCAGGCCACGCCATTCGCTGCTCACCACCACCGCGCCCCACTGCCGACACGGCGCCATGCGCGGCGACCGCAACGAGGTCGCGTTCACGCCGTCTAGACATTAGCCGTCACGCACCCACCGCGCACCCGCGAGATCTGCGCGGCCCGGCGCTCGCCTGCGCACGCCTGCGCGGCCCGGCGCTCGCCTGCGCTCGCCTGCGCGGCCCGGCGCTCGCCCGCGCCTCTCGTCTCGATTGGGCCGAGCGCGTTCGCCTGGGACGGCGAACGCGGGGGGCAGGGAGCCAGCTCGCCATGGCGCTGCCGTTCTCGCTGGCGTCGCTGCGGCGCCACCACAAGCTGGCGGCGGCGGCGGCGCCGCTGCCCGTCGACGCGCCGCGCCGCGGCTCGACCAGCGTGGGCACCACGGGCCGGTCGCGCCGCCTGTCGAGCTGGTTCCTCGGCGGCGGCGGCGGCGGCGGCGGCGCCAGCGGGTCGGGCCACCTGGGCACGGTGAGCAGCGACGACATCCACGACCACCACAAGCCGGACCTGGAGAGCCTCGCGAGCGCGTTCGCCGAGGCGCACGGCCGGCCGGCGACGCACGATGAACTGGTGAACGCAGCCGCGGCGCTGCTCCTCGCCGCCGACGACGCCGAGGACGGCGACATGTTTGACTGGCCGACCATCGCCGCCCCCGTGGACGAGGACGCCGGCGCCGCGGCGGCGCTGGAGGCGGCGACGGCCGAGGCCACCGCCGCCGCCGCCGCGGCGGAAGCCGCCGCTGCCGCCGTAGCGACCGCGCCGGCGGCCCCCACGTCGGCGGCGGTCGACGTCAGCACGGCCGCGCGGCGGCCCAGCGGCACGTCGTCGAGCAACGACAGCCTGGACAGCACCGGCAGCGACGCGCCGCCGGCGTCGGCGTCGTCTACGGGGTCCAGCCGGAGCAGTGGCGGCGGGCGCAAGCCGCGGCCGAACCTGTCGCCGCTCGAGATCAAGCCGGCGCCTGTGCCCGTGCCGCTCACGACCGTGACCAAGGCCACGCCCACGGCCGCCGCGCCGGCGCCCGGCACGCCCGGTGGCGGCGCCGGCGGCCTGCAGCGGCGCGCGTCGTACCACGACCTCACCGTGGTCGAGGCGGCGACGGCGGCGATGGACCGGCGCGCGAGCGCGCGGCGCACCGTGCCGCGGCGGCCACAGGACCCCGGCACGCCCGCGGCGCCGCCAACGCCGCTGGACCTGGCCGAGGAGGCGGTGGGCGCGATCGAGGAGGCGATCGACGCCATGTTCGCGTCGATCCCGCAGCTGCCGCCGCGCGCCATCAACCGGCCGTCGCGGTCCAAGCTGCGCGCGGCGGCGCACTCGGTGATCGCGGCCAAGCGGCTCGCGACGCTCAAGGCGGAGCTCGAGCAGCCGCCGTCGCCGACGCTGAGCGTGCTGGTGACCGGCGCCGGCGAGCCCGTCGTCGCGTCCGGCACGGTCGACGGGCGGCTCGACCTGATGATGACCGAGGGCGACGCCAACACGCAGCAGATGTACGACTTTTGCTCGACGTACCGCTACTTCATGTCCGGCGACGACCTCCTCACCAAGCTCTTTGAGCGGCACCGCGCGCCGGACGCCATCAAGCTGCCGCACTTTGTCGTCAAGAACATGGACGGCGAGCTCGTCGAGCTGCCCGTGCCGCCCAAGCGGTCGACCACGGAGCCGCGCCTCAGCATCGGCTCGCCGCCGCTCGGCATGGGCACCGTCAAGGCCACCAGCAGCGACAGCATCGACGCGGCCACGGCGGCCGAGGTGGCCGCGGCCGCGGCCGCGCGCACGCTGAGCGCGGGCCACCGGCGGCGCACCAGCGGCGGCGGCGGCGGCGGCGGCGGCACCAGCACCAAGGGCGCGCGCGACCTGGTGGCCGCGGCGCTGAGCAGCGCGAGCGACGATGCCGTCCAGCTGCGGCGGCCGCCGGCGGCCTCCGTGTCGGCGGGCGCCAGCAGCGGCAGCCTCGCCGACGGGCACAGCACCGTGCGCAGCCTGAGCGGCGACGCCATCGGTGGCGGCAACGGCGGCGGCAGCACGCTCCGCCGCGACCGGCAGAGCAAGTCGTTCTCGGCGTCGGCGTCGCCGGCGCTCGGCGGCGCGCGCATGTCCATCGCCGACCCCGGCGAGGCGCTGCAGAACTGGGTCGCGGCGCGCGCGTCGATGATGCACGAGGGCGACCAGGCGACCAAGGTGCGCCGGCTGCGCGTGCTCAACCTGCTGCGCATCTGGGCGATGCGCCACCCGGAGGACTTTGCCGCCAACGACGGCGCGCTGCGCAAGCGGCTCGCCAAGTTTGTCAGCGACGAGGTCGTCCCGGACCCGGACTCGGCGCGCTACGGCAACTCGATCCTGCAGGTGCTCGAGCAGGGCGACCCGACACGCCCGAGCGCCGTGCCGCCGCGGCGGCCGCTGGTCGCGCAGTTTGTCGACCAGTTCACCGTCGAGTGGTCGGCGACGACCGCGCTGTCGGCGGTGTCATCGCCGACGAGCGGCGGCGGCGGCGGCGGCGGCGGCGCCGCCGCGGGCCCCCTGTCCTCGGGGTCGCAGCACCAGCGCTCGACGTCGTCCGACGCCGCGGCCGCCATGCCCGCCACGCCGGCGACGCCGGCGTCGCCGCCGAGCGCAACCGCGGACGCGCTGAGCCTGCTGCAGCACAAGCCCGAGGCGGTGGCGCAGCAGCTGACGCTGATCGAGAAGGAGATGTTCCGGCGCGTCTACCAGAGCGAGCTGGTGATGCAGAGCTGGAACAAGGCGGACCGCAAGCAGCGCGCGCCCAACCTGCTGCGCTTCATCAGCTGGTTCAACCACGTGTCCAGCTGGGTCTCCACCGAGGTGTGCGCCGGCGCCACCGTGAAGCAGCGCGTCGCCACGATCCGCACGCTGCTCGACGTGGCGCGCTACTGCCTGCACTACCGCAACTACAACGGCGTCTTTGAGATCGTCGTGGGCCTGCTGGCCTCGCCCGTCGCGCGGTTGAAAAAGACGTGGAAGGCCCTGCCCTCCAAGGCGCAGCAGGTACGGCGCGGCGGGGGTTAACGGCGCAGCAGTGGGCGTGTGTGGCTCATGCAAGGGGACGGGGTGGGATGCCGGCCTCGCCGCGTGGGGCGGACGCAGAACTGGGAGGACCTCCAGCGGCTGGTCGGCCCCGAGGGCAACTTTGCCGTCTACCGCCACGTGCTCAAGAACTCGGCGTACGTGGCGGGCCCGAGGCGCCCTGGGGCGGCCGCCAGCCAGCGGCGTGACTAAGGCAGCACATGGTGGCCAGCGCGCGCGCGCGCGCATCGTGGCCGTGTCCAGGTTCCCGCTGATCCCCTACATGGGCATGCACCTGTCGGACCTCACGTTCGCCGAGGACGGGTCACCGTCGATCGTGGCCGAGGGCCGCATCAACTTTTTCAAGTTCCACCTGGTCGGCAAGATCCTCAACGACGTGCGCAACTACCAGCAGGCCGACTACGCCTTTGCGGAGGACAAGGAGCTCCTGGCGTGGCTGGGGCGGGCGATGCACCCACTGCCGGTCGAGCAGCTGACCAAGCTGTCGCGCACGCTCGAGCCGCCGCAGGAGGCGTGATTGTTCAGTACAGGCGACGTTGTGTGTGAGTGAGAGCGCAGCGATGCGCGCCGTGGGGAGCTGTGGGTGCGCGTTTGTGCGGGGAGGAGCAGCGCAGCGATCGAGCATTTGTACGAACTTTGCCGCAGCAGCAGCAGCAGTGTGTACGATGACTGTACAGTTGGGCATGGATGTTTTGCTTACCCACGGGGCGTGGCCTGGTGGACGCAATGGGCGAGTGCGCGCCCCAGCCGCGACGCCGATCCGAGATCGATCGCGCCCCGGTGGCCTGGTGCATAGCGCCCTGCATCCATAGAGCCGTACCGGCCAGGGTAGACGCACGGTGTGGCTCCCGTACAGCGCCCTTCAATGGAGCTCTTTCCCAGATGCTCTTTCCTGCATGCGTGCTGGGTCCAAGGCTCTTTCCTGCTCTCCAGCCCGCATGTTTTTTTGGGGCCGAGCAGTCCTGGCAAGCGCAGAACAGACATGCAGAATTGAGCCGCCTCCCAACCCAGTTCGTGTGTGCAGGTGGCGCTGCATGAAGACACGCGCCCACTGAGGAGGACACATTATGCTACCCTCTCTAGGTGCCATTGCATGGTATTGGTATACTGACGCTAAAGGAAACTCGAGCGCCATGCGCCACAGAATACATGGTATTCCATCGACCAGCTGACATACAGTCCCTTACGGGGCTGCAGAGGCCAGCGCGCCGCTGGATGCGGCGCCTCGGGGTATCATTGTGCTGGGTGCCCATATGACCCGATAGACGGGCGTCCGATGTGACCCGTCAACCGGATCATTGTGAGTTTTGGCGCGAAAACAGGACGAGGAGGAGGAGGAGAAGGAGGAGGAGAAGGGACGAGGAGGAGGAGGAGGAGGAGGAGGCAGAAGGAGGCGGACGCAGGAGGAGAGGAGGAGGGAGCGGAGGAGAGGAGGAGCAGGAAGGAGAGGCTGGTAGGCAGGCGGGCAAGCAGGTTGGCTGGCTGGCAGGCACGCAGGCAGGCAGGTTGGCTGGCTGGCAGGAGGAGGAGGAGAGGAGGAGGAGAGGAGGAGGAGGAGGAGGAGGAGGAGGAGGAGGAGGAAGACGACGACGACGAGGAGGAGGAGGAGGAGGAGGAAGACGACGACGAGGAGGAGGAGGAAGAGGAGGAGAAGGAGGAGGCTGCCAGAAGCAGAGGTGGCCTGAGAAGGAGCCGGAGAACGACCAGGCCGCGCGGCGACGCTGCTGTACTTGCGAGATCTGCGACGCCAACGTGGTCGCTCTACTGCTGGCCGCCATCCACCCTGGCCGCCAGAACACTGCGACCAACCATGGACTCCATGCTGCGGTCGTTCAAGGCGCTGGGCCGCGCCTCGGCTGAGCGCCAGGAAGGCGTACGTTGCCGCTCTGGGCCGCCTATGCTTCCCGATAGCTCGCTAACCGCGCGGCCTCGTCCTGTGGCCATTGCATCGCCACGCAGCCGGTGCCCGTGGAGGCGGACGTGGGCGACGGCGAGGGCGTCGGCCACCAGCTGACGGAGCTGCACCTGCTGACGGGCCACAAGGACATTGTCCGCGTGCTCACCCGCATTGACGACCGGCGGTACGGCACGCCGCTGTGCTGGCCAAGACGCCCGCTGTGTCCCCACTTAACGCTGCCTGCCTGTACTCACTGCGTCGATCATGCTTGATAGGTTCGCGTCGGCGGGCGACGACACGCGGATCTACGTCTGGGACGCAGTGACTGGCCGCCGCCTGCTCACGCTCGAGGGCCACACGCTGCCCGTCGCGTGCCTGCTGGTGCTGCCGCCCACGCCGGGAGTCGCCGACGCCGTGCTCGTCTCTGGCGCGCGCGACCGCACCATCCGGGTGCGCCGTGCCGCCGCGCTGGGCCACGCTGGCGGGACGGTCACGGCCGTGCAGCTCACCGAGCCGTGGTGGGGTCGCGCGGTGTTTGGGGCTGGTGGTCTGCACAGATTTGGAGCCTGACGGACGGCCAGGAGCTCCTGTGCCTCCGCGGGCACGAAGGCTCGGTCAAGGTCGGCCGGGCGCGACGCGGCGTCGTGCCGTGGGTCGCACGGATCGATCTGACGCGCTAGGCTTTGGTTCGCTGCGCATGGCCCCATTTGCCGCAGTGCCTGCTGGCGCTCGAGAATGGTCAGCTGTGCTCGGGCGGCAACGACTCGCGCATCCTCGTGTGGAGCCGCGAGGGCAAGCTCGTTGGCGAGATCGACCGGCAAGACCCCGAGAGTGCGTGGAAGAAGTTCGCCCGGCCCGGTGGGCGACAAGCGCCGATGCTGAACCGGGGTGGGTGCTAGAGGTGCACTGGGGCACGGTGAATCACAGACTTGGACAGCCTGATCTTGATCCGGAACAACCGCCTGGTCGCGGCATCGGCGTCGTCCCTGCGTACGCGCCGAACGCCCGCCGTCCAACGCATTGTCGGTGGTGGGCTAATGCAAACGGCACGCATGGCGCACGTGGTTGCGGGGCACCAGTGGTGTACAACGTGTCGACGCTGTCGCTGCACAAGCCGCTCTCGTCGTTGTCGGAGCGCATTCACCGCGAGGCGGTGCGCTGCCTCGCGCATGTGTCGGGTCTGTTTGGCAAGCGGCCAGGCTTCGCATGAACTGGCGGCACGCCACTCACTATCTTGGTGCCCTATGAGCGAGCCCACTTGAGACGCCGCCAGACGCGCTGTTTGCGTCGGCGTCGCTGGACGGCGCGATCGTCCTGTGGAGCAAGCACACGCTCAACCCCGTGCGCCGCCTCAACTGGCACGCGACGTACAAGGACGAGCAGCGCCACATGCTGCTCTACCCCGTGCAGCGCATGGTGGCCGTCAACGACGTACGCACGCGCTCGCGCGGGCACGGAAGGGAGGTACTACATGCTCACACGGCCCACGCCCAAATCGCGCGTACTTCACCGCCTGCAGCGCTACCTGCTCGCCGCCATCGGCCCCGGGTTCAGCCTCTTTGACGTCCAGACCGGTGCGCTGAAGCCGTGCGAGGCATAGGTTTTCAGTCCTGGTTGCTCACCCTGTGTTGCGCGTCGGCGTGTCATAGGGGGACGTAGGCGACTGTCTGGTCCAGTGCCTGCACGCGCACCACTCCACGGTGAACGACATTGTCACCATGTTTTTCGAGTACGGCGCCGTGCGCTGCACCGTGCTGCAGCGGTGTGTGCGTGCGAATGGATTGATTCCGCCTGGCCCTGCTCCCGGTGGGTGCGTCGCCGCAGCACGCGCATCGTGACGTGCTCGTCGGACGCCTCGATCCGCATCTGGGCGCCCGACAGCCTGCGCTCCGCCTGTACGTCCTTAACCTTCGGCTGGGCGTCCGTCAGTCCGTTGCTGACGCTCACACGGCGTGTGGAGCGCCCTGCCTCGCCGTAGCCACGCTGTCGCTCACGCTGCCGCCCGACGTTGCGCGTCGCGGCTCGGTGCTCGGCACGTCGCGCTCGGTACGTTGGCGGCGGCGCACTCGGGACGCGTTGGCCCTCTCGCTTCTGACGTCTGCGCTGCTGCAGGGTTCTGCGCTCGCCGCCACCGTCCCTGAAGCCAACCGCGGAGCCGTCGCTGCCGCGCTCGCGCAGCTCGTCGCTGAGCTCGGCCGCGGCCGCGGCGCCGTCGGCGCCCGCGGCCAGCGCTGGCCGGCCGCTGCTGATGCACGGGAGCAGCAGCAATTTTACGGTGTGGACGCAGACCGCGCCGCCCACGCCCGCGAGCAGCACCGACCCCACCGGCGGTGCGGGCGCGGCCGGGGCGGGACCGGGCGCCGGCGGGGCGGCGCCGCCCGTGGCGACGGCCGCCGCCTTCCTGGGCGGCAGCGGCGGGACGTCCGGCAGCGGCGGCAGTAGCAGCAACACGAGCGGCGGCGCCGCACGCAAGGCGCCGATGAAGCCGATCTGCGTCGGCGAGCTCATCGCCCACACCGACGCCGTCAACACGCTCCTGCCGCTCTCGCCGTTCGCGCTCTGCGCCGGCGGCTCGGACGGCCTCGTGTCGCTCTGGAAGGTACGGCTCGCCTAGAGATTGTGTCGGCGCGGACAAAGTAACGAGTTTAACGAACTATGGGCCAATCTGGACCGCTCTGCGGTTGCGCGGCGGCGCTGCGCAGGACGGGCTGCTCGAGGCACAGCGGCGGCACGAGGTCGCCCAGGTGCTCCTGGCCCGCTGGATGTCGCACGGCCCGCAGGACGCGTGGCTCGACTAGATGCCAAGGCAAAAGTTTGTCCGTTGTACAGTTCGCGGCGCGAGACAAGTTTGGTGTTGTACAGCTAAATAAACAGACCAGCGTGCACAATTAGGCGGCGGCCGCCGGCTCGGGCGACGTCGGCCCGAGGTGGCGCGCGCAGAACGCGGCCAGCCGGACGGCGTGGAAGGACTGCGCGGCGTCGGCACAGTCGCGCCACAGGTCCGGGTCGGTATCGGGCCCCAGCTCCTGCAGCCAGTCCTGCACGACGCCTTCCGCCACTTGCATGAGGTCGTCCAGCATGAAAAAGTCGGCCGCGGCCAGCACGGCCAACGCCGTCTCGGGCTGCACGACGTCGCGCCGGCCGCTGTACAGGTGCAGCAGCACTGCCATGAATGTCTGTTGACCCCATTATGAAAATGCATCGCCTCAGGGGGGCCATGAGCGCGCTGCTTGCGAACGCGGCCAGCTTTCGATCGCGGTCCCCCGTACGTCGGCGTCGAAGGGGCAGCCGTCGAGCGTGATGGTGGCGTTGTCAGCGTCGTTAAAGCCGCCGTCCGGCCGAAGCAGATTGCGGAAGTAGCCCGACCGGCACAGCAGCAATGCCTGCACGACTCTCGACCGCGCGCGACGAGTAGGTCCGCATTGGAACACGCACTTCTTCGTCCTCACTCGCACAGCGGTAACAACGGCCGCACCTTGTGCGCCGGAACGCTGAGGCGCCCGGCCTCAGGGTCGGCGGGGTTGACGGGGATCCGGAACTCGATGTCGGCGTAGCGCGGCTCGCCCACCCACGCGCCGAGGTCGGCGGCAAAGGTACTGTCCAGCACCGTCACCGCCACGCCGTCCGAGTCCATGAGCTGCCGGCACAGGGCCTCCAGCCTGCTCGGTCCGGGCGGCTCGGCAGCTGGTGGGTGCCAGCATGGTGAGCGTGCGCATTCCCCACCAGGTCCGGCATGGCCGGCGCACGCACCGGGGCACACGGAAGCGCTGCGCCAGCACGAGCACGTCCGGCGCAAAGTACCGCGCCACCTTGAGGTGGTCCGTGTACAGGTACGTCAGGAACGCCTGGAAGACCACAAACCGCACGCCCGGGATTGGGATGCGCCACGGGTCCTCGGAGGCCGTGCCGTTGATGCTGAAGCTGCACGAACAAGAGCGCGCTGTGCGGGGCGACCAGACGGTTAGCAGGCCACCAAGGTCCACGCCGTCGTTCGTGCCGGCGTACCGCGCATGGAAGGCCAGCATGGCGGCAAGCCGCGCACACCGCGCCGCGACCATGACGCGGTGCGCGCGGATGGGCTTGTTCTCCACGACAAAGGTCACGTCACTCAGCATCGGCGTGGAGAGCACTGTTGACGCGAAATGCGCCAAGCGTGTGGATGGTTAACGCGATGAGCACGAACGGCAGCCTTTCACGTGCCGCCCGTACGCTGGCCAAAGTCAAAGGCGAACGTGGTCGATGTGGCCTGCAACGGGGCGCCTTGGTGCCAAGCGCCATCAAACAGCGGTCAGAAACCCCCTCCACACGCCCCACGGCCTGTCGCCGTCCGCGCGTGCCCGAACCTTGACGACGAGGTTGTGCCGCCACCCAGAGGCGAGGTGCTGGACGCGCTCGCCCTCGAGCGCGCGCACGGGCGTCGGGATGGCGCGGTACTTTTTGTCGCCGTGGCCGAGTACGCCGTCCACGCCCCAGCCGCACGACCACACGGACCCGTCCGCGAGGCCGAACAGCGTGTGCAGGTGGCCGCACGCGATCGTTGTGACGGTGCTCGGCGGCGCGCCGCCGCTGGCGGGGTCGTACGGCAGGCAGAACTCGCGCGGCAGCAGCAGGTTGCGGTTGCGCTCGCCGACGGCGCCAAAGTCGCCGGTGCCCTGCTGACCGTACTCGCCGTGGCCAAACGAAAAGACGCGGCCGCCGCGCGCCAAGCAGAACGTGTGATGCGCACCGCACGACACCGCCTCAATGACGTGCTCGTCCAGCGCTTTGAAGGCGCATAAAGGAGAGAGAGCCGTGGAAAACAAATGTTGAGCACGGCTCGGGGCCGAGTCCTAGTTTAGCAAAGCTAAGGCTGGGCTGGCCTACCTTCCACCTGCCGGGGAGTGAGGAGATCGTGCCCGTCGCCGTGGCCAATGCCAAAGGTACCGCCGCCCCACGTGAAGAGCTTGCCGTCGTCGGTGACCGCCGCCGCATGCTGCTGGCCGGCGGCCACCCGGACGACGCGGTGGCCGTCCAGCGCCGTCACCCGGACGGGCGCCTCGCGCGAGAACCGGTCGCCCAAGCCGAGCTGGCCTGGCGTCGTGCGAGCTAGGAAGCGGAAGCGGCGGACGCTTAGCAGCATACCCGCCGCCCCAGCCCCAGGAGCCCTCGCCGCGACCTTTGTCGTTGAACCCAAAGGAGAAGAGGGCGCCGTCGGCGGTGGCAATAAGGTAGAAGCAGTAGCCCACGGCGACGTCCACCACCCGCGCGCCTTCGGGCAGCGCCACCTGCTCCGGCACCGAGAGCCGCACGCGGCGGAACGCGCCGACCGTGTTCACGTCGGCGTGCATCTCGTCCTCATCCACTGCAGTAGCAGCACGCGCGCGGGACGACGGCACGCGGCGGGAGGTGAGCGCGGCGCGCCGGTCGCGCTACCCGCGGGGCGGCGAGCGACGCGGACCCGCCTCGTCGGCGCCCTTGTTGGCAAAGTACATGTAGTTGGAGCGCTCGATCATGGCGCGGTGGACGTCGGACAGGTTGGACATCTCGGTGAGGCCAAAGAACGCCGGCGTGTTGCTGAGCTCCTCACGCTGGTGGAGGACCGAACGAAGCGCCGTAGGACGAGGAGCGCATTCTTAGTTCAGGTCGCGGGGATGCCGCACCCGGCCGCGCGCCCGCCCACCTTTTGGTGGAAGAGGCCAAAGCGAAAAAGGCGGCCGTCCTCGGTGATGGCCATGCTCTGGTGACTGCCGGCGGCGACCTGCGGCACGGCGGATCGAGCGGGCGTCCACGCGGCCGCAAACAAACAGGTCAGCCCACGTACGCCAACGCGGAACGGTTGCCGGCGGCGGCGTGCCTTGACAATGCGCTCGTGGGCCAGCGCGGTGACGCGCTGCGGCGCGGGCACCGCGACGGTCAGCGTGCCCTGGCCGCACTGGCCCTCGCGGTTGCGACCCCACGCGTAGACGTTGCCGAGATCGTCGACGGCCAGCGAGTGGAGCTCGCCGCAGCCCACGCCCACCACTGCTCGCAGGCGATAAGGTGCGCGCCGACGCAAGGCGAGGCTAGCCGGTGGTTAGTCGCGGCGCACGCTACGTAGCTTTGGAGCACGCCGCCGCACCGTGCTTGCCGCGGAGGGCGCCCTCGATCACCACCGGCAGCGGCTCCTCCTTGAGCAGGCCCGTGCCCAGTGCGCCCGAGGCGCCGCCGCCCCAGCTGTAGACGGCCATGGTCTCGCTGATGGGCTCGGTGCGCCGCCTGGCACACGCCCTAGCCTGAGATCTGGTCCTCCAGCTGCTCACCAGCCTGCTCCAGAGCCGCCAAAAGATGGAGCTGGTCCGTGGTCAGGCCCTCTGCCTCGCTGCAGCTATTGCCCCTCCTCGGCTCCTCTTCCTGCTGTCTGGTCCAGATCTAGCCCTGGGTGGCTGCCTGCCTCTTTGGCTGCCTGCCTCCCTGGCTGGCTGGCTGCCTGCCTCCTGCCTCCTGCGTTCCTGCCGCGTCGCCGTCCTCTCAGCTTCTTAGCTCAGCGTCCACTTCTCCTCCCGTCTCCTCCTCCCTCCTGCCTGCCTCCCTCCCTGCTTGCCTGCCTCCCTGCCCTCCCTGCCCCCCCTCCCCTCCCTCCCTCCCTGCCCTCTCTCCTTCCTTCCTCCCTTCCCTCCCTGCCCTCCCTCCCCTCCCTGTCCTCTCTCCTTCCTTCCTCCCTCCCTCCCC
>Ga0180216_1001265_pt1 | contig 23027 bp, 23 predicted proteins | sample eDN3rd37CBELigMG_FD_128879 | JGI IMG/M metagenome (GOLD analysis project Ga0180216, IMG submission 128879) | Enriched Miracle-Growth compost microbial communities from Emeryville, California, USA - eDNA 3rd pass 37_C BE-Lig MG (version 2)... ...
GCACGCCGCGTCGGCGAACCCAACACCGAGGAGGTGATCGAACCCGACCTCCGGGCCCTCACAGCCTGACCACGACACGAAGGATCACACGATCACCGATACACCACGTCCCAGGACTTGACCTGACGAAATCGCCAAGGCCGCAGAACTCCTCGAGAAGGGTGTCATCACCACGGCGGAGTATGAGCAGCTGAAAGCGCGCGCTCTCGGCCAGTGACCCACACCGCCACGCACGCGCGAGGACTTGTCCGACGATGAGTCCGCAGGAGCCCGACAGGTCACGTTTTCCGGCGGCCGTGTACGGGCGCGGGCTTGAGCCGGACGCACGTTTCTCGTTGGCCAACGAGCGCACTTTCCTCGCATGGATCCGCACGGCGCTTGGGTTGCTTGCGGGGGGTGTCGCGCTCGAAGTGCTCGCGCTGGATCTGCATGCGGGTCTTCGGCTGGCAGCGTCGTTGGTTCTGATCATCGCGGGCGTGCTTCTCCCGCTGCTCGCGTGGGGCAACTGGGCACGCACGGAGCATGCCATCCGTACCAAGCAGACGCTGCCCGGTTCCGTACTCGGGCTGCTGTTGGCGATCACCGTTTCAGCAGCAGGGATGCTCGTCATACTCGCAGTGATCCTGCGATAACCACCACTCCGAAGCTCACCCTCCAGGGCGGCAGCACCCTGGTGCACGACGAGCGGGTGCTGCTTGCGCTCGATGCGCTCACCGGCGTCGCCGGTGTCGTAAGGATCGCAGTCGGTGCTTTCGATGCAGGTGCGGTGACATGAAGCGCTGGCGCTTGCGGCGACGAGAACGGAGAACGATGACGTACTCGCTCAAGGCTCCTCAGCCCGCGGAAGAACCCCGACGTCGCCGCCGCGGGGTGTGCGTGCGGCGCTGGACCATCCTGCTGCGACTGGATTTCTCGTCACGATCGGCGTCCTGGCGGCGCTTCTGCTCAGCACGGCCGTCAAGTCCGTCTCGACCATCCTCGTCTACATCCTGCTCGCGCTTTTCCTCGCGATCGCACTGGACCCGCTCGTCAGATTCTTCGAGCACCGAAGGTTGCCTCGCTCCGCCGGGACCGGCATCGTCTTCGGCGGCTTCGCCTTGCTCATCGTCGCGTTCCTCTTCCTTGCGCTTCCACCGGTGATCGCCCAAGTCACGCAGTTCGTCGAGGAGATTCCTCGCGCACTCGCGGCGGTTCCCGACTCCGAGTGGTTCGACGGGTTGGCCGGCACTTCGCAGGTGGCGGTGTCGGCTGCGGCAACGCAGCTGTCAGAGTGGCTCATCGCGCCCTCGACGATCGCAGCACTCGGCGGCGGAATCCTCGCCATCGGCGTCGGAGTCGTCACCGGCATCTCGGCCGCCCTCATCATCGGCGCACTCACCCTGTACTTCCTCGCGTCGCTGCAGTCCACCAAGGAGGCGCTGTACCGGCTCGCACCCGCGCGCAGTCGACCTCAGCTGGCGGCCATGACAGATCGCGTCATCGGGTCGGTCGGCAGCTCACTGATCGGCTCGGTCACACTGTCGACATTGAACGCCGCCGTCGTGTTCGTCCTGCACCTCGTGATCGGGTTGCAGTTCCCCATGCTCATGGCGCGGTGATCGCGTTCGTGATCACCCTGATCCCCCTGTTCGGATCGGTGATCTTCTGGGTGATCGGGTCGACGGTGGCGTTGTTCAGCAGCCCACTCCAGGCGCTGATCTTCGCCGTCGGCTACCTGATCTACATCCAGGTCGAGTCCTACGTTCTCAGTCCGCGAGTAATGAATCGGGCTGTCGCCATCCCGCCTGCGCTCGTCCTGATCGGGGCGCTGATCGGCGGCGCATTGATGGGCGTCGTCGGCGTCCTGGTCTCCGTACCCGTCGTCGCGTCGACGCTGCTTGTCATCCGGGAAGTCGTCGTCCCCCGCCAGGACGAGGAGACATAGCGGGTACGCGTGACTGTCCGACCTGTCGATGTTCACCGAGTGGCTGCTCGCCGTTCACCGATTGGGTGTTCGCCGAAGCCGACGGCCGCGAGACTTGGAGCAGCTCAGCGAAGAGATGCTCACACCGAGTTCGCTGTCGCGTTCGAAGCTCCACGAAGCACGCGAGAACCATCGGCCGGGTCTACAACTAGCCGCTGCTCCACGGTCCGCTGGGTCCTCGTCCTGTTTCTCACCGCCACATCGCAACGAGACATTGCCCCCCTGGGTCCGCCGCGTCCTCCTCGGGCTCGGATAGGAATCGTCGGCATCGTGATCATGCTCATCTTCCCGATCAAGACCTGACGAAACCGATAATCCCGCGAGGCCACAGCTTTCACTCCAGTCACTCCCCTGTCTGGAGGTGCGACGGATCGCCGGGTCGTCTTCTCGGTGTGCGGTAAGCGAACGACCTTTCGCGGGGCACGATGCGCGGCGAGGTCATCAGCTCCGAAGAGCGAGTCGACGACGCTCGAAAAGTAGGCCATAGCGACGTGGTGGTTTCCAGCGACCATCGCAACGAGGTGTGATTCTCGGAGGCTAGCAGCGTCGCGAAGAGATCGGCTGCGGGCCGATCGCCGAGGGTGATCCGGGGCCGGCTGTTGAGTTCGTTCTCCACCCGGGCGAGGTCGCGGGCGCTGTGAACGGAGAGGTCCGTCGACTTCGGGAAGTACTGGCGGAGGAGCCCATTCGTGTTCTCGTTGGACCCTCGCTGCCACGGGCTGCCCGAGTCGCAGAAGTAGATTCTGGTTCCGGTCGCCTGGGTGATCTCGAGGTGCCGGGCCACCTCGGTGCCTTGGTCCCGTGTCACTGTCCGCCGCAACGGTGACGGCAGTTCGTTGAGCGCCCGCACGAGCGCGTGGAGAAGCTCGGTGGAGTTGTGCGCGGGCAGGTGCAGCAGCTTCACACGAACCGGGTCTGCCGTTCGACGAGCGTGCCGATCGCTGAGCGGTTGTGGGGGCCGACTATGAGGTCGCCCTCCCAATGACCCGCGATCGATCTGTCTATCGGGTCGAAGCCGCGATCGTGGACAGAAGACATCGGCTGCGCGAACCGGCGCCGGGTGCGGACCTGACGACTCTGTCCGCGTCGATGATCACGCCCGGTGCGCAGCGGCGAGCGTTCCGGCTTGCGGATGATCCCGGATCCTGGCCGGTAGATCTCCTGATAGATCGTCTCCTTCGACACCCGCGCACTCGGGTCATCCGGATAGCGAGTCTGAGGACCCAGGCGATCTGCTGCGGACTCCACGCTGCCGGAGTCTGTCGACCACGTATCCACGCAGTGCAGCTTCCACGGACAGCTTGAGCGGGCGGGTGCGCCGCCGCCGCGCCGCCGCAGCTGAGTGCGCGTGGAACGGGCGGTAGTGACCAGACACATGGAGGTTGCGGCGGAGCTCACGGCTGATGGTCGACGGCGCCCTTCCCAGTGCCTGGGCCGATGACGGTCGGGCCGAGGCCGCGACCGGCGAGGTCGGCGATCTGGATACGCTCCACCTCGGAGAGGAACCAGGGCGAGATCGTGGGACGGCGAGCGGCTCGAGCGGTGGCACGAACTTGACCGTGCCATCCTTCGGACGCTCCAACCCGCCGTTCTTCCAACGGTTACCCCACGACCGCGATATCCCCAACTTCTTGCACGCGCCGCGCACCGACCAGCCTTGCGCGAGCAACTCAAGGAACTGCCGGCGCTTCTCGGTCATCGGACGGCGACCCGGCCCGCTCCGAACACGACGAGACGACATACGAGAACCCCTCTCAAATGGTCCTCGTTGCGATGGTCGCTGGAAACCACCACGTCGCTATGGCCTCGCCTTCAACCGTTGCCGACAGAGCGAGGACGCGGCGGGCTACTCGGTTTGGGGAGACGCGGCCGCGCGGGCATTGGGGATGCGTGCCCGATGCGGTCGCGTGTCGAGGCTGGGGTCGGCGATACACGGTTGCTGGCACGACCGACGGAGAGTATGTCGGCGACGCTCCAATCTGAAGTGTTAACGACGGGCGAAAACGAGGCCACCCAGACAGATTGGGTGGGTGATCTCGGTGGAAGATTGGGCGTTGATCAGGCGGCTGGTCGCGGACGGAGTTCCGAGGCGTCAGGTCGCTAGGCAGCTGGGGATCGGCCGGTCGACGGTCGATAGAGCGTTGGCGTCGGACCGGCCGCCGAAGTATGAACGGCCGGCGCAGTCCACATCGTTCTCGCCGTTCGAAGCACGGGTGCGGGCGATCCTCGCCGAGCACCCGGACATGCCGGCGCGGAACGCGTCGAGTGGGGCGGGTCGATCACTTGGTTCCGGGAGAACGTCAGACGGCTCAGACCCGAGCATCGCCCGGTCGATCCGGCCGACCGGCTGACGTGGGCGGCGGGTGATGCGGCGCAGTGTGATCTGTGGTTCCCGCCGCGGAAGATCCCGCTCGAGGACGGCAGCCAGGTGCTGCTGCCGGTGCTGGTGATCGTCGCGGCGCACTCGCGGTTCATCACCGCGAGGATGATTCCGACCCGCAAGACCGAGGATCTGCTGCTCGGATCGTGGGAGCTGATCCAGCAACTCCGGGCGGTGCCGCGGCGGCTGATCTGGGACAACGAACCCGGCATCGGCCAGAAGGGCCGGCTTGCGCAGGGCGTGTCCGCGTTCGCCGGAACGCTGGCGACGAAGGTGGTGCAGCTGCGCCCATACGACCCGGAGTCCAAGGGGATCGTGGAGCGTCGCAACGGCTGGATGGAGACGTCGTTCATGCCCGGCCGCACCTTCACGTCACCGGTCGACTTCAACACCCAGCTCGCCGACTGGCTCGAGCGCGCGAACGGCCGCGTGGTGCGGACGATCAAGGCGCGGCCGATCGAACTGATCGAGCACGACCGGTCCCGGATGCTGCCGCTGCCGCCGGTTCCGCTGCAGCTGGGTTGGCGGGAGCGAGTCCGTCTCGGGCGGGATTACTACGTGCGTCTGGATGCCAGCGACTACTCCGTCGACCCTCAAGCGATCGGCCGGATGGTAGACGTGACCGCGGACCTCGACCGGGTCCGGGTGCGACTGGACGGGCGGATCGTCGCGGACCACCGCCGCATCTGGGCGCGCGGGGGTGTCGTCACCGACCCTGCCCACCGCGAGACCGCGCGACAGTTGCGGCAGCAGTTCCAGCAGCCACGACCGACCGTCGCCGACACGGATCTGAGCCGTGATCTCGCCGACTACGACCGGGCGTTCGGGATCGAAGGAGTCGCCTGATGGGCACCGCGAAGACGACCGAGTCGATCAAACAGATCACCTATCTCGCCGGCGCGCTGAAGGCGCCGCGGATCACCGAGGCTGCCGCCCGGATGGCCGACCAAGCACGCGACGCGGGCTGGTCGTTCGAGGACTACCTTGCCGCCGTCCTCGAACGCGAAGTGTCCGCCCGCAACGCGTCGGGCGCGGAGCTGCGGATCAAGGCCGCGGGGTTCCCGGCGCGCAAGACGCTCGAGGACTTCGACTGGGAAGCGCAACCCACCGCCCGCCAACAGATCGCCGCCCTCGCCTCCGGCGGGTTCCTCCTCGAAGCGCAGAACGTCGTGCTGCTCGGCCCGCCCGGCACCGGCAAGACGCACCTGGCCACCGCGCTCGGGATCGTCGCCGCCCGCCACGGGCACCGGGTGCTGTTCGCGACCGCGACGGACTGGGTCACCCGCCTCACTGACGCGCACCGGCAGGGCAACCTCCCGAGGGAACTTGCTCGGCTGCGTCGCTACGGGCTGATCATCGTCGACGAGGTCGGCTACCTGCCGTTCGAGCAAGACGCTGCGAACCTGTTCTTCCAGCTGGTGTCGTCTCGCTACGAACACGCGTCGCTGATCCTCACCAGCAACCTGCCGTTCAGCGGGTGGGGAGGCGTCTTCGGAGACCAAGCTGTCGCCGCCGCGATGATCGACCGCATCGTCCACCACGCCGACGTCCTCACCCTCAAAGGCGCCAGCTATCGACTCCGCGGACGCGGCATCGACAGCCTCCCCAGCATCAAGACGCAGGATCCGGCAGACTAGCGAAACGACAACAGGTGGCCTCGATTTCGCCCCTCGTTTTGGCCTCAAGTTGGACCGTCGTCGACAGGTCGCCGAGACCACCCGCCGCAGACCTCACCGATGAGTCAGTGGGGCGAGCATATTGCTGAAAGATCCCTGAGACAAAATCGAGAATCTGCTGTGAACACAGGCGCGGCCTGCCCGTCGCCTGCGGCAACCAAACAGAGCCCGCGCCCAGGCTCACTCAGCTGCGGCGGTCCGGCTTCACTAACTGGTCCCAGCAGTGGCAATGACGCACCGGCACGTTCACGGGGGTATCCACCGGAACGGCTATCCGGCCGGATCAGACGCCCACGTCGCCGCCATGATCCGCGTTTCTGCCGCCACCCATGGCCCTAGAGGCGGACGATGCGGTGCATGCCGCGTCGTTCAGGGGGAACTCACCCTGAGACGAGCGAGGACCGGGGCGCTCACGCGACCCGGTCCTCGACGATTCTTCTCAAGCCACCCCCAGCGCTCACAAAATATGCCGCTGATCAGGCTTTATGGCGGTGACGGTGGGATTTGAACCCATATTCCGGACGGCCGTTGACGTAGACTCACCGGGTTTCGCCTTGATTTGCGGCGGTTCGCAGAGGCTGGAGTCGTGGCTCACCGCAGGTGAACGTCACCCGCATCTTCTCAAATCCCCTCACGGCCCGAGCCGGCTGCACAAGACTTCTTTCGCGCAACCGGCACATTACGCACCGGGGGTCCCTCGCGCAGTCGCAGATCGGGCTCTGCAAGTCCGAACTCATCCCCCACGAGGGACGTTGGCGCGACGTCGATCAGGTCGAGACGGCAACCGCCTCCTGGGTGCTCCGGTTCAACACCGAACGCATCCACCGCTGAATCGAAGACCTCGCGCCGCTCGAGGTCGAGCAGCTCGACTACGCTCGCGTCGAACCGGTCGAGAGAGCCCGCTGACACCAGCATCTCGCTCTCCGACATGCCGGGGCGAGTCAGTTCGCCGCTCGGGGTATTGCGAGGTGGCGTGCCTACCGCCGCGCGATGGATGAACGACGCGCGATCAAGGTGCTGCTCACGGTCGCGTAGCCAGCGACTCCCGAACCGGCCCCGCCGTGCGGCGGAAGGGCGGCTCCCGCGCACGACGTACACCCTCACCGCCGGAACCTTCCTCTTGGGGACCAGCGAGTTCGTCGTCGCAGGCCTCCTCCCCCGCGATCGCAGAAGGCTTCGACATCGCCAGCTATCGCCTCCGCGCGTCCCTGAACCGCCTGTGCGCAGGCACTCCGGCGGTCCGGGCTTTCGCTATCCTCCGCCGTGCACCGGCTCGCCGTGTACGTGAACCTCGTGCGGAGTGAGTTCGGCGAGGTCTCCGGAGTAGGTGGTGGGGTCTTCGGCGTACAAGATGAAGTCCGCTTCCTTGCCCGGCAGGAGGCTGCCGACGGTTTCGTCCATCGACAGGGCCCTCGCCGCCTCGAGCGTGTGCAGCGGGATCGCCTCGGCGAGGCTGATCGATTCCCAGGGTTCGATCTCGGCACCCCAGAAACCCCTGCGGCTTTCGGCGACCCCGCAGTTGAAGAGCGGGTTCACGTGAGAGTTGTCGGAGCTGAACACGGGAACGATTCCGTCGTCGAGCAGCGTTCGCACCGGCATCCGCCCCTGTCGTGCCGGGTCACCCAACACGACCGGGATGAAGTCGCCGACGAAGTCGTAGAGGAATCCGGGCTGCATCACCGGGACCACACCCGACCGCTTGATCATGTCGAGCATCGAGAGCTCCGGCACCAGGTTGCCGAGGTGCTCCACCCGGACGGCCCGGTGGGCATAAGGATCCCCCGAGTCGATGACCGCCTGCATGACCTCCTTCTGGGCGCGCGCTCCGTTCGCGTGGATGGCAAGCTGCACGTCCTGCTCGCGAGCGTGCGCCAGGAACCTTCGGATCTCCGCGTAGGAAAGGTTGATGCGTCCGCGGTCATACGGCCGCACAGCTTCGGAGGGCAGGTACTCGGTGAGCGTCGCCGCATTGCGGGAAGAGTAGCCGCCGTCAGAGAACATCTTGACCCCGCTGATCGCGAACCGCGCCGGACCTCTGGCGAGCTCGGTGTCCTCAGCCGCCATCGCGATCACCTCGTCCTCTGACCCGACCGCGCGGGCGATGAGGATGGAGCGCAGGCGTAGGTCAATCTCGCGGCTCTGCGTCAGCTCCTTGAGCAGATCGAGCGACTCCCGGCTCTCCGTCATGTCTGCGAGCGTGGTGACCCCATGCCGCAGATACCGCTTGGCGCTCGCGACCAGCGCCTTGACGTGATCCTCCCGACCCGGCTCAGGAATCGGCAGGTGCCCGTCGATCTCCGCGAACCGGCCGGTGAGCTCGCCGTTCTCGCGTTCCACGCGTGGGGCTCCCCAGAGCCCGCTGAGACCCGCGTCGAACACATGCGGCGGGATGAGTTCGATGGCCGCAGAGTTGAGGACGGAAAGATGGCCGCCGCAGTGAAGGATGATGGGCGTCGTCGTGCTCACCCGGTCGAGGTCGTGTTTCGTGGGCAGGCGCCGGTCCGCGAGCTTCTGGTCGAGGAACAGATTTCCTGACCCGATGATCCATCCCTCGTAGGACTCGGCGTCGCGAAGCGCCCCCAGTACGTCGTCGATGGACTTGCAGGTCGGGTACCGGCAGTCGGCCGGCTTCTTCGCATCCTTCCGCGCGAAGAGGTCGAAATGCACGTGGCAATCGACGAACCCGGGAAGGACGACGCTGTTCCTCCGATCGATCACGTCGATGCCCTGCTGATTCGCTTGGTCCACCAGTTCGTCGTGGCCGGTTCGGTGGATCCGGCCGTCCCGGACGTGGATCGCGGTGATCGTGGGATCACCCTCGACCGGGATGATCTTGCCGCTCTGAATGACATACTCTCGCAACGATTCGTTCCTTCCGTGATGCTTGCGAGTGATGGTGCAGCCTCACCGCGATCGGCGCAGGACGAGGGCTCCGGCGGTGGTGAACATGCCTCCGTTGCCGAGGACGAAGCTGGTCTCGACACCCTCGACCTGCGCTTCCGCCTCCCCCCTGAGCTGACGCACCGCCTCCTGAATCGCGAACATCCCGTACATGCCGGTATGGGTATACGACATCCCGCCACCATTGGTGTTCATCGGGAGCCGCCCCCCGGGCGAGGTGTTCCCCTCGGCGATGAACGCCCCGGACTCACCCCGGCCGACAAAGCCGGCGTCCTCCAGCCCGAACAGCGGCACATGGGCGAACGCGTCGTAGATCATCACATGGTCGATCTCGCTCGGACCCATCCCGGCCTGAGCGAATGCCCGCGCACTCGCGTCACGGAACGCCCTGCTCGTCGACATGTCCTCCATCTGCGAGATGAGCGGCGTCTCGCACGCTTCTCCCGCGCCCACCACCTCGACCAGCGGTCGGTCCGACCCGCGCGCCTCGGCAAATTCCCGCGAGGTGAGCACAAGCGCACCGCCGCCGTCGGTGACCAGACAGCACATCAGGAGCGTGAAGGGATCCGTGATCATCCGTGCCCCGAGCACGTCGTCGACCGTGATCGGGTCACGGAACATGGCTCGCGAGTTGGACTCCGCCCAGCGGCGCTGTGCCACCGCGACCTCAGCCAGATGTTCGACCGTGTTCCCGGTCTCGCGCAGGAATCGCCTCGCCGGGATGGTGAACGACGACGCGGGGGACGACACCCCGTAGACGCCCTCGAATTGTGCGGCCATCGACGATGGGTAGTACGGCCACGCTGTGGCTCCGGTCCGCGACCGCCCCGACTCGCCGTGAGTGATGAGCACGACATGCGCGTCGCCGGTCCGGATAGCGCTGACGGCGTGCCGGACGTGCAGCATGAATGAGGACCCACCGACACCGGTCCCGTCGATGTACGCCGGCTCGATCCCGAGGGCGTGCGCGACCTGCACCGGGCCCGGTCCTCCGATGGAGACCGACGCGATGCCGTCGACATCCTTGAGTGAGAGCCCCGCATCGGCGAGCGCACGGTGCGCGGCCTCGAGGTGGAACCCCAGAGTCGACGTCTCAGGGACCTTGCCGATTCGGCTCGTCTCGGCCGCCCCATACACGACCACGCTGCCAATCATGCGCGGCTCCTCTCGTCGAATCGATCACCCTTCGCTCCCGAACCCGGTGCTCCGCTCGGGCGGAAAGCCGGCACGGTGCGACCTTCTTTCACGACGAACGTCACGCTGAGTGGCAGGTCGAGCTCGAGCGCCGGATCCTCGGGGCCGATGTCGACCAGGTTGGCGAGCATGCGCGGTCCCTCGCTGAGCTCGATCGCGGCGAGGATCACGGGGTCGGTTGGGTTCCCCGGGAAGATGTGCGCGATGGTGTATGAGTACAACGTGCCCTCGCCGCTCGCCTCACGCCATTCGAGTTCGCTGCTTCCGCAGTGCGGGCAGTACGGGCGCGGGTAGAAGTGGAAGCGGGTGCAGTTGCCGCATTGCGGTAGCACCATCCGACCCTGCTCGCATGCGTCCCAGAATGGTTGTGTTTCAGGAGTGGTCTCCATCACAGCGCTGAACCCCCTGTCCTCGGCGTCATCTCCATGCTCCTCACTGTGCTGCGGTCCAAGCCAGGGCGCCGCTGCGGGCAACCGCCCACACTGCCGTCCGGCTGAGATCGTTGGAAGATCCTGGGTCATTCGAGAGAATGACCCAATCGGCCGCGGAATCTTTGGTGAGCGCACCCGCGGCGCCATCGAGCCCCATCGCCGCCGCCGCGCCCTTGGTGTGCATCCAGAGCGCTTCGGCGAAGGTCACCGCTTGATCCGGTTCCACGGGGTCACCGTTGCACCCGTGACGGTCCATAGTGAGGGCCATGTTGAACAGCGGCGCGAAGATCTTCATTTCGGATCCGGTCGCGTCCGACGCGACACCGACCGGCATGCCCTCGTCGAAGTACCGCCGGAAGCTCATGCGTCCGCGCTCGGCCGCCGCGCCGAGGTAGTTCGGCAGGAACGGTGCGAGGTGCCAGATGAAGGAGGCTTGGGGCACCGGGGTGACCGCAGCGTCCTTGAATATCTGCACGGTGGCCGCTTGGCTCACCCAGTTCAGCCCATGCTCAGCACGGATCATCGTGCGCCGGCTCTCGACACCCATCGCGGCCGAGCAGAGCAACCACTGCGCGCGTTCCCCGTTCGCGTGCGCGAGCACGTCGAGGCCGCGCCCTTCGGCCTCATGCAGGATCGCGACAAGGTCATCGAAGCCGTACGCCAAGCGTCCGTAGTTCGGCTGCGTATCGGACCCGCGTAGTGTGTAGGGCATCAGCGTCGCCGCACCCTTGGCGGAGAACCCTCCGTCGATGAAGAGCTTGATTCCGCGTACTGTCGCAGCCTCCGGTCCGGTCGTCAGACCGCATGGACGACCGTCGAGCCACTCCAGCGCCTCGGTGGTGTCGGAGAACGCCCAGGGGACCGTGAGGTAGAGGTGGGCGGTCTGCTGGATGTCGCCCCTCGCGTGCAACCGTAGGACGCTCTCGAGCATGTCGCGCGAATCCGAGATCTCACCCAGTGTCGTCACCCCGTTCGCCAGCAAGAGGTCGCGGGACAGCCGGGCGAGTTCATCCTCGAGTTCATCCTGCGAAGGAGACGGAACATCGAGCCGATGGAAGAGCTCGTGGATCTCCCCGGTCGGCGTCCCACCCTCGCCAAGCTCGACACTCGCATCGCCGCGCAGTTCCTCGTCACCGAGGCGCTCGCTCAGGCGCTCGAGCGCGGCACTGTTGAGGATCGTCACATGCGCGCCGCACCGCAATGCGATCGGGATGGTGGTGGAAACCTTGTCCAGGTCCCGGCGATCGGGAAGCCGGCGATCGACGAGGCGCTGGTCGGTGAAGAGGTTCGCACGTCCGATCAGCCAGCCTTCGCGTGCATCCGCGGTCGGAAGATTGTCTACTAATTCGCCCACGATGGCGTCGATGGAGGGGTGGTCGTCGACATTGCAGTCGACCGTGCCCGAGGTCGACTGTGCGGCGAGTCCGAGGTGGATGTGTGGGTCCACGAACCCAGGTACGATCGCCCCGCCTCTGATCTCCACGGTCGTCGACGTCGAATCCGATCCTCGCGGCGTGCCGTACCCGGACTCGGCGATGCGGCCGTCCTTGACACGAATGTACGCCTCAGCCGACGGCCGTTGCGGGGAGCCATCCATCAGATGAGCCATCCCAGTCAGGGTGTACTCCCGCACGCCGTTCAGGATGCTGCTCAGTTCCGCGGTGCTTCCAGCTGTGTCCACGGTGTAGGTGGGCATGTGGCTCCTCACTGCTCGTCGCCTGCTTGCGGTGCCCCGCCGAACAGGAATGCATGGATGGCGTTGTTCGAGGCGTGCACGACGCCCGTATCCGGGTCAGCGGGAAATGCGGGCGAACGGTATGGGAAGTCGCTGCCGTAGACCGCCTGCATCCGGGCACCATCGTCGCCGATGCCGTGGGCGCCAGCGAGGCTCCAGTCAGACACGCAGACCAGCACCCCGGGTGAGTCCAGGGTCTCGGCATGAGCGACGGGAGCCGCGCCGGTGGGAAGGTGCGAGAGGAGGATGCGACTGCTCGGGGTGGCGGCCTCCCGCAGCGCTTCCGTGATCGCCACGTATGCCAACGCGGTCAGCAACGGGTAGGCCGCTTTCGACACGACCGGCGTCCGCGATGCGGGGACAATTCCACCTGCCGGATGCGCGAAGATCGCGATGCCAGCTTCGAGTAGCGATACAAGAGCTTCGCGTGCGGGCGGCGAGGTCAGTGCCGACGCGACCTCCTCGGTCGAGACCACGCATCCCGGGAGGCCGAGCGCTGCGAGCTGGGTGAGCGTCTCCTCGGCCGCGGTGGCCGACGTCAGCGAGGCAACGCCAAGGCGTGCGGAGACACCACGCCCGGCGACCGTCGCCATGGCGGCATTGAGGGCGAGGCACGCATCGTGTCTGCGGTGGCCGAGTCCCACGCCGAACACCCGCGGATGGATGGAAAGCACGCCGGGTACCTCGGACCCCGAGCCCGTGGACGCAGGCTCCGCCGAGGCGACCGCGCTCGGGAATCGATGCCGGATGCCGTCACCTTGGTCGAGTAGGAGTGCTTCTGCCTCGAGTGTCACTTCCCAGCCAAGCTCCTTGCGAAGCACGGCAGCCGGAGGCAGGAAGTGACGGTGAGCGTCGACCAGGGGCGGCCGCTGCGCATCCGACACCCGACCGAATCCGCCTGCCACCATTGAAAATCACCTCTCGGTTCAGCCTGCGACCGTCTCGCTCGCGACCGCCTCACTCGCAACCTCGTCACTTGCGACCGTCACGCCTCCCGGTGACGCATGGGAGGCACACGCCTGCCACTCGATCCCGACGCCGACGTGGTCACCCACCTCTGCCGGCGGTGTCGCCGAGTACGCGTACAGCGCGGTGCCGCCGATCGAGACCTCGACGCGGTACCGCTCACCCATGAACCGCAGACTGCGGATGACACCGTCGGCGCTTCCTGGCCGAACGGTCGCGGCCGGTTCGATGGTGACCGCTTCGGGACGCACCGCGAGAATGCACGCCCCGACATACTCGTCGTCGAATGTGACGTGACCGAGGCCTTCCACATCCATCGCGCCGAGCACGCTTGTCACCGCCCGACCATTGCCTCGCGGCTCGACCGTTCCCGGAATGGAGCAGACCTCGCCGAAGAAGTTGTTGACGAACAGCGACGCCGGTCGCGTGTAGAGCTCCTCGGGGGTGCCGAACTGGACCACTCGGCCGCCGTCGAGCAGCGCGATGCGGTCGGACATCGCCAGGGCTTCCCGCTGGTCGTGCGTGACGAACGCGGTGGTGAGCCCGAGTCTGCGCTGCAGCCGCCGCACCTCGACCTGAAGCAGATCCCGCAGGTTCGCGTCGAGCGCGGAGAAGGGCTCGTCGAAGAGCAGTACTGCCGGGTCGCCGGCGAGTGCTCGCGCCACCGCGACGCGCTGGCGCTGACCACCGCTGAGGCTGTCGGGCATCCGTTCGGCGAAACCGCCGAGCCCCACAAGGGACAGCAGCTCGTTCGCGCGATCGACCCATACCTTCTTGGGCACGCCCTGCATACGCATGGGGAAGATGAGATTGTCGCGCACCGACATGTGCGGGAACAGTGCCAAGTCCTGGAACACCATTCCGATGCGCCGGCGCTGTGCCGGCACCGGGAGGACCGACTTGCCCCCGACAAGGATGTCGCCGGCGGAAGGAGACTCGAACCCGGCGATCAACCTCAGGATCGTGCTCTTCCCGGACCCGGAGGGTCCCAGCAGCGTGACGAACTCCCCCGGATTGATGGAGAGGCTGACATCGTGCAGGACCGTGGTGTAATCCTTGCCGGGCTTCCCGTAGCCGAACCTCGCGCCGCGGATCTCGACCGCGTTCGCCTTCAAGCGAGAAGCGTTGTTGCTTTCTGCGTCCATCGACAACTCCTGTCCTGCAATCTCCGCTGAGGCGGAACGAGTGAAGATAACCATCAGGCCAGCGCCCTGAAACCCACCATCCGGCCCCAAGCCGCCGAGGCGATCAGGGCGAACACTGCGATGAGCGTCGAGATCGCGAAGATGTACGGACGCAGATCCAGCGTGACCGAGAAATAGAGCTCGACCGGCAAGGTGCTCGTTCCCGCTCCGGCGAGGAATAGTGAGATCGGCACGTTGTCGAACGAGATGAGGAAGGCGAAGAACCCGCTGGCGAAGATCGCCGGCCGCAGCAGCGGCAGGATCACGAAGCAGTAGGTGCGAAGGCGCGACGCGCCGAGCACGCTGGATGCCTCGAACATGCTGTCCTTGACCCCGGCGATCGAGGTCGAGACGACCGAGATGACATACGGCGTGCAGATCACGAGATGGCCGAACCACATTCCGAGGAATGTTTCTTGAACCAACTGCACCCCGACCGGCGTCAACGTGAGCATCTGGTACAAGGCCAGACCGATGACGACCTGCGGGACGATGATAGGTAACCGGAACCATGCGTAGAGGTTCGCGCCCACCGCGGCCGACGACCCACGGATCGCGAAGGCCGCCGGTACCCCGATTAGGAGCGCCCCGGCGGTAGTCGCGGCTGCGAGTGCGATGCTGATTCCCGCCGCTTCGATGAGCCGCCCCGGGATGTCACCGTAGGCGTCGAACGTGAGACGTTCGGCGTTGAATCCGCTCGCCGAGTCGAGGCCTACGGAGGCCAGGAACAACATCACCACAGGCGCCAGCACATAGACGATGACGATGCCGCTGAAGACGTAGATCAGCGTCTTGACCACGCTAGCTCTCGGCGAGCGGAACCGCGCAGGCGGTGACGCGACACTCGAACTGACTACCGACATATCAATACTCCCTTCGTAGCGAGCGGTCGAATCCCGGCGGGAAAGGCCCCAGCCCTAGACCACAGAGGTGTCCGGTGACCGCTTGGCACGGCGCTTCCTCCTTGAGGCGAACCGGTTTGCCACCATCGTGAGCCCCACGACAAGCAGGACCAGGAACAGGGAGGCGGTTGCAGCCATCGGGTAGTTGAATGCGACGTTGGCCTGCCGCTCGATGAAGACCGGAACCCAGGGAACACGCTGACCACCGAGAACGGCCGGCGTGGTGAAGGCGCCCGCCGTGGTCGCCATGACGAGCAGTCCGCCCGCCAGCACGCCCGGCAGGCTCATCGGCAGCACCACTCGCATCATCGTCTGCCACCACGAGGCGCCCAGTCCCATCGCCGCATCCTCCAGGTTTCGCGAGACCTGCATCACGCTCGGCAGGCACGCGAGCACCATGAAGTGCAACTCCACATGGATCAGCGCGATCACCACCGCGAACGGGGAGTTCAGCAGCGGCGGAACCTCCTGAACGCCAACCATCGAGAGCAATGACGCGATCGGTCCGTTCGCCCCCAGCAGGGTCAACCACCCGATCGTCATCACGATCGCGCTCACGAACGAGACAGCCATGATCGTGTTGAGCACGAAGCCGCCCCAGCGACGGCTTCGCGCGATCACATAACACACCGGGAACCCGATCACCGTGCAGCCGAGCGTGATGATCAGCAGCGTCACCAGGTAGTTCCCGAACAGCCCCAGCATGAACGGGTCCGTGACCGTGGTGACGAGGGCGTCCATGCTGAACCCGCCAAGCTGACCGAACCCGGCGTTCTCGCGGAACGCGCTCGTCAGGAAGAAGCCGGCCGGGATGATCAACGCAAGCACGTTCAGCAGGATCGCCGGCGCAAGTAGCGCGCCCCTCGCTCCAGTCGACAGCTTCATCAACTGCTCCTCTTGATCATCGTCATCGCTTGATCATCGTTCTTGCGCGTCAGTTCGGGACTTGATTTCCAGCGCGGCGCTGTGGGTGGCGGCAGATACCGACTCACCGCCACCCACAGGCATGCGACTAGAGAATCTGAAGGGTCATCCGAAGATTCGCGGCCATCTTTCGGTCATCTCGGGCACCTTCACGTGGAGTTGCGTGACGTCCATGACGAAGAGGTCATCGACATCCGCGGGGTCGAGGTATCGACCCTCCCAATCGGGGTGCCGCTCCAGCAGGATCTCGGCCGCCTGGGCAACCGTCGGCTCGGACTGGACCCGTTCCATCCAGTCAGCGAGGAGCTCCGGCTCGAAGCTCATCCCGACGAACTGAAGCGCGGCCCTGGTCGCAGCAGGCGAGGTGGTCACCGGGATCTGATAGATCGTGTCGTACCCGATGATCGTGCCGAACCCCTCGATGTTCGGCTCGATGAACTGCGCTTCGATGCCGGCGTCCTGCATGCGGTAGATCCGCGCGCCCTGGGTGATCCAGGCCCACACGTCACCGCTCTGCGCCTGCTGCTCGACCGTCGACGACGACGTGTATACCTGCGCGATGTCCAGCTCCGACAGCTTCTCGTATCCGGGCTCGAGGTTCGACCAGTCGTCGTTGCCCTGAAGGAGATTCGCCATCACGATCGTTCCCAGCGCGGCCGAAGTGCCCGCGTCGGGAACGCCGACCCGGCCCGCGAGCGCCGGGTCCCACAGCACCTCCCAGCTGTCCGGGGTGCCGACACCCGCCTCTTCGAGCGCGCTCGGGATGTAGGCGAGCGCCAGTTTGGAGGAGTTCAGCGCCGGGATCGTCCCCGGAGCGATGATCGCTTCCTCGTAGGCGAGGTCTGCGTTCGGGATCTCGGAGATCTCGAACGTCTGGATGAGCCCCTGCTCCGCGAGTTGAGCCGTGTAGACATCGTTGAAGGTGGCGACGTCGAACCCGGGGTCACCACCACGAGCGGCGATGATCTTGGCGTAGCTGTCGCCGGGGTTCGCGTCGATGTACTCGACTTTGATCCCCGTCTCGGCCTCGAATGCCGCTCCGACGGTCTCCTGCACCGCCGCGCTCCATGATCCACCCCAGGTCGCGACCCGGAGCGTGTCCACGGTCTCTTCCGGGTCGCTCGGGTCTCCCGGGGATGGGCTGCCGCCGGCGCAGCCTCCCAATAGCAGTCCGATCGATGCCATCGCGGCGGTAGCGATCAATCCAGTACTTCTCTTGCGCAAGTTATTCTCCCTTGAATATTGTTTTCACTTGCTGTGCACGACGTCCCTGGGGTGGGGCGCCGGTGCGTTTGCTATGCGTCGGGTTCTGCCGCGAGGAGCTGCTCGAGCTCCCCCGCGGTCAACCCGTCGCAGACGTCGCGAACCACGAGCCTTCCCCCGGGCTGGATCTCGATCGTGCCGTACTCGGTGTATACCCGTGTGACGCATCGCTTGGCGGTCAGAGGCAACGTGCACTCGCGCATGACCTTGGGCCGGCCATGCTCGTCGAAGAGCCGCATGGCAATCCAGATCTCGTTGACACCGGAGGCGATGTCCGCAGCTCCCCCGATCGCCGGAATAGGCGAGGATGGGTGGGACCAGTTTGCGAGGTCGCCCTCGAACGAGACCTGGTAGGCCCCCATCACGGCCAGGTCCATCCGGCCGCCTCGGAGCATCGCGAAGCTCGTCGCCGAGTCGAACGTGGCGGCAGCGGGACCAAGCCGGAGCATGTCCTTGCCCGCGTCCACCGGGGTGTTCGGGGTCACCTCGTGCGGCGCCGGGCGGCCGGCGATCCCGAGGATCCCGTTCTCGGTATGAAGCGTGAAGTTCCCGCCGACTTCACCGGTCACGTCGATCAGCAAACTGGGCAACCCGATGCCGACGTTCACGTACGAGCCTGCCGGAATGTCGCGGTGAAGATTCCCGATCACCTCGCGGAGCGTCCACGGCTTCGCTGCCGCGATTTCGGGGAGTGCGTGCGTCGTCTGGCTCATGCGGTGATCACCACCCGATCAGTGAAGATGCTTGGAGTGTGGATGAACTGCGGCTCGAACGCGCTTCGTTCAGTCACCGTCCCGACCTCGGCGACGGTGACCTTGCTCGCCATCGCCATGAGCGGGTTGAAGTTGGCTGCACCCGGTGCGTACACGAGGTTTCCGTCGGGGTCCGCGGTCTGGGCTGAGATGAGGGCGAAGTCGCCCCGGATCGCAGGGGCGAGCAGGAAACGCTCACCACCGGTCTCCACCACCTCGTACCCACTCATGTAGGGCAGGTCGAGACCGGTTCTGATCAACACGCCACCGAGCCCGGCGCCACCGGCGCGTACACGCTCGGCGAGGACTCCCTGGGGCACGAGGTCGAGTTGGACCCGCTCCCGGTTGGCCGGGTCCTTGATCGCCGCAGGTTCCCGCCCGGCCGGGTAGGAGCACACCATGCGCTCCACCCTGCCCCGTGCGATTAGCAACCCGATGCCGTTGTCGACGCCGCCGGCGTTGTTCGAAACGATCGTGAGGCCACGTACCCCGCGCCTCGCCACCTCGCCGAGAAGGGCTAACGGGGACCCGGACGGACCGAAGCCCCCGACGAGCAGCGTCATGCCGTCTTCGATGCCGTCCAGTGCCGTTTCGAGGTCGATGACCTTCGTCACGGGTGGAGTGGCTGTGTTCGTCGCGGCGTTCACGCTACCTCCAGATCCGGCTCGCCAACTTCCGTTTCCCAGTCACGGATGACCTGATGCGCAGAATTGCGACCGGGCAGACCGGTCACCGTGCCGCCCGGCCAGACACCCGACCCGCAGAGATAGAGGCCCTTGATAGGTGTCCGGTAATCGCTCATCCCGGCAACCGGCCGCAGCGAGAACATCCGACCGGGGTTCATATCGCCGTGCAGCTGGTTGCCCTCGGTCAGGCCGAACTTCTCCTCAAGGTCGAGGGGGCTGTAGGCGACGAAGTCCTCCACCAGGCCCGGGAGGTCTGGCATGTACTCGGCGAGCGTGTTGATGCAGTGCCGTGCGTAGTCGTCCCGTCGCCTCGCGTCCCACTCGCCCTCGGCGAGCGTGTACGGCGCGTACCAGACATTGAGGCTGAGGAAGTGCTTTCCCTCCGGAGCGAGGGTCGGATCGGTGAGCGAGGGGATCAGGCCCCAGACCTTCGGGCCGGGAGACGGGATGCCGCGACGCGCGTTCTCCCACGCATCGTCAAGGTAATCCATCGTCGGCGCGATGCGGAACTGGCACGACGAGAGGTCGTCGTTGTCACCAAGTCCGCGGTTCTTCGCGAAGGTGAATCGCGGGATTCCGGAAAGGGCGACGCCGATCTTGAACGCTCCACCCTCCATCTTCGTCCGCTCCAGCCGCTCCCGAATCGGATCCGGAAGCAGCTCCGGGTCGCCCATGTCCATGAGCGTCGTCTTCGGATTTGCATTGGAAACAACGATCGGCGCCCGGAATTCCCGGCCGTCAGTCAACACCACGCCAGAGACGCCCGCCTCGCTCATGCTGATACTGGCGACGGGTGCCTCGGTCAGGATGGTGACGCCGGCCGCGGTGGCGGAGCGTGCCATCGCCTCGGTGACCGCACCCATTCCCCCCTGCGGCAGTCCGGTCGAGCCTCGGAGCGGCGTGTTTCTCGGGTCGTCCTCTCCGTGAACTCGCGACGAGGCCATCGACATCGGCCGCAGCAAGAAACCGAACGCGGAGCCGGGGGTGGACGGGCCGACTCCCCCGATGATCATCGCCAGCATCGCAAGGACGGCCTTCATCTCATCGGATTCCATGTAGGAGTCGACGAGGTCGCGGGCAGACCCGAAGAAGAGGCGGGCGAACCAGTCCTCCTGTTCGGCGGTGGTCAGCCGGCTGGTGAGTTCTGCCAGCGATGGCGGCGGCTCGAGCACGGAGACGCCGAGCTCTCGCGCGAAGGATTCGATGTCTCGCAGGACCTGGAAGTAGGCGGTCGAGTCACGCTTGGAGAACCGTGCGATCTCTTCCTTGAGGGTGTCGCGATCGCGGTAGCCGATGAAGCCCTTGCCACCATGGAACGGGATGACGACGGTCGGATCCGGCCTGACGTAACTGAGTCCGAAGTCGCTCAGGTGCATGTCATCCGACACCAACTTCTCCAGGGAGCCGGGGGAGTTCGGAATCGACCCGATATAACCCGGCATGAACTCGATGCGGGTCGAGAGCCCGCCGACCCGCTCCCCGCGCTCCAGGAGCAGCACGCGCATGCCTGCGCGAGCGAGATAGAAGCTGGCGACTATGCCGTTGTGCCCCGCCCCGACGACGATCGCATCGTACTCGCTGCTTGTACTCGGACTCACTTCACTTCCTTCCTCGTTCGGGATCGGGTGGACCGATGACCCAAAGCACGGTGGAGACTTCCGCGCTGACGTTTTCAAGCCGGTGAGCGTGGCTGCTCGGGTAGACGATCGAGTCACCGGCGCCCAGGACGTGCACATCGTTGTCGAGCTGGAGCTGAATCCGGCCTGCCTGCACCAGCAGGAACTCTGTCGAGGCACCGTGACCGTAAGGCTCCGCTCCGGTGGAACCGCCGACCTGGAAGTCGACCCGGAAGACCTCGAACTCGTCGGGCACCCCGGCCGAGAGAATGCGCTTGGTGGCGCCGTCACCAAACTCGATCGTCGGGTGCGATGAGGCCGGGAAGACCCGGCCCCACATTAATTCGCTTCGGTTGAACAGGTCCGCCATGGTGATCTCCAGCGCGCCAGTGATGCGCCGCAGGGAGCTCACACTCGCGCTGGAGAGACCACGCTCGAGTTGACTGAGGAAGCTGACGGAGACACCCGCGGCCTCGGCGAGCTTCGCGAGGGTGAGACCGCGGCGGATCCGGCCGGCTCTCAGCAGGGGGCCGATAGTATCGCGCGTCACGGTCTGCGCGTGCGAGAGGTCCCCGCGAAGCTGGTAGGCACTCTTTGTCATCCGTACACCTTCACTGAAAATGTTTCACCGCCGATTAGATCAGTTCACCACGCGCTGGTCAAGTTCAGCGGCCAAATTCTCGAGCCGATTTCGGTAAGCGGGGGGGGTGGTCTTCCGAGCGCCCTCGATGTCGCGCGGAACGGCGTTGTCGGAGCGCCCGAGTCGGCGGGACGACAGGGCGGCATCACGCCCGGGTGCTATCGCGCTACGACGCCGAACGCGCGATGACCGACCGCGATCGACTCCCCGCTGATTGCCCCCGCGATAGGGGAGAGCAGGAAGGCGATGAGGGTCGCCACGTCCTCAGGCGTGGACTCCCCGCCAAGCGGCGGTGTGAATTCGGTTGACGGCGTCGGGGTGATCATGCCCGGGCTCACCGCGTTCACGGTGACACCCGTTCCTGCGAGCGAATCGGCGAGATGCTTCGCCGTGATGTCGAGCGTTGCGCTGCGCACGGAGCCGGCCATGTTCCCGGTGCGGATCGAACTCTGCCCACTAATGCCGACGATTCGCCCGTGAGCGGCGGCCAACATCCCGGGGATGACGGCGTTGGCGACTCGGAGGAAGGTGAGCGCCTTTCCTTCAACCGCTTCGAGCACGGCGCGCGGCGTGGAACTCTGCCCCGGGTGGAGGGTCTGCGGAGCGGCGCTGACGACGACGCCGATGATTCGCCCATGCTCGTGCATGAGCCCTTGAACGGCCGACGTGACCGACTCCTCGTCCGAGGCATCGAGCCGGACGCCGCCGGCATCACGACGCGACGCGGGAATCGCGACCGCCCGCTCTTCACGCAAGCGGTCGACCACGGCCCGCCCGATCACCCCGTGGCCGCCGACAACCAGGATGACCCGGGATTCAAGCTGAAGGTCCACCGAGGCCCAGTCCTGCGCTACGCCGTCGCATCCGAGCGCTGATCGACGCCGGTGTCGTGCACCGGAAGCATCACTGCACCCGAGGGCGCCGGGATTCGGGCGACGTTGAGAATCAGGCCGAGAGTTGTGTAGTAGCCGACCGTTGTGATCAGCTCGACGACCACCGGGGTGCCGAGTCGCTCCAGTCGAGCGTAAACGGAATCGGGGACCTCTCCCGTCGTCAACAGGGCATGCACGAAGTCCCAGGTGTGGCCGAACTCCGGGCGCCCCGACCCAGGTCGCTGCTCGGCGGCGACATCGTCGATCACCGATGACGGAACTCGCGCCTTGAGCGCGAGCGCGCGATGGTGCTCCCATTCGAACGCCTGGCTCCAGTGCCGCGCTGTGGTCAGGACGGCCACCTCGAAAAGGTCATCCGGAACGTGACTTCCGAAGCGGAGATACTCGCCGACCTGCTGCACGCGCATCATCAACTCCGGCGCGTGCATCAAGGGAAGGAACGGGCCAGACAACCCGCCGCGCGGACCCGCGCTCATGCGCTCGGCCACATCCTTCTGGTCGGCGCTCCACTCGCTCTCCGGCGGTAGGTCCAGGCGCCCGGTCGCACTCACGCCAAATCTGCCTTCCGGTTCGCCAGCGATCGTGCCGCCGCGCCTGTCATCGCGTTCATGACTTCTTCGTCCCATCTCGTCGGATCCGGTGTCGTGGGGTCACGGAGGCAAACTCCGGACGCTCATCCCGCAGATCCCCCTGCTTCATGGGGCCGCCGCTGCGGTAGCTGGTCCGGGTCGGGATCAGCGTACCGGAGCCGCACTGCGTACATCGAGCCACGGCCGGCGCGGAAAACGCTGCACATTCGTGGGGTGCGTCTCGTAGCGTGGTGTCACTTCCCGCGGGTCTTCTTCGTCGTTGACGTAGGAGGGCCATCGTGGGATACCCAGTTGTTTCCGCCAAGAAGCAAAGAAGAGACCCCACGATGAC
>Ga0180216_1001267_pt1 | contig 23010 bp, 22 predicted proteins | sample eDN3rd37CBELigMG_FD_128879 | JGI IMG/M metagenome (GOLD analysis project Ga0180216, IMG submission 128879) | Enriched Miracle-Growth compost microbial communities from Emeryville, California, USA - eDNA 3rd pass 37_C BE-Lig MG (version 2)... ...
GCTGCGGGCAGTTCTCGAGCGCCGGGCTCTTGCTGCTCTCGCGGCTGACTTCGCGCGGCTTGCGCAGCAGTTGGCTAATGGTAGGCATGACCTTTACGCATCCTTTGTACTCGCGTACGTTTTACGTCGATATCCGGGGCGCCCCGGGCCCCCTCGTCGATGATCCGGGGCGGCCTTTCAGGCGATTCGCGCAAAATCCGCCTGAAACGAATGACGTAAAGAGCGGGTCTTGCACTGGGAGGCGAAATCGATTCGCCGCCCGATCTACCAGGCGGGGCCGCGCATCGCGAAAGGCCCCTGGAATTGGTAAGCCAGGAATATTACCATGCATGCGAGGCGCAAGCAAGGCAAGCCAAGGGCGGGTGCGCACACCGGAACTGAAAAATAGAACACGATTCGGTTATGATATCCACATCCCAATTTTCGCAGACTGCGATGGAGCCAGAACATGACTCGTGAAGGCGTTGCCGCGGTGGACCGCGCGCTGACCATACTGGACGTATTCATCGATGGCGGCGGCAGCCTGACCCTCACCGACATCTCCAAGCGTTCGGGCTTCTACAAGAGCACCACGCTGCGGCTGGCGGAATCCCTCGAGAAATTCGGCTATCTCCGGCGCCTGGAGGACGGGACCTACCGCCTCGGGCCCAAGCCCCTGTACCTGGGGTCGCTCTATCAAAAGCATTTCCGCAGCGCCGACCTGGTGGTGCCGGTCCTGCGCAAGCTCGTCAACGAGCTGCAGGAGGGCGCCTCGTTCTTCGTGCGGGAAAAGGACTCGCGCGTCTGCCTGCACCGCGTCGACGCGCCGCGCTCGGTGCGCGACTCGGTGCACGAGGGCGACTCGCTGCCCCTGCGCGTCGGGGCCTCGGGCCACGTGATGCTGGCCTTCAGCGGCGAGGCCGGCGCGAAATACGACGCCATCCGGCGCTCGCTCTACGAGATCTCGGTGGGCGAGCGCGATCCCGAGATCGGCGCCGTGGCCTGCCCGGTGTTCTCGATCGGGCAGGCGCTGGCCGGCGTGATCTCGGTCTCGGGCCCGAAATACCGTTTCAGCGACGACAAGGTCGCGCAGATCATCCCCATCCTCAAGCAGCACGCCGCCGCGCTCAGCGAGACGCTGGGCGGCCGCTGGCCCGAGGCCGAGGGCGCGTCCCGATGAGCGGCGCCCTCGATCCGGCCCTGGAGGCCAACCCCCTGGGGATGCGGGGCATCGAATTCATCGAATACCTGTCCCGCCATCCAGAGGAGCTGGGCGGGGTCCTGGCGCAAATCGGCTTCCGGCTGATCGCCCGCCACCGCTCGCGCGAGGTGTTCCTGTACCGGCAAGGTCCGGTCAACATCATCATCAACGCGGATCCCGTGGCGCTGTCCACCCTCGCGCACCCCGAGGAGGACAACCAGATCAGCGCGGTGGCCATCCGCGTGGCTGACGCCAACCAGGCCTACGAGCGCTGCATGCAGTGGGGCGCCTGGCCGATCCCGACGCGCGCGGGCGCCATGGAACTGAACATCCCGGGGATCCACGGCGTGGGCGACTCGATCATCTACCTGGTCGACCACCGCCGCAATTTCTCGATCTACGACGTCGATTTCGACTACCTCACCGACGAGCGCAAGGTCGAGCCGATCACGCCGGGCCTGCACGTGTTCGGCGTGGTGCAGTACATCAATCCCGACCGCAGCGCCGAGTGGATCGATTTCTACGCCCAGCTCCTGGGATTCCGCGCGCTGCCGCCCGAGACGCATTTCGGCATCCTGCCGCACGGCACCATCCTGCAAAGCCCCTGCGCGCGCTTCTACCTGCAGCTCGTCGAGCCGGTGGGCGACGCGCTGTACGACACCGAATGGTACGAGCAGTTCGCGCGGCTGGCCTTCGGGGTGCCCGACGTGCCCGGCGCGGTGCGCATCCTCGAGGCCCGCGGGGTGCCGTTCCAGGACAATGCCTTCATCCGCCCGGACTGCCACGGCGCCATCACGGCGGCGATGTCCCACGACGTGAATTTCGAGTTCGTGCGCCACACGGCGCCCGATGAGGACCAGGAGGGCGCGCCTTGAACCGCGAGAGCTTCGGCATCGACCTGGCCTGCATGGCCGGCCCCCTGGAGGAACGCCTGGCGGCGGCGGAGGCCGCGGGGTTCTCGCAGGTGATGCTGTGGGCCCGCGACCTGGCCAACCATCCGCGCGGCTACGAGGCGGCGGCCAGGCTGGTGCGCGAGAGCAAGCTGCGCGTCGCCGGCCTGCAGCTCATGCGCAACTACGAGGGCATGAGCGGTCCGGCGCACGAATACAAGCTCGACATCGTCAAGGCGCTGCTGGACGTGTGCGTCGACGTGAACGCCCCGCTGCTGCTGGTCTGCGCCTCGGCGGCGGCAGGCCACCAGCACGACCCGAGCCGGGCCGAGGCCGACCTGCGCAAGCTCGCCAACCTCGCCGTCCCGACAGGCGTGCGCGTGGGCTTCAAGGCCATCCCCTGGGGACGCAGCATCTCGGACACCCGCAGCGCCTGGGACCTGGTCTATCGCGTCGACCACGCCAATCTCGGCCTGGTGCTCGATTCCTTCCACTTCATCGCCGGGGGCCACCCCCTCGAGGTCCTCAACGACATCCCGCCCGAAAAGATCTCGCTGGTCCAGCTCGCCGATTTCAGCGTGCCGGTCTTCCAGGAACGCGGCGAGCGCAACGCCGACCACATGCGGGTGTTCCCGGGCGACGGCGTGCTGCACGACTCGGTCGCGGCCTTCGTGCGGCACGTCGACTGGCTGGGATACGAGGGCGACTACAGCCTGCTGGTGTTCAACGAGGACTACCGGCAACTGCCGGCGCACGCCGTGGCGCGCCTGGGCGCGCGCTCGATGGCCTGGGTCAATACCCAGGTCCTGCGCCGGCGCCTGCCGATGAATCGCCTGCGGGCCGTCTGAACGGCCCCGGGCGCCGGCGTCGAGAGGCCCGGCGCCGGAGGCCGGGACGCACGGGCGGGCCCCGCCCCGAGGGCCGCCGCGGCGGGACGCGGACCCCTTCCTAGCGCCGGATGAAGGGATTGGGCACGTCCAGGTCGGTCGAGATCCAGACGCTCTTGGTGTCCAGGTACTCGTGGATGGCGTCCGACCCGGATTCCCGGCCGATGCCCGAGCGCTTGTAGCCGCCGAAGGGGGTCGTGAAGCTGGTGGCGCGGTAGTTGTTGACCCAGACCGTGCCGGCCTTCAGGCGCTCGGTCACGTACAGCGCGCGGTGCAGGCTGCGCGTCCAGACCGCCCCCGCCAGGCCATAGAGGATGTCGTTGCCGATGCGGACGGCGTCGGCCTCGTCCTTGAAGGGGATGATGCACAGCACGGGGCCGAAGACCTCCTCCTGCGCGATGCGCATGCGGTTGTCGACGCCGGTGAAGATCGTGGGCTCGATGAACTGGCCCGCCCCCAGGTCGCCGCGGGCCTTGCCGCCCAGCACGCAGCGCGCGCCCTCGTCGTGGGCGATCTGGATGTAGCCGAGGATCTTTTCGAACTGCGGCCGGGTCGCGATCGGCCCGATCTGGGTGTCGGGCTGGGTCGGATCGCCGAGCTTGGCCGTGCCGACGAAGTCGATCAGGCGCCGGACCAGCTCGTCGTGGATGTTTTCCTGGACCAGTACGCGCGAGCCCGCCTGGCAGCTCTGGCCCGATGCCGCGAAGATCCCCGACACCACGCCCTTGACGGCCTGGTCCAGGTTGGCGTCGTCGAAAATGATGTTGGGCGACTTGCCGCCCAGCTCGAGGGTGACGGTCTTGAGGTTGCGCGCCGCCGCCTCGTAGATGCGCTTGCCGGCCAGCTCGCCGCCGGTGAAGCCCACGTGGGCCACGTCGGGGTGGTTCACCAGGGGCTCGCCGACCTCGGGGCCGAAGCCGGTCACCACGTTGACCACGCCCGGCGGAAAGCCCGCCTGCTCGAACAGGGCGGCGAACTCGAGCATCGAGGCCGAGGTGAATTCCGAGGGCTTGATCACCGCCACGCAGCCCGCCGCCAGGGCCGGCGCGAGCTTCCAGCTCGTGAGAGTCAGGGGCGAGTTCCAGGGCGTGATGATGGCCACGACGCCCTTGGCCTCGTAGCGCGTGTAGGCGAACACGCCCGGCTTGTCGGTGGGGATGACCTTGCTTTCCACCTTGTCGGCCAGGCCGGCGTAATAGTGGAAGTACTCGCCCATGTAGCGCACCTGCGCCACCACCTCGGAGGACAGCTTGCCGTTGTCGCGCTGCTCGATCTCGGCGAGGCGCGGGGCGTTTTCGATGATGAGGTCGGCCAGGCGGCGCAGGAGCTGGCCGCGGCGGCTGGCGGTCAGGCCGCTCCAGCCCTCGAAGGCGGCGCGCGCCGCCGACACGGCGGCATCCACGTCGGCCGCATTGCCCCGGGCGATGCGCGCCCAGGCCTCGCCCGTGTAGGGATTCTCGGTGTCGAAATATTCGCCGGAGGCGGGAGGCGCGTAGGCGCCGTTGATGAAATGGTCGTACTGGGGCAAGGACATGATGGTTTCCACCTCGTCTGGATCAAAAGGGCGCGGGCCTCAGGCCGGCGGCGGCACGGATACGGAACGGCCCTGCCGCGCCGCCTCGCGGATGGCCTCGACCACGCGCAGGTTTTGCACGCCGTCGCGCACGCTCACCAGGGGCCGGGCCTCGCCGCGGATCACGGCGGCGAAATGCTCGACCTGGACGGCGAGGGGATCCTCGCGGCGCAGCTCGAGCACCTCGGTGCGGAAGGGCTTCCACCACGAGCGGTCGGCCGGGCCGGCGTAGCTGCGCAGCCACATGGTCGGCACGGACAGGGACCCCATGGTGCCCGCCAGGACGTAGCAATCCTCGTCCGGGTAGGTGGCGTAGGCCGGGTTTTCCTGGGAAGTCTGCTCCCAACTGCGGGGCGAGGCGGCCGTGTCGGACAGCAGGAAGGTGCCCAGCGCGCCGCCCTCGAAGCGCAGGGCCAGGGCCGCCGTGTCCTCGACGTCGAAGCCGCGCACGGCATTGGACACGATGGCCTGCACCTCGACGATCTCGCCGCACAGGGCGCGCAGGTTGTCGATCTCGTGGATCATGTTGATCAGGACGGGGCCGCCGCCGGGCGCACGGCGCCAGGGGGCCTCGGTGAAATATTCGTCGGGCTTGCAGAACATGGCGCTGCCGGTCACCGCCACGAGGCGGCCGAGCCGTCCGCTGCGCACCGTCTCGCGCGCCAGCGCCATGATGGGGCTGTGGGCGCGGTGATGGCCGACCAGGAAAGGCACGCCGGCCCCCTCGACGGCGCGCGCCAGGCGCTCGCCCTCCGCGAGGGTGTGGGCGACGGGCTTTTCGATCAGGGCGGGCACGCCGGCGGCCAGGCATTCCAGGGCCTGGTCGACGTGCAGGGCGTTGGGCGTGCCGATGATGACCCCGTCGGGCCGGCCCGCCGCGAGCAGCCCGGACAAGTCCTGGAAATACGGGACGCCGGCCTCGTCGGCGACCGCGCGCCCGGACGGCGCCGGATCGACCACGGCGGCGAGCTCGCAGGAGGGACTGGCCTGGATGCGCAGGATGTGCTGGCGTCCGATCAGGCCGGCGCCCAGCATGGCGATCTTGAGTTTTCGGGTCATGGGCGAGGCGCTTGTGGTCCGCATACAGTTCTTTCCAGTAGAATCATATTCTGCTAAACAGAATAATTCAAGCCCGGGAAATTCCCTAGCGGATTCCAATTGACGCTGTCCCGAGAGGACCCCTATAGTGCCGCAATGTACGAACTAGTACATACATACCCAACGGAAAGACGATGCGCCCCGAATCTGAAACCCCATCCCTGCTGCTCGGCCTGATCGGCGAAGGCATCGGCGAATCGCTGAGCCCCACGCTGTACGAGGACGAGGCGGCCCGCCACGGCATCCTCTGCATCTACCAGCGGATCGACCTGGACGAGCTCGGCCTGACGCCGGCGCACCTGGCCGAGCTGCTCACCGCCGCCGAGCGCTTCGGATTCGCGGGCCTGAACATCACCCATCCCTGCAAGCAGGCCGTCATCCCCCACCTGCACGCCCTCTCGGACGAGGCGCGCGCCATCGGCGCGGTCAACACCGTGGTACTGCGCGGCGGCCGCCGCATCGGCCACAACACCGACCACTATGGCTTCTCGCAAAACATCCGCGAGCACCTCGGCGGGCGCGAGGTCGGCCGCGTGGTGCAGATGGGCGCCGGCGGCGCCGGCGTGGCGGTCGCGGACGCGATCCTGCGGCTGGGCGCGCGCAGTCTCACCGTGTTCGACCAGGCCGGCGAGCGCGCCGAGGCGCTCGCCCGCACGCTGCAAGGCCGCCACCCCCAGGCGGAGGTGCGCGCCGGCGGCGACCTGGCCGGCGCCATGCGCGCGGCCGACGGCCTGATCAACGCGACGCCCGTGGGCATGCGCAAGCACCCGGGCACGCCCCTGCCGCCCGAGCTGCTGGAGCCGCGCCACTGGTTCTCGGAAATCATCTATTTCCCCCTGGAAACCGAGCTCCTGCGGGCCGCCCGGGCCAAGGGCTGCCACACGATCGACGGCCTGGGGATGGTCGTGCACCAGGCCGCCCGGGCGTTCGAGCTGTACACGGGCGGGCTGCGGGCGGATGCGCCGCGCATGGCCGCCCACGTCGCCGACGTGCTGGCACGGCGCGCCGCCACGCCCCACCCCGCGTGAACCACCGCCCATCGGGAGACACCTCTTGGACAAGTTCCTCGACATCTACATGAAGGCCCTGGAGGTCCTCATCACCGCCATGCTGGTGGCGATGGTGGTCCTGGTCTTCGGCAACGTGGCGATGCGCTACGGCCTCAATTCCGGCATCACGGTCTCCGAGGAGCTCTCGCGCTGGCTCTTCGTCTGGGTCACTTTCCTGGGCAGCATCATCGCCATGCGTGAAAACAGCCACCTGGGCTCGAACTTCATCGTCCGCATGTTCGGGCCCGGCGGGCGGCGCGCCTTCCTGATCCTCGGCCGGATCGCGATGATCTACATCTGCTGGCTGGTGTTCGAGGGCTCGCGCGAGCAGACCGTCATCAATCTGTCCGTCTCGGCGCCGATCACGGGCATGTCGATGGGCGCCTTCTATTCCAGCGGCATGGTGTTCAGCGTGTCGGGCGCCCTGATCCTGCTGGGCGACATCTACAGGCTCGCGCGCTGCGCGCCGGACGAGATCGACCGGTTCCTGGACGAGACCGGAGAGCAGGCATGATCCTCGCGACCTTCCTCGCCGCCCTGCTGGGCGCGATGGCGATCGGCATCCCCATCGCCTTCTCCCTGCTGATCTCGGGCGCCGCCCTGATGTGGCAGCTCGACCTGTTCGACGCCCAGATCCTCGCCCAGAATCTCATCAACGGCGCGAACAGCTTTCCGCTGCTGGCGGTGCCCTTCTTCATGCTGGCGGGCGAAATCATGAACGTGGGCGGCCTGTCGCGCCGCATCGTGGATTTCGCCATGGCCCTGGTCGGCCACATCCGCGGCGGCCTGGGCTACGTGACCATCATCACGGCCTGCCTGATGGCGGCGCTGTCGGGCTCGGCCGTGGCCGACGCCGCGGCCATGACCGCCCTGCTGCTGCCCATGATGGTCGCCGCCGGCCACGACCGCGCGCGCTCGGCCGGCCTGATCGCCTCGGCCGGGATCATCGCGCCGGTCATCCCGCCCAGCATCGGCTTCATCATCTTCGGCGTCGCCGCCAACGTGTCGATCTCCAAGCTGTTCATGGCGGGGATCTTCCCGGGCCTGATGCTGGGCGCGGCGCTGTGGTTCACCTGGGCCCTCCTGGTGCGGCGCGAAAAGCTCGTCGCGCCGCCGCGCAAGACCCGGCGCGAGGTGCTGAGCGCCGCCCGCGAGGCCTCCTGGGCCATGGTGATGCCGGTCATCATCATCGTGGGCCTGCGCTTCGGCGTGTTCACGCCCACCGAGGCGGCCGTGGTCGCCGCGGTCTACGCGCTGTTCGTCTCGGTGGTGGTCTACCGCGAGATGACGCTGCGCCAGCTCTACCAGGTCTTCGTGAGCTCGGCCAAGGTCACCGCGGTGATCATGCTGCTGGTCGCCGCGGCCATGGTCAGCGCCTGGCTGATCACGGTGGCCGGCCTGCCCGACCGCATCGTCGGCCTGCTCGATCCCTTCATGGACAGCCCGATGCTGCTGCTGGTGGTGTGCATGGTCCTGGTGATCCTGGTCGGCACGGCGATGGACATGACGCCCACCATCCTGATCCTGACCCCCGTGCTGATGCCCGCCGTCAAGGCGGCCGGCATCGACCCGGTGTATTTCGGGGTGCTGTTCATGATCAACAACGCCATCGGCCTGATCACGCCGCCGGTGGGTACCGTGCTCAACACCGTGGCGGGGGTGGGGCGCATCAGCATGGACGAGGTCACCCGAGGGGTGTGGCCGTTCATGCTGGCCCAATTCGCCGTGCTGTTCCTGCTCGTTCTTTTCCCGGACCTGGTGCTCGTTCCCGCGAGCTGGTTCTATTGACACCAACATCGGAGACTGTCATGAAACGATTCATGCTCACCACCCTGGCGGCCGCCAGCCTGGCCTTCGGCGCCCTGCTGCCGGCCCACGCCGCCGTCGTCCACGAGCACGTCATCAAGTTCGCCTCGCAAAACAACAAGGGGCACCCGCAGGTCACGGGCATGCAGAAATTCGCCGACCTGGTCGCCGAGAAATCCGGCGGCAAGATGCGCGTGCGCCTGTTCCCCGGCGGCGTGCTGGGCGGCGACCTCGAGACCGTGTCCGCGCTGCAAGGCGGCACGATCGAGATGACCGTGCTGAACTCGGGCATTCTGCAGGCGCAGGTCAAGGACTTCGCCTCGCTGGACTTTCCCTTCCTGTTCAATTCCGACAAGGAGGTCGACGGCCTGATCGACGGCCCCTTCGGCCAGAAGCTGCACGCCAAGCTCGCCGACAAGGGCCTGGTCGGCCTGGCGTACTTCGACCTGGGCTTTCGCAACATCACCAACAGCAAGCACCCCATCAACAAGCCCGAGGACATCGCCGGCCTCAAGCTGCGCGTGATCCAGTCGCCGATCTACGTGGACGTGTTCGCGGCCCTGGGCGCCAACCCGACGCCGCTCGCCTGGCCCGAGGTCTACAACGCGCTCGAGCAGCACGCCGTGGACGGCCAGGAGAACCCCTTCACGGTGATCCTGAACGCCAAGCTCGACGAGGTCCAGAAGCACCTGGCCATCACGCGCCACATCTACAATCCCCAGTCCGTGATCATCAGCAAGAAATTCTGGGACACGCTGACGCCGGATGAGCAGAAGGTGATCCAGGAGGCCGCCTCCGAGGCCGCCGTGTTCCAGCGCAAGGTGTCCCGCGACCAGGCCACCGAGGCCCTGAGGATCCTCAAGGAGCACGGCATGCAGGTGACCGAGATGTCGCCCGCGGACCTGGACAAGATGCGCGCAATGGTCAAGCCGGTGGTCGACAAGTACAGCCAGTCCGTCGGCGAGGAGACCGTCAAGGAGATGTACGCGGAACTCGACAAGCTGCGCAAGTAATGCCGGCGCGCAAGTAATAGAATCACGTGCATGGGTCCGGAAGCGGACCCATCGCAACTCCGCGGCCGCCCGGCGACACGGGCGTCCCCCACACACCCATAGGAAGCACCCGCCATGAAGATCCTCATGCTGCACGGCATCAACCACAATATGTTCGGCAAGCGCGACCCCAAGCAATACGGGACCATCACGCTCGAGCAGATCGACGCGCAACTGGCCGGGCTGGCCAAGGAACTCGGCGTCGAGATCGAAAGCTACCAGACCAACTGCGAAGGCGCGATGTGCGAGCGCATCCACCAGGCCTACCAGGACGGCGTGGACGCCGTGCTGATCAACGCCGGCGCCTGGACGCACTACAGCTACGGCCTGCGCGACGCGCTGGCGATCCTGACGGTGCCCATCGTCGAGCTGCACATGTCCAACATCCATGCGCGCGAGGAATTCCGCCACAAGTCGGTCTTCGCGGAAATCGCCCTGGGCCAGATCTGCGGCTTCGGCGTCGACAGCTACCTGCTGGCGCTGCGCGCGGCGGTGTCCGCCGCCAAGGCCGCCAAGGCCGGCTGAGCCCCCGAGGCCGGACGCAGGAAGGGCGCCTCGCGGCGCCCCTTCCTTTTGGCGGGGCGGGCGGCGCGCGCCAGGCGCCCCGCCCGTCCGGGTGGCCCTAGTCCCGCAGCTCAGCGACAGCCGCCTCCTGGTACAGGACCCCGTCGCGCATCATGGCGTCGATGTCCGAGGCGCCGAAACCGAGCTCCTCGGCGATCCGGCGGTTGTGCTGGCCCATGAGCGGCGCCGCCTCGCGGATGGTGGTGTCGCAGCCCGAGAACCGGAACGGCGTGTTGAGCAGCTCGACGTCGCCCAGCACGGGGTGATGCTGGCGCACCACCATGCCGCGCGCCTGGATCTGGGGATCGTTCAGGACGTCCTCGATGGTCTGCACCTTGGCGCAGGGCACGTCGATGGCGTCCAGCGCCGCCAGGCACTCGGCGACCGTGCGCGTCTCGGTCCAGGCGCGCACGACGGGCAGGGCGTCCAGGCGATGCGCGTTGCGCCCCGCCGCCGTGTGGAAGCGCGTGTCGGCGGCGAAGGCCTCGCCGCCCACCAGCAGCGCCAGGCGCTTCCAGGCGGCGTCGACCTGCGCGGCGATGACCAGGTAGCCGTCCCGCGCCGTGAACACGCCGTAGAGCGTGGAATCGGGCAGGTCGTGCCCGGTCTGCTGGGGCACGACCTTGCCGCCCGAGAGCGTGTAGCACTGCCCTGCGTACTCGTGCATGGACACCAGGCAGTCGTACAGCGAGAGGTCGATGTGCTGGCCCCGGCCGGACTTGATGCGTCCCAGCAGCGCGGCGTTGATGGCGGCCACGCCGTGGATGCCGGTGTACATGTCGCCCAGCGCGATACGCAGCAGCGGCGGCGCCTCGCCCGGCGAGCCGACCATGGCCATGATGCCGCTCTTGGCCTCGGCGATCAGGCCGAAGCCGGCGCGGTGGGATTCCGGGCCGGTGTGGCCGTAGGCCGAGACCGAGCAATACACCAGGCCGGGATTGAGGGCCGACAGCGCCTCGTAGCCCAGGCCGAGCTTGGCCAGCGCGCCGGGCCGGTAGTTCTCGACGAAGACGTCGGCGGTGGCCACGAGTTTCTCCAGCAGCTCGCGGCCGCGCGGATCCTTCAGGTTGACGCACAGGCCTTTCTTGCCCATGTTCTGCTGCAGGAAGTAGCCGCTCTGGCCCTTGATGAAATAGGGGTGATGCCGTCCGGCATCGCCTTCGGTGGGGCGCTCGACCTTGATCACCTCGGCGCCCAGGGCGGCCAGGCAGCGCGACAGGTAGGGGCCGGCCAGGAAGTGGCTGTAGTCGATGACCCGGATGCCTTCCAGGGGGCGTGCTTGCGTCGTCATATCGAATCTCTCGTCGTTCAATGCGTGGAGCCGGGGCGGCAGGGAATCATGAGGCGGTGTTCGCCGCGCTGCACGACCTCGCCGTGCTGGTTGCGCAGCTCGGAGGGCAGCACCAGGATGCCCCAGCCCGGGCGGCTGCGCGACGGCCGGGCGCTGGCCACGTGGAAGCGCACCTGCACGGTGTCGTCGATCTTGATGGGACCCACGAAATCCCAGGTCCAACCCAGCGACATGCCGGGCACGAAGCGCAGGTCGGACCGGGTCTTGAGCCCGTCGGTGAGCGACAGCCCGAGCAGGCCGTGGGCCACGCGCGTGCCGAAGGGCGTGGTGCGGGCATAGGCCTCGTCGGTGTGGACCGGAGTGTGGTCGCCGGTCAGGTCGGCAAAGGTGTTGATGTGGGCCTCGGTCACGGTCAGCGTGGGCGAGATGCCCTGGGCGCCGACCTCGACCTCGTCGAAGTAGAGTTCCTTCATCGTCCAGATCCTTCAACAATCAAATAATTCGAGCGCGATCCCGTCGGGGGTCCGCAGCCAGTTCGGGCCCTGCGGCAGCACGGTCACGGGCCAGTCCGCGGCGCGCGCGAGCGCCGCCTCCAGGCCCCGCACGCGGATCGCGACGTGGGCGACCCGGGCTTGCGCCCCTGTGGAGCCGGCGGCCCCGGCGGATTCGGCCGCCCCGGCGGATTCGGCCGCCCCCGCGGACTCGGCGGGTGCTGCGGACTCGGCGGCCTCTGCGGCCCCGGCCGACTCTCCGGGGGCGGCGATGAGCTGGATGCCGCCCCGGAGCCAGACCTGGCGCGGCGCCTCGCGCGGCCCGTCGGTCTCGCGCACCGGCATGTCCAGGACCTCCTCGAAGAAACGGATGTTCCAGTCGATGTCCGCCACCCGCAGGGCCACGTGGTCGACGCCGGGCGTGCGCACCGGCGCGCCGCGGCCCAGCATGCTCTCGATGCCCTTGACGCAGGCGACGAGGGTGCTGTTGACCGGGGTCGAGATGCCGAGCTGGATTCCGCGCTCTACCACGGCGCCGTTGACGAAGTCGATCTCGGTGACGCTGCCCTTGTCCAGGCTTTGCAGCATCGAGGTGCGGAAGTCCGCCGGCAGGCCGGCGCCGGCCTTGCGCCAGGCTTCGGCCGGGTCGCTGATGGACAGGCGCACGCCGCCGGCATGGGCGATCTCCATGGCCTCGCGCACCGCGGCCACGCCCACGGCCTCGAGCGGCGCGCACTCGTACAGGGCGCCGTAGGGCATGCGCGAGATGGCGGTGACCGCGCCGGTGGCGACGTTGATCAGCAGCTTGTCCCAGATCGTGCCCATGATGTTGTCGCTGACCTCGACCAGCATGCCGGCGCGCTCGAATTCATGGGCGATCGCGCGCACCCGGTCGGTGATGCGGCCGTCGAGCTCGCCGATGATGGTCTCTTTGCCGCGCACGCCGTAGATGATGTGCCCGGGCCCGAGCAGGGTCCCGCCGACGTAGGTCTTGCCCGCCAGCACGCGGTCGCGGCCCACGTACTCGGCCAGGATGTCCTCGTGGCCCAGGCCGTTCTGCAGGGACAGCACCAGGGTGTGCGGCGCGAGCAGCGGCCCGGCCTGGTCCATGGCCTCGCGCGTGTGGAACGACTTGACCAGCAGGATGACCAGATCCACCGGCCCGACCTGCGCCGCGGAGGTCGCCGCCGCGATGCGCACCCGGCGCTCGCCGTCGTGGTCGCGCAGGCGCAGGCCCTCGGCCTCGATGGCGTCGACGTGCGCCGCGTTGCGATTGACCAGCGTCACGTCGGCCCCGCCCTCGGCCAGGCCCGCGCCGATGGCGCAGCCCAGGGCGCCCGCGCCCAAGATACATATCTTCATTCCGGATTCTCCGCTGCCGACCATCCCATGGGCCTTCCATTCTAGGCGGGCGGCAATCTAAATTAAATGCAATAATTCAAATGTGATTCATTGCGTATTTAAATATGCCGGTCCTCCCATGGAAGCCCTCCCCGAAACCAAGCTGTTGCGGCTGTTCGACGTGCTCTACACCGAGGGCAGCGTCACTGGTGCCGCCCAGCAGCTCGGCCTGAGCCAGCCCACCGTCAGCATCTGGCTCGCCCAGTTGCGCGAGCAACTGGACGACCCGCTGTTCGTGCGCACGTCCAAGGGCATGCAGCCCACGCCGCGCGCCCAGGCCCTGATCGGCACGGTGCGGGACGCCCTGGACGCCTTGCGCCGGATCAGCGGCGCGGCGCCGGCCTTCGATCCCGCGCGCTCCGAGCGGCGGTTCTGCGTGGCCATGACCGACGCCAGCCACGTGAACCTCCTGCCCCAACTCCTCGGCCACCTGCGCCAGTCCGCGCCCTCGATCGGCCTGCGGGCGGGGATCATCGACGCCACGCTGGCCGACCGGCTGCAATCCGGCGAGGCCGACCTGGCCCTGGGGCTGATCCCCGAGCTGGGCGCGGGCTTCTACCAGCAGACCCTGTTCACGCAGGACTGGGTCTGCCTCGCCCGGGCCGGCCATCCGCGCATCGGCGCGCGCCTGAGCCTGGCGGCGTACCGCCGCGAGGGCCATGTCGAGATCGTGTCCGGCACCGGACACCACCTGCTCGAGAACGCCTTGCGCCACGCGCGGATCTCGCGGCCCGTGGTGCTCGAGCTGCCGGGCTTCCTCGGCCTGTCGGCGGTGCTCGAGGCCAGCGACCTGATCGTCACCGTGCCGCGGCAGACCGGCGAGACCCTGGCGGGCCGCGGCACGCTGCGCCTGCATCCCTGCCCGTTTCCCATCCCGCCCTTCACCGTGAAGCAGCACTGGCACACCCGATTCCACCAGGATCCCGGCAACCGCTGGCTGCGCCGCGCATGCATGGCCTTGTTCGGAGCCGCCCACGCGCCGCGCCGCCACCCTCCGCTCGCCTGACGACATGACCAAGAAAACGACCGTCCGCAACCGCAGCAACGACCCGGTGGCCACCCGCCGGAACATCCTCGAGGTGGCCATACGCGAGTTCGCCAAGAAGGGCCTGGCGGGCGCGCGCATCGACGAGATCGCCGCGCAGACCTCGACCAGCAAGCGCATGATCTACTACTATTTCGGCGGCAAGCAGGCGCTGTACCTGGCCGCACTCGAGGAATCCTACCGCAGCATCCGCCAGATCGAGGGCACGCTCCACCTCGAGAGCCTGCCGCCCGACGAGGCCATGCGCACGCTGGTGGGCTTCACCTTCGACTACCAGTCCACCAATCCCGATTTCGTGCGCCTGGTGATGAACGAGAACATGCACCACGGGCGCTACCTGGCCCAGTCGGCCTCGATCAAGGACCTGAACATCCCGGCGATCAACGGCATCCGCGAGATCTACGCGCGGGGCTGCGAGCAGGGCCTGTTCCGCCCCGGCCTGGATCCGATCGACCTGCATGCCTCGATCAGCGCCCTGAGTTTCTTCAACGTCTCGAACCAGCACACGTTCTCGCTGATCTTCAAGCGCGACTTCATGGCCCCCGAGGTCTATGCCCAGCGCCGGCAGAACGCCATCGACCTGATCCTGCGCTACATGCTGGCCTGAGGGGCCGCCGCGCGCCCCCAGGGGCAGCCACCGGGCGCCAAGGGGCTGCGCCCGCGGCGCCCGCCGCGGAAGGCCCCGCGGGTCGCACTCTCAGGCGGTCTCGGAGGGTTCCTCCTCGGCCAGGCCGGCGCCCAGGAACAGCCGCTCGATGTTGGGGTCGAGCAGCAGCTCGGCCGCGGGCTTGTGCAGCACGCAGGTGCCCGAGGCGAGCGCGATGGCGTCGTCCGAGATCTTGAGCGCGCTGTTGACGTTCTGCTCGACCATCAGCACCGTCATCCCCTGCGACACCAGATTGCGCAGGAGCTCGAACACCCCGGCGACGATCTGCGGCGACAGGCCGATGGAAGGCTCGTCGATCAGCAGCACGCTGGGGCGCAGCAGCAGCGCGCGCCCGATCTCGAGCTGTTTCTGCTCGCCGCCCGACAGCGTCGAGGCCTGCGAATGCAGGCGCTCTTTCAGCCGCGGGAAGCGATCCAGCACCTCGGGGATGCGTTCGTGCGTGGTCTTCATGCCCAGCGTGATGCCGCCCAGCTCGAGGTTCTGATACACCGTGAGCTGGCCGAACAGGTTGCGGCCCTGCGGCACGAAGGCCAGCCCCTGCGCGAGGAGCTCGCGCGCGCTGGTGTTGGTGATGTCCTTGCCATGCAGCAGGATCTTGCCCTGGCGGACCTTGAGCAGGCCAAAGAGCGTCTTGAGGACCGTGGACTTGCCCGCCCCGTTGGGCCCGAGCAGCAGGGTGATGGCAGCCTTTCGGGCCTGGAAGGACAGCTCGTTGAGGATCATGAAATCCTTGTAGCCGGCCACCACTTTCTGGAATTCGATTGCGATATCCGACATTGCCGTCAGCTCCCCAGATAGGCGTCGAGCACGCGCTTGTTGGCGCGCACCTCGGCGGGCGTGCCCACCATCATCACCTCGCCCTCGACCATCACCAGGATGCGGTGGCACAGGTCCATGACGAAATCCATATTGTGCTCGATGACCACGAAGGATCCCTTGCGCCGCTGGTTGAGCTCTTTGAGCATGCGCGAGATGCTGGCCACCAGCCGCGGATTGACCCCGGCGCAGGGCTCGTCGAGCAGCACCAGCGAGGGATCGCTCATGAAGGCCATGGCGATGTCGACGAGCTTTTGCTGGCCATAGGACAGCGAGCCCGCGGGCTTGTGCTTGACGTGCGCGATGTTGAACAGGTCGATGAGCTCGTCGGCCTTGCCGCCCAGCCCCGAATCGGTCGGCGCGAACAGGCGCCGCAGCATGGTGCCGCGGTGCTCTTGCGCGGCGACGATGAGGTTGTCGCGCACCGTCATGTTGCCGAACACCTGCAGGGTCTGGAAGGTGCGTCCCACGCCCTGCATGCTGAGCTGCTGCGGATTCAGGTGGGTGATGTCATTGCCGTTGAGGAAGATCTGGCCGGCGTCCGGCCGGATCTGCCCCAGCATGCTGTTGAACATGGTGGTCTTGCCCGAGCCGTTGGGCCCGATCACCCCGAAGATCTCGCCTGGCATGACGTCGAAGGACACGTCGCGCACCGCCTGGATGGCGCCGTAGGATTTCTTGAGCCCCTTGACGCTCAGTATCGGATTCATGCGCCTCTCCTTGCCTGTTTGGCCGCCGTGACACGCGCCGCCTCATGCGCCTTGGCCTCGCGGCGGGCGATCAGCGCCTGGCGCAGGGACAGCAGCCCCCCCGGCAGCCAGACCATCAGCACCAGGATCACGGCGCCGAACAGCAGCAGGTACCATCCCTCGGTGAAGCGCAGCCACTCGGGCGCGAACACGCCGATGAAGGAGCCGAGCACGGGCCCCAGCAGGTAGCCCGGGCCGCCCAGGATCACCATCAGGAACATCAGGATGGAGATTTGCACGTCGAACGGCGCCGGATCGATGAACTGCACCAGCGAGGCGAACAGCGAGCCGGCGACGCCCGCATACACGCCGCCGATGGCGAAGGCCAGCAGCGTGTAGCGCTGGATGTTGATCCCCAGGCTCTCGGCGCGGATCGGGTTGTCGCGCAGCGCCGTGAAGGCCTTGCCCCAGGGCGAATGGATCAGCCACCACAGCAGCAGGAAGGCGACGACCGCGAAGACCAGCACGAAGTAGTAGTACGGGATCGCCCCCTTGAAGGCGTAGCCGAACAGGCTCGGCCGCTCGATGCCCGAGATCCCGAAGGTGCCGCCCGTGAGCCATTCCTCGTTCTTGAGGATGAGCACGATGATCTCGTTCAGGCCCAGGGTCGCGAAGGCCAGGTAGTGCATCTGCACGCGCAAGGCGGGGAAGCCCACCAGCAGGCCGAGGATGAAGCACAGCACCATGCCCACCACCATGGCGGCCCAGAAATCGACGCCGGCCTGCATGAGGATGGCCGAGGTGTAGGCGCCGATGCCGAAAAAGGCGGCGTGCCCCAGGGCCTTGAGGCCGGCATAGCCCACGATGAGGTTCAGGCCCAGGTTGGCGATGACGTAGACCAGCCAGTAGGTCAGCATGTAGACGCCGTAGGTCTTGAAGAAATGCGGCGCCGCGATCAGCACGATCACGCTGAGGATGGCCAGGATGAGATTGATCTTTTTCATGTCCGCCCCCTCAGACCTTGCGCTCGGTGGGCGCGCCCAGCAGCCCGTTGGGTTTGAACAGGATCACCAGCAGGAACAGGGCCAGCGCGACGCCGTCCTTGTACGCCGGGGAAATGTAGGCCGCGGCGAGGTTTTCACTCACGCCGATGATGATGCCGCCCAGCAGCGCGCCGCGCGAGTTGTTGAACCCGCCGATGATGGCCGCGAGGAAGGCCTTCAGGCCCAGGGTGATCCCCATGTCGAACTTGGCCAGGTACAGCGGCGTGACCAGCAGGGCGGCCAGGCTGGCGAGGATGGCGTTGATCGCGAAGGTGTAGAAGATCATCCGGTTGACCCGGATCCCGAGGACCTCGGCCGATTCGGTGTTCTGGGCCACGGCCTGCATGGCGCGTCCCGTGACGGTGCGCTGCAGGAAGGCCTGCAGGCCCACCACCACCACGAAGGTGACGAGCAGGGTGCCGATGTCGCCGGCCGACACGTTCAGGCCGGCAAAGCTGAAGACCTCGTAGCCGAAGATGTTCTGGAAGGGCAGCGCCTGCGCGCCGAAAGTGATCTGCACGCCGCTGCGCATGATGAGGGCCAGGCCGATCGTGGCCACGACCAGGGGCATGACGCCGAACTTGCGCATGGGGTCGACGATGACCCGCTTGAAGCCGAAACCGAGGACGGCCGTGGCGACCACCAGGGTGAACAGGAAGCTCACCAGGAGGGGAAAGCCCAGCGCCTGGAAGGCCAGCATCGAGAAGGCCGGCAGCATTACGAACTCGCCGGTCGCGAAGTTGATCGTCCCCGATGCCTGCCACAGCAGGGTGAAGCCGAGCGCGGCCAGGGCATAGATCGCCCCGGTGGCCATCCCGGAAATTATGAGTTGAACGAAATCTGTCATTTTGGCTTGCGCCTATGCGAATGATGGGTTGGCGTCCAGCCCCGGGCGCCGCAGCGGCGGGGGCGCCCGTGGGGCCGGCGCCCCGCCGGGGCTCACCCCGGAGGACGCCGGCCTGCGCCGGCTTACTTCTTGCCGAGCGGCGGCAGGATCTCGATGACCTTCTGCTTGCCGTTGACCACCTGCACCAGGAAGCTCTCGCGGTCCAGGTCGCCCTTGTCGTCGATCGAGACGTCCATCAGCACGCCCGGATGGTCCTTGGCCGAGATGTGGATGCCATGCAGGGTCTTGGTCACCAGCTCGCGATCGAACTTGCCGGCCTTCTCGATCGCCGCCTTGAGGATGTAGACGCCGGTGTAGCCCTTGATCCCGTTGTGGTCGGACACGTAGCCATAGGCCTTCTGGAAGTCGGAACTGAACTTCTTCATGCCCGGCAGCGGGGCGTCGACGGTCAGGCCGACGTGGGCGATGGCGCCCTCGGCGGCGGGACCGGCGAGCTCGATGACCTTCTGGCCCGTGAGGGTGGTCTCGCCGATGATGGGCTTGTCCCAGCCCTGCTTCTTGATCTCGCGCAGCAGGCGGGCGGATTCCTCCTCGTTGAGGTAGGCGAAGATCGCGTCCGCGTTGCTTTGCTTGGCCTTGAGCACGGCCGCGCTGAAGTCCACCTGGCCGGTGGTGGTCGAGATGTCCTCGAGGACCTTGACATGGGTGCTCTTGAGCGCCTCGAGGATGGCGTCGCGCCCGCCCTTGCCGAAGTCATTGTTGACGTAGATGACCACGATGCTGTTGATGTCCTTGCGGCCGTCCAGGTAGCGGGCGACCTTGGGCATGGCGTCGGCCTGCGTCAGGCTGGTGCGGAACACGTAGGGATTGCCCTTTTGCGTGATGGCCGCGGCCTCGCCGCCGATGAAGTTCGGCACCTTGGCGGCCTCGGTGGTGGCCATGCTGACCATGATCGAGCCCGAGAACACCGGGCCGAACACGGCGAAGGCGTTGTCGTCGATGGCCTTTTGGGACAGTCCCTTGGCGATGCCCGGATTGGTCTGGGTATCGGCCGAGGTGGTGACGATCTGGCGGCCCATGATGCCGCCGGCGGCGTTGATTTCCTTGATGGCCAGGTCGGCGCCGTTCTTGAAGTTGGTGCCGGAGGTGGTGCCCGGCCCGGTCAGCTCGACGACCTCGGCGATCTTGACGGTGTCGGCGGCCAGCGATGGCGCGGACAGGCCGGCCATCGCCACGGCGAGAGCGCCCGCCAGGGCGTACTTCTTGAACAGGGTGTGCGTCTTCATGCGTGTCTCCTAGGGTGAAGCCATGTGGCTGCTGAGTTGGTGGAACCGTCAATCTATGCTGACATGAGAAATTTTCTTGCCCGGCGAATAGATGTCCAGAATGTTCCAGTGTCCCGAGGTGGGAACCGGATTATTGCGCATCAGGACATCGATGACGACGGGTTTCCTGCTGCTTATAGCACGCGCCAGGGCGTCCTTGAACTCGGCGGCGCTCTCGATCCGGATGCCCTCGGCGCCATAGGCGCGGGCGATGGCGGCGAAATCCGGCGAGTAGGGCTTGCCGTCCTTGACGAACACCGTCCCGAGCGTGGTGCCGTAGTGCGCCTTCTGCAGGCCGGCGATGGTGCCGAAGGCGCAGTTGTTCATGACCACCCAGACCACCGGGATGTCCTCCTCGACCGCGGTCGCCAGCAGGGCCGGGTTCTGGCCGAAGCCGCCGTCGCCCACCAGGGACACGACCACGCGGTCGGGGCAGGCGAGCTTGGCGCCCAGCGCGGCGGGCGCGCCGAAACCCATCGTGGCATAGCCGCCCGGTGTCAGGATGCTGCCCGGCTCGTAGACGGGGAACTGCTGGCCCACGCCGTTCTTGTTCCAGCCCACGTCCGTGGTGATGATGGCGTCGCGCGGCAGGACCTCGCGCGTCTCGGCCAGGATGCGCTCGGGCATCATGGGGAAGCTGTCGCTGCGGATCGCCTCGACGTTGCCGGCCGCGAACTCGCGGCGGTACTCGGCGATGCGCTGGCGCAGGGGCTCGTTGCGGCGCGGCTCGGGCAGCATCTCGCGCGCCACGCGGTTGAGCACCTTGAGGGCCTGGCCCAGGTCGGCCACGGCGCCGATCTGCGCGGGGTAGTTGCGGCCGATCTCGGACGGGTCGATGTCGATGTGGATCAGGCGGGTCGGCGGGAAGCTGAAGGTATATTCGTTTTCCCAGGAGCTGCAATCCGCCTCGGTGAAGCGCGTGCCCAGGCCCAGGACCAGGTCGGCGTTGCGGCAGGTGTCGTTGACGAACTGCGTGCCCCAGAAGCCGGTCATGCCCAGGACCAGGGGATGGTCGTCGGGCAGCACGCCCTTGCCCATCAGCGAGTGGGCGACCGGCAGGCCCAGGTGGTCGGCCAGGTCGGCGAGCTCGCGCGCGGCGTCGGCCAGGATCACGCCGCCGCCGGCGTAGATCACGGGCCGCTCGGCATCGATCAGCTCCTGGACGATGCGCCGCGCCAGCACGTCGTCGATCGAGGGCTTTTCCAGTTGCTTGGTATGGGCGCGCAGGCGCTCGAACAGCGCGGTGTCGATCTCCATCGAGAAGATGTCCATCGGCACGGACACCAGCACGGGGCCCGGACGGCCGCTCTCGGCCAATTGGAAGGCCTTTTCGATGATCTCGGGGAACAGGTCGGGCCGGTCGACGCGCCAGGCGCGCTTGACGAAGGGACGGTAGATCTCCCATTGCGCCGCGTCGGCGTGCAGGTTGACCTCCTGGTGGGGGTGCTTGCCGTGATAGTGGCTGGGCACGTCGCCCGCGATGACTACCACCGGGATCGAATCCAGGGCGGCGTTGGCGATGCCGGTCGACGCATTGGTCAGGCCGGGGCCGAGGTGGCTGAGGACCACGGCCGCCTTCCTGCGCATGCGCGCGTAGCCGTCGGCCGCGTGCGCCGCGATCTGCTCGTGGCGCGAGTTGACGAAGCGGATCGAGCTACCTTCCAGCGCGGTGAGGACGGCGATGTTGGTGTGGCCGCACAGGCCGAAGATGTGTTCGACGCCGCGTTCCTCGAGGTAGCGGACGAGCTGGTGCGAGATCAATTCTTGCATGATGTCTCCGTTGGCTTACTTGACGGTGCCGGTTTTCGGGCCGGTATAGGCATAGGGGATGCTGGGCGGCATGGGACCCTTGATGCGGCGGCCCTCTTGCATCTGCTCCCAGGCGTGAGCGAGGATGCCGACCGAACGCGACAGCAGGAAAATCCCCCGGCCCAGTTCGGGGGCGAATCCGAGTTCAGAATAGATCACGGCGGTGGCGCCGTCGATGTTCATGGGGATGTGGCGTCCCTTTTCCTTTTCGAGGACGATCTCGACGCCGCGGCCGATGCGCGCGAACTCGCCCGAGACGACGCCGGCGGCGACGGCCTCGTCCACCATGCCCAGCAGGCGCGCCGCGCGCGGATCGCGCGGGTGGAAGCGGTGGCCGAAGCCGGGCACGATCCTGCCGTGCTCGTGCCGGTACGCATCGAGGGCCTGCTGGATCGGATCGGGGGCGCCCTGGGCCTCGCGCGCGCGGCAGTCCAGGTAGAGGTCCATGCACTGCTGGCCGGCCCCGCCGTGGATGTCGCCCAGCACGTTGACCGCCGAGCCCATGGCGCCGTTCAGCCCCACGCCGCAACTGATGGCCATGCGCGAGATGGCGATCGAGGGAGCGTGCGGGCCGTGGTCCACGGCGGACACCAGGGCGGCCTCGAACAGGCGGGCCTGGGGCTCGCTGGGCAGCGTGCCGCGCAGCATCAGCCAGATCATTTGGGCAAAGCCGATGTTGCCGATCAGGTCCTGGATGGGATAGCCCCGGATGCCGATCTTGCCCGGCTCGATGTCGATGATGCCGGTGGACCACCAGCGGCTCGCCTGGTCGATCCGGTCATCCCCCTGCACTGTCTGGGTCGTCATGTCTATACCACGTGGTTGTCGCGCATGGCGCGGATGTCGTCCCGGGAATATCCCAGGTCCTCGAGGATCTCGTCGGTATGGGCGCCCAGCGCCGGCGGCGGCGTCTCGACGTCGGGATTGCCGCCCGCCATCTTGAAGCCCGCGCGCACCACCTTGATCGGGCGGTCCACGCCCGGCACCTCGTCGAAGCCGGCCATGAGCTCGCGCTGCCGGATCTGCGGCAGCGCCAGGGCCTCGGGCACGCTCAGCACGCGGCCGGACGGCACGCCGATGCCCGAGAGGATGGCCTCCCATTCGCCGGCGGACTTGGCCGCCAGGGCGGCCTCGAGTTCGGCCGTCAGGGCGGCGCGGTTCTGCTTGCGCCGCTCGCGGCGCGAGAAGCGCTCGTCCTCGATCAGGTCGGGGCGGCCGATGACGCGCATCAAGGCCTCGAACTGCTCTTGCTTGTTGGCGGCGATGTTGAGCAGGCCGTCGCCGGTGCGGAAGGTCCCGGAGGGCACGGCGGTGAAATTCTCGTTGCCCATGGGGGTGGGCACCACCCCGGCGATCAGATAGTTGGAGACGACCCAGCCCATCGTCACGATGGTGGAATCGAGCATCGAGACGTCGATGAAATCGCCCAGGCCGGTGCGCTGCTGGCGCACCAGGGCGCTGGCGACGGCGAAGGCGGCGGTGATGCC